>Ga0302264_1000368_pt1 | contig 12190 bp, 10 predicted proteins | sample II_Fen_N3_4_FD_194563 | JGI IMG/M metagenome (GOLD analysis project Ga0302264, IMG submission 194563) | Peat permafrost microbial communities from Stordalen Mire near Abisko, Sweden - II_Fen_N3_4 | ecosystem: Environmental > Terrestrial > Soil > Wetlands > Permafrost | place: Sweden: Abisko... | reverse complement strand
GACGAAGTGCGCAACCTGGCCAAGCGCGTGCAAACCTCCACCGACGAAATCACCCACATGGTCTCGGCGCTGCAAGCCGGCACCCGCGATGCGGTGGACTTCATGCAGGAAAGCTCGTTCAAGGCCGACGACTGCGTGCAACAAGCCCAGGAAGCCGGCGCCGCACTGGCCGAAATCACCGGCGCCGTGGCGCAGATGCGTGAAAGTAATACCCAGATCGCCGTTGCCGCCGAGCAACAGAGCCATGTCGCCGAAGAGATGAACCGCGCGGTCGTGAGTATTCGTGATGTGACCGAAAACACCGTGCAACAAACTGTCGATTCGGCAACCACCAGTAATGAACTGGCCACGTTGGCCGGGGAGCTAAGCAAAGCGATCGGACAGTTGAAGCTATAAGCAATACAAGGCGAGGCTATGACCCCCATAGCCAGCCTTGATTCGCCGCGCCAGCCTACCCGACCTAAACTCTGTTCAAGTTGTTTCAACGGACAGAGGATTCACCATCATGGGCAAACGTCATCCCAATCTCCCCGCCTGGCAATGGCGTCAGTACCCGCAAAACCACCAGCACCCGACCAACCTGGCGTTGCACATGATCGCGGTGCCGCTGTTTATCATCGGGTTTCTGTTGGTCGTTTCCGGGGTGTTCAGCCTGAGCCTGGCCAGTTTGGCCGTGGGCGTTGTCGGTATCCTGGCCGGCCTTGCGCTGCAGCGGCATGGCCACAACCTGGAAGCCCAGGCCAGTGAACCCTTCAGTGATCGTAAAGATGCGGTCCAACGCCTGGTGGTCGAGCAGTTCGTGACCTTCCCGCGCTTTGTGTTGAGCGGCGGCTGGTGGCGCGCCTGGCGTAAGCGCCACCAGCACTGAGGGTCAGGCGAAGACCACCACGGTCTGGCGGCTGATGGCGATCAACTCGCCAGCCGGGCTCCATAGCGCGGCGGCGGCATGGCCGTAGCCGTCGCGGGCGTGTTCGATGGTGACGTGGTACTGGCACCAGTCAAGTGTGGTCAGGTCTTGCAGCGGCTGGATAAACTCGATGGTCCAGGTCAGGGTGCTGCCCGGCGCGGGTTTTCTAAGGTGCGGCAGCAAGGCCGGCGGCCAGGCATCCACCAGGGCGAGGATGTGCGACTCGGTCAGCGGCTCTTCTTTCACATCGCCGCGCAACCGCACCCAACCGCCCATGTCGCGGGAGGTGTTGCCGGTAAACGGCAAGCCGCCGACACTCCAGCGCATCGCCAGGTGCCGCATGAATTCCGGGGTGACGCCCTGGATGTAAGGCAGCTCCTGGCATTCATCCCAGTGCTTGAAGGTCGGCGGCGGTTCGCTCGCCACCACGACTTGCGACTCACGGGAGGCACCGAAACTGGCCTGGACCAGGGTCGCCACTTCACCGTTCTGCACCACCCGGCCAAGCAATTGGCTGACGGCCTTGCCTTCGCGCAGCACTTCGACTTGGTAACTGGCGGGCACACCCGGTGCTACCGGGCCGACGAAGGTGATTGCCAACGAGCGCAAAGGCCGGTCGGCGGGGACTTGGGCACGCAGCGCTTCGTATTGCAATGCGGCCACCAAGCCACCAAAGCTCGCGCGGCCCTGCGCCCATTCGGCGGGAATGGTGACCTCCTGCGGGTGGCTACGGGCGGCGTCGAGCAAATCACTAAAGCGCATGGCGACCTCACATCAAAAAGACCAGAGGTGCGATCTTAACCAGCGTGCCCGCCAGGTACAGCGCCTATTCCGGCCAAAAACCGGACCGATTCAGAAACAATCTTCGCTGAGTTTGTCCAGCACCCGATCCGCCTCGCCTTCGGCCTGGGCCATGGTACGACGCCATACCGTGACACAGGGCTGCAGATCGGCTTGATGTTCAGCCTGGACCAGCCACTGCCAGCAATCATGCCAATCGCCCAGGGCGCCTTGGGCTTCTTTCAGGCGCGACATGGCCTTGGCCGGGAGTTTGTCCAGCTCGGGGTAGGCTTCGGCGGCGTAGCGCACGCGCTTGATCAACAAACGCAGACGATGGCGATCGTGGCTTGGGTCCTGCAGGGCGTCATCGAGTTTGCGCCATTGCTTGACCAGGCGCTTCTCGATACGCAGGCGCAGGCCCTTGAGCAATTTCTGGTGTTGCGACGCACGGATAAAACGCGGGAATGCATCGAGGATTTGCAGCAGGTGGGCCAATTCCGGGCCCTGCGCGACGTGGCGATAGGCTTCGGGTTGCAGGCGCAGGCGACGGTCGGCGGCGGCAGGGTGACCATGCTGGAGCAGATACGCAGCCAGCACTTCACGATCACGCAACGGCGTGGTCAATTGGCCGACGGTGCGGGCGGCCAATTCGAGTTGTTCGACGCCCGGCAACCCGCGCAAAGGCCGCAATAGGCTGCGCAGGCGCCGCACGGTGGTGCGCAAATCATGCAGGGCCTCATCGTCGGTGACGGCGGCGAGCCGAGCCTGGCAGCTCAGTAACCCAACTTCCAGGCCGATGACCTGAGCGACTAACTGATCTACCAAAGCTGACATGCTTTACTCCACTGACGACGAATAATCCCTGCATCACTCAAGACCAGTGACGCAGCCTCGTTGCACTCGGCAACTGCTACGAATCAGCGTCCGGCGCGAGACTCACGAATATAGAAACGCGCCTTCTCGGCTTTGTTGGCACAGCCTTCAAAGGCTTCGAATTGCTGCTGGGTCTTGGCGCCGGTCAGCAGGGACAAGGCCTTGGAGTAGCTCACGGTACCGGCAAAGCCTTCGGCCTTGGCCAAGTCCAGTTCTTTCCACGCGGCGTCCAGTTGGCTGCCGCAGCTGTCGCGATAGGCGCTTTTCCCGGCACAACCGGCCAGGGCCAACATGATCACAGGCACACACATCCAGGCTTTCATCGATGACACCTCAAAATAAAGAAAAACGGTCGGACCCTGTAGACGTTGCCTACAAAGAAAAGTGCCTTGTCCACTACCTGAAATCAGAAGCGCCTATTGCCAGAGCATACCCGAGCCCGGCCGCTATTCTGGAAAAATATTGCGCGGTTGCGCGAAGATTGAAGCCGCCCCCTCATTGGGTGCATTGTGGGCGCCTGCTTAACGAAGGACATCGACCATGAAGAAGCGTGTTGCCTTGGTGCTGGGCTCCGGTGGAGCTAGGGGCTACGCCCATATCGGGGTGATCGAGGAAATCGAACGGCGCGGCTACGACATCGCCTGTATCGCCGGCTGTTCCATGGGCGCGGTGGTGGGCGGAATCTACGCTGCGGGTAAACTCGACGAGTATCGAAACTGGATCGAAAGCCTGGATTACCTCGACGTATTACGCTTGGTCGATGTGAGCTTTCGCCTGGGTGCGATTCGCGGCGAGAAGGTCTTCGGGCAGATCCGCAAGATCGTCGGCGAGATCAACATCGAAGAGCTGCGCATCCCCTACACCGCCGTGGCCACCGACCTCACCAACCAGCAGGAAATCTGGTTCCAGGAAGGCTGCCTGCACCAGGCTATGCGCGCCTCGGCGGCGATTCCGAGCCTGTTCACCCCGGTGATGCAGGGCAACCGCATGCTGGTGGACGGCGGCCTGCTCAACCCGCTGCCGATCGTGCCGGTGGTGTCGAGCCATTGCGACTTGATCATTGCGGTCAACCTCAACGCGACCAACCAGAAGCACTATCACTTGCCGGTGATCCAGCGGCCGCCGGCGTTCAAGAGCCGCTTCAACAGCCTGGCAAAGTCGCTGGGTTCACACTTGCCGTTTCGCCGCAAACAGGCCGAGCAGTTGATGAAGCTCGAACAGGAAGCCTTGCAGGCCCACGCGGCCGAGATCAACCCGTGGCTGGAGTCGGCCGAACCCGAATCCCAGCAACCCGCCGCCGCACCGGAAACCGCCGGGGCGCCGAAGTCGGCGACCGGTTCGTTCATCATCGATAACGTCGGCCCAGCATCGTTGCTAGACCTGATCAACCAGAGCTTCGAGGTGATGCAGACATCGCTGGCGCAGTACAAGATCGCCGGCTACCCGCCGGACGTACTGATCAACGTGCCGAAGCGGGTGTGCCGGTTTTTCGAGTTCTACAAGGCGCCAGAATTGATCGCCCTGGGGCGCGAGATTGCCAGTGATACGTTGGATCGGTATGAAAGTGAGCAGCACTGAGATTGGCGGTGTGGCTAAGGGCCCTATCGGGGGCAAGTCGAATCGTCGCACCGCCCCTCCCACATTTTGAAGGTATTCACAAATCAAACTGTGGGAGGGGGCTTGCCCCCGATGAGGCCCTGACAGCCAACGAAGATCCATAAGGCCTAAGCCCCCAGCAACCGATACCCCACCCCCGCCTCGGTCACGATAAACCGCGGCTGGGTCGGATCATCCGCCAGCTTCTGGCGCAGGTGGCCCACCACTATGCGCAGGTAGTGGCTGTCCTCGGTATGGGTCGGCCCCCAGATATCCTTGAGCAATTGCTGCTGGGTAATCACCCGCCCCGGATGACGCGCCAATTGCGCCAGCACCGCGTACTCCTTGCGGGTCAGCGCCACTTCGACGCCGTCCAGCAGCACCCGGCGGTAGGCCAGGTCGACTGTCAGCGGGCCGAAAAACAGCGCCGCTTCCTGGGCCTCCCCTGCTGGCGCCTGGCGCAGCAAGGCGCGCACGCGGGCGAGAAACTCCTGGATGCCAAAGGGTTTGGTGACGTAATCGTTCGCGCCCGCATCCAGCGCCTCAACCTTCTGCACCTCGCTGGCACGCACCGACAGCACCAGTACCGGCACCATCGACCACTCACGAAACTCGCGTAGCACCTGCTGGCCGTCCATGTCCGGCAGGCCGAGGTCAAGTACCAGCAGATCCGGCTTGCTCAAGGCGGCCTGGGCCAGGCCTTCGTTGCCGCTGCCGGCCTCGATCACTTTGTAGCCCTGTGAGGCCAGGCTGATGCGCAGGAACTTGCGGATCTGCGGTTCGTCGTCAATGACCAAAATCGTCGCAGTCTGGCTCATGGTGTCCAATCAAAATCCATAGAAAAAAGAGTGTAGCTCACGCCTCGCGTTCCAAGCCAGGCTGTGTCGGCAACGGCAGGAACAGCGTGATGCAGGTGCCCCGCCCGCCAATCCCATCGGCGACGCTGATATGCCCGCCATGGGCGCCGACCATGCCCTGGCAGATCGCCAAGCCCAGGCCAGTGCCTTGCCCGCCGCGATCACCACGGGCAGCGGTGTAGAACATATCGAAAATCTTCGCGCGCTCGTCCTCGGGAATCCCGGGGCCCTCATCCGCCACCGCGAAGAATAGCTGGTTATCCGACACCCCGGCGCTGACTTGCAAATGGCCTTGGGCCGGCGAGAATCGTGCAGCGTTTTCCAGCACGTTGACCAGCGCCTGCTCGATCAACGCGGCATGCACATACAGCAACGGCAATTCAGGCGGCACATCGATGCTCACTTGCAGCGGCGTCAGCACCGCACGTAAACGGCCGAGGGCGCTGCCGACGATATCACCGGGCGAGACCCAGTCCCGCGCCAGCTTCAACGCGCCGTGGCCCAGGCGGGTCATGTCCAACAGGTTCTGGATATAGCGGTCGAGGCGCTCGGCTTCGTCGCGGGTGCCTTCAAGCAACTCGCGGCGATCCTCCAGCGGGATGGCTTCGCCGAGCGCCAGCAGGCTGTCGATACTGCCGCGCATGGACGTCAACGGCGTGCGCAAATCGTGGGACACCGACGCGAGCAAGGCACTGCGCAGTTGCTCGGTCTCGCCGTGCAGCCGCGCGGACTCCAGCTCCTGCGCCAATTGCGCGCGGGCCAACGCCTGGGCCAGCGGCTGGCTCAAGGCGGTCAGCAAGCGACGGCGCTGGCCACTCAGCTCCTGGCCCGGCTTCGCACTGACACCGAGCAACCCCAGCGGGCCCTCTTCGCTCGACAGCGGCCACCACCACCAGCGCCCAAACGGCAACGTGCCGGTGCCCTTGCCTGCCGGCTGATCGTGCTGCCAGGCCCAGTCGGCGGCAGCGCGTTCGGCTTCGGTGAAGGTCAGCGGTCCGCCGGTCTCGACTTTCAAGGCGCCGTGGCCATCGCGGTTGACCAGGCACAGATCGAGGTCGCTCCAGCCTTCCAGGTGATGCGCCGCCGCGCTGATCACCGCCTGGCGATCGGTGGCGGCCGTGAGCTTGCGCGACAGGTCGAGCAGCTCGCTGGTTTCTTCCTGGGTATCGCGCAACGCCTGCAGCTGCCGACGTTGGCGTGCAGCGAGGTTGCCGGTGAGTGCCGCCATCAGCAGGAAAAACAGCAGGGTCAGCACGTCTTCTTCACGCTGGATGGCGAAGGAGAATTTTGGCGGAATAAACAGGAAGTCATACGTCAGGAACGACAGCGCCGCGCACACCAAGGACGGCCCCAGGCTGCTGCGTACCGCCACCAGCAATACTGCCGCGAGAAACACCAGCGAGATATTCGGCAACGGCAACACGCTGGCGACCGCCCAGGCCAACCCGGCCGCAATCACGGTCGCCACCACTGCCAGCGCATAGTCGAACCACACCAGCCCGCGTACATCCGGCAGGCGTGGCGGTGCAGGCACGTCATCGCTGTCGAGGATGTTGATTTCCAGCCCGCGTGCATTGCGCAACAGGCGCTCGGCCACGCCACCACCGAACAGCCGGCGTCGCCAGTTCATCCGCGACTGCCCGACCAATACCAGGCTGGCGCGGCGCTCAGCGGCATGCTGGATCAGTGTCTTGGTCACCTCCCCCGCGCGCAGCAGCACCACTTCACCGCCGAGGCGTTCGGCCAGTTGCTGGGCGTTTTGCAGGCGCAGACGCGCCTGTTCATCGCGCACGCGACCGTTATCGATATGCACCAGGCTCCACGGCAGGTGGCGTCGCTGCGCCACGCGGCTGGCATGGCGCACCAGGCGTTCGGCTTGCGCATCGCCGTCGACACCGACCAGCAAGCGACCGCGCACCGCCGGCGCGGCCTGGCCGAGTTGGCGATAGCCCTGAGCCAAGTCATCGTCGACGTGGGCGGCGGCGGTCTGCATCGCCAGCTCGCGCAGGGCCGTCAGATTAGTCTGGGTGAAAAACGCATCGATGGCGGCGCGGGCCTGTTCCGGCACGTACACCTTGCCGTCGCGCAAACGCTCCAGCAGCTCGCGGGACGGCAGGTCGATCAGCAGCAGCTCATCGGCCTCCTGCAGCACCCAATCGGGCAGGGTTTCGCGCACCTGCACACCGGTGATGCCACGCACCTGATCGTTGAGGCTTTCCAGGTGCTGGACGTTGACCGTGGTGAACACGTTGATGCCGGCGGCGAGCAGTTCCTGAATGTCCTGCCAGCGCTTTTCATGGCGGCTGCCGGGCGCGTTGCTGTGGGCCAGTTCGTCCACCAGCACCAGTTGCGGCTTGGCGCCGAGCAGGCCGTCCAGGTCCATTTCTTCGAGCATCACGCCACGGTATTCACTGCGCAGCAACGGTTGCTGCGGCAGGCCGCTGAGCAACGCTTCAGTCTCTGCGCGGCCGTGGGTTTCGACCACGCCGGCGAGCAACCTGACGCCCTGGCGCAACTGGGTGTGTGCAGCCTGGAGCATGGCGTAGGTCTTGCCCACACCGGGGGCGGCGCCAAGGAAGACTTTGAGCCGGCCACGGCCGTCCCGGGGCAGATCGGCTAACAGGGCATCGGCGCGGCCGGAGTCGCTCATGCGCGGGGGTTCCTTCAGGGGTTTATAGGGTGTCTTTCAGGGCGCTATCGCGGGCAAGCCCGCTCCCACATTTGGAATGCATTGCCCTGTGAGAGCGGGCTTGCCCGCGATAGCGGTGCTCCTGTTTACAGTTTTTCCAGGGCCATGTTCAGCGCCAGCACATTCACCACCGGCGGACCCACCAGCGGGCTTTCGATGTGCTCATCCAGCAAGCGCTGCAGGGTGGACACCGGCACATTCCGTGCGGCGGCTACCCGCGCCAGTTGATAGGCAATCGCCGACGGTGGCAAGTGTGGATCAAGACCGCTGCCGGAGGTCGTCAGCGAAGCTAACGGCACCGGGCCTTGAGCGGGCACGAACTGTTTATTTGCGTCATCGAACACGCGCGTGGCCAGCGCCGGGTTGCTCGGCCCCAGGTTGCTCGCGCTGCTGGAAACGGTCGCAAACGCGCCCGCCGAAGGACGCGGGTGGAACCAGCCGTCGCCGGTAAAGTCCTGGGCGATCAGGCTGGAGCCGCGCACCTTGCCGCTGGCGTCGCGCACCAGGCTGCCGTTGGCCTGGTCCGGGAAGGCGACCTGGGCGACGCCGGTCACCACCAGCGGGCAGGCGACGCCGGTGATCAGGGTCATGAGGACCAGCAGGCTCAGGGCCGGACGGATGATGTTGGACATTTCAATTTCCTCAATTCGGTCATTGCAACCTGTGGCCACCGCTTTGCCGGTGCCCACAGGAATCGGGTCAAACCAGGTGCAGCGCGGTCAGCAACATGTCGATCGCCTTGATGCCCACGAACGGCACCAGCAGGCCGCCCAAGCCGTAGATCAACAGGTTGCGCCGCAGCAACGCCGCCGCACTCGCCGCCTGCACTCGCACACCGCGCAGCGCCAGGGGAATCAGCACGACGATGATCAGTGCGTTGAACACGATGGCCGAGAGGATCGCGCTCTGCGGGCTCTGCAAGTGCATCACGTTGAGCACACCCAGTTGCGGGTAGATCGAGGCGAACAGCGCCGGCAGGATCGCGAAGTACTTGGCCACGTCGTTGGCGATGGAAAAGGTGGTCAGTGCGCCGCGCGTCACCAGCAATTCCTTGCCGATCTGCACCACGTCCAGCAGCTTGGTCGGGTCGCTGTCGAGGTCGACCATGTTGGCGGCTTCGCGGGCCGCCTGGGTGCCGTCGTTCATCGCCATGCCGACGTCCGCCTGGGCCAGCGCCGGAGCGTCGTTGGCGCCGTCGCCGCACATCGCCACCAGTCGACCGTCGTTCTGTTCGTGGCGAATCCGCGCGAGTTTTTTCTCCGGGGTGGCTTCGGCCAACACGTCATCCACGCCGGCTTCAGCCGCAATCGCGGCCGCCGTCAGCGGGTTGTCGCCGGTGACCATCACGGTACGAATCCCCAGCTTGCGCAGCTCGGCAAACCGTTCGCGGATGCCGGGTTTGACCACGTCCTTCAGATGGATCGCACCGAGCAACTTGCCATCGGCGCACACCAGCAACGGCGTGCCGCCGCTCTGGGCGATCTTGTCGATTTCCCGCGACAGGGCCGGCGGCAGGTCGCTGCGGGGCTGACCGATAAAGGCCAGCAGCGAGTCCACGGCGCCTTTGCGGAATACGCGGCCCTGATAGTCGACGCCAGACAAGCGGGTTTCGGCGGTGAACGGTACGGCGGTCAATGCCTCCAGTGAAGGTTCGGCCTGCGGGTGCAAGGCACGCAGGTATTCGACGATGGATTTGCCTTCCGCGGTGTCGTCCGCCAGGGACGCCAGCAGCGCACCCTCGGCCAGTTCCCGGCCACTCACACCCGGCGCCGCAACCACTGCCGAGCAGCGGCGGTTACCAAAGGTGATGGTGCCGGTCTTGTCCAGCAGCAACACATGCACGTCCCCCGCTGCTTCCACGGCGCAACCGGACTTGGCGATCACGTTGAGGCGCACCAGGCGGTCCATACCGGCGATACCGATGGCCGACAGCAAGCCACCGATGGTGGTAGGAATCAGCGTCACCAGCAGTGCGACCAGGAACACCAAAGGCAAGCTGCCATTGGCGAAGTGGGCGAACGGCTGCAGGGTCACGACCACCAGCAAGAAGATCAGGGTCAGGCCGATCAGCAGGATATCCAGCGCCACTTCGTTGGGGGTTTTCTGGCGTTTGGCGCCTTCGACCAGCGCGATCATGCGGTCCAGCGTGGACTCGCCGGGGTTGGCGGTGATGCGGATCAGCAGCCAGTCCGAAACCAGGCGCGTGTTGCCGGTGACGGCCGAGCGATCGCCGCCGGATTCGCGGATCACTGGCGCGGATTCGCCGGTGATCGCCGCTTCGTTGACCGCCGCGATACCTTCGATGACCTCGCCGTCGCCGGGGATCATTTCCCCGGCGGCGACGCGTACCACATCGCCTTTGCGCAGGCTGGTGGCCGGCACGACCTTGAAGCTGCCATCGGCCTCCTTGCGACGTGCGCTGAGGCCTTCGCTGCCAGCCTTGAGGCTGTCGGCGCGGGCCTTGCCACGCCCTTCGGCCAGGGCCTCGGCGAAGTTGGCGAACAGCACGGTGAACCACAGCCACAAGGCGATTTGCGCGGCGACGAAGGTCGGCACCGCCGTGTCGGGCACGAAGCACAGCACGGTGGTGAGGATAGCGGTCAGTTCGACCACCAGCATCACCGGCGAGCGTTGCAGTTGGCGAGGGTCGAGCTTGACGAACGCCTGGACCAGCGCCGGGCGCCACAGCGCGGAGATCGCGGTTTTGGCGGGCTCGTGGGTTTTGACCGGGCTCGCGTTTTTTGCAGGCATATTCATTTTCATATCCCTCAGAAGCCCATGCTCAGGTGTTCAGCGATAGGGCCCAGTGCCAGTGTCGGCAGGAAGGTCAGGCCGCCCACCAGCAAAATGGTCACGGTCAACAGGGTCACGAACAGCGGGCCATGGGTGGGGAAGCTGTTCTGGCCGATCGGAGCGGTCTTCTTCATCGCCAGGCTGCCGGCCAGGGCCAGTACCGGGAGGATGTAGCCAAAGCGCCCGATCAACATGCCCAGGCTCATCATCAAGTTGTGGAACGGGGTGTTGCCACTGAAGCCGCCGAACGCCGAACCGTTGTTGGCACTGGCCGAGGTGTAGGCATAGAGCAACTGGCTGAAGCCGTGGGGACCGGGGTTGCTGATCGCACCGGCCGGGCCGGGCAGGCTCGCGGCGATGGCACCGAGCACCAGCACACCCACCGGCATCACCAGCAAGGTCACCACCAGCAATTGCACTTCCTTGGCCTGCAGCTTCTTGCCCAGGTATTCCGGAGTGCGGCCGATCATCAGGCCGGCGAGGAACACCGCGATCAACACGTTGAGCAACATGCCATACATACCGGCACCGACGCCGCCGAAGATCACTTCGCCGACCATCATGTTGACCAGTGCCACCATCCCACTGAGGGGGTTGAGGCTGTCGTGCATGCCGTTGACCGAACCGTTGGATGCCGCGGTAGTGGTTACCGACCACAACACAGTGCCAGTGGTGCCGAAGCGCGCTTCTTTACCTTCCAGCGGTGCGGTTTGCTCAACCGCCGGGTTGTTCAGGGTCGGGTTGGGCTGGTATTCGGCCCACAGCGAGGTAGCGCCGCCGATCAGGAACAGGGCCAGCATGCAACCGAGGATCGCCCGGCTCTGACGCAGGTCCTTCACGTAGTGGCCGAAGGTAAACACCAGCGCCACCGGGATCAGGATGATCGCCGACAACTCGAACAGGTTGGCCCAGGCCGTCGGGTTTTCAAACGGGTGCGCCGAGTTCACGCCAAAGAAGCCACCGCCGTTGGTGCCTATTTGCTTGATCGCAATCTGGCTGGCCGCCGGGCCCAAAGGGATCACCTGGTCGACGCCCTGCAGGGTCACGGCATCAACGTAATGCGCGAAGGTTTGAGGCACGCCCTGCCACACCAGGAACAACGCCATCACCAGGCACAACGGCAACAGGCCGTAAAGCGTGGCACGGGTCATGTCGACCCAGAAGTTGCCCAAGGTCTTGGTGGATTTGCGACCGATCCCACGACACAGCGCGACCAGGACGGCAAGGCCGGTGGCCGCACTGACGAAGTTCTGCACGGTGAGGCCGGCCATCTGGCTGAGGTAGCTCAGGGACGCTTCACCGCTGTAGGACTGCCAGTTGGTGTTGGTGATGAAACTGACTGCGGTGTTGAAGGCCAGGGTCCACTCCAGGCCCGGCAACTTCTGCGGATTCAGTGGGAAGTAGCCTTGGAACAACAGGATCGCGAACAGCAACAAAAATCCGGCGAGGTTGAACGCGAGCAAAGCCAGCATGTATTTCTGCCAGCTCTGTTCCTGCTGCTCGTCCACGCCCGAAAGGCGATAGCACGCGCGCTCCACGGGACCGAGCAGCGGCGTGAGCCAAGTGCGCTGGCCTTCCATTACCTTGTAGTAGAACCGCCCCAGGAAGGGGGCCGGCACCAGCACCAAGGCGAAGAAGGCGATGATCAGCCAATAGTCATAACTGTGCATAGCCTGCTCCTAGTTCCGATCCGCG
>Ga0302264_1000366_pt1 | contig 12210 bp, 10 predicted proteins | sample II_Fen_N3_4_FD_194563 | JGI IMG/M metagenome (GOLD analysis project Ga0302264, IMG submission 194563) | Peat permafrost microbial communities from Stordalen Mire near Abisko, Sweden - II_Fen_N3_4 | ecosystem: Environmental > Terrestrial > Soil > Wetlands > Permafrost | place: Sweden: Abisko... | reverse complement strand
ACCAGAAGGCCGAGGTCGAGAAGAAGAACAAGCAGGTCGAGCTCGCCCGCCAGGAGCTCGAGGAGAAGGCCGAGCAGCTCGCGCTGACCTCGAAGTACAAGTCGCAGTTCCTCGCCAACATGTCCCACGAGCTGCGCACGCCGCTCAACTCGCTGCTGATCCTGTCGCGCCAGCTCGCCGATAACGTCGAGGGCAACCTGTCGGACAAGCAGATCCGCTACGCCGATACGATCCGGCAGGCCGGCACCGATCTGATGACCTTGATCAACGAGATCCTCGACCTCGCCAAGATCGAGTCGGGCACGATGGCGGTCGAGATCTCGCAGGTCCGGTTCGGCAACCTGCGCGACTACGTCGACCAGACGTTCCGCCAGGTCGCCGAGGAGAAGGGCCTGCAGTTCTCGGTCGAGCTCGACGCCGATCTGCCGTCGTCGCTCGACACCGACGACATGCGGCTGCGCCAGGTGCTGCGCAATCTGCTGTCCAACGCGATGAAGTTCACCGAGCGCGGCCGGGTCAAGCTGCGGATCTACCGCGCCGCGCCCGACGTCCTGGGGTTCGCGGTGACCGACTCGGGCATCGGCATCCCCAAGGACAAGCAGCGCCTCGTGTTCGAGGCGTTCCAGCAGGCCGACGGCTCGACCAGCCGCAAGTACGGCGGCACGGGCCTGGGCCTGGCGATCTCGCGCGAGATCGCGGGCCTGCTCGGCGGCGACCTCCGGGTCGAGAGCGCGGTCGGCGTCGGCAGCACCTTCACGCTGTTCCTGCCGGCGACCTACGCCGTGCAGACCCGCGAGCCGCGCCGCCAGCCGGCCCAGTCGCCGCTGCCGGTCGACGTGCTGGCCCAGGCGCCGCGCGGGCCCGCGCCGAGCAGCCAGCTCGCGCCCGCGGCGCCGCCCAGCGCGCTCAAGGAGCTGCCCGCCCCGGCGGCGCCGCCGCTGGCCCGCTCGGTGCCCGACGACTACGAGTCCCTCGAGCCCGACGACCGCGTGCTGCTGGTCATCGAGGACGACCTGACGTTCGCCGCGACCCTGCTCGAGATGGCCCGGCAGTCCGGCTTCAAGGGCGTGGTCGCGACCGCCGGCGGCCAGGCGCTCGAGCTCGCCCGCGCGGTCAAGCCCGACGCGATCACGCTCGACCTCCGGCTGCCGGACATCGACGGCTGGGTGCTGCTCGATCGGCTCAAGCACGATCCGGCGACCCGCCACATCCCGGTCCACGTGATCTCGGGCCTCGACGAGGAGCGCCGCAGCCTGCAGCACGGCGCGCTCGGCTTCCTGCAGAAGCCGGTCACGGTCGAGGGCCTGCAGGCCGGGCTCGCCGGGATCCGCGAGTTCGTCGAGAAGCGGGTCAAGAACCTGCTGGTCGTCGAGGACGATCCGGTCCAGAGCCAGGCGATCACCGACCTGATCGGCGACGGCGACGTCACCACGACGAGCGTGGCCTCGGGCGAGAACGCGCTCGAGACCCTGCAGCAGCACAACTACGACTGCGTGGTCATGGATCTGCGGCTGCCCGGGATGTCGGGCTTCGAGCTGATCGAGCGGATCAAGGCCGACCCGCGGCACCGCCGGCTGCCGGTGATCGTCTACACCGGCCGCGAGCTCACCGACGAAGACAAGCAGCGGCTGCACGGCCTCGCCCAGACCGTGATCATCAAGGACGTCACGACGATGGAGCGGCTGCTCGACGAGACCGCGCTGTTCCTCCACCGCGTCGAGGCCAACCTGCCCGAGCGCAAGCAGCGCGTGCTGCGCCGGCTCGCCAAGAGCGATCCGCAGCTCGCCGAGCGCAACGTGCTGGTGGTCGACGACGACCTCCGCAACATCTTCGCGCTGACCTCGCTGCTCGAGGGCCACAAGATGCACGTGCAGTACGCCGAGAACGGCCGGCGCGCGCTGACCAAGCTCGCCGAGAACGCCAACATCGATGTCGTCCTCATGGACATCATGATGCCGGAGATGGATGGCTACGAGGCGCTGCGCAAGATCCGCGAGCGCGCCCAGTGGAAGGACCTGCCGGTGATCGCGCTGACCGCCAAGGCGATGAAGGGCGACCGCGAGAAGTGCCTCGAGGCCGGCGCGTCGGATTACATCACCAAGCCGGTCGACGCCGATCAGCTGCTCTCGCTGCTACGGGTCTGGCTCTACCAGCAGTGAGCGCGGTGTCCGGCAGACCCACGGACGCCCACCTGTAGGCACGGCCGCAGGCAAATTGTGCACGGCTGCCCTCGATCGGCGTCCGATCTGGTCGAACTGCAGCCACAGTGGAACCCGAACCACGCTACCGCCAGCTGACGGCCGAACAGCGCGCCGACCACATCGAGGCGCTGTTCCTCCTGGGCCGGCTCGTCCTGGCCCTGCCGAACACCCGCTTCATGCGCCGCACGTTCTACGTGCTGAACGACCAGGGCCGCCTGCTCTGAGCCACCCGCGCGCGCTCAGGCGTGGATACGGCTCGGCCGCGGCAGCGCCACGGGGTCTGTCCAGGCGCGCAGCTGCAGGAAGCCATCGCGGGCGGTGGCGATGATCCGATCGACGTCGCGCTCGGAGGCCTCGAACGCGTCGAGCGCCTGACACAGCCCCCGGAACCGCTCCGCCACCTCGTCGCCGTAGCACCCGAAGTACGCCGCCGCGCGCTGGACCTCCGCCGGCAGCTGGCGCGCGAGATGGCGCACCAGCTGCTTGCCATTCAACGTCAAGCTCTCGACGACATACTGCCAGCCGAGCGCCTCGGGCAGCGTCAGCGTGCCGGCGAACGGCATGCGCGGCAGCTGGATCAGCTCGCGCGGCTCGACCCCGAGCGCCAGCAGATCATGCGCCAGCAGCGCCGCCTTGTGGTTGCGTAGCCCCGCGTCCGGCAGCACCGCCGCCAGCTGGCGCGTCGCCGCCAGCGCCCGCTCGATCGCTGCGTGGAACCCGTACATCCGCGCGACCAACCGCCGGTAGTCCGTTGCCGACACCCGACCCGTGAGCACCTCGCGGTCGTCCCGGATCATGGCCGTCGCCTCGCGCAGCTGCGCCGTCAAAGACAGTGGGCGGATAGCCACGTGGGGATGCGCCATACCGAGCGAGGCTGCAAGAGCTGTACGCGCACGCCGTGGCCGTTCCACCGAGTTGCGCGCCACCGATCGCGCCACGCCGCACACCGTGGCGCGCCGTCACACGACATCCAGCAGCAGCAGCTCCGTGTTCTCCTGGGGACCGCGCGCCGGTGACGCACAGCCGGACCGGCCGCGATCCGCTACCGCCGCAGGCGCTCTTTCAGGTAGCTGCGGCCGCGGGTCATGAGGGCGCGGAAGCCCTCGAGGTCGTTGGCGCGGACGACCGAGCGCAGGCGCTCGACCGCGTAGAGCAGCGCTGCGAGCGACTCGGTGCCGTAGTCGTTGAGGGTCTGGATCTCGAAGTAGAGGTCAGGGTGCTCGTCCGCGACCCGGGCCGCGACGCCGAGCTGGGCGTCGAACGTGGTCGACGACAGCGTGGCCAGCCGGGGGGCGGCCTCGCCGCTCTCGGCGAGCGCGGTGAAGAACGCGATGTTGAGCGCGTGCGACAGGCCCAGCACGTAGGCGATCAGCCGGTCGTGGCTCTCGAGGTCCATCTCGACCAGCGTGGCCATGGTCGGCTCGAACAGCGCGCGCGCCGCGGCGGTCGCCGGGGCCGAGCCGACGTCGACGAAGATCACGTGGCGGCCGCTGAGCAGCTCGGTGTCGGGGCCGAACATCGGGTGCACCGAGGTGACCCTGCCCCCCGCGGCGCGCAGCGCGTGGAGCCCGCGGCGCAGCGGCGACTTGAGCGAGCCGACGTCGAACACGACGCCGGACGGCGGGGCCGCGGCCATCGCCTCGAGGATCGTGGCGGTCGCCGGCATCGGGGTGGCGAGCACGATCAGCTCGTCGGCGATCTCGACGGCGAAGCCCTGGGCGCCGAGGTAGCGCACGAACCAGCGGCCCATGTGGCCGGCGCCGCCGATGACCAGGACGCGGCGGCCATTGCCCTCGCCGGCCGCCGCCACCGTGTCGCGCTCCTGGATCGCCAGCGAGCCGCGGATCAAGGCGAGGATCAGCTCCTCGCCCAGGGCCGGCGACAGCCCCTGCTCGACCGCCGCGGCGCGCGCGCGCTCGACGACGTCTTTCTCCTGGCGGTAGTCACGGGTGGGGATCCTGGCGTCGCGCTTGACCTGGCCGATGCGCTGGGCGACGGCCTGCCGCTTGGCCACCAGCGCCAGGATCTCGCGATCGATGCGGCCGAGCTCGGCGCGCAGCGGGTCGAGGCGAGCGTTCGCGTCGTCGGACATGGCGCGACGATACCCGAGTCGACGGTCGTGTTGAACATCCTCCCGCGCTCCGGGCACTGCCGCGCGATGGTCCACGAGGAGTCGGGTGCAGCCAAGAACGCATGATCGAACCTTCCTCCTGTGGCTTTGCGCCGTGCTGGTGGCCGTCGTGGGCCTCGGCTGGCCTGCCCACGTCGCGCAAGGACGCCGGCAGCCCGCGGCCGCTGCCGTGGCGCCGTGCCGGTGAGGAGGGCCGGCGCGGATCACCCGCCTACGGCTTGCGCGCGACGACGACCTTGGAGACGAACGCCGGCTCGCTCGACTCGACCGCGAAGCCGACCTCGCGCAGCACGCCGGCCAGATCGTCCTCGAGGTACTCGGCGTAGAACGGCTCGTGGAACTCCCCCGGGAAGGCGTAGAGCGCGTCGGCGATCTCGGCGCTCTCGGCGAGCTGGGCCGAATCCTCGATGACGACCAGGCCGCCCGGACGGACCACGCGATACAGCTCGCGGGCGACGTTGCGGCGGGTGCGCCGCGGCAGCTCGTGAAACAGGTAGACGCTGGTCGCGATGTCGAACGTGTGGTCGGCGAACGGCAGCGCCTCGGCGTTCTCGACCGCGACCGAGACCTCGGCGAGATCGTCGAGCCGCTTGCGCGCCAGCCGCACGTAGGCCGGCGACAGGTCGACGCCGTGTAGCCGGAGATCCGGGTGGGCCTGGTTGAGCTGGTGCAGCGTGCGGCCGGTGCCGCAGGCGACGTCGAGCAGGCGCAGATCCTTGGCCCCGCCGGCGGCGCGGATGAACCGCGAGATCGGCGGGATGATCTGGCGGCGCATGACGTCGGCGGTGCCGCGAAACAGCAGCTCGACGCCGAGCTCGTAGACCGTGGCCGAGTGCTCGCTGAAGTAGCCATCGGTCTGCCAGTGAAACGTCCGCCGGTAGTAGGACGGATAGCGGTGCTTGTCGACGATCGGGATATCGCGGAAGTCGCCCGTCACGCGGCGGCGCAGCACGCGCGGCATGTCGCGCAGCATGCGAGGGAGCTCGCGCATGTAGCGCCGCACCGGGATGTCGAACAGCATCTCGCGCGGGTAGAGGCCGGCCTCGACGTTGGCGAGGTCGCGGTCGTGGAGCTCGGCGCGGCGGCGCAGCACCGCCCGGAGCTCGGGGGCCGAGATCTCTGGCCGGGGCAGGCCGGCGACCAGCCGGGTGGCCTCCTGGACCAGCGTCGCCTGGATGAGCAGCGACCAGTGCTGCGACCGGTACGCCAGACGATCAAACGCTCCGAGTGTGGATTGCATGGGCAGGTGCTCGTCGACGCCGAGGTCGCAGCAGCACCATACCAACCGACAGCCCGAGCGCCAGGGCGCTCGCACCACCCGACCCGGCGTCGCAGCAGCCGCGCGGCCTGGGCGCAGGCGCTTCGACGGCGCCCGGGCAGCGGTACGTGGCATCGGGCGTGCAGCCGAGCTGCGCACACACCGAGCACCACATCGGCACGCAGGTCGCCTGCTGCGTCGTGCCCGCGCCGCACGCCGCGGCCTGGGTCAGGTCCTGGTAGCGCAGGACCTTGGTCCAGATGCCGGCCTCGGGATCCGCGGACTTCATGACGCCGGCCCCGTCGCCCGGGCCGGGCTGCTCGTAGTTCAGCGAGCACGCCCACAGCTCGCCGGCGGCGTTCTCGGCGAGGCAGCCCATGTGCGGCGAGCCGGCGAGCGGGGCCCAGGTCGCGCCGTCGTCGTGCGAGATCTCGCCCGGGTTGGCCAGCGTGCCCGCGATCAGATCGTGGTGGCCGCCGGGGTTGGTCGCGGCGCGCACGAGGAACGCCGTGATCGAGGTCGGCTTGTGGAGGATCGGCTGCCAGCTCGCGCCCTGATCGTCGCTGCGATACAGCGAGTCGCTCATGATGTTGTCGTCGAGCTTGACGCGGATATACACCCGGCCATCCGCGGCGATGCCGACGATGTCGATCGACGAGTTGGGCATGACCGTCACGGTGGCCTCGTCGATCGGCAGCGCGGTCCAGTCCCCACCGGCGTTGTCGCTGCGATAGAAGATCTGGTGTCGGCGGTTCTGCCCACCAGGCGAATCCGCCCGAAACACATAGCCACTCAGATACACCTGCTGGGGATCGGCCGGCGCCACCGCGATCGATTCCCACCACGCGACCGGCCCCGCCGGCTGGCCGGCCGTCGGCGCGAAGCTGCCGCTGTCGGCGTCGCTGCTGCGGTAGATGTTGTAGTCGGCGGCCACGCCGCGCGCAGCATCGGCGGCCTGCACCGCGCCATAGTAGATGAGGTGATCCGGTCCCACCGTGGCGGTCGACGCGAACGGCGCGCTGGGGCCGACCGGCGCGAACGAGCAGCCGTCGCGCGCGACCTGGAAGCCGGCGAACGTGCTCGCGAACAGCGCGCCGCCCTCGGACAGCACGTAGATCGGATCGTACACGCCGCTGTAGCCGACCGCGTTCTCGCACACCCAGCTCCAGGTCGCCCCCCCGTCGTGCGACAGCAGGAGGCCCCAGGTCAGGCCGACCGCGATCTCGTTGTCGTGGCCGGCGCGAAACGCGATCGTCGAGGTCGCGGGTGCCCGGCCGTTCGCCGAGGCGACGTGAGGCAGCGCGGCGAGCACCAGGCACGCCAGCGCGGTACGGCGAAACATGCCCGAGCGTAGCGCGCGGCGCGGCGGCGGCGCGCTAGCCGGCCAGCCCGATCTCGCGCAAGCGCTGCGCGAGATATTCTCCCGCGGTGATGCGGGGGAATTTCACCACGCCGCCGGTGCGCGCCACGCAGCTCGGCAGCGGCGTGAGATCGATCTCGGCGCGGGCGTGGACGAAGCACGGCATCGAGAACCGCTCGCTCGACGCGTCCGGCGGGTTCACCACGCGGTGGGTCGTGCTCTTGTAGAGCCCGTTGGTCGCGTTCTGCAGCATGTCGCCGGCATCGACGACGATCGTATCGAACCCGGTGTGGACCGGCAGCCACGTGCCGTCGTGGCGCAACAGCTCGAGGCCCTCACTGGTCGCGCCCGACAGCAGCGTGATGAGGTTGATGTCCTCGTGGGCGGCGGATCGCACAGCGCCGGGCGGCGTGCCCGGGCCGACCGGTGGGTAGTACAGCACGCGCACGATCGTATCGCTTGCGACCGCGAGGTCGCGGAACCGCCCCGCGGGCTCGTCGAGGTACAGCGCGCACGCCTCGAGCAGCTCCGCGGCGATCCGATCGAGGTGGCGATACAGCTCGACCAGCGTGGCGCCAAACTGCGGCAGCTCCGTCGGCCAGCGGTTGGGGCCGTAGACCCGGTGGACCGGGTGATCGTCGGGCACGTCGGGCCGGCCGATCTGCCAGAACTCCTTGAGATCGGGCGCGGTCGCGTCCTTGGCGTGCTCGGTGCCAAACCCGGTGTAGCCGCGCTGGCCGTGGTTCGCGGCGCTGTGATAGCGCTGCTTGACCTCCGCCGGCAGGTGAAAGAACGCGCGGGTGACCTCGTAGGCGCGCTGGGTCAGCGCGTCGGGCACGCCGTGGTGGCGCACCGCGAAGAAGCCGATCTCGGTCAGCGATTGCCCGACGGTTTGCACGAACCGGCTGCGCGCCGGGCCCCCGGCGGCCCAGTCGCGCAGATCGACCACGGGGAGATTCTCGGCTGTCACACCGCCAGTATCGCCGATGCACGGCGCCGGGTGTGAGCGGGTTTTCCACGATCGCCGCGCGGCTTGCCGGACGGACCGAGCCGGCGCACCAGCCGGGCGAGCTCGGCCGGCGCCGCGACCAGCGCCTCCTTCTGCGGCCGCGACAGCTGCTTGAAAGCGTACTCGATGCGCAGCGCCCGGCCGTGGTCGCGGCAGCGCCGGACCAGCACGACCTGGAGCGGGCCGCGGCCGCGGGTGTAGCGCGCCCCGGTGCCGGCGTCGTGCGCGGCGATCCGCTGGGCGACGTCGCGGGCGATGCCGCAGTACAACGAGCCGTCGGCGCAGCGCGCGACGTAGACGTACCACACCGCCGCTCAGCCGATCTTGTGCTCGATCTCGGGCGGCGACGCGAAGAACCGGTTGCGCTTCGGATCATTGAACCGCGCGTAGTCGATCGGCCACGGCGTGACCTCGGTAGCGCCGTTCTCGATCCGGATCGTCGCCGCCATCGGCGTCACGCCGCGGTAGCTCGACTCGGGCGGCAGGTCGTTGTTGTCGGCGCCGCCGGCCGAGAACAGCGTGAGGAGCGACGCCGGGTCGCCGTACATCTGGCGAAACCCCGCGTCGATCTTCTCGTGGCCGCGCACCATGATCGAGCAGCCGACCTTCTGCATGAACGCCTCGAACTGCAGCCGGCCGAACGGGAACCGCGCGTTCTGGGCCTGGAGATCCTCGGGGATGAAGTCCGCGGTCGATGGATCCGACCACAGCATCTGGAACCGGAGCTCCGGATCGTTCAGCTGGGCGAAGTCGGTGAGCTTGGCCTTGATGTCGACGTCGCGCGGGATCCCGGCGTGGACGAACATCATGTCGTCGAAGAACAGCATGTTCGGCAGCTCCTCGAACAGCCGCATGTACTCGGCGAACACCTCGCCGGGCATGTGATTGACCAGCGTGTTGATCGCCTCGGCCGGCTTGACGCCGCCGTAGATCCGGCCGCGGTACTCGATGTAGTACTCGTGGTTGCCGCGCAGCGGATACACGTGGTCGGGCGCGGCGAGGAACAGCTGCATCACCGCGCGCAGCACGCCGTTGTACGAGAACCGGCCGCGATCGATGTAGTCGCCGAGCAGGATGAGCTTGGGCTCGGGGTTGCGGCGATCGAGCCGCCACGCCTCGAGCTTGGCGAAGAAATCGGCCTGGAGCAGCGCGGCCTTGAGGCAGCTGTAGCAGCCGTGCAGATCGCCGAGCACGGTCAGCTCGTAGCGCCGAGCCGGATCGACGGGCACGACGTAGACGTGGCCGTCGAGGAACGCCGGCTCGCCGAGGAAATCGGTCACCGTCTTCTTGCCGGCAAGCCGGTTCTTGCCCTGGGCGCGCTGCGCGCCGAGCTGGCCGACGAACCGCCGCATCAGCGCGAGATCGGCGTCGATCTGCGAGCGGATCCGCGCCGGATCGGCGGAGTAGTGCTGCTCGAAGCTCGCGAAGAACGGGTGATCCTCGTGGCGCGACCTGAGCCGTGCCGGCCCGGCGATCGCGATCCGGTTCTGCTCGCGGACGACCTCGAGCTCGGAGATATCGAGCGGCATCGCGGAGCTGTGCAGCAGCGCCTCGAGCTCCTTGCGGAACTTGTCCTCGGCGGGGTGCACGCTGCCATCGGCGTAGATCAGCTCGTCCACGGTCGCGAGCAGCTCGCGCTGGTTGGCCTCGTCGAAGGTCTGGAAGATCTCGTAGCTCTTGAGCTTCAGCTTGGCGTAGACGAACTTCTCGACGTCCTCGCCGTCGGCGACCGCCTCGTCGAACAGCTCCTTGACGCTGCGATCGATCTGCTCGAACACCTCGAGGAAGTGGCCGACGAACCGGCTCACGATCTCGTCGCGCGTCGCGGGCGCCGCGTCGGGCATCGCCGCCTTGGCGCGCGCCGCCACGAGCTGCCGGATGTAGATCCGGATGAACGTCTTCTCCGTGAAATCGAACTCGCCGTCGATGTAACCGAACGCCGTGAGATAGAAGATGATCGCGTTCATCTGCTGTTCGGCGATATCGGGATTGGCACTGAAAGTAAGCATCGACCGGACCAGCTTGCGCGTTCGGGGGGGGCTTCGCAAGCGCTGCCACCAGCCGCGACGACGCATTGCGATCGGGCGCACTCGCGGTGCGGTGGCTCAGCGGCCGCCGAGCCACAGCCGCGCCCAGGCGGCGTATTCGCGGATCAGCCATTGGATGGCACGCCGGCGATCGCGGTACTCGAGGCTATCGGCGATGTGCCAGACGTGGGCGTCGAGCCCCGCGCCGCGGAACAGCCGCGCGCTGCGCCGGCCATGGAACGGCTGGGTCACCAGCCACACCGAGCGCGCGCCGGCGGCGTCGAGCAGCGGCTTGGTCAGCCGGGCGTTGTCGTGGGTCGTGCGCGCCGCGCGCTCGACGATCACCTCCGGCACGCCGAGCGCGCGCAGCGCGTCGCCCATGACCTCGGCCTCGGCGCGGCCGGCGCCGCGGGTCGTGCCGCCGGTCGCGACGACGATCCGGCCGCCCCCGGCCCGCCACAGCGCGGCGGCCGCGACCACGCGCTCGGCGCCGGCGCGCGACAGCTGATCGCCCGGCAAGAGCGGCGCGCCGAGCACGACGATCGCGTCGCGCGCGACCAGCGGCTCGCGGATCACGAGCGGCCGCTCGAGCAGCGACGCGACGCGGTCGAACACGCGCACCGGCGGGCTACGGCGCGTCGATCCGATCGGGCATATCGGCGACCACGTAGGCCAGCGCGGCGACCGCCGCGACGTCGTCGGCGAGCGCCGCAGGATCCACCTTGTCGAGGGTATCGGCGTCGGTGTGGTGGATGTCGAAGTAGGTCCGGTTGTCGACCTCGAGGCCGATCCCCGGCACCCCGGCGGGCATCATGAGGCCGATGTCCGAGCCGGCGTGGCCGGCGGTGACCCGCATCGCGGTGATCGGCGCGAGCAGCGACGCGATCTCGGAGACCCGCGCCAGGACGCGCTCCACCACCTCGGGCCTGGCCTGCACCGCGAACCCGCGCGGCGCGAACCCGCCGCCATCGGACTCGATCGCGAGCACGGTGCGGGGCAGCTCCGCGGCGTGGTCCTTGGCGTAGCCCCGGCCGCCGCGCGTGCCGTTCTCCTCGTTGGTGAACAGCACCACGCGGATCGTCCGGCGCGGCGCGAGGCCGAGCCTGCGAAGCGTGGTCAGGGCCTGCATCATCGCGACCACGCCGGTGCCATCGTCGTGCGCGCCCTGGCCGACGTCCCACGAGTCGAGGTGGCCACCGATCACGACGACCTCGTCGGGCTTGTCCGCGCCGCGCAGCTCGCCGATCACGTTGGCCGACGCGGCGTCGGGCAGCGTCTGGCCGTCGGTGCGCACGTGGACCCGGACCGGCCCGTCGGCGGCGAGCCGCGCGATCAGCGTCGCGTCCTCGACGGTGACCGCGAGCGCCGGGATCTTCGGCACGCCGTCCTCGTAGACCGTCCCGCCGGTGTGCGGCGAGCGCAGGCTGTGCGCGGTGACCGACCGCATCAGCACGGCGGCGGCGCCGAACCTGGCCGCGCGCGACGGCCCGCGGCCGCGGTACTCGACGACCTTGCCGTAGCCGTCGCCCTTCTCCTCGGTCCACGCCGGCATCGCCACGTCGTAGAGCACGATCGCGCCCTTGACCTGCGCCTGCTGGGCCTCGAGCTCGGCCCAGTCGTGGACGACGACCACCGGCGCGGTGATCCCCGCCCTGGGGGTGGCGACCGTGCCGCCGAGCCCGAGCACGTGCAGCGGCCGGGCGATCGGCTGGGTGATCTCGGCGGCTTCGACGCCGCGCACCCAGTGGGGCACCATCACCTTCTCGGTGTGGACGTCATGGCCCTCCTCCTTCATCGCCTGCGCGGCCCACGCGATCGCCTGATCGAGCGCGGGCGAGCCCGACAGCCGGTTGCCGATCCGATCGGTCAGATGCGACAGCTTCTGGTAGGCGCCGCGATCGGCGCGCGCGGCGGCGATGATCCTGGCGACCGGCTCGCGGTAGCGCTCGGCGAGCCCCCCGCCCGTGGTCGCGGCCGCGGCCGATGCCACCTGCGGCGACGCGATCGGCACCGCGGCGGACGGCTGGGTCTCGGCGACCCGGGCGGGCGCGCTGCGGGGCGCGGGCGCCGGCGCGCAACCGATCAACATCATCAGTGCAAGTGTGCGCTTCGTTCCCGACATCGCCGCCCAACGTACTCAAAGAGGTCGATTCACGCCAGCTGTGTCGGCTCCGCGGCCGCGGCCCTGAGCGCCACACCGCGCGCCGCGAGCGCGACGAGCAGC
>Ga0302264_1000364_pt1 | contig 12220 bp, 7 predicted proteins | sample II_Fen_N3_4_FD_194563 | JGI IMG/M metagenome (GOLD analysis project Ga0302264, IMG submission 194563) | Peat permafrost microbial communities from Stordalen Mire near Abisko, Sweden - II_Fen_N3_4 | ecosystem: Environmental > Terrestrial > Soil > Wetlands > Permafrost | place: Sweden: Abisko... | reverse complement strand
GCGGGTAACTGTCGGCTCGGCGGCCGCTCATTCGACACGGGGCTATCGTACACAGATCCAACGGCACCACCAAACGACCGGCAAACCGCACGGCCGATTTGGCGGAGCATGTGCGCCGTCCGCCACAGCGCGCTCGCTCATCGTGAGGCTCGTCGGTGGATCGGTAAATCAATCACGCCCGGTGCTGCCAACCGCGACGGCGAACCTGGTTCTGCACGGTTGCCGGCAAGCTGTGCAGCCCGCAGCGCGCTCCGCGCGTGGACCAACGACCCAGAGATTGCCTCACGCGTGACGGCCACACAGAAGAGACCCGGTCGTTGACCTCGCGCTGTGCGTGCATTTACCGAGCGCGCCCGACGAGGATCCCGGGGGCCGGCGAGCGAGGCCGACGGTGGCGTCGACGGCTACGCGGCGGATCGGGTCGACCTGTCAGCGGAGGTCAGACGAACGAACGGGCGGTGAGAGATCCTCTGGCGACACAGCTGGACACGGCTGGCACGTCGGGCACGACCACGTCCAGCGCGGCGGCGCTCCGAGCGAGCAGCACACGATGCGCGCCCCGCAGCGCGGGCACGGCTGACCGGTGCGGCTGTACACCAGATGCGCGCGGTCTTGGCCGCCCGCGAGCCCGCGAGCCCGCGAGCCCGCCGGAGCCGGCGCGAGCGTCGCGCGCATGAGCTGGTGTGCCGCCGCGTAGATCGCCTCGAGCGTCGCGGCTTCGAGCTGGTTCACGGCCGTGCGCGGATCGACCCCGGCGACGAACAGCGCTTCGGACTTGTAGATGTTGCCGATGCCGGCGACCACGCGCTGGTCGAGCAGGACCTCGGCGATCGGCCGCGTGCCGTGGCCCGCCGCGCGCGCGGCCGCGCCCCGTGCATCGAACGCCGGGTCGAGCAGATCAGGCCCGAGCGCCGCGACCGCCATGCCGTGGCGCGGGCTGCGGCGATCCGCGATCTCGATCGCCGGCGCCTGCAGCCACAGGTACACGCCGTCGTCGGTCACCAGCGCGAGGCTGACGCGCCCCGGAGACAGCTTGGCCAGCATCGCGTCGCCGGCAGCCCGGTCGTAGCTCCGGACCCGGCCGTACATGCCCAGGTGGGCCCGCACGTAGGCGCCGCTATCGAGCTCGATCACCAGGTGCTTGCCGTGCGCCGTCACGCTCGTGACCGTGCGGCCGGCGAGGTCGCGCGCGAGCCCCTGCGTCGTCACGCGATCGAGCCGCTTGCCGGTGAGCCGCGGCGCCAGCGCGGCGGCGAGCCGGTAGATCGTGTTGCCCTCAGGCACCGCAGCTATCTGTCACCCGGGCTCGCGATGCGCAAGCGGCGGACACGCTAGCCCGCGTCGAAGTCGCCCTCGGCATCCGGCTCACCCGCCGTGTCATCGGGATCGCCGTCGTCGGGGCTCGCCGCGAAGTCGAGGCCATCGAGCTCGCCGTCCGGCGAGGCCACGGCGAGTGGCAACACGGTTGGCGGCGCGGCTGCCAACCGCGTTGGCGATCGCGGTTCCGGGGCGGGGTGCGCGAGCGGCGCGGGCGCGGACACCCCCACCGGCGGCGCGCGCACGACGAGCCCGCGGTAGTCGGCGCGGGCGGCGTTGGCGAGCAGCACGCGCGCCAGCGGCGACTCTCCGGCGGCGACCCCATCGATCAGCTCGATCAGCAGCTCGCGGCGACGCGCGCGCGCGGCCACGCGGGGCAGGCCGACGGCGAGCGCCAGCTCGATCGACTCGACCGGCAGCTCGCCGGTGGCGAGCCGCCGGGCCTTGGGCTCGAGCCACACCGCGAGCTCGCCGTCGACCAGGATCACCGTCGCGCCGACCCGGCGAGCCGGGCGCGCGCCGGGGTCGCGCAGCGGCGGCCACGCCAGCGCGCTGCCCCACGCGCACGCCGGATCGACCGCGGGCAGCACCTCGACGCGCTGGGCCCCTGGACCTGCGTCGCGCAGGTCGGTTCGGGCCGCCGCGCGCGGGGCTTCGCGCAGTCGATCGATCGCGCCGGGCCACGCGAACTGCGCGCCGTCGAGGCTCTCGACGAAGTAGCCGCGACGCACCGCGCCGGCGTCCTCCATCGCCCGCAGCACGTCGCCGGTCGCGGCGAACCCACCCGGCAGATCGTCGGCGCGCGCCGTGGCGCGGCCGGCGATGCCCCAGCGCTCGAGCAGCGCGGTCGCCTGGGCGTGGGCGCGGGCGGTCGCGGTCGCTGGCGGCCCGAGCGAGCTCACCAGCGACCACCGGCCGCCGAACGCGGCGTGCGCGCTGACCCGGCGGCCGGCGGGCTGGCCGAGCGAGCGCAGCGGCGCGAACGTATCGTTGGTCACGACGCCGGCCCACACCAGATCCCAGAGCGCGGCCGCGATCGGCGGGTGCGGTCGATCCGGTCCGGTGCCGGCGCGGCCCTCGGCCGGCGCGGCGCGGACCTCGGCGCGCGGCACCGCGGCGGCGACCGCCTGTTCGACCGCGACCAGAAATGACGCGCCGACCTGCGCGAGGTGCGCCGCGATCGCGTCGTGCAGCGCGCTCGTGCGCGACCGCCTGCGGCTCGGGCGCCAGCGCGATCGCGCGGTCGCGGCGCAGCAGGATGACGCGGCCATCGCGCGCGCCGAGCGCACCGGCGCCGACCCACACCAGCTCGCCGGCCGCGCCCAGCTCGTCGAGCATCCGCGGGTGATAGTCGAGGATGCGCGCGGGCAAGATCCGCGCCTCGAGCTCGGAGAACGGCAGCGCCACGCCCTCGAGCCGGCCGATCGCGTCGCGCAGCGCGCCCAGCCCGCGGCGCGGCTGATCGAGGCCGTGCCAGCGCGGCAGGAACGCGGCGAACGCGGCGGCGCCGACCGGCGCGACCTGCGCGCGCAGCTTGCCGAGCGTGCGGCGGCGCAGCTGGCGCAGCACCTCCGGATCACAGCTGTCCTGGTGGGTGCCGCCTGGCCGCAGCAGGCCGCGCACCAGCTGGGTGCGCGCCTCGAGCAGCCCGAGCACCGGCTCGATCTGCGCCGGCGGCAGCCCCCAGCGGGCGGCTGGTTCCGCGGCGGTGAACGGCGCGTGCGTCCGCGCCCAGCGCGCCACCAAGGTCTCGAGCGGCTGCGCCACCGGCTCGAGCAGCGCGGCCGGTAGCCCGGGCGGCAGCTGGACCCCGAGGCCGTCGCGGTAGCGGGCGGCGTCCTCGGCGGCGATGTAGCGCGCCGTGCCCGCGATCCGCACCGCCGCGATCCGCCGGCTCGCCAGCAAGCCCGCGAGCGCCGCGCCGAGCACGGCGGCGAGCTCGGGCACGGCGCGCGCGGCGAGGTCCTCGGTCGACAGATCGCCGAGCCGGCGCAGCACATCGTGGAGCTCGTCGGCCGAGCGCGCCTGGCGATCCGGGACGCGCTGCTGCAGCTCGGCCTCGACCTCGTCGAGCACGTCGGGATCGAGCAGGTCGCGCAGCTCGCCGCCGCCGATCAGCTCGCGGAGCAGGTTGCGGTCGAGCGTCAGCGCCTGCGCCTTGCGCTCGGCGAGCGGCGCGTCGCCCTCGTAGAGGAACGCGGCGACGTAGTCGAACACCAGCGAGCGCGCGAACGGCGACGCGACCTCGGTCACCGCCGGCTCGATCCGGATCGCGCGCGACCGCAGCTGGCGCAGCACGTCGATCAGCGCCGGCAGATCGAACACGTCGCGCAGCACCTCGCGGTAAGTCTCGAGCGTGATCGGAAACGCCGGGAACCGCAGCGCCACGCCCATCAGCTGCTGGGCGCGCAGCCGCTGCGCCCACAGCGGCGTGCGCTGGCCGGGCCGGCGGCGCGGCAGCAGCAGGGCGCGCGCGGCGTTCTCGCGGAAGTGGCTGGCGAACACGCTCGAGCGCGCCAGCTCGTCGATCAGCACGGCCTCGACCTCGTCGGGATCGGGCACCAGCTGGTCGTCGGTCGGCAGCTCGTCACCATCGGCGAACCGCAGCGCGATGCCGTCGTCGGTGTACAGCGGATGCACCGGATAGCCGAGCTGGGCCTCGAGCTGCCTGGCGATCACCAGCGACCACGGCGCGTGGACCCGGCTGCCGAACGGCGACAGGATGCACACCCGCACGTCGCCGAGCTCGTCGCGAAACCGCTCGATCGTGATCGCGCGATCGGTCGGCACCGCCCCGGTCTGGGCGCGCTGGTCACCGAGGTAGCCGATCAGGTTGTCGGCGGCGAACCCATCGAGCCTGAGCGCGGAGGTCAGCCAGGCGTGCGCGCCGGCGGGATCGTGGGCGAGCCGGCCGTCGAGCTCGCGGCAGAACGCGCCCAGCGCGCGGCCCAGCTCGATCGGCCGGCCCGGGCCCTCGCCGCGCCAGAACGGCATCTTGCCGGGCTCGCCCGGCGCCGGCGAGACGATCACGCGATCGCGCGTGATGTCCTCGATCCGCCACGTCGTCGCGCCGAGCAGGAAGGTCTCGCCCTTGCGGCTCTCGGCGACCATCTCCTCGTCGAGCTCGCCGATCCGCGGGCCGCTCCCCAGGTGCACGGCATAGGTGCCGCGGTCGGGGATCGTGCCGCCCGACATCACGCTGAGCAGCCGCGCGCCCTTGCGGCCGACCAGCACGTCGGTCTGGCGATCCCAGGTCAGCCGCGGCCGCAGCTCGGCGAACTCGTCGCTGGGATAGCGTCCGGCCAGCATGTCGAGCACGCCGGTCAGCGCGCCGCGCGACAGCTCGCGATAGCTCGCGGTGCGGTGGATCAGCCGCTCGAGATCGTCGACCCGCCAGGCGTCGACCGCGACCATCGCGACGATCTGCTGCGCCAGGACGTCGAGCGCGCTGTCCGGAACCCGGATGGGCTCGACCTCGCCCTCGAGCATCTGCTGCGCGACCACGGTGGCCTCGAGCAGATCGCCGCGGAACTTGGGCACGATCCGGCCGATGCTGACGCCGCCGACGTGATGGCCGGCGCGGCCGATGCGCTGCAGACCGCGCGACACCGAGCCCGGCGACTCGACCTGGATCACCAGATCCACCGTGCCCATGTCGATGCCGAGCTCGAGCGACGACGTCGCGGCGATCGCGCGCAGCCGGCCGCCCTTGAGCGCCTCCTCGATCTCGAGCCGCTGGTGGCGCGACACCGAGCCGTGGTGCGCGCGGACCAGCTCGCTGCCCTCTGGCGCCTGGCCGGCCTCCGCCGCGAGCGCGGTCAGCTGCTGCGACACCCGCTCGGCGAGCCGCCGCGAGTTCACGAAGATGATCGTCGTGCGGTGCGCCAGGATCATCTCGAGCAGCCGCGGATAGATCAGCGGCCACATGCCGCCGCCGTCGCGCCCGGCCGTCCCCGGGTGGTCCATCTCCTGCGCCGGCACGATGATCGCCAGATCCATCGCCGGCCGGGCGCTGGCGTCGACGATCTCGACCGGCCGATCGCCGCCGAGGTAGCGGGCGACCTCGACCAGCGGACGCTGCGTCGCCGACAGCCCGATGCGCTGCGGCTCGGGCTGCCCCGCGCCGGTCACCAGGTGGCACAGCCGCTCGAGCGACAGCGCGAGGTGGACGCCGCGCTTGGTCGGCGCCAGCGCGTGGATCTCGTCGACGATGATCGTCTCGACCCCGCGCAGCCGCTCGCGCGACCGGCCGGCGAGCAAGAGGTACAGCGACTCCGGCGTGGTGATGAGGATCTGCGCCGGGTGCTTGCGCTGGCGCTCGCGCTCCTTGGCCGGGGTGTCGCCGGTGCGAACATCGACCGTGATCTGGCCGCCGGCGCCGAGCCGCTGGAGGCCGGCGAGCGGCGCGCGCAGGTTGCGCTCGATGTCGTAGGCCAGCGCCTTGATCGGCGAGACGTACACCACGCGCGTGGCCTCCGCGTCGCCGGCCGCGGCCGGCGGCCTGTGCGCGAGCTGGTCGAGGCACCACAGAAACGCCGCCAGCGTCTTGCCGCTGCCGGTCGGCGCCAGCATCAGCGTGTGGTGGCCGGCCGCGATGCTGGTCCAACCCCGGCGCTGCACGGCGGTCGGCTCGGCGAAGCTCTGGCGAAACCAGGTCTGCGTCGCCGGGCCAAATACCGCGAGCGGATCGGACACGCTGCACCATAGCAAGCATCCCAGCACGGGCTGCGCGCGCCGCCGGAACCGCCGCGCTCAGCGCGCCCGTCGCGGCGCCCGGGTCGCGATGGGCCGAACCCCGCGCGCGGGGCGGTCGCCGGCGACCGTCGACTTCGACCCGCCGCGGTGGCCTCGGCGGCCGCAAGTCACGCGCGCGACGTCGTCGGCAGGGACGTGCCGAGCCGCGGCCCACCGGCCTCCGCCGGCGGCAGCTCGACGCGCGCCGGGCTGCACGCGAACGCGAGGAACCCGACCAGCAGCACCGGCACGACCATCACGAGCAGCGGCACCGCCAGCGCCGCCAGGCCGAGCAGCGCGAACGACACCACGGGAAGGAGCGGCGCGAGGACCGCCACCGACACCACGGCGAGAGCCACCGTACCAAGCGCGTGATTCATCTTCATGGACGAGGACCTTTCGAGGGGACGGGGGGAGCAGGGCGCGACCGGTCCGCGGGCTGTCACCGCACGCACCCCGGATGGGGCCGTGTGCAAGCGCATCCCGCGAGTCGCGTCGTTGCCGTTCCCCAGAAGTACGGCAATGCCGTTCAGACTTCGAGTTTCACCGCCTCTCGGTCTTCCTGTTCTGGCTCGATTGTCATTTTACTATGTAAATACAAATATATAATCGCGTCACCAACGAGACAGTTCAAGCGACATGCGCGGTCGAACCGGGGCGCGGCCTCAGTTTTTCGATAATCGCGTCACACGCCGCCGCGAGCGGGTCGACGACCTCAGAGCGCGACCGGCTGGACCACCGCGGCGAAGATCGGCATCGCCTCGCAGCGCGCCGCGTGGGCCGCGAGAGGATCCAGTTGAGCCGAACCAGGACTCGCCCGCTGGCGCGGCGCGCTCGAGCCGATCGAGCGTCTCGTGGATCTGCGCGGTCAAGCGCGCGACCGCCGACCGCGCTGCGGACCTCCGCGCTGCGCAGGTGGTGCTCGTGGGCCAGGCTGACTGCCTGGTCGGCGAGCCCGGTCGCGAACGCGGCGCCGCGCAGCACGGCCCGCCGCGCGGGCTCGCCGCGGTGACGCTCGGCGGGCAATACTTGCGCGCGTGACCTACGCGCACGGCGGGCGGAACCGGCTGACCGAGCGCGACCTGCCTCGGTTCCCGAGCGAGTCGCTGTTCGATCGCGTCGCGCGCGCGGTGTGCCGCGCCGGCTGCTTGCCGCGCAAGGAGCTCTACGAGTCGTGGGAGGTCGCGCGCCGGACGCGCCGGCGGTTCCGCGGCGGCCGCGTGATCGACGTCGCGTGCGGGCACGGCCTGGTCGCGCAGCTGATGATCGTGCTCGACGACAGCTCGCCGGAGGCGCTCGCGATCGATCCGGTGGTGCCCGCCAGCGCCGGAAGGCTCGCCGCCGAGCTCGCGCGGGCCTGGCCGCGGCTCGCGGGGCGCGTCGGGTTCGCGTCCCGGCCGCTCGCCGAGGTCGCGCTCGGCGCCGGGGACGTGGTCGTCTCGGTCCACGCCTGCGGCGGCCTCACCGACGACGTCCTCGCCGCGGCGATCGCCGCCCGGGCGCGCGTCGCGGTGCTGCCGTGCTGCCACGTCGTCGGCGCCTCGCCGCTGTCGGGCTGGCTCGAAGCGACGCTGGCGGTCGACGTCGCGCGCGCCCAGCGGCTGATGGCGGCCGGCTACGCGGTCGTCACCCAGGCGATCGACCCGGCGATCACGCCGAAGAACCGGCTGTTGCTCGGGTCGCCGTGATCGCGGCGCTGGCGGACAGCCGCCCGGTTCCGACTCGTGGTAGCTGAGGTCTGGGTATGACCTCGGATCTCCTGATCTCGGACGCGATCGGCCGGTTCTCCGACGAGGCGCGCCAGGCGGTCTACGAGGCGATCGCGCTGCGCCGCGATATCCGGCAGTTTCGCCCCGAGCGCGACGTCGACGACGCGGTCCTCGAGCGCATCCTGGGCGCGGCGCACCTGGCGCCCAGCGTCGGGTTCTCGCAGCCGTGGGGCTTCGTGGTGATCCGCGACCGCGGCGTGCGCGAGCGGATCCGCGCGAACTTCCTGCGCTGTCGCGAGGCGGAGGCGGTGCGGTTTCCGCCCGCGCGGCGAGAGGAATACCTCTCCTACAAGCTCGAGGGCATCCTCGAGGCGCCGGTGAACCTGTGCGTGGCCGTCGATCTCCGCGATCAGGCCGGCGCGATCCTCGGCACCACGGTCCAGCCCGAGGCGGTGCGGGCGAGCGCGTGCTGCGCGGTGCAGAACCTGTGGCTCGCCGCGCGCGCCGAAGGCGTGGGAGTGGGCTGGGTCAGCATCGTCGAGCCACAGGTCCTGCGGGCGGAGCTCGCGCTGCCGGCCGGCATCGAGCCGATCGGGTACCTGTGCATCGGCTACCCGATGGCGTTCCGGGCGCGCCCGATGCTCGAGGAGCTCGGCTGGGAGGCGCGGCGCCCCCTGGCGGGCGCGATCCACCGCGAGCGCTGGACCGAGGCGACGACCGAGGCGACGACCGAGACGCCGACCGCGCCGGTGGTCCGCCCGGCCTGGGCCCCCGGGGGCGCGATCGCCGCGTTCGACGAGGCCGCGCGCGACGCGGCGCGGGCGCACCAAGCGCGCCTGGCCAAGCCGCACGGCAGCCTCGGCCGGCTCGAGGCGCTGGCCGCGTGGTATGCCGGCGCCCGGAGCGAGTTCCCCGTCGAGCTGCCGGCGCGGGCCGCGCTCGCGCTGTTCGCCGCAGATCACGGCGTGGTGGCCGAGGGCGTGTCGGCCTATGGCTCGCAGACCACCGCGGCGATGGTCGCGAACGTCATGGCCGGCGGCGCCGCGGTCCACGTGCTGGCGCGCCGCGCTGGGGTCGAGATCCAGCTGGTCGACGTCGGCGTCGCCGGCGATCTGTCGTCCGTACCGCGCGACCCGGTCGTACCGCTGGTGCGGCGCTGCGTGCGGGCAGGCACCGCCAACCTGCGCCACGAGCCCGCGATGGCGCGCCGCGACGCGGAGGCCGCGCTGCAGGTCGGCGCCGAGACCGCGCGCGCGGCGATCGCGCGCGGCGCGCAGATCCTCGGGCTCGGCGAGATCGGGATCGGCAACACGACGTCGGCCGCGGCGCTGGTCTGCGCGTTCACCGGCGCCGCGCCCGACGAGATCGTCGGCCGCGGCACCGGCATCGACGACGCGACGCTCGCGCGCAAGCGAGACGTGATCGGCGAGGCGCTGGTCCGCCACGCCGCGCTGCTCGGTGACCCGGTGGGTCGCCTCGCCGCGCTTGGCGGGCTCGAGCTGTGCGCGATGGCGGGGTGTGCCCTCGAGGCCGCGCGCCAGCGCGTCCCGGTCGTGCTCGATGGCTTCCTCGCCGGCGCGGCGGCGATCGCCGCCGACGCGATCGATCGCGGCGTGCGGCCGTACCTCCTGGCCTCGCACCAGTCGGCCGAGCACGGCGCGCGACGCGTGCTCGCGCAGCTCGGCCTCGAGCCGGTGTTCGATCTCGGGCTCCGCCTGGGGGAGGGCACCGGCGCGGTGCTCGCGATCGACCTGGTCCGCACGGCGGTCGACGTGCAGCGCTCGATGGCGACGTTCGCGACGGCGGGCATCGTCGGTCGCGCGGGCCTTTGAACGCACGCTGGACGCGGCGGCGCGGGGCACCCGCGGCGGCGATACGTGCTGGGCGTACATGTGGAGAACGGCAACACTTGCGGGCGTCGCTGTCGCCGATTCCACCGCGGCCGAACGAGCCTCTGCGGCCGTACAGCTTTGGTTGCTTGGCGTATCGGTTGCATCGTCGCGACGCCACAGGAAGGCGGCCAAGCAACCCATGCACCACCATCGTAGTCACTCGACATGCCATGCTCCCCATCGCTAAGGCACGCGCGCACATGAGGGAGCTCGATGCGTCTCGCCGCGCCCGCCGGTTCTGGCGGATCGCGATCGTCACCGGCCTCGCGCTCGGGGTCCACATGTCGACGGCCGCGGCGCAGCTCCCGAATCTCGCCGATGTGAGCGCTCAATACGACGCCCCGCCGGTCCACCTCAACGACGCACAGGCGACCGACACGCAGGTGATGTCGTACCGGCTCGCGATCAACGTACCGGTCGCGCTCAGCCCACGCCGCTTCCTGATCCTGGGCGCCGGATATCAAGTCGACAGGCTCGACTACTCGCAGATGCCGGGGACGTCCGGCCAGACCACGTTTCACGTGCCGTCGCTCTCGGCGACATTCATCCAGAGGATGTCAGATCGCTATACACTCGTGACGCGAGCGGGGGTCGGACTCGCCGGCGACTTCGCCGCGGTCGACCGCGGCATGATCGGGTACAGCACGCTCGCGCTCGTGACGCGATCGTGGTCGCGCGAGCTCATGGTCGGCGGTGGTGCGGTGATGACCGGTGGATTCGGCAAGAGCCTCATTCCGATCCCGGCGATCTCGCTGCGCTGGTTGCCGACCGACAACGTGCGCGTCGACGCCTTCTTGCCGGCGTTCGCCGAGGCGAAATACACCGCGTGGGATCGCGTGGAGATCGGCGCCCGCCTCGAGGTGGTCGGCAGCGCCTACGCCGTCCGCGACGCGCGCGTCGCGGGCCGCTGGCCGTGCGCCGCCCAGGCGACCGACGATCCGCGGACCCCGGACAACGAGACGATCGCGCGCCCGGGGAGTTGCCTCGACCACGTCACGAACACGCTGGGCAGCATCGGCCTGGTCACCGGGGTCCGCCTCACCTCGACGCTGTGGCTGACCGCGTTTGGCGGCGTCACCCTGTATCGTCACCTCGCGGACGAGAACGCCTCGGGCGACACGCTGAGCGGTGGTACGAAATGGCTCCCGGCGTCCGCGGTGTTCCGCAGTAACCTCATGTGGCGGATTCCGCAGTCGTGACCGCATGGCGTCGCTCCCCCGCGGTGGGCGCATTCGCCGGGTTCGGGGCCGCGCTCGTGGTCGTCGCGATCGCCGGCGCGATGGTGTTCAGCGTCGCGCCGCTGTGGCGAGCGCGGTCATCGCTCGGCTGGAGCGAGACGCGATGCCAGATCGAGCGCAGCGAGGTCGAGGCCGGCGACGAGTCGTACCGCGCCGAGATCGAGTACACGTACGAGGCGGCGGGGCGGCGGCGGCCGGGCGACCGCATCGACTTCGCCGTTGCCACGTGGTCGAACGCGCGCGCCGGTTCCGCAGAGCAGGTAGCTCGCTACCCCGCCGGCAGCGAGGTGCCGTGCTGGTACGACCGCGACGATCCGAGCGCGGTCACGCTGTCGCGTACGGCTCCGGAGAGCTTCTGGCTGCTGCTGGTGGTCGGGCTCGGCGCGGGGGGCCTGAGCTTCCTGCAGCTCGGCGCTCGGCGGGGCGATGACAGCACGCCCGGCTCCCGCGGCGCCGATGGCCGGTGGGTCTACGTGCGCCGCTGCGCGCGCGGCAGCTCCATGGTCGCGTTCACGGCGATGTGGTGGACCGCGGTCGCGGCCGCGGTGCCGGCGTTCACCGTCGCTGATTCACGGGGGCTCGCGGAGATCCTGGCGTGGCTCGGCCTCGCGACCCTCGCGACGCTGCACGAGCTGCGGTGCTTGTTCAGCGTCGTCACGGTGGAAGCGCCGGCGCAGCTGTTCTCGCCCCAGACCCGCCACGTCGCGTGGAGCGTGCGCTGTCCGCTGGGCTCGCCGCGGGCCACGGCATCGCTGGTCGCCGTCGCGACGACGGAGACCGCCCTCGGCCTGACCGTGGAAGCCGTGCTGAAAGTGCCGATCCGCGACACGGCCTGGCGCCCCGGGGTCGGGACGCTGAGCGTGCCCCCCGACGCACCGGCGAGCACGCCGGTGTGCCAGATCGACTGGTACGTCGAGGTTCATGTCCGGCTGCCGCTCGGTCCCCACGTGGAGATCCGCGTGCCGCTCGACGTCCGGCTGGCTACGGCAGCGTGAGATCGCCGTCAGTGAGCACGAGCACGTAGCGCGCGCACGCGGACACATCGCAGATCGCCGGCCAGACCCGGCGCTGCCAGAACCGCGAATCGACGGGATCCTGGGTATAGACCGAGACCGGCTGGCCATCGACGGTGATATCGGCGCGCAGCGAGCTGAGCGTCTCCGGTGGGGGCGGGGTTGTATCGACGTCGTTGAAGACGTCGACGACCACCCCCTGGGAGATCTGCACGGTCTGCTCGCCAGCGCCGGGTTCCATGGCCGTGACCGTGAGGTCGTGCGAGGTCTGGTTTTCGACGGCGAAGACCGATTCGCCGACCTGCTCGCAGGCCGCG
>Ga0302264_1000359_pt1 | contig 12257 bp, 10 predicted proteins | sample II_Fen_N3_4_FD_194563 | JGI IMG/M metagenome (GOLD analysis project Ga0302264, IMG submission 194563) | Peat permafrost microbial communities from Stordalen Mire near Abisko, Sweden - II_Fen_N3_4 | ecosystem: Environmental > Terrestrial > Soil > Wetlands > Permafrost | place: Sweden: Abisko... | reverse complement strand
CGGCGCTGGGGCCTGCCGGGCGGCGTGGTGGAGGATGCGCTCCGCCGGCTGGTGGCTGCCGGAACGCTCCTGTCCGGCGAGTTCCGGCCGGGCGGTGCCGAGCGCGAGTACTGCGACCCCGAGGTGCTCCGGCTCCTGCGGCGCCGGTCCCTGGCCAGGCTGCGCCGCGAGGTGGAACCGGTCGATCCCGTGACGCTGGCGCGGTTCCTGCCCGCCTGGCATGGCGTCGCCACGTCGCCCTCGGGCTCGGGGAGCGGCGGCTCACCGCTCCGTGGCTCAGCGGCCCTGGAGCGCCTCGCGGAGGTCGTGGACCAGCTCGCCGGGCTGCCGATCCCTGCGTCCGTGCTGGAGCGTGACGTGCTCCCCGCGCGGATCCCCGGGTACCAGCCCCGGCTCCTGGACGAGCTCGGGGCGATGGGCGAGGTCGCCTGGGTGGGGCGGGGGAGCCTCGGCCGGGACGACGGCCGGGTGGTCCTCTACAGGCCCGGGCGGGAGCTGCTGCGACCATCGGGCCTGCCCGACGGCGTGGAGCGGCCAGCGGGCGAGATCCAGGAGCGGCTCCGGGCTCACCTCCGCCGTCGCGGCGCCTGCTTCTACCGGGAGCTGTTCACGGCGGCAGGCGGACGCTCGGACCGCGAGGTGCTGGACGCACTGTGGGACCTGGTGTGGGCGGGCGAGGTCACGAACGACACGGTCGCACCGCTGCGCGCGCTCCGCTGGAAGCGGCCGGTCAAGGACCACCGCCCGCGGGCGGGACGGCTGACGACCCTGGGACCGCCCGAGGCAGCGGGACGATGGTCGCTCGTGGAGACCGGCGGCGGTGATTCGCGGGACGGCGGTGACGGGAACGCCCCGCCGCTCACCGCCACGCGGACGGAGCGCGTCCATGCCCAGGCGCTCGTCCTGCTTGAGCGGCACGGGGTCCTGACGCGCGAGGCGGTCGCGGGCGAGGCCGTCGACGGCGGCTTCAGCGCGGTCTATCCCGTGCTGCGTGCGATGGAGGAGGCAGGGCGGATCCGGCGGGGCTACTTCGTGGACGGGCTGGGCGCCGCGCAGTTCGCGCTGCCGGGGGCCGTTGACCGGCTGCGTGCACTCCGGGACCAGCCCGGCGAGGCGGCGGGCGACCACGGTCGCGTGGTTCACCTCCTGGCCGCGGCCGACCCGGCGAACCCGTACGGGGCCGCGCTGCACTGGCCCCGCCACGGCGACGACGACCGGCGTGCCTTCCAGCGGGCCGCGGGGGCGTACGTGGCGCTGGTGGACGGGGCGGCGGTGCTCTACCTGGACCGCGGCGGGACGTCGATCCAGGTGCTCCCCGCCGCAGAGGACATGGACGCGCTGGCGTTCGCCGTGCGTTCTCTCGGGGACATCGTGGCGGACGGGCGCGTGCGGGAGCTGGTGATCCGCAAGGTGGATGGAGCGCCCGTCGCGGAGTCGCCCCACCGGGATGCGCTGCTGGCGGCTGGGTTCGCGCAGGGGTACCGCGGGTACGTGCTGAGGGCGACGGCCCCGGTTGACAGGACATCCTCGCGGCCCGGGCCCTCGCGGCCGATCCGGTGAGCTTCCCGCCCTCGCCCGGGACCCGGGGTCCCAGGCCCGCGGGCGGGCTATGCTCCCAGCGATCCGGTCACGGCACCCACCCCCGGGGCCGCCAACCCTGGAGCCATCCCTGACTCGTCTCGCCCGCCTCCGCATCGCCGCCCCGGCCGCCCCGTCCATCCGCCTGCGGTGGGCGGTGGTGCTCGTGCCGCCGCTCGTCGTCGCCGCGATCGCGCTCCCCAGCGACACGCTGCTCGACGAGCTCCTCCCATCTCCGTGGTCCGCAGTGACCGTCTCCCTCGCCGTGCTGATCGTCGGGATCGTCGTTGCGGCGGGGACATTCGGGAGGATCGACGCGCTGTCGCAGGCGCTCCGGGCACGCAACGAGGAGCTGGAGGCGCGCAGCGCGTCGGCACGGGCGCTGAACCGGGTGAGCATGGCGATCGCGTCGCTCTCCGACGTCGACGACGTCCTGGACGCGGTCGTGACCCATGCGCGGGAGCTGCTGGCGGTCGACGTCGCTGTCCTGCTCCTCGAGGGCCCGGACGGCAGCCTCGACGTGCGTGCCGCGGCCGGCCGCCCGGGAGCGTTTCGGGCCCCCGCGGTCCTTGCCGGATCTGCCTCCTTGTCTCCGGCGCCCGGCCCAGCGGACGCCGGCCCGGGCGCCGTCGCACCGAACCCAGCCGACGCGATCCTGCCCTTCGTCGATCCCTCACAGGCCGTCGTCCGGCTCTCGGCACCCCTGAGGCGTGGCGACCAGACGATCGGGTTGCTCGCCGTCGGCGGGGCGGCGGCGCGCGGGTTCGATGCGGACCAGGTGGAGACGCTCGCATCGCTGGCCAACCAGGCGACCATCGCCCTCGAGCACGCCCGCCTCGAGGACCGGCTCCGCGAGCTCGCGGTCGTGGAGGAGCGTGAGCGGATCGCCCGCGAGCTCCACGATGGGATCGCCCAGGTTCTCGGCTACGTGAACACGAAGTCACAGGCGATCGACGGGCATCTCGCGCGAGGGAACGTGGACGAGGCGCGCGTCCAGGTCGCGGAGCTGGGCGCGGCGGCGCGGGCCGTGTACGTGGACGTGCGCGAGGCGATCCTGGGGCTGCGGAGCCCGATCGAGCCCGGCCAGGGCCTGGGTGCCGCGGCACAGGCCTACGCGCAGCGGGTGGCCGCGGACGCCCTGTTCGCGCTGGACGTCGACATCACGGATGAGACCCGCGATCTTCGCCTCGACGCGGAGGCGGAGGCACAGGTCTACCGCATCGTGCAGGAGGCACTGACCAACGTGCGCAAGCACGCCTCGGCCCGGCGGGTCCGCATGTCGATGGCGGTCACGGGTGACCAGCTGGACGTGCAGATCGACGACGACGGTCGCGGGTTCGGCCCGCATGCGGCCACCGGCGATGTCGCCCGGTACGGCCTGCGGTCGATGCACGAGCGGGCAGCCGCCATCGGCGCGACGCTCGACGTCCGGCCGGGATGGCGCGGCGGGGTGCTCGTCGCCCTGCACCTGCCGCTGGCCGGGCACGTTCGTCCGGCGGGCGCCACGGTCGGGGCCCGCTAGCAGTGCGGATCCTCCTCGCCGACGACCACGCGCTGTTCCGGGACGGTCTCGCGTCCCTGCTCGCCGCGTGGGGCCACGACGTGGTCGGGCAGGCGGCCGACGGCACCGCGGCGGTGGAGCTCGCGACGCGGCTCCGGCCGGACATCGTGCTGATGGACGTGGCCATGCCTGGCGGCGGGGGGATTGGTGCGACCCGGGAGATCGCGGCGGCGATAGCGGACGTGGCGATCGTGATGCTCACGGCCAGCGAGGACATCGACGACCTGTTCGCCGCCATCAAGGCGGGCGCCCGCGGCTACCTCCTGAAGAACCTGGAGGCGGCCGAGCTGCGTGGCATGCTGGAGGCGGTCGCCCGGGGCGAGGCTGCCATCACTCCGGCGATCGCGGCCCGGATGCTGGCCGAGCTCGCGCGCCCGGTGGTTCCCGCGACGCAGGCGGCGTCGTCCGGGGCGAGGGACCCGGACCGTCTCACCGAGCGCGAGCTCGACGTGCTCCGCCTCGTGGTTGCCGGGCGCCGGAACAAGGAGATGGCCGCGGAGCTCGGGATCTCCGAGAACACCGTGAAATTCCACCTGCGCAACATCCTGGACAAGCTCCACGCCCAGAGCCGTTCGGAGATGGTCGCCACGGCGGTCCGCGAGGGGCTCCTCCCGGACGCCTGATCGCGAGGGCTGAACTTGTTCGAGGGCCATCCGGCCCGGGCTGTTCGGCCCCGCCCTCCCACCTGAACGGATAGGAACGCCCCCCACCCGATCGGGCGTGGTCCGGTCCGCCTCGCGCCGCGATGCTCATCCATGCGTCAAGGAGGCGGCGAATGGGCTATCGCATCGACATCGAACAGCGCGGCTGCATCACGTGCGGCATCTGCATGGACGTCTGCCCCGTCGAGGCACTCGACATGACCCGGCCACAGCGGCCGGGCATCGAGACGGGCCCCGGCCCGGGGCGACCGCTCGACTTCATGATGGAGCGTCCGCTCCAGGTCGGGGAGTGCATCGGGTGCGGCATCTGCATCCGGGAATGCCCCCCGAACGTGATGTCCCTCATCACGGTCGAGGGCGTTGTGCCCCTGGCGGCGCGCCAGGGCCCGATCGAGCGGCCCGTGGCCGCAGAACCCAACACGTGGCTGCCACTGTCCGAGGTGACCCGCGAGGCGCTGAAGCCGAAGCACGCCTCCCCGTGGGGCGACCTGTTCACGTGGAAGACCCGCTCGCGGCCGAAGCCGTGGCAGGTCTGGACCACGATGGTTGAGGACGCGCCGAAGAACCCGATCGCGCCCTGCCAGGAGGCCTGCCCTGCGGGCACGGACGCCGGTCGCTATGTCGGCCTGATCGGGGCCGGGAAGTTCGACGAGGCGTATGCCGTCGCCGCCGAGGTCAACCCGTTCCCCTCCGTGTGCGGCTGGATCTGCACGGCTCCCTGCGAGTCCTCCTGCCGTCGCGGCGTGCTGGACGAGCCCATCGCCATCAGGACCCTCAAGCGCTTCGCCGCCGAGCACGGCAAGCTGCCGGCCGTCGCGGCTCCCACCGTCCGGCGCGCCGAGAAGGTCGCCATCGTGGGTGGCGGCCCGGCCGGCATGTCGGCGGCCTACTACCTCGCCCGCCTCGGCTACGGGGTCACCGTCCTCGAGGCGATGCCCGTCCCCGGCGGCATGATGGCGATCGGCATCCCCGAGTACCGGCTTCCGCGCGAGGTCCTCCAGCAGGAGATCGAGCGCATCCTCGGCTTGGGCGTCGAGCTGCGGCTGGACACCGCGATGGGCCGCGACTTCGGCCTGCCGGACCTCGAGCGCGAGGGCTTCAAGGCGATCTTCCTCGCGACCGGCGCGTCCAAGAGCCGCCGCCTGGGCGTTCCCGGCGACGAGCTGCGGGGCGTCATCCCGGCGACCCGGTTCCTCAAGGAGGTCAACCTCGGCGAGCACCCGCACCTGTCGGGTGACGTGATCGTGGTGGGTGGCGGGAGCACCGCGATGGACGCGGCACGCTCGGCGAAGCGCAGCGGCGCGGCGACGGTCACCATCGTCTACCGCCGTGGCCGCAAGGACATGCCGGCGCAGGAGGAGGAGATCGAGGCCGCCGTGCGCGAGGGGGTCGTGATCGCGGACGGCATGGCGCCGACCGAGGTCGTCGGCCGCGACGGCATGGTGGTTGCGATCCGCGTCGACGAGATGCGGCCGACCGGCGAGACCGGCTCCGGCGGGCGGTCGTCCTGGGCGCCCACGGGCGCCAAGGGGGAGCTGCCCGCAGCGGCCATCCTCGTCGCCATCGGCGAGGAGCCCGACCCGTCGATCCTCCCCGAGGGCGCCGGGATCGAGGTCAGCGGCTGGGCCGGCATCGTCGCCGACCCGCGGACCCTCGCCACGGGCCGAGCGGGGATCTTCGCCGGGGGCGACGTCGTCTCCGGCCCCAAGACCATCATCGAGGCCGTGGCCGCCGGCCGGCGCGCGGCCGCGTCCATCCACGAGTACCTCGCCGGCGCGAAGGACGGCGAGGCCGAGATCTTCGCCACCGTCCGGTACGCCACCCCCGCGGAGCCGAAGCTCAGCCTCGACATCTCGGTCCGGCCCCGGGTCCATGCCGCGCTCCCCGTCGTGGACACGTCGTCGTTCTCGGCGACCGCACCCGGCTTCACGGAGGCGGCGGCCCACGCCGAAGCGTCCCGCTGCTTCCGCTGCGACGCCGTCTACGGGTGCCCGTCCGTCAGCGTCCAGGCCGGTCGCGGACCGGCGGACAGCCGGACGCGTCCCATTCCCATCCCGGCGGTGACCACCGCCGACCAGCCCTCGCAGGGAGGTGTTCAGTGACCGCCGACCAGGTCTCCGGCTTCTTCGATGCCGGGGAGGGATTCATCGAGGGGACGATCGCCGCGGCGCTCGTCATCCTGTGGATCCTCTCCGTCGCGCTCCACCTGGCACGGCCGTACATGGTCCGGGCCACCGGCAAGTTCACGCTGCGGCTCGGTGCCGACCTGTGGTGGATCATCTACGTCGCGCTGCGCGACCTGATCCTGCTCCAGGTGTTCCTCGGCAGCTTCATCTTCTTCTACCCGGACGTCGTCACCGGCCAGGCGCTGCCGATCACGGGCAGCCTCGCGGCGGTCTGCGCCTTCGCGGCCCTGCTGATCAAGCTGATGAGCAAGGGTGACGCCGACCTGAACGGCATGCGGGCCCAGGTCCTGCTGATCGGGCTCGGGGCGGCGCTCTACATCACCCCGTACTTCTTCGGCTCCCAGATGACCCTGCTCACGGGGCATCTCACGGACCAGTTCTCCCGGCTCCTCGTCACATCGACGAACCCCGACCTCGCCCTCCCGATCAGCTACCTCTCCGCAGTCGCGATCGGGATCATGGGCCTGGTGGCCGTGGCCTACAACTTCCGGCAGACGACCCGCCGGCCGACGGCCGCGTAGGAGGACCAGATGAACGCCGACGATCTCGCAACCGCGCTCACGACCGGCGCCTCGGGCTGGCTGGTCCTCTCGGTCGCCGCGGTTCTGCCCATCCTGTGGGCATTCACGCTCTCGCTGCACTTCGCACGGCCGTACGTCCTGCGGTTCCTGCAGGGCCTGACACTCCGCTTCGGCGGCGATGTGTGGTGGCTGAGCTACGTCCTGTTCCGGGACGCGCTCCTCGTCATCACGCTGGGCCTGTCCACCATCTTCTTCATGCCCAACCTGTATCTCAGCACCGGCCTGCCGATCACGGCGCCGATCGCCACGCTCGTCCTGTTCTGGGCGACCGTCGTCAAGCTGATCCGGGACGTGGACGACGACCCGGCGGCCTTCCGGCTGTTCAGCGTCCTCCTCGTCATCGCGTCCGCCCTGTACATCGTCCCGCAGGTCTACGGCATGGAGGCCGCCGACCAGGCGTACCTCGGCGACCTGCCGAACGCCATGATCAGCATCGGCAACCTCGCCCTGGCGCGGGCCATCCTGTGGGGGAGCCTCGGGCTCTTCGCCCTCACCGGTCTGGCCGTCTTCGTCCGGTTCATGATGCGGCTCGGCAAGCCGGCCGACGGCGAGGCCTCGATGGCCGAGGCGTAAGGCACCCCCGGGACCGGCACCGTCGCCGGCCCCATCCCCCTGACGCCCCAACGGACGGTGCCGATCCCCGGCACCGTCCGTTGATTCGTGGCATGGTCGGGACATGCCCGCGAACCCCGGAGAAGTGGTCGACGTCCGCTGCGAGCCTGCGCCCGGCGGCTGGACCTGCCACGTGACTGTGGCCGGGCCTCGGACCGAAACGACCCACGTCGTGGGCATCTCGGCTGCGGACCTCGCCCGCCTGGCGCCGGACGCGGTTTCGCCCGAGGACCTCGTCCGCCGTTCCTTCGCGTTCCTGCTGGCCCGCGAGCCGAAGGAATCCATCCTGGGCCGCTTCGACCTCTCCGTGATCGGCCGCTACTTCCCGGACTACGAGCTCGCGATCCGCGAGGGCTGATCTGATATGGAAGGACTTGTCAAGGTTTGGCGCAGGGTGTGATCGAGTTCAGGTTCTGGCGACGATGATCACTCTGATATGCGCGGGTCAGCTGGGCCGTTGCCGCATGACAGTGAGCCGTCACCGAGCTGCCTCGAACTAGGGTCGCGAGTCGAGATCGCATAGATCAGACGAGGGGTCTCGGTCTCTCTGCCGCACTCGATCACACCCTGCGTGGTCGGGTCGTCAGGCCGTGACCGGCCCGGCGACGAGCTGGCCTGTCGCCCAGACGAAGCCGGCGAGCTCGCGGGCGACGGCGATCACGGTCTTGTTCTTGCCGATCCGCCCGACGAGCGAGCGGTACCGATGGTGGAGCCGGGCCTGGGCCCGCCGGTCGAGCTCGACGACCGCCGGCGGGACACCCCGCTGGCGGGCCCGGAGCGCGCTGCTCACGTTCGGCCGATAGCGGGCGTTGTGGGCCGCCTGGCCCAGGACATGGCGGATGAGCCGGTTGCCGGTCTTGGTGATCCGGCCGCGGTGCCGCGTGGTACCGCTCGAGTACTCCGAGGGGACCAGACCGGTGTAGGCCATAAATGCCCGGGCGGTCGGGAACCGGCGCAGGTCGCCGGCCTCGGCGACGATCGTGACCGCCGTGATGAAGCCGATGCCACGCAGCGCCTGAAGGGCGGCGAGGTACTCGCCGTGCGGGCTCTCCGCGGCGCAGGTGACGAGGGCGGCCTCGAGCCGGCGCACGCGATCCTTGCCGTCGCGCACGACCGACCAGTAGTCGTCGAACACGACCTGGTCGGCCCGGTGGTCGAGGGCGAGCCGGTTGAGCCAGGCCTCGTGGGCGCGACCCCATGCCTGTACCCCCGCCTGCGGGTGGATCCCGTGGCGGAGCAGGAACTTGGAGAGCCGGTGCTTGGCGCGCAGGAGATCCTGCTTCGCGTCGTCGCGGTCGCGCACCAGATCGCGCAGCGCCTCGTGGGCCTCATCGGGCACCCAGACCGGCGCGAGGTCTCCGCTGCGCAGCAGACGGGCGAGCTTGGCCGCGTCGCGGCGGTCTGTCTTGACCCGGTCGCCGGGTCTCGTCGGGATGAGCGAGGGGGCGACGACGATGCAGTCGATGCCCATGGCGCTCAACTGGCGGTGGAGGGCGTAGCCGGTCGGCCCCGCCTCGTAGGCGACGGACAGGTGGACGTCGGCTCCTCCGAGACGGTCGACGAGCTTGCGGATCGCCGATGGATCGTTGGCGATCTGGCCGTGGTCCTCGGGGTCGCCGAAGGCATCAGCGACCGCGACCGCGATGGACGCCTTGTGGACGTCGAGCCCGACGAACCGGGTAGTCTTCTCCATTGGACCGGCCTCCCGCATGTGGCTCTGTGCGGACTCCGTCAACTGGCCCGCGCAATCCACGATGATGCGCGAGCGCCGGTCCTTCCATGTTGACTAGGATGGGCAGCCGCCCGGGGGAAACGGCTGCATCGGGTCGAATGGCAAGGCGATCGTGTCCATGCGCGGGATGCCGAGCACCGTGTATCGGACCCGGAGCGCCGGCATGCCGACGAAGGAGGTGCCGTCGATCGCAAAGGATGGTCCGGCCGCGCAGTTGCCGGCGGTTCCCACGAGCCACAGACCTGCAGAGTGGCCAGGTGCAAGGTCGATTGAGCTGAACGGCGCGGCCGGCCCGGTCAGACCATCCGGCGCGTCGTCTCGCCACAGGGCCCGGAACGTGGGGAAGGTTGCGGGGTCGGGCAGGTTCGGGTCGAGGACAACCCCTTCCAGCCGGATCGGGAGCGGGCCGCCATTCTCCACCGAGAACCCGATGCTGAACGGCTGCCCCGGGCCTGCGGTGATGTACACGGGGTAGGGACCGCTCGAGCCTGGGGCCAGATCACCGTCGCGGACGCCGATGCCGCCCGAGCTCGCCACAGGTCCGGCCACGGCATCGGTCGCGAGGACCTGCCATCCGGCGTACCCGACAATCGCGACGACGATCAGGGCCGCGAACCCCAACCACCGTTCCCTGCGCATCCCGACCACGGCCAGGACGATGCCCAGCACCAGCGCCGCAACGACGATGCCCTCCGCTTCGACGGGCGGTGGCGGCACGAGCCCGGGTCCTCGCACCGTCGGGTCAAACGTCGCCACCGGCGCCGCCGAGGGACCGGCGCCGGTTCCGGTGCCCATGGGGCCAAGAAGCGGCAACGCGAGCACGAGGAGCGTGATCGCGGCCGCCAGCCCCAGGACTGGGATGACGGCCCGGGAGAGTCGCCGGGTGAGTGGCGATCCGCCGGACGAGACCGTGTCGGGGATGCGGGCGACCCGTCTGCGCAGGCCGTACGGTGCCGGGCCGGGGTCTCGCTCGCGCAGGACCTCCCGCAGCTCGCGCTCAAGGCGGAGGTCGTCCTCACGCTCGCTCATCGGTCTGCCTCCGCCATCGCCGCCCGCAGGCGGCCCATGGCGTGATGCAGCCGCGACTTCACGGTGCCCTCCGGGATGCCCAGCGTCTCGGCGATTGCCGGGACGGTCAGGTCCGCATGGAAGCGCAGCGAGACCATGACCCGCTCATCAGGCTCCAGGGTATCGATGGCGCGGCCGAGGGCGTCCCGGACTGCCGTCGCCTCGGAGGCGTCGGGGACCCGGGGGTGCTCGCTCTCGACGAGCTCGCGTCCCACTTCGACCACGCGGCGACGTGCACGGACCCTCAATCGGTCCCGGCAGCCGTTGACGAGGATCCGTCGGAACCAGGCGTCGAACCGGTCGGGATCCCTCAGCTCCCCGAACCCTCGCCACGCCGCGACTGCCGCGTCGTGGACGGCGTCCTCCGCTTCGACGCGATCGCCCAGGATCACGGCCGCCAGTCGATATGAGCCATCCAGGTGCCGGTCCACGAGACGGCAGAAGGTCTCGGGCCGCGAGTCGATCACGCGCAGTGCAAGCGCCTTCTCGTCGCGGAGCGGTTCCCCCACCAGACTCCCCACAGCATTCGTTTCTCGCCTCCGTTCATCAGACCTGACGAACCGGCGCGGCGAATCGTTCACGAGCCTAGCGCGGTGGGGTTCAAGCGGCGCAGCGAACGCGCTCGGGTGCCTCTTTCCAGCGCCGCCGCGGCCTGGCGGCCGGGCGGTGGGTCAGTCGCCGATCTCGGCCACCGCGTGAGCCGGGTGCTGGGCGTCCGGTTCATCCGCGTGGGAGCGGGTCGCACTATCGAGGCCGAGGAAGCCGCTGCCCCAGGCCCCGAGGCGCCCCCGGGTCCGCGTCGTCGTGGTGCGCGGATCCGCCCGGAATGCCGCCAGGAATCTCCGGGCCCGGCCCCACCAGAGCGCCGCATTGTCCCGCCACCAGGTCGGGCGGAGGAACGCGAACGGGTCCGCGAGCCGCCACCACCACGGCACCGCCGACCAGATGAAGACGAGGTAGTCGGCCCGCAGCGGGCGGTCGCCAAACCCGAACAGGACCTGGAGCTGGATGATCGTCAGCGGGAGCATCACCAGCGACAGCAGCATCGACAGCGCGAGGAACACGAGGCCCCAGCCGCGGGCGCGCGGCGGCAGCACCAGCCACAACACCGCCGGGACCCACTTCATCCACGTCGCCAGGCCCCAGATCAGGCCGCCGACGCGCCCGCCCGTGAACTGCGCCCCGAACAGGGCGAGCGCCAGGAGAAGGTTGATGTTCCCCGTGTCAAGGTTCGCCCCGATCGAGAACCACAGGAGGGCGAGGAGGATCGCCGTCGGGAGCGGGCGACGGGTGTACGCCCACCGGATCGACCAGAGGAGCAGGAGGATCGTCCCACCGCGCCAGGCGAACCAGGCGACATCCCACGGCAGGAGCGCCCAGGGGACGAACAGCGGCAGCATCCACGGGGAGTAGACGTAGGGCAGGAACGGCCCGAGGGGGTGGTACGGGTCGCCACCCTCGAGCCAGATCCGCACGGCGGCCCAGTACGCCTGCGCGTCCGCCCCGGCCGTGTCTCCCCGGGCGGCCATCCCGGCCAGGGCGATCGCGAACAGGACGGCCAGGATCAGCATCGCGGCCAGCCGGTGCGGCTCCCTGATCCGGGTGGCCTCGCGACGGAGCGCGCGGCGGACGACCCCGGCACGCCTCGCCGGGCGGCGCAGGATCGCGGGCGCGGTGCTCATCGGGACCGGGGCGGCGCTGCCATGTCGCGCCCATTCTCGCGCGGCCGCGCGCCGGACGCGTCGGACACGCCTCCAGGCCCGGCGCGGCGGGGGCGTTGGGCACGGCCGATATACTCCCCGCACCATGCCGCAGGGAACCGCGATCGTGATCGGCGGTGCCGAGGACAAGGTCCGCGACCGGGTCATCCTCGGCCGGTTCGTCGCGCTCGCCGGTGGGCCGCTGGCAAGGATCGCCGTCATCTCGACCGCCTCCTCCCTCGGGACGGAGGCCGGGGAGCGATACCGGGAGGTGTTCACGGAGCTCGGCGCCCCGGACGTCCGTCCGCTCCACGCGGTGACGCGGATACAGGCGAACGACGAATCCGTCGCCGCCGCCGTGCAGGAGGCCACCGGCATCTTCATGACCGGCGGCAACCAGCTCCGCCTGTCGTCGATGATCGGTGGCACGCGCCTGGCGGAGGCGATCCTGGCCAGGTTCAGGGACGGCGCGGTGGTGGCGGGAACGTCGGCGGGCGCCTCGGCCATCTCCAGCCACATGATCGCCTTCGGCGCCTCGGGCGCCACGCCCAAGCACCGCATGGCGCAGATCGCCGCG
>Ga0302264_1000352_pt1 | contig 12358 bp, 10 predicted proteins | sample II_Fen_N3_4_FD_194563 | JGI IMG/M metagenome (GOLD analysis project Ga0302264, IMG submission 194563) | Peat permafrost microbial communities from Stordalen Mire near Abisko, Sweden - II_Fen_N3_4 | ecosystem: Environmental > Terrestrial > Soil > Wetlands > Permafrost | place: Sweden: Abisko... | reverse complement strand
TTGACTTCGCCGGTTTCGACGCCTTTTTCGTCCTTGCTCAGGGCGATATCGACTGTCAGGCGTCCGCCATCGGTCAGGCGGCCAAACAGCAGCTCGTCAGCCAGTGCCCGGCGAATCGTGTCCTGAATCAGCCGCTGCATCGGGCGCGCGCCCATCAGCGGGTCAAAACCCTTCTTGCCCAGGTACTTGCGCAGCGTGTCGGTGAAAGTGACTTCCACCTTTTTCTCGGCCAGTTGCGTTTCAAGCTGCAGCAGGAACTTGTCCACCACGCGCAGAATCACCACCTCGTCGAGCGCCTTGAAGCTCACCACCGCGTCAAGGCGGTTGCGGAACTCGGGCGTGAACAGGCGCTTGATGTCGGCCATCTCGTCGCCCGCTTCGCGTGGGTTGGTGAAGCCGATGGTCGCTTTGTTCATCGTCTCAGCGCCCGCGTTGGTCGTCATCACCATGATCACGTTGCGGAAATCGGCCTTGCGCCCGTTGTTGTCCGTCAGCGTGCCGTGGTCCATGACCTGCAGCAGCACGTTGAAGATGTCCGGGTGCGCTTTTTCGATTTCGTCGAGCAGCAGCACGCAATGCGGCTTTTTGGTGATCGCTTCGGTCAGCAGGCCGCCTTGGTCAAAACCGACGTAGCCCGGAGGCGCGCCAATCAGGCGGCTCACGGCGTGGCGCTCCATGTATTCGGACATGTCAAAGCGCAGCAACTCGATGCCCATGATGTAAGCGAGCTGCTTGGCCGCTTCCGTCTTGCCCACGCCGGTCGGGCCAGAGAACAGGAAGGAGCCGATGGGCTTGTCTTCCTTGCCCAGCCCCGAGCGCGCCATCTTGACCGCAGAGGCCAGCACGTCCAGCGCCTTGTCCTGGCCGAACACCACGCTTTTCAAATCGCGCTCCAGCGTTTTGAGTTTGCCTCGATCATCGCTGGAGACATTGGCGGGCGGGATGCGGGCGATTTTTGCCACGATCTCTTCGACTTCGGCTTTAGTGATGGTTTTTTTGCGCTTGGAGGGCGGCAAAATCCGCTGGGCAGCGCCTGCCTCGTCAATCACGTCAATCGCCTTGTCGGGCAGATGGCGGTCGTTGATGTACTTGGCGCTGAGTTCAGCCGCCGCCTGCAGCGCCGCCAGCGCGTATTTCACGCCGTGGTGCTCTTCAAAGCGCGATTTCAACCCCTTGAGAATCTCGACGGTTTCCTGCACCGACGGCTCGACCACATCGACCTTCTGGAAGCGCCGCGACAGGGCAGCGTCTTTTTCAAAGATGCCCCGGTATTCGGTGAACGTCGTCGCGCCGATGCATTTGAGCTGGCCCGAACTGAGCGCGGGTTTGAGCAGGTTGGACGCGTCCAGCGTGCCGCCCGAAGCCGCGCCCGCGCCGATCAGCGTGTGGATTTCGTCGATGAACAGGATGCCGTGCGGTTTGTCCTTGAGCGCTTTCAAAACGCCCTTGAGGCGCTGCTCAAAATCACCCCGGTATTTGGTGCCCGCCAGCAGCGCGCCCATGTCGAGCGAATACACGTTGGCTTCGGCCAGAATTTCCGGCACGTCTTTTTGCGTGATGCGCCAGGCCAAGCCCTCGGCAATCGCCGTTTTGCCCACGCCAGCCTCGCCCACCAGCAGCGGGTTGTTTTTGCGGCGGCGGCACAGGATTTGAATGACGCGCTCGACTTCGTAGTGACGGCCAATCAGCGGATCAATCTTACCGTCCTTGGCCAACTGGTTGAGGTTGACGGTGTACTGCTCCAGCGGCGAGGCTTTTTCGTTTTTCTCAGCGCCCTCTTCGTTTTCGGCGGCGGTTTCGCCGGGCTTGGTGGGCTCAGCAGGATCACTTTTCTTGATGCCGTGGGCGATGAAATTGACCACGTCCAGGCGCGTGACGCCCTGTTGGTGCAGGTAGTACACCGCATGGGAGTCTTTTTCGCCAAAAATCGCCACCAGCACATTGGCGCCGTTGACTTCTTTCTTGCCGCTGCCGGTGGACTGTACGTGCATGATGGCGCGCTGAATCACGCGCTGGAAACCCAGCGTAGGCTGCGTATCGACATCATCGCTGCCAGCGACCTGCGGCGTGTTGTCCTTGATGAAATTGGCAAGCGACTTGCGCAAATCGTCAATATTGGCGGAGCAGGCGCGCAATACTTCTGCTGCACTGGGGTTGTCGAGCAAGGCCAACAACAGGTGCTCAACGGTGATGAACTCGTGGCGCTGCTGACGTGCTTCGACAAAGGCCATGTGCAAGCTGACTTCTAATTCCTGGGCAATCATAGATTTTCCTTTCGGCTTGCTTGAAGAGATACTTTACTGAAGAGAATATTGGCCGGTTTTGCGATTATTCAATGGGTTCAGAAACACACTGCAGCGGGTGGCCATTTTTGCGGGCCGCTTCAGTCACTTGATCGACTTTGGTAGCCGCTACATCCTTGGTGAAAACACCGCATATTCCTTTGCCGTCCAGATGAATTTTGAGCATGATCTGCGTGGCGGTCTCCCGGTCCTTGTTGAAGAACTCCTGGATCACCACCACGACAAACTCCATCGGTGTGTAGTCATCGTTGAGCAGCACCACCTGATGCATCTGCGGCGGCTTGGTTTTTTGCGGGCGACGTTCCAGCACGACCGATTCACCGCCATCGGGATTCTTCGGGCGGATGGCGGGGGCTGGCGGCTGGGCCGGAATTTTGGGGAGTTTGGTTGCCATGGAAATCATTCTAGCCATCGATACGGTTAAATGTGTGGAACAAGAAAATTGGCAACGCAAACAACACGCCAGAGCCCGCTCAGGCCACCAACTTGGGCGCCAAATCAGCCTCCGGCGGCACACCAAAACGCGCCCGGATCGCCGCCTCCATGCCCGCCGCGTCCAGCCCCTGCAACGCCAGCAAGTGCGCGTGATCGCCGTGCTCGATGAAAGCGTCTTCCAGCCCCAACTGCAGCAGCGGCAGGGCAACGCCCGCCGCCTGCAGCGCCTCGCCGACGGCGCTGCCTGCACCACCCATGATGGCGCCCTCTTCCACCGTCACCAGCGCCTCATGGCGGGCGGCGATTTGCAGCAGCAGCTCGGTGTCCAGCGGCTTGGCCCAGCGCATGTTGACCACCGTAGCGCCCAGCTTTTCAGCCGCCTGCAGCGCCGGATAGAGCAACGTGCCGAAGGCCAAAATAGCGATACGGCTGCCTTCGCGGCGAATCTCGCCCTTGCCGAAAGGCAGCGAGGCTAGCCCGGCTTCGGTCGGCACGCCAGCGCCGGCACCGCGCGGGTAGCGCACGGCCACCGGGTGATTTTGCTCAAACGCCGAAGACAGCAGCTTGCGGCATTCGTTTTCGTCCGCCGGGCAGGCGATGCTCATGTTGGGAATGCAGCGCAGGAACGGAATATCGTAAGCGCCCGCGTGGGTCGCGCCGTCGGCACCGACCAGACCAGCGCGGTCCAGCGCAAACACCACCGGCAGGTTTTGCAACGCCACGTCGTGAATCAGCTGGTCGTAGCCGCGCTGTAGGAAGGTCGAATAAATCGCCACCACCGGCTTCAAGCCTTCGCAGGCCATACCGGCGGCAAAGGTCACCGCATGCTGCTCGGCGATGCCCACATCGTGGTAACGCGCCGGGAAACGCTGGTGAAATTCGACCATGCCCGAACCTTCACGCATGGCGGGCGTGATGCCGACCAAGCGCGGGTCGTGCGCGGCCATGTCGCACAGCCAGCGGCCAAACACCTGCGTAAACGTCGGCTTGGCGGGCGTGGCGGATTTTTGCAGTCCCATCGACGGGTCGAACTTGCCGGGGCCGTGGTAGGCAATCGGGTCGGCTTCGGCCAGCTTGTAGCCCTGGCCTTTTTTGGTCACGACATGTAGGAACTGCGGCCCGGCGCCGCTGGCCATCAAATGCTTGATGTTTTCCAGCGTCGGCACCAGCGATTCGAGGTCGTGGCCATCAATCGGGCCGATGTAGTTAAAGCCAAAGCTTTCAAACAGCGCGGCGGGCACCACCATGCCCTTGGCGTGGGATTCGAGACGCTTGGCCAGCTCCAGCAGCGGCGGCGCCACTTGGAGCACTTTTTTACCCACATGGCGCGCCGAGGCGTAAAAGCGCCCGCTCATCAGCTGCGCCAGGTGGCGGTTCAACGCGCCGACCGGCGGGCTGATACTCATGTCGTTGTCGTTGAGCACGACCAGCAGTTTGCAATGGTCATGCACGCCCGCGTTGTTCAGCGCCTCGAAGGCCATGCCCGCGCTCATCGAGCCGTCGCCGATGATGGCCACTGAATTACGGTCTTCGCCCTTGATTTCAGCGGCCAGCGCCATGCCGAGCGCGGCGGAAATCGACGTTGACGAGTGCGCGGTGCCGAAGGTGTCGTACTCGCTTTCATCGCGGCGCGGAAAACCCGACAGGCCGCCAAGTTGGCGCAAGCTGCCCATGCGTTCGCGCCGCCCGGTGAGGATTTTGTGCGGGTAAGTCTGGTGGCCCACGTCCCAGACCAGCCGGTCATCGGGCGTGTTGAAGACGTAGTGCAGCGCCACGGTCAGCTCGACCGTACCGAGGTTGGAGCTTAAATGCCCGCCGGTTTTGGACACGCTGTCGAGCACGTAGGCGCGCAGCTCGCCCGCAAGCGCCTTGAGCTGGTCGCGCGGCAGCAAACGCAGGTCGGCGGGGCTGTGGATGGTTTCAAGCAAGGAATACATGGAGGAAGTCGTGGTTTGAAGCGGCATGTTGACGGCCCTCTCTAGTGGTGACGGTTGACCAGCATGTCGGCCAGCGCCTGCAGCGCGTGGGTGTTTTTCAGGCCGCTGGCGGCAAGGCTGGCAAGGGCTTGCGCCAGCAGTTGCTGGGCGTAGTCCTGCGAGGCGCTCAGCCCCAGCAGCGAGACAAAGGTGGGCTTGTCTTGCGCGGCGTCTTTACCGGCAGTTTTGCCCAGCGTGGCGGCGTCGGCGGTCACGTCCAGCACGTCATCGACGACCTGAAACGCCAGACCGATGGCCGCGCCGTAGTCGCGCAGGGCACTCAGCGCCGCAGGCGTTGCCGTGCCGCAGGCGGCGCCCATCATCACGCTGGCTTGCAGCAGCGCGCCGGTCTTGAGGCGGTGCATGGCATGGAGCTGCTCAGAGCTCAAAGGCAAGCCGACGCTGGCCAGATCAATCGCCTGCCCCCCGGCCATGCCCTGAAAACCAGCCGATTGGGCCAGCAGGCGGCACAAAGCGGCCTGCGTGGCGGCGTCCAGCGAGCCGTCTTCGGGCGTGAGCAGCTCAAAGGCCAGCGCCTGCAGCGCATCGCCAGTCAACAAGGCCTGCGCCTCGCCGAATTGAACATGCACCGTCGGTTTGCCCCGGCGCAGCACGTCGTTGTCCATGCAGGGCATGTCGTCATGCACCAGCGAATAAGCGTGAATCAGCTCGACCGCGCAGGCCGGGCGCAGCGCCACCTGCGCGTTGCCATTGGCCGCTTCGCAGGCCGCCAGCACCAGCAGCGGGCGCAGACGCTTGCCGCCGTCGAGCACCGCATAGCGCATGGCCTCGACCAAACCCGCAGGCGTGGGCGAATCAGGGGAAGCGGCGACCCAACTTGACAAGGCCTGCTCAATGCGGCCCAACTGCTGGGCGCTCCAGGCGCTCAAGCTGAACAAAGGAGATTTTTCAGAGGCATTCAAAATCAGGAGTCTCTTGCGCTAGGGCGGTGAGGCCGTCAGGCCGTTGATGACAGGGAACGCCAAGCTTATGACGCTTGGGTCCAGGACTTGAGTTCGGTGCCTTCCAGCACCTTGATCTGATTTTCCACGGCCTGCAGCCTAGCCCGGCAAAACGCCAGCAACTGCGCGCCGCGCTGATAACCGCTGAGCAACTGATCGAGCGGCAACTGGCCAGAGCCCAGACGGCTGGCCAGACCTTCAAGCTCCTGCAGCGCAGCCTCGTAGGTGTCAGGCAAAGCCGGAGCCGCTGCGTCACAAGGCAAATCAGCGGACGAAGCAGGAAAAGGAGAACTTGGGGCCATGAGAGTGAGAGGAAAAGGGTGATTTTAGGCGGTTACCGCAAGTGTTCATGCGGGCTTGCGGCAACACATGGCCAAAGAGCGTTCCGGCGCGGTGACAAAAGTACTTGAAAAACAAGCTGCACAGGTAGAATCGAGCCCTTTTCCCGATGCCAGATTGCGCCTTGTGCAGCCATCGGTTTCGGGGGTTTTTCACCCGTGGGCTGTCACACAGCTTGCCTATTTACTTGGTTTTTCACCTGTCCCCGGCCTGTTTTAGGCGCGTGGGGCATGTCGAGAGAAATTAATGCCTGATAAAAGTCTTCGCCTGTTGCAGGCCACCAGCCAACTCCCCGTTTCCAGCTATTTCGACGCCGACCTGTTCCAGCGCGAGCAGCAAAAGCTGTTTTCCAGCGGGCCGCGCTACCTGGGCCACGCGCTGGCCGTGCCCAATCTGGGCGACTACTACGCCCTGCCCCAAGAAGGCGAAGGGCGCGTGCTGGTGCGCAACGCCTCGGGCATCGAACTGGTGTCCAACGTCTGCCGCCACCGCCAGGCGACCATGCTCAAAGGCCGGGGCAACACCGCCAGCAACATCGTCTGCCCGCTGCACCGCTGGACCTATAACACGGCGGGCGAGCTGATCGGCGCGCCGCATTTCGAAGTCGATCCCTGCCTGAACCTGAACCGCTACAAAACCACCACCTGGAACGGCCTGATTTTTGAAGACAATGGCCGCGACATTGCCGCCGAAATGGCGTCGATGAGCCACATGGCGGACCTAGATTTTTCCGGCTACCAGCTCAACAAGGTGGAGCTGCACGAGTGCAACTACAACTGGAAGACCTTCATCGAGGTCTATCTGGAGGACTACCACGTCGGCCCTTTCCACCCCGGCCTGAGCGGCTTCGTCACCACCGACGACCTGCGCTGGGAGCTGGCCCCCAACTACTCGGTGCAAACCGTGGGCGTGTCCGACAAGCTGGGCAAGCCCGGCAGCGATGTGTATAAACAATGGCATGACGTGGTGCTGCAGTACCGCAAGGGCGAGCAGCCCAAATATGGCGCAGTCTGGCTCACCTGCTACCCGCACATCATGATTGAGTGGTATCCGCACACGCTGGTGGTCAGCACGCTGCACCCGCAAGGGCCGGACAAAACGCTCAACGTGGTGGAGTTTTTTTACCCCGAAGAAATCTGCGCCTTCGAGCCGGAATTCATGCAGGCGCAGCAGGCCGCTTACATGGAAACCTGCATCGAGGACGACGAACTGGCGCTGCGCATGGACGCAGGCCGCAAGGCGCTGATGCTGCGCGGCGACAACGAGTTCGGCCCCTACCAAAGCCCGATGGAAGACGGCATGGAGCATTTCCACCAGTGGTATCGCCGCGAAATGGGCGCCAGCAAGACCACCCAGACGATTTAAAAGAAACGCCAGCCGACTGACGGAGTGCAACCACCATGACCTACACCACCTTGATTTCCGCCGCACAACTGCAAGCCCTGATGGCCAGCGGCCAAGGCGTGCGGGTGTTTGACTGCAGTTTTGACCTGATGCAGCCCCGCGCCGGTCAACAGCACTATCTGGAGGCACACATTCCAGGCGCTGTTTACGCCGACTTGGACACCGCGCTGAGCGCCAAACACGGCGTTCCCGGCCCGCACGGCATCATCACGGCCAGCGGCGCCGACGCGCCGGCCTCGGGCGGGCGCCATCCGCTGCCCAACCGCGAACGCTTTGCCACCTGGCTGTCCAGCGTCGGGCTGGCCAACGGCATGCAAGCGGTCGTCTATGACCGCAACGGCGCCAACTACTGCGGGCGCCTGTGGTGGATGCTCAAATGGGCCGGTCACGACCAGGTGGCCGTGCTCGACGGCGGTCTGCAGGCCTGGCAGGCAGCGGGCGGCGCGCTCAACAGCGGCGACGAGCCAGCGCATTTCCAAACCAACTTTCTGCTCGCGGCCCCGCTGGCGCGGCTGGCAGACGCCCAAAGCGTCGCCGCCCAACTCGAACAACCAACCCAGACGCTGATCGACGCTAGAGCCACGCCGCGCTTCAAGGGCGACATCGAGCCGCTGGACCCGGTCGCAGGCCACATTCCCGGCGCCCTGAACCGCCCGTTCACGCAAAATTTCACGCCCGATGGCAAGTTCAAGCCCGCCGAACAACTCAAGGCCGAATTTGAAGCACTGCTAGGCGAGCGCGACCCGGCCAGCGTCGTCCACCAGTGCGGCAGCGGCGTCAGCGCCCTGCCCAATCTGATCGCAATGGAGGTCGCCGGTCTGGGGCGAAGCACCCTCTACGCGGGCAGCTGGAGCGACTGGTGCAGCGACGCCAGCCGCCCCGTGGCACGGGGCTGAATTGCGCAGCTTGTCCTACACCAACTGTCCCGGCAATACTGACACAGTCAACCCGCTCCATCCTTTAGATTTGCACGGTGGCAGGCGATAGTGCTTGTTCCACGCATTTTTTCTGAAGGAGATAGTCCCCATGACTTCTAAAACTCAAGCTGGTAAACAGGACATGAAACCAGGGGCCAGCTCTGGGATCAAGTCCGAGCGAGGCTTTGCCGCTATGGACCCTGAACGCCAGCGCGCTATCGCCAAGGAGGGTGGAAAGGCCGCCCACAAAAGTGGTCACGCCCACGAATTCACCTCCGAAGAAGCCCGCGAGGCAGGCCGCAAGGGCGGACAGGCCAGCAGCAAAAGCAAGAGCGGCAAAAGCTGACGCGGTTTTTCAACACGCAACGGGGCGCCTCAAGCGCCCCGTTTTTATTCCAGACCGAGTTCCTGAATCTTGCGCGTGATGGTGTTGCGCCCAATCCCGAGCCTGTGGGCGGCCTCGATGCGGCGGCCATGCGTGGTCGTCAGCGCCGTCTGGATCAGGCAGGATTCAAATCGGCGCGTCAGCACATCCCAGACATCGCTGCGCCCGCTGGCCAGCAAGGCCAGGGCATCGGCCTCCAAGACGCTTTCCCACTGCGCAGCTTGGGCGCCGATGCCGCCACCAGCCGGAACCGGCGCGGCAGAAACAACGGGCGCCAGCAGTTCGGACGGGAAAACTGACGGTGCATTGTCTGCGCCCTGCTCCGGCTTGAGCCCGTCAAGCTTCTCGCTGACGGGCTGGCGCCAGTCCAGCGTGGCACTCAAAACTTCAGGCGGCAGGTCTTTCGGGTCAATCACCTGCGCGGGCGCCATCACGGTGAGCCAGTGGCAAATGTTTTCCAGCTGGCGCACGTTGCCGGGAAAGCTGAAGTGGCTCAGTTGCTGCAGCGCCGCTTCGGAAATGCGCTTGGGCTCGACGCCGAGCTGCTTGGCGCTTTGCTGCAGAAAGTGGCGCGTCAGCATGAACACGTCTTCGCGGCGCTCGCGCAGCGCGGGCAGGCGCAGGCGAATCACATTCAGGCGGTGAAACAAATCCTCGCGAAAGCCCCCTTCCTTGACGCGCTGCTCCAGATCCTGGTGCGTCGCAGCAATCACGCGCACATTGGTCTTGACGGCGCTGTGGCCGCCGACGCGGTAAAAATGGCCGTCGCTGAGCACGCGCAGCAGCCGTGTCTGCAAATCAAACGGCATGTCGCCGATTTCATCGAGAAACAGCGTGCCGCCGTCGGCCTGCTCGAAACGCCCGCGCCGCAGCGTCTGCGCGCCGGTGAAGGCGCCGCGCTCGTGACCAAACAGCTCGCTTTCCAGCAGGTCTTTCGGAATCGCGGCGGTGTTGATGGCGATGAACGGGCCGTTGGCGCGCGGCGAGTGCTTGTGCAGCGCGCGCGCTACCAGCTCCTTGCCCGAACCAGACTCGCCGGTGATCATCACCGTCACCATGCTCTGGCTCAGGCGGCCAATGGCGCGGAACACGTCCTGCATCGCGGGCGCCTGGCCGAGCATTTCGGGCGCTTCGGCCATGCGCTCTTCGGCGACTTCCTCGCGCTGGCTCTCTTCGACGGCGCGGCGGATCAGTTCAACAGCCTTGAGCAGGTCAAACGGCTTGGGTAAATACTCAAAAGCGCCGCCCTGAAAGGCCGACACGGCGCTGTCGAGGTCAGAAAACGCCGTCATGATGATGACCGGCAGGCCGGGCAGCTTGGCCTTGACCTTTTCCAGCAGGTCCAGACCAGAGCCGCCGGGCATGCGAATGTCGCTGACCAGAATCTGCGGCCCGTCAGCCTCGGTGGCGACTTCCAGCGCCGCCAACACATCGCGCGGACTGGTAAAACTGCGCGTGGGCAGGCCTTCGCGCAGCAAGGCTTTTTCCAGCACAAACCGGATGGACTGGTCATCGTCCACGATCCAGATCGGTTTCATTTTTGACTATCCTTTTGATGCATTCAGCTCCCTTCGCGCCGGGGCGGCATGACTCAAGGCAGCGGTATCAGCAGCTTGAAATCTGTATGGCCTGGTCGGCTGTCGCACTCAATCAAGCCGTGGTGTTGCTGGACAAAGGTTTGCGCCAATGTCAGCCCCAGCCCCGAACCGCCTTCGCGCCCTGAAACCAGGGGGTAAAAAATCCGGTCCTTGATCAAGTCCGGCACGCCCGGTCCATTGTCAACCACATGCAATTCCAGTGCCAGGCGATAACGCTGCTTGCCAAAGGTGATCTGCCGGGCAATGCGCGTCCTGAAAATGATTTCAGCATCCCCGGCGGCCATGCGGTCGGTCAGCACCTGGGCGGCGTTGTGGGCGATGTTGAGCACCGCCTGAATCAGCTGCTCGCGGTCGCCGCGAAACTCTGGAATGGAAGTGTCGTAGTCCCGGATCACCTGCAGCCCCTTGGGAAACTCGGCCAAGATCAAGGAGCGCACCCGCTCGCAAACCTCGTGCATGTTCACGTCGCCGACCAGATGCGGGCGCCGGTGCGGCGCCAGCAGCCGGTCCACCAGCGTCTGCAGCCGGTCCGCCTCGTGAATGATGACCTGGGTGTATTCGGTCAGATCCTTGTCGATTTCCATCTGCAGCAACTGCGCGGCGCCGCGAATGCCGCCGAGCGGATTTTTGATCTCGTGGGCCAGGTTGCGGATCAGCTCCTTGTTGGCCTGGGCCTGGTCCATCAGGCGCTCTTCGCGCTCCTGCCGGGCCTGCTGCTCCAGCGGCAGCATCTCGACGATGACCTCGCCCGCCACGTCGGTCTGGGCCACCACGACATGCACCGGCAGCGGCTCGTGGTTCAGGCGCCGCAGCCAGGCGTCGTAGCGCAGCGCGGCAAACTCATTGCTGCCTGCGCCACTGAGCGCATGCTTGAGAATCTTGGGCTCGGTGAAGCACTCGCAAAGCTGCGAACCTGCGATGGTGCGACGCGAAATGCCCAGCGCGTCTTCTAATGCCGCGTTGATAAATACCACACGGCCATCGGCGCGCACCACGGCCACCAGTGTGGCCAGCAGGTCAAAGGCATGAAAACGCAGGGTGGCCAGCCCCTGGGAAGAAGAAACAGCGGCAGGGGGGCAGGATTTAGATTTAGTCAAGCTGCCTATTTTGACGCACAAGTGCCGCCGCCGCGCTCAATTGGCCGCTGGCAGGCGGGAAATTTCGCGCTTCAAGCCCGCAATATCACTCTGGCTGCGGATGATGTTTTCTTTCAACTCATTGACGCGGTCCAGATAACGCTGGTGGTTGCGCCCTTCGATGCCCTGCTTTTCCGGCTCGCCCTTGTTGTACTCTGTTTCCAACTCAGCCAGTCTGGCTTCGGATTTTTTCAGCTCGGCTTCGAGAATGCCGCGCGAATCGCTATCGCGGGCGCGCTGACCAGGGCTGCTGCCCTCAGCAGAACGGGGCGCAGCAGGTGCAGCCCCGGAAGCGGCCGATGCCGGCGCGCGAATCAGCTCCTTGCGAAAGACCGAGCTTTGCACCACCGTGACATTACCACCCGAAATGAGCTGACATTTGCGGATTTGGGCATCTTTGACGTTGTTGATGTATTCAGGCGGCGTCCCCGCGATACCGGCACAGCGGTACACCTGCTGCCCCCAAGCGGCAGAGCCAGCCCCCAGCAGGGCCATCGAAAAAAAGCAGAGTGAAAATGTGTTTTTCATAAGAAATCCCATGTATCTAAACGCACCAGCGAGCTGCCAGGCAGGAACGAGATATTTTGACACTTTGCATCAATGCGTTCAGCCATAAAAAAAGGATGGCATTGGCCATCCTTTTTAAGCGCTTCGCTTTTAAAAAGCGCCAATGGCCAAACAAGACCGCTGGCGCCCCCGCTTACAGCGAGAAGTACATGTCGTACTCAACCGGCGCCACTTCAATGCGGCCACGGTTGACTTCGCCCATTTTCAGGTCGATGTAGGCATCGATCATGGAGTCGGTGAACACGCCGCCCTTGGTCAGGAAAGCGCGGTCTTTGTCCAGATGCTCCAGGGCTTGGTCCAAGCTTGCGCACACGGTTGGGACCAGTTTGTCCTCTT
>Ga0302264_1000349_pt1 | contig 12385 bp, 14 predicted proteins | sample II_Fen_N3_4_FD_194563 | JGI IMG/M metagenome (GOLD analysis project Ga0302264, IMG submission 194563) | Peat permafrost microbial communities from Stordalen Mire near Abisko, Sweden - II_Fen_N3_4 | ecosystem: Environmental > Terrestrial > Soil > Wetlands > Permafrost | place: Sweden: Abisko... | reverse complement strand
GTGGGTGGTGGCATTCATGCGTATCTTTATACCGCCGTTTTACCGGCGATGGGCGCATTGGCGCGGCCCAACTGGGCTGGCGCGTGCCCCGCCGGGCACCGCGCAATCAGGCCATGTTCAGCCGTCGCCGAAAACGGCGGCTCAAGGCGTTGTCATCGGGAATGAAAAGTCCGTCCTGACCACCAGCCGCAGCACGGAAAAGCGCGCACTGCTGCCCAAAGCGGTTTCGCGGCCCGTTTCGAGATGCAAATCGACGTTGTCGCTCACGCGCCAGCCCAGCATCAGCGCGTTGCGGCGCATGGGCGCGTAGGCGCTGAAACCCGCTTCGGTGCTCAGGAGCGCCGCGCCGGGGCCGTTCAGGCTGTGACTCGCTTCGATGCGCTCGGTGCGCACGCCCAGTTGCGCTTTGGGGTGAAAGCGCCACACGGCATCGACCCAGCCGCCCCGGTTGTTGCCTTGGTACTGCGCGCTGCCGTTGGCCGACGAGAGCGAGCCGCTGTCGCGGCGCACCAAGCCCGCCGCCGAGACGGAAAGCGGCCACTGGCGGCTGTCCCAGCGCAGGCTCGCGCCTGCCACGTCGCTGCTGCCATCGAAGCAAATTACCTGTTTGAGCGCCGCATTGCACAGCGGCGCACTGTGCGAGTGCGCGCCGTTGGCGTTGTTGATTTGCGCGCCCCGGCCTTGCGGGTTGAGGCGGGCGGCAAATCCGTCGAGCTGCCAGTCGCCCCAGCTTGCGCCAAGGTGCAGCGCCGGAGCCGCCGACGCGGCGCTGGAACCCGGAAACACCTGGCCTTTCCACACGCCCGCATCGGCAGACCATTGCACGTCCGCCGCGCCCGCGCTGCGCCAGCCCAGTTGCAGGCCGTCGTCGATCCAGTCGTCGTTGACGGCCATGCGCTTGGCCAGCGGCACCAGCGCAAAGCGGTCCAGGTGACCGGCTTGCGTGATGACGGGGCCGAGTTCCGGGCGCTGGCGGCCTGCCGTGAGCTGCCATTGGCCGTCGGGGGTTGGGCGGCGCGCCTGGAGCCAGGCGGCTTCGAGGTGGGCCTGGTCGCTGCCGTGCTGGCCGATGGCGACGCTGGTGGCCCAGGTGTCGGTCAAGCGCCAGCCGACTTCGGCCACGGCGTGCTCCAGCCCTGCGCCGCGCCGGTCAATGCCCGAATCGCCCTGCAGCAAATAACCGGCCAGCCGCGCCGAGGGCAGCACGGTGCTGGCGTTGATCTGGCTGAGGGCACCCGACAGCCCCAAGCGCACGCCCGGCTCGTCGGGCGCGGCGCTGGCCATGTCGCCGTGGGCGCAGGCTTGGCCAGCGAGCGCCAGCCCGAGCACGGCGGCGGCTAGCGGCTTGCCGTGCTGGACAAGGCGGTTTTTACGGCGCGCTTGCGGCGGCTGCGGGAAAGGGGCTGGACAGTGCGGGGTTGGTGAGGAAGTCATGGTCAGTCAGGGTTTTGAGGAAGGCCACGATGTCGGCTTTTTCCTGGGCATCGAGTTTGATGAGCGAGATCAAATCGCTCTTGTGCGGGTTCAGCCGCCCGTCGCCCGCGTTCGGGCCGCTGGTGATGTTGCGGCCTCCGGCGGCGTAAAAGTCCAGCATGCCTTCGAGCGTGGCGATGCTGCCGTCGTGCGTGTAAGGCGCGGTGACTTCGACATTGCGCAGGCTCGGGGCGCGGAACATGCCCATGTCCTTGGGCAGGCCGCTGAGTTGAAAAACGCCCCGGTTTGGCTCGGGAAACGCGCCCGTGCCGCCGATGTTGAACAGGCCCGTGTTGCTGAACGGCAACTCCAGCACGCGGGTGCTGGCATGCACCACCTGATCGTTGAAGTTAAAACTGCCGTGACAGTGAAAACACTCGGCTTTTTCGCCAAAAAACAGGTTCATGCCGCGCAGCTCGGGCGGTGTCAGCGCCGCTTTGCCCGTCATGAACTGGTCGTAGCGGCTGTTGCCGGTGATCAGCGTGCGCTGAAAACTGGCAATGGCCCGAATGATGTTTTGCCAGTTGATCGGGTCGGTTTGGCCCTCAAAGGCGGCGGCAAACTTGTCCTGGTACAGCGGCAGGGCGGCCAGGCGCTGCAAGACCTGCACTTTGGTGGTGTCATTCAGGCCCATTTCGACCGGGCTTTCGCCAAACAGCGGCACTTCCATTTGCCTTTCCAGGCTCAAGAGCGACGGATTGGCCCAGGTCAGCGTTGGGCTGTAGGCGACGTTGCCCAGGTGTTGCGCGCTGCGGTGGGTGAAGTCGCCGGTCGAGCCTTTCGACACAGCCAGGCCGTCGGTGAAGGCCTTGTCCTGAAAGTGGCAACCGGCGCAGGCTTGCGTGCCATTGCCCGACAGGCGCTTGTCGTAAAAGAGGTAGCGGCCCAAATCGACTTTGGCCGCGCTCATCGGATTGTCGGCAGGCACGGCGGGCACGGGAAAGCCCGCTGGCAAACTCCAGCGCCAGTTGCCGCTGGCGGCGGTTGTCGTGTCGTTGACCGACACGCCACCGCCGCCGCAGCCGCTTAAGCTGACAACGCCAGCGAGCGCCCCAAGCAGGGCACCCGCCGCCGACAGCTTCACAAAGAAACCCCGGCGGCGTTGCATCATTTCGTCACAGCCTTGAAGACTTGTTGACCCGCGCCGCCGTTGATCGACAGGCCGTTGGAGCCGCTGCCGAAGGCGATTTTCAGCTCTGTGAAGAGGGTGGGGCACTCGGGATCGGTCGCGCCGGACATGCAGCCCGCCGCGCCGCCGTTGTCTTGGGTGATGTTGGTGGTTTTGAACAACTGGCCGATGTCCAGCGCCACTTGCTGCTGGGCCGGGTCAAAGTTGGCGAGCGTGAAGTCCATCACGTTGGGGTTGGCGCAGGTGTAGAGCGCATTGCCAGCGGCATCTTTGAGCGCCACGCCAGCGGCATCGACCTTGGCCGTGCAGCCGGTCGAGCCGAGGTGAAAGTTAAACGTGCTGACCGTGCTGGTACTGGCCGGAATGGCGGGCGTGGTCGCGGTGGCGGGCACGGCGGCGATGGTTTTCAAAATGCCGCCAACCGGGTTGACTTCGATCTTGGTGAACTTGCGCCCCGATTGCCAGCTCCACGCGGTGGCGGCCACGTCCAGCGGTGCCACGCCGCCGGTGATGGCGCTGTGGTTGAGCGTCTCGGGCACGCCCATGCTCGCTTTGAGGCCGACGTAAGTGCCCGCAGGCACGGTGCCGGTGATGACGGCGTTGGTCTCTGCCGTGTGGGTGGCATCGGCGCAGGCGCCGCTGGCGTCTTCCAGGTCAATCAGCGAGACGGTTTCGCTGCCTTGCGTGAGTTGCCAGTTGTTGCTGTTGAGCGTCACGGGAACGGCCACGCCTTTGTCATTGATCAGCGCCACGTTGGTGATGTAAAAGCGCAAATCCTTGAGGTCGGCGGCCACGGACGTGCTGCCCAGGCCGGTGAGCCGGGTGCCGCAGGTCACGGGCGTGGTGCCGTTGACGGCGGCAAATTGAATGGAAACGGCTTGATCGGCGGCGGGCGTGCTGACCACGGTGTCGCTGCCGCCACCGCAGGCGCTCAGGGCGGCGGCGCAGATCAGGGTGATAGCGGTTGTTTTGAGGTTGAAATGGCTTGTCATTTGGCTTGTCTGTTTTGGTAAATGTTGAGTTGCAGCTTCATCGGCTGCGGCTGCGATGGTTTTTTGGTCAATGGCTGTGTTCGCCGTGTTCGCTCTGGGCCGTGTCGCGCGGCGTTTGCACCCAGACCTTGACGGTTTGGCTGCCAGCGCGCTCAAAGTTCAGCGTCATGTCAAAGCGCTCGCCGTCTTTGAGCGGGCGCTTCAGGCCGATCAGCATCAGGTGGTATTGGCCGCCGTGGCGCAGGGCGGTGGTGCTTTGCGCGGGCAGTTCAATGGCTTGAACGGGCCGCATGTGCATCACGTCCGCGTCCAGTGTCATGCGGTGCAACTCGACGCGCTCGGCCACCGGCGTGCTGGCACTGAGCAGCCGCTCGGGCTGGTCGCCTTGGTTTTTGATGCCGCGCAGGTAGGCCGCGCCGTTGTTGACACCCGCCAGACTGGGAACGGCATAAGGGTGGTCAAGCACCAAGTCGCCGTGGCTGACGCTGTGGCCATAAGCGGCGGTGGACACAACGGCAGCCGCCGCCAAGACCCGCACAGCGCGGCCCGAAAAAATGCGGCGCGTCCAGGCGCGCGCCGTCCCGCAATGAAATACGTGATTCATGAAAACTCCTGATTTGAAACAAAATCGGCCTGCGCCCGCAGCGAGGCGGGAGGCGCGATGACTTCAAGGGTTCAGGAGAAGGCGGGCGGCCCACGCGGCGGCGGCGTGAGCGCAAAGCGGGTGAAGAAAACGAAGAAAGGCGGGGCCGCAGGCTTTTCAGGCAAAAGCGGCACGGCCAGAAAATGCGCTGCCAACGGTGGCGGTGGCAGCGCATGATCGGCCAGCAGCAGGCAAAACGGGCAATGCGCCAGCGCGGGCGCGGATGGCTGCCCGTCAGGGGAATCTGTCGAACTGAAAATTGCTGGATTTGTCGCCTGGCGTGCTTCGCTGCTGGTGCAGATCGCCATCATCGGCGCGCCGTTGCGCGTCAGGGCCAGTGCCTGGGAAACGGCGGGCGCGAGTGCGCCAAACACCGCCAGCAGCAATGCCAGCCACAGCCCCAAGGGGCGGTGGCGCAAGGCGTAAAGCAGTGACGGCGGCATCAGCGTGAGCGGTGCAAAAGGCTAATCAGCGGGCCGCTCAGTGGGCGTGTTGGCCGTGGCTCATGGCGGGCGCGCCGGGCGCTGGCATACCGGGCGAAGTCATGGCCACGGGCAGTTTGAGTTCAAGGCGGCTTTCTGCGCCCTTGGCATCTTTGAACACCAGCGTGAGCGGCACGGTGCTGCCCTTGGCCAGCGGTGCTTTCAGGTCCATCAGCATCAGGTGATAGCTGCCGGGCCTGAGCTGCACGGCCTGACCAGCGGGCAGTGCCAAGCCGTCCGGCAGGGCGCGCATGCGCATGATGTTGCCATCCATTTTCATTTCATGCACTTCGGCCACGCCCGCTGCCGGGGACGCGCCGCCCATCAGCCGCGCGCCGTCTTTGGCGGTCAGCGTCATGAACGCGCCAGTGGCCGTTTGACCCGGCACGGCAGCGCGCACCCAGGCATCTTTGACCTCCACGTTTTGCGCGAAGGCGGCGCTGCAAGCCAATGCGGCCACAGCGGTGATGATTTTTGTCAATGTCATGAATTTTCCTTGAAGGGACGAAGAAGCGAAAAGACAGGCACAAGCCAAGCGCAGGCCGACCGTCAGGCCAGTGCTGCGTTGCGTGCAAACGGCAAGGGACAGGCGCGAGGCGCTGTCAAACCCCGAGCGTTCAGTTCAGGCGAAAACGGGAGTGGTGGCGGGCGGGCCGCGTGCGGGCAGCGGCGCGGCGGTCAGTGCGGCGATGCGAGCGGCGGGAATGCTCTGCAGCACATAGGCCAGCGGCTGGGCGGGCTGTGCCACGAGGCTGATGGTGGGCGGTGGCGGCGCGTTGCCGGTGGCGCACAACGGGCAATCGAGCGTGTAGCGGGGGGCTTCCTGGCTGGTGCCATCATCAGTTTGAACCACCAGCTTCATCATGCCCGCGCCCGAGCAGATCAGCTCCATAGCCTGTGGCTTGACGAGGGGCGAGGCGATGGCAACGCCCAGCGACAGCGCAAACCACACCAGCACGAGGCGGGCGAGGAAGTGGGCATTGCGCAAGGCGTTCATGGCGTTCATGGCGCGGATTATGACACTGGCGCCGGGCTTTCATTCCAGCGGGAGGCTGGTTTTGTCGCTGGTGTTTTGTCAGACGCGCTGCTCGAATTCCCGGTCTCTGGCGCCGATCACGCCAGCGGCCAGGTCGGCCAGTTCGCGGGTGAGCAGCTCCAGAATGTCTTCCAGGGTGACGATGCCCAGCAATTGCCCCGCCTCATCGGCGATCACGAGGCGGCGCAGGCGGTTGGTGCGCATCAGCCGCACCGCGTCCATCGCGTCCATGTCGGGGCTGGCCAGCACCAGTTCCACCGACATGATGTCGCCAACGGTGAAAATTTCCGGGTCCAGCCCTTCGGCCATCAGTGCCAGCACCAGATCGCGGTCAGTCACGATGCCGACCGGGCGGTATTTTTCCAGCGTGTCCACGACAACAAGCGCGCCCACATGGTGCTTTCGCATCAACTGGGCGGCGACCAGCGCAGTGGTTTCCGGTTCTGCGACGGCGAGCGAAACAGTGGCAAAGTCTCTCAAGCGGGTAGGCATGCGAACACTCCTCTTTTTGGCGAACCGTTGAAACTCTTCACTCTAGCCCGGCTCGCCCGGTACGGCTTGACATGGCGCAAGCCGCCGCCTTGGGCGAAATGATTTATTTGGCGCGGCCGTATTTGGCGGTAAAGCTGGCCTTTTTAAGGGTGTTTGCATGAATCATAAAACCGGCCAGCGCGGCGGTGGCATCGGCGGGTATATCCAGCTTCTCCACTTTCAGTGCATGGACGGTGAATATATAACGATGCGCTTTATCACCGACTGGCGGACAGGCGCCGCCCCAAGCGGCAACCCCATAATCTATGCGCACTGGCGTTGCGCCTGCTGGCAAATTGGCGCCGCCGCTGGCGCCTGCATCCGATTTTAATTCCGTCACGCTGGCCGGAATATTAATCACCGACCAGTGCCACCAGCCGGAGCCGGTCGGCGCATCGGGGTCATAAACGGTGACGGCGAAGCTTTTGGTCTCTTTTGGTGCGCCCACCCAATGCAGGGCCGGTGATTTATTCTCGCCGGAGCAGCCAAAGCCGTTAAATTCAAATTTCTTGTCCATCAGCGCGCCCGCTTTCATCTCGGGACTGCTCAGTTGGAAAGCCGCAGCGTGCGCCGGGTGAAGGGCGCCGAGCAGCGTGGCCGCGCATAAAACGGCTTTGAAGACAGGAGTTTTCATGGGAATTTCCTTGGTGAATTGAACGGACTTGAATCATCGCACCGATGCTGTGTCGTCACCAAGGCGATCAGTTCGACAGCCGCATGCCAGCGGCCAGCTGTGTGACGTTGTGGCGCATCATTCGCAAATAAGTCGCGCCCGGTTTGCCGGGGCCGGAGAGCGCATCCGAATACAGCGCCGCGCCCGGCTTGACGCCCGCGTCTTTACTCAACTGCATCAGCAGCTTGGGGTCGCTCATGTTTTCGAGGAACACGGCGCGGATTTTCTCGCGCTGGATTTGGCGAATCAGCAGCGCGACTTGTTTGGCGCTGGGCTGCGCGTCGCTGTTCACGCCCTGGGGCGCGAGAAACTCAATCTGGTAATGCGCGGCAAAGTAGCCAAACGCGTCGTGCGAGGTGATGACCTTGCGTTTGGGCGCGGGAATCGCGGCGAACTGCGCCACGGCCCAAGCGTCCAGCGCCTGCAATTCTTTGACATACGCGGCGGCGTTGGCTTGGTAAATTGGCGCGCCAGCCGGGTCGGCCTTGGCCAGTCCGGCGGCGATGTTGCGCACATAGAGCACAACATTGGCCGGGTTTTGCCAGGCGTGCGGGTCTGTTGGTCCGGCGGTTTGCCCGGCGGAATGGCGGTGGTCTTGGTCGTTGTTGCGGCTGGATTCTTCGGCCAGGGCGCTGGTTTTCACGCCGTCAGAGGCCACCACGGTTAGCCCTTGGTAGCCCGCTGATTTCGCCAGCTTTTGCGCCCACGCCTCAAAACCCAGCCCGTTGACGATCAGCAGCTTGCTTTGCGCGATGGCTTTGGCATCGGCGGGGCGCGGCTCAAAAGCGTGCGCGTCCTCGTCCGGGCCGACCAGCGTGGTGACACGCACACGCTCGCCGCCGACGACTTGGGCCAAATTGCCCAGAATGCTGAAGCTGGCGACGACGGGCAGCGGCGGTGTCGGCGGCGTCGGGCTGGCGGCAAAGCTCGCGCCCGGCAGGCTGGCGCTGGCGGCTGCGGCGAGCAGCAGTTGCTGAAAAATGCGGCGGTTCATGGCGGGCCTTTCAAAGCGGGGAAAAGTCAAACAATGAGATGCGATGGATTCAGGCTGTCGGGTGGTTTGAGTCGCCCATTCAAAGTCGGTGCGCGCTGGCGCTGGCACTGTTAGACCCGCTGGCCTGCATTCCTCAGCAGGGCGGCAGGCTGATTTTGGCAAATACGGCGCGCCTTTAAGCCACCCGGTGCGTGCGGCCCCAGAAGCGCGGCAGCCAGCCGCCCGGTGCCAGCAGCAGCGAGGCGGCGTACAGACAACCGGCGCAGCCAATAATCGTCGGCCCCGAGGGCGTGTCGAGGTGGTAAGACAGCAGCAGCCCGGCGACGCTGGCGAGCATGGCCTGCGCGCTGGCGTTGGCCAGTTGCGCGGGCAGCGCGTCATGCCACAGCTTGGCCGAAACGGCGGGCAGCATCATCAAGCCGACCGCCATCAACGTGCCCAGCGTCTGAAACCCGGCGACTAAATTGATGACGACCAGCATCAAAAAGCCCTGCTGCCAGAGCCAGCCGCGCCGCCCGGCGGCGGCCAGAAATACCGGATCGAAACTCTCCAAAACCAGCCCCCGGTACATGGCCGCCAGCACAATCAGGCTGACGCTGGCGACACCAGCGACCATCAGCAGGCCGGGCTGGTCCACGCCCAGCGCGCTGCCAAACAGGATATGCAGCAAATCGAGCTGCGTGCCGTGGCCGGAAATCAAGGTCACGCCCAAGGCGAGGGCGACGAGGTAAATCGCGGCCAGACTGGCGTCTTCTTTCAGCGTCGTGAAGCGCGTGACCAGCCCGGCAATTGCGGCAACCAGCATGCCAGCCACCACGCCGCCAACAGCCATCGCCGTCAGCGACAGGCCGCTGACCATAAAGCCAATGGCCACCCCCGGCAGCACGGCGTGGCTGAGCGCATCGCCGAGCAAACTCATGCGCCGCAGCGTCAAAAACACGCCGAGCGGCGCGGCGCTCAGCGACAGCGCCAGCGTCGCCACCAGCGCCCGGCGCATGAAGGCAAATTCGGCGAACGGGGCAAACGCCGTGTCCCACAGCCAGGCGGTAACGGCCATCACGGGGCGACTTTCTGGGCCAGCGGATCAACGTGGCACAGCCCGGCGGCTTCGTCCCAGGCCTCGGCCATTGCGCGGGCGCGTTGCAGATTCGGTGCGGTCAGCACATCGCAGGTCGCGCCCCAGCCGACGAGCTTGCGCGCCAGCAGCAGCGTGGCCGGGAAATGCTGGCGCACCATGTCGTCGTCATGCAGCACGGCAATCACCGTGCGCCGCTGTGCGTGCCACTGGCGCACCAAGGCGAGCAGGGCGGCGGTGGTTTTGGCATCGACCGCGTTAAATGGCTCGTCAAGCAAAATCAATTCAGCATCCTGCACCAGCATGCGGGCGAACATCACGCGCTGCAATTGCCCGCTGGACAAGTTGCCGACATTGCGCTGCTCAAAGCCTTCCAGTCCGACGGTGTGCAGGGCGTGATCGACCTTGTCCAGCATGGCGTCGGTGATGCGGCCCCACGCGCCGGTCGCACCCCAGCAGCCGAGCAGCACGCAGTCATAGACGCTGATCGGAAAGCTGCGGTCGATTTCGGCGATTTGCGGCAGGTAGGCGATGCGCTCGCGTGGCGGCGTGACGGCGAGCGCGCCGCCCGAAGCGCCGCCTTCAATCGGCAACAAGCCCATGATGCTTTTGAGTAGCGTGCTTTTGCCCGAACCGTTCGGCCCGATCACGGCGGTCAGCGAACCCGGCGCAAAGCTGCCGCTGATATGGTGCAGCGCCGGATGCTGGCGGTAGCTGACGGTGAGGTTGCGCAGCGTGACGACGGGGCTGGCGGCGTTCACCACGGTGCGGCTTCCACACTGGCCCAGGCGACGGCCAGCCACAGCAGCGCCACGGCGGGCAAGACGGCCAGCACGCGCAACCAAGCGGGCCAGGCCAGAAGGCTGCGCCGGGCGCGGGCGGGCCGCTTTGGCACGGCGGGCGCAGAAGATGTCGGGGAATGAGCGTGCATGCAGGCGTAAAGTGATGCGAATCTGAGCGATTCAGGCAGTTGCTGTAATAATGCAACTCAATTGCGATAGATTTTAATGCAACTTATTTGCGTTAAAGGCTACTTTCCCGATAATTCACTTTTTTCAAGCCTCGCCAGCCCCGCCATGCCGTCTTTGAAGCCTTCCGCTCTCGCCGTCGCCGATCCCCTTGATGCTCTGTTGACCGTGCATGGGCTGCGCCGCACTGCAGCGGCCCGGCTGGTACTGGGCTGGTTGCTGGCGCACCCCGACACCAGCTACACCCACGCCCAGCTGCAAGCCGCGTTGCAAGGCGACTGCGCCGCCGCGCTGGACCGCGTCACGCTCTACCGGCTGATTGACCGGCTGACGCAAGTCGGCCTGCTGCTGTGCCGCGTCGATGCCAAGCGCGTGCGCCGCTATCAGGCCATGCCCGCCAGCGTCCACGCCACGCCGCATTTTGAATGCCAAAGCTGCCACCGCGACAGCCCGCTAGCAGGCGCGCTGCAAGCCAGCGCCCACGACTTGGAGCGCGCCGCCCAGTCCGCGCTGCAGGCGCTCAAGGCGCTCGGCTACCAAGACATCAGCATGGATTTTGCAGTGCGCGGCGTCTGCGCAGACTGCGCCACCACGCCGCCCGGCACCTTGTAGCTGGAGCCTGAAACGACTCAAAAAAGCCTGCACCACTGCGGTGCAAGCCGTCAGATCATCACGGTTAAACTTCCCGCAGTCATAAAACCGTCATATTCCTGACCTATTTTTTTTGAGGATAGAACATGCTGTTTAGCAAGTTGCTGCCGCGCGAAGGCAATTTTTTCGAGATGTTTAACCAGCATGCGGGTCGCATTGTGGAGGCAGTCCATGCTTTTTCCAAGCTGGTCAACAACTACGCCGATCTGGATAAACGTGCCCTTTACAACCGCGAAGTGGACCAAGCCGAACAGGCCGCCGACTACATCACGCACGAAGTCAACCGCATTTTGCACACGACTTTCATCACGCCGATTGACCGCGACCAGATTCACCAGCTGATCAACGCGATGGACGATGTGGCCGATTTGATTCAGGACTCGGCTGAAACGATGGCGCTGTACGACGTGCGCCACATGACCGGCGACATGCTGCGCCTGACCGAGCTGAGCGTCAGATGCTGCGAGCGGCTCAAGGACGTGGTGGCGCTGATCGGCAACGTGCGCGATGCCGGCACCGCCGCCGCCGCACTCAAGACCTGCGAAGAAATCGACCAGCTCGAATCCGACGCCGACCACGTCATGCGCGCCGCCATGAGCCGCCTGTTCCGCGAAGAGCCCGATGTGCGCGAAATCATCAAGCTCAAGGCGATTTACGAACTGCTGGAAACCATCACCGACAAGTGCGAGGATGTGGCCAACGTGATTGAAGCCATCGTCCTGGAAAACTCCTGATTTCTCGGCCAAGAATAAGAAGAATTTTTCATGCAAACTGTACAGACCGCCTTCTGGGTCGTGGCGCTGCTGGTCTTGATGGCCGTCGCCTTCGACTTCATGAATGGCTTTCATGATGCCGCCAATTCCATCGCCACCGTCGTCTCCACCGGCGTTCTCAAGCCCGGCCATGCGGTGGTGTTTGCGGCGGGTTTTAACTTGCTGGCGCTGTTTATCTTTCACCTGAGCGTGGCGGCCACCGTTGGCAAAGGCATTGTCCAGCCCGGCATCGTCGATACCCACGTCGTTTTTGGCGCGCTGATGGGCGCCATCGCCTGGAACATCGTCACCTGGATTTACGGCATTCCGAGCAGCTCCTCGCATGCGCTGATCGGCGGCATTGTGGGCGCGGTGATGGCCAAATCCGGCCCCGGCGCGCTGGTGATGGGCGGCGTGCTGAAGACGGTTGCTTTTATCTTTATTTCGCCGGTGCTGGGTTTTGTGCTCGGCTCCTTGATGATGGTGCTGGTGTCGTGGATTTGCCTGCGCGCCACGCCGTCGAAAGTGGACCGCTGGTTTCGCCGCCTGCAGCTCGTCTCGGCCGGCGCCTACAGCTTGGGCCACGGTGGCAACGATGCGCAAAAAACCATCGGCATTATTTGGATGCTGTTGATTGCGACCGGCTACACCGCTGCGGGCGACGCGGTGCCACCGACCTGGACCATCGTGACCTGCTACACGGCGATTGCGGCGGGCACTATGTTCGGCGGCTGGCGCATCGTCAAAACGATGGGCCAGAAAATCACCAAGCTCAAGCCGGTCGGCGGCTTTTGCGCCGAAACCGGCGGCGCGCTGACGCTGTTTCTGGCGACGGCGCTGGGCATTCCGGTCTCGACGACGCACACGATTACCGGCGCGATTGTGGGCGTGGGCTCGACCCGGCGCGCGTCAGCGGTGCGCTGGGGCGTGGCGGGCACCATCGTCTGGGCTTGGGTGTTGACGATTCCGGCGGCGGCAGCGGTGGC
>Ga0302264_1000347_pt1 | contig 12409 bp, 11 predicted proteins | sample II_Fen_N3_4_FD_194563 | JGI IMG/M metagenome (GOLD analysis project Ga0302264, IMG submission 194563) | Peat permafrost microbial communities from Stordalen Mire near Abisko, Sweden - II_Fen_N3_4 | ecosystem: Environmental > Terrestrial > Soil > Wetlands > Permafrost | place: Sweden: Abisko... | reverse complement strand
CTGGGGTGTGCTCGGTCTCGTCATCGCCACGCTTGCCCGTTCGGCAGCGGTGGCGATCGCGGTCGGGGTCGGGTACGTGCTGGTGTTCGAGTCGGTCATCAAGATGCTGAAGGACATCCCGTCCGACTGGCTCCTCGGGACGACGCTGAACGCGGTCGCCAGCGGCGGCTCGGCAGCGGTCGCCTACGGCACGGCCCTCGCCCTGGCCCTCGGCTATGTCACGCTGGGCCTTGCCATCGCCGGTGCCGTCTTCATCCGGCGGGACGTCACCGACTGAGGCCACCGAGGGCGGTGCAGCAACAACCGGCGATCGAGGTGCGGACGTGACCAGGCGAGGCGACGCCACGCGGGCGAGGCTGATCGAGGCGACGCGCACCGTCGTCAGCGAGGTCGGCTACGCCCACGCCTCGACGCGGGCGATCGCCCAAGCGGCGGGTGTTGCCGAGGGAACGATCTACCGCCACTTCCCGGACAAGGCGTCGCTCTTCTTCGCGACCGTCCTCGAATCCAACGCCCCGGTCGTCGCCCGAGTCACCGGGCTGCTGGCGCATGCGGGCGAGGGTACGGTCGAGGCGAACCTCATCGATGCCACTCTGCAGCTCTCGAGCCTGCGGGACCAGATCATGCCGCTGGAGCTTGCGATCGCCGCCGATCCCGAGCTCGCGGCCCAGCGCCGGCAGGCGATGGCGGCCGCCGGCACCTCTCTTCCACCCGGGCCGCCCGAGGCCCTCGCCGACTACCTGGCCGCCGAGCAGCGGCTCGGGCGAGTCCGCGGGGACATCGACCCGCGAGACGCGGCCAGCCTCCTCCTCGGGGTGCTGTTCACGCTCGGCACAATGCCGGGGATCGGAGACGAGGGCCTCGCCCCCGATAGGGTCGCGTCCGCGGTGAGGCTCTTGGTCCGAGGGATCCAGCCGACGGCGCCCGACCGTCACGCGTGACGATGAACGGGATCCCCGCCACGCTCATGCCGCGTCGAGCTGCGCCAGGAACGCAGCGATCCGGTCCAGGGCGTCGTCCAGCACCGGCCTGAGCGAGTGGCCGAGACGCGGATACGTCACCAGCTGTCCGCGGACGAGCGCCGGCATCGCCGCCTCCAGGACGTCGATCCGCGCGAACGGGTCCGACGTCCCGGACAGCAGCAGGGTCGGCACCATGATCGCGGGCCAGTGGGCCGTGCGCGCGGCAGCGGTCTCAGGAGCGCCGGGGCGGTGGAGCGGGTAGCTGAGGCAGACGAGCCCGGCGTACCGGCGAGGACTGGCATCCGCTGCTCGCGCGGAACCCGCCCCGGCTGCGGAGAGCGACGCCACCCGCCCGCCGTAGGAGTGACCGCCGACCACCACGCCCGGCCCATCGGGCACCTGGGCCTCGAAGGCGCCCATGGCATCCTCGGCGCGCCGCCGCGGGAGGTCCAGCGCGAACGCTTCGAACCCGCGGGCGCGGAGCCCGTCGACCCACGGGGCCATGGACGCCGCGGAGCCTGAGGCCCCGTGACCGAGGTGGATTCGCAACATCCGCGCCACGCTACACCGGGAAGTGGCATGCTGGTACGCGAGTCCGGGCCCCGTTAGCCCGGATGAGCCATGGCCGGTGCCGCCGGTCACCTCCAGACTCCGGAGCATGTCCATCGCCCGATCCGCGCGCCTTGCGCCTCTCCGAGACCGCTCCCCTCGCCGGCTGATCGCCGGCGTGCTGGTGGCCGCGGTCCTGGCTATGGCCGCGGTGCCCGGGCTGCCCGCGCCCGGCAGCGCGTTCGCGGCGGACCCGGCCGTATCGTCGCCGTCGTCCGTCGCGCCGTCAACCGCGCCGACGGCGGCGCCTTCGCCCGCGCCATCAGCATTGGCGGCGCCCGCGCCATCAGCATTGGCGGCGCCCGCGCCTTCGCCGTCTCCCTCTCCCTCGCCGTCTCCCTCGCCTTCGCCGTCGTCGTCCCCGTCCGCCTCGCCCGATCCGTCGGCATCCGCCTCTCCTTCTCCCTCCGCCCCGCCGACCCCCAGCCCATCCCCGTCGACCGCCCCGACGCCCAGCCCCACCCCGGCCTGGGGCACCGCGACCACGACCCTCGGGTCGACGGTCCGGTTCTACGGGCGCGGCTACGGACACGGCGTGGGCCTGAGCCAGTACGGGGCGCGTGGGCGCGCCCTGGCCGGCCAGACGGCCGAGCAGATCCTCACGGCCTACTTCAAGGGCAGCTCCCTCTCCGCCACGAGCGCGACACGGCTCGTCCGCGTGCTCATCCTGGCCGCCTTCCCGGCGTCATCGAAGGCGCCGCTCGTCGTCTACGGCCGGCGGGGCACCTGGGAGATCGCCGGCGTCACGCCATCCTTCCCGGCGGACGCCGTCCTGCGGGCATGGCACACCACCTCGACGGTGGGCGGGGTCGCCACCACGACCTGGCGGGTGCGTGTCACCGCCTCCGACGGGACCACCGTCCTGTACTCGGCGACCGTGAAGGGCGTCCTCACCGTCCGGCCGGTGGACGCGACGGCGCTGATCCAGGTGTTCTCCAAGCCGTCGGTCTACGACACGTACCGGGGGACGATCCAGCTGCGCCTCGGCAAGGGCTCCGTGCGGGTCGTGAACAGCGTTGGCCTCGACGACTACCTGCGGGGCGTCGTGCCGGCCGAGATGCCGTCGACCTGGCCCGTGGAGGCGCTGCGAGCCCAGGCGGTCGCGGCCCGGAGCTTCGCGGTCCGGCGGCTCCACCCGTCCACCGGCACGTTCGACCTCTACGACACCACGCGCTCGCAGGTCTACCGCGGGGTCAGGGCCGAGCGGGACTCCACCGACGCCATCATCGACGCGGAGCCCGGCGCCGTCCTGGTCAGCGGCGGGCACGTCGTCAACGCGTTCTTCCACTCGACCGGCGGCGGGGCCACGGAGAGCAACGAGTACGCCTTCGTCGGGTCCAAGGGCACGGTCGGGTCGAGCCGGGTCAGCTATCTCCGCGGGATCGACGACCGGGCCCCTGATGGCCGGGCATGGGATGCCGACGCCCCCTACTACGCCTGGTCCACCAGCTCGCTGACGCGAGCCCGGCTGTCCGCGATGCTCCGCGCCGACGCCCGGACCAGCGTGGGCGACGTGCTGCGCCTCAACCTCACGCACCGCGGCGTGTCCGGGCGGCTCTACCAGGTGGTCATCTACGGGACCACGGCGACGAAGAAGGTCTCGGCCGACGTCTTCAGGAGCGTGTACAACGCTCACCGGCCGTCGGGGACGCGCCCGCTGCGCAGCAACCTGTTCGACGCGCAGCAGCTGCCGTAGCGTCCCGGCTCCTCAGAGCTCCCGCCGCCGGAACAGCACGATGCCCGCGCCGAGGACGAGCAGGACCCAGGCCACGCTCCACGCGATGAACGCGAGCGGCGGCGGCGAGCTGGCGAAGAACGGGTTGGCCTGCATGGCGGTCGCGTTGCGGCCGGCGGCCACCAGCAGGACCACCGGCGGCTCCAGGCCGTAGATCACGCCGCGCCAGAGCCCGTCGGCCGGGAGCAGGATCCGGGCCGCGTCACCGACGCCAGCCAGCGGCGCCGCCCCGAAGGCCACCGCGACGTTGCCGAGCACGCCCGCGAACCAGCCGAGCCCGAACAGCACGACCGTCACGGCTCCGGCCGCGATCGACGGCAGCCGCGTGCCGAGCGTGAGCGCCACGGTCAGCACGATCACCGACTCGAACGCGAGGAAGGCGACGGCGACGACCGGCTCCGGCGGCGCGTGCCCGCTGACCAGCCTGACGACCGCGATTGCCAGGGACCCGGACAGCGCCGCGTAGGCGGCCATGATCACCGCGAGACCCAGCCAGCGCCCGAGGAACAGGTCCGCACGGCGGAGCGGCCTGGCCAGCATCGCGTGCACGGTGCCGGTCTCGACGTCCGACGCGATGGCCGGTGCGCCGAGAAACGCGGCCGACATCGCCAGCACGAAGCTGAACATGAACGCGATCATGATCAAGACCTGGCTGACGCCGATCCGGATCTGGACCTCGTCGAGCGACTCGCCGCGGGAGAGGGTCACGAGGCGGTCCACGCCCCAGCCGACCAGCACCACGCTCGCGACCGACAGGCCGAGCATCACCCACAGGATCCGGCGTCGCGCGGTCTCCCGGATCGTGAGCGAGGCGATGGCGAGGACGAGGCGCGGCGTCATTGCGCGTCCCGCACGAGGCCGAGGAACACGTCCTCGAGCGAGCGGCGTCCCGGGTCCACGGCATGCACGCGACCGCCGTGGTCGACGATCGCTGCCACGACGTCCGGCACGCGAGCGGCCTCCATGGGGCGGATGGTCAGCCAGCCCTCCGCATCCTCCTCGATGCGGCCGAACGAGGCCAGCCACGAGCGGTCCTCTGGCAGGTCCGTGACCCGCAGCCGGACCGCCGGCTCGCCTGTGAGGTCGGCCAGGGTGCCGGCGGCCAGCACGCGGCCGCGATGCACCACCGCGACGTGGTCGCACAGCCGCTCCACCTCGCCCAGCAGGTGCGAGTTGAGCACGATCGTGCTGCCGCGCGCACGGGCGTCGCGGATGATCGCGCGCACGTCGTCCCTCCCGACGGGATCCAGTGCGGAGGTCGGCTCGTCCAGGACGACCAGCTCTGGGTCGCCCAGCAGGGCCACGGCCAGCCCGAGGCGCTGCTGCATGCCCTTGGAGAAGCCGCCGGTGCGGTCCCGCGAGCGTGACGCGATGCCCGCCAGGTCCAGGACCCTGTCGATCTCGGGCGCCCGGGCCGGGCCAGCGATCCCGGCGAGGGTCGCGTGCAGCTCCAGGACCTCTCGCGCCGTGAGCCACGCCTGGTAGCGGAACAGCTCCGGCAGGTAGCCGATCCGGCGGCGGACCTCGCGGTCGCCCAGCGGCCGCTCGAGCACCCGCCCGTCACCGCTGCTGGCGCGCGCCAGGCCGAGCAGGAGCTTCACGGCCGTCGTCTTGCCGGCCCCGTTCGGACCCAGGAGGCCGAAGACCTCGCCGCGCTCCACGCGCAGGTCCAGCCCGTCGAGCGCCACGGTCCCGCCGTACGTCTTGCGGAGGGCGTGCGTCTCGATGGCGGCGACGGTCATGCAGGCATTCTGGGGTCGGCCGGGCAAACGCGCCCGGGATGCGCCGGTCATGACGTCCGACGCCCGGCCGCCCGCCGGCGTGTCGCCGGCTCAGGCTCAGGCAGGACCAGGTTCGATCTCGCCGCCCTCGGCCAGCCAGCAGGCGGCCTGCTGGCCCCCGCCGACGTCGAACAGCGGCGGCTCGTCGACCCGGCAACGGTCGAAGACAAGCGGGCAGCGTGGGTGGAACCGGCAGCCGGGCGGGATGTGGGCGGCATCCGGCGTCTCGCCCACCAGGATCGTCCGCGCCGCACGCTCGCCCTCGGCGGGCGGATCCGGGGACGGGGACACGGACACCAGCGCCTGCGTGTACGGGTTCCGCGGCCAGCGGATGACGCGCTCGGCCGGCCCGATCTCCATGATCTTGCCGAGGTACATCACCGCGATCCGGTCGGCCAGCACCCAGGCCAGCGACAGGTCGTGGGTGATGAACAGGTACGTCAGTCCGCGCTCGCGTCTCAGGTCCAGCATCAGGTGCAGGAGCTCGGTGCGGATCGAGACGTCCAGCATGGACACGGGCTCGTCGGCGACGACCAGGTCGGGGCCCATCACGAGCGCCCCGGCGATCACCACGCGCTGGCGCTGGCCGCCGGACAGCTCGTGCGGGAAGCGGCCCGCGAAGTCTGCCGCCGGGCGCAGGCCGGCGGTCTCGAGGGCGGCCAGGATCCGCTGCTCGCGGTCCTGGCGCGACGTCCCGATCCCGTTCACCTCGAGCGGCTCGCCCACGAACTCGGCGATGGTGTGCTTGGGGTTGAGCGTCTCGTACGGGTCCTGGAAGATCAGCTGGACGCGCCGCCGGTAGGCGCGCAGGTTCCCCGTCCCCCACAGCGTCGTGACGTCCTGCCCGTCGAACACGATCCGGCCACCCGTCTGGTGGGTGAGCTTGACGACGACGCGCCCGGTGGTCGTCTTGCCCGAGCCGGACTCGCCGACGAGGCCCAGGATCTCGCCCTTGTTGATGGCCAGGTCGATCCCGTCCACCGCCCGCACGTAGCCTCGCGCGCGCCGCCGGACCTGGTCCAGGAAGCCGCCCCGGATGGGGAAGTGGACCTGGAGGCCCTCGAGGCGGAGCAGCTCGTGCCCGGGCTCGATGCCGGGGGGCTCGATGACGGGGGCCACGCTCGCCGGCACCAGCTCCGTGTCAGCCACGACGGCCGGCGCGTCCTGCCGATTCGTCACGCCCCGGTCTCCCCGGCCGCCTTCAGGCCCGCGGCGCCGGCCATCGGGGCCTCCGCGTCGGAGTACAGGTGGCACGCGACGCGCACCCCATCGGAGAACCGGACCTCGGGTGGCACGACCTCGGTGCAGACCGGCATCGCAAAGGGGCAGCGCGGCGCGAACCGGCAGCCGGGCGGAGGCTTGCGCAGGTCGGGCGGCATCCCCGGGATGACCTCCAGCGTCCGCCTGTCCGTCCGGATGTTCGGGAACGAGGACAGCAGCTTCTGCGTGTACGGGTGCCGCGGCGCCGTGAACAGCCGCCGCGACGGCCCCTCCTCGGCGACCCTTCCCGCGTACATGATCATCGCCCGGTCGCAGGTCTCGGCGATCACCGAGAGGTCGTGGGTGATCAGGATCAGCGACAGGCCGAGGTCCCGCCGCAGCTGCTCCAGGAGCTGGAGGATCTGGGCCTGGACCATCACGTCGAGGGCGGTCGTGGGCTCGTCCCCGATGACGATCGCGGGATCGCAGGCGAGCGACATCGCGATGATCGCCCGCTGGCGCATCCCGCCCGACAGCTCGTGGGGATAGGCGCCGGCCCGCTGCTTCGGGATGCCCACCAGCTCGAGCAACTCGCCGGCCCGCCTGCGGGACGACTCGCGGGGCTGGCCGAGGCGGACCTCGATCGGTTCCGCGATCTGGTCGCCGATCCGCTGCACCGGGTTGAGCGCGTTCATGGCGCCCTGGAACACGATCGAGATCTCGCGCCAGCGGTAGCGCGCGATCTGGGTCTCCGTCTTGGGCACGAGGTCGATCCCGAACAGCTCGACCCTGCCCCTCTTGATGTAACCGTTGGCCGGCAGGAGGTGCACCAGGGACAGTGCTGTCGTCGTCTTGCCGCAGCCTGATTCACCGGCGATCCCGAGCGCCTCGCCGTCGTCGAGCCCGAAGCTGACACCGTCGACGGCCTTGACGCTGCCGTTGGGCATGCGGAACCGGACCGCCAGGTCCTCGACCCGGAGGAGCGGCGCCTTCGGGTCGGCGAGCTTCGGCAGGGGCCACTGCCGCCTGCCGCGCTGCGTCGTGTCCTCGGTCATCGCCTGGCCCCCGACCGCGGGTTGAGGATGTCGTCCAGGGCGTTGCCGACGAGCGTGAACGCGAGCACCACCAGGACGACGCAGATCGCCGGCGGCGCGATGTACCACCACGCCCCGAGCCCTGGCGCGCCGGCGCCCTGGGCCGAGTTCAGGATCTCGCCCCAGGACGGCGCGAACGGGTCGCCCAGGCCGATGAACGCGAGCGTCGTCTCGGTGAACACGGCGACCGCGAACGTGAGCACCGCCTGCGCGACGATCAGGTTGATGACGTTGGGCAGGACGTGCCGGCGCATGATGCGTCCCGGTCCCGACCCGACGACGCGAGCCCGATCCACGAACATGCGCATCTTGATCGAGAGCACCTGGGAGCGGATGACGCGGGCCGTCGTCGCCCAGCTGGTCAGCCCGATGACGACGACGATCACGATCATCGTCGCGCGGATCCCGAACAGCTCGGCATCGGCCCCCACGATGTCCAGGATGACGGGCGCCAGGATGATCGCGAGGACGATCGTGGGCAGTACGAGGAAGAAGTCGGAGATCCGCATCAGGACCGTGTCGGTCTTGCCGCCGACGTAGCCCGCGACGATCCCCACGACTGCACCGAGGAGGACGGTGATCAGCGTCGCCATCAGCCCGATCGTCATCGAGATCCGCGCCCCGTGGACCGTCATGTTCAGCACGTCGCGGCCCAGCTCGTCCGTCCCGAAGAGGTAGCCGCCGCCAGGGGGCTGGAGCGATTGTCCCGTCGCCGTGGTCGCCGTCTCGAGCTTCCCCACGAACACGTCCGGGAACGCCGCGAGCAGGCCGAACACCACGAGGATCAGCAGGCCGAGGCGGCCATCGTTCCGGGACAGGAAGCGGCCGGCGAAGTCGCGCGCCCGCCCGCCGGCCCGCGACCCACGCCTGGCGGGCGTGACGGCGGCGGGTGGCGCGGTCGTCGGGGTCATGTGCGCACCCGCGGGTCGAGGAACCCGTAGACGATGTCCGCGATCAGGTTCGCGATGACCACCGACACCGCCACCAGCAGGAAGATGCCCTGGAGGACCGGGTAGTCACGGGCGTTGAGTGCGTGGATCGTCAGGGTGCCGAGCCCCGGCCAGTTGAACACGATCTCGGCGGTGATCGCCCCCGCGATCACGTAGCCGAGGTTGATCGCGATCAGCGTCACCATCGGCAGCAGCGCGTTGGGGAACGCGTGGTGACGCAGGACGTAGCCGTCCTTCAGCCCCTTGGCGCGCGCGGTGGTGATGTAGTCCTCGGCGCGGGTGTCGATGATCGACGACCGCATCAGGATCGAGTAGCCGCCCAGCAGGCCCAGGGTCACCGCGATGAGCGGCAGCACGAGGTGAGAGCCCAGGTCCCACGCCTGGGTGAGCAGCGGCTGGTCGCTCATCCCGGGCGTGGTCATCCCGGATGTCGGGAACCAGCCGAGGCCGGCGGCGAAGACGATGATCAACGGCATGCCGATCACGAAGTACGGCATCGAGTACAGGATCAGGCTGGCGCCCGTGCCGATCGAGTCCGTCTTGCCGCCCCGGCGCCAGCCCGCGTAGGCACCGATCGCGAGGCCGCCGACGATCGCGAGCACCTCCGCCAGGCCGACCAGGAGGATCGTGGGGCCGATGGACGCTCCCAGCACCTCCGTCACCGGCTGTCCCCGGTAGAAGATCGAGTACCCCAGGTCGCCCGACACCGTCGCCTTGACGTACGCGATCAGCTGGTCCGGGAGAAGCGGCTTGTCGAGTCCCCAGCGGGCGCGGGTGGCCGCGATGACCTCCGGGGTCAGGTTGGGGTTCTTGATCACGCGGTCGGGCGAGCCGGGCATCATCCGGAACATCAGGAAGTTCAGGATCAGGATCGCGACGATCGTGACGAACGCCTGCGCCAGCTTCCTGGCCAGGTAGTGGGCGCTCACGGGCAGCAGTTCAGGCGCGCAGCGAGGCGGGGATGCCGATGGCAGCCCCCGCCCCCCGGTGCGCGACCCGGGTCACGCCCGGCCTACTCGTCGTCGGCCGGCGTGGCGGCCCTGCGCCGGCCGAGGACCAGGCCGCCGACGACCACGACCACGACGACGACGACGAGCCCGAGGAGCAGCGGGCTGGTGGACCCGCTCCCCGACGTGTCCCCGGTGCCGGCGCTGGGCGCCGGCGTCGCGGGTGCAGGTGTCGCCACCGCTGCGCTGCCCCCGGGCGCGGATGCCGCCGGCGAAGGCGTTGCCTGGGACGGCGACGGGCTCGGCGCGATCGTGGCGTCGGTCAGGAGGGTGTAGTTGAGGTCGCCATAGGAGAACATCGGGGTGCCGTTCGCGGGCATGTTCTGCCAGCCGGCGAAGCGGTCCGTGCGGTAGGCGTCGAGGTTCGCGTCGTAGTACAGGATGTCGTACGGCGCCTCGTCGTAGATGAGGTTCTGCATCTTGGCCATCGTGTCGTGCCGCTGGGCGCCGGCCTCGGTGCTCTGCTGGTCGTACAGCTTGTCGTACTCCGGGTTGCAGTACTGGCTGTCCGACTGGGTGCCGATCTGGTCGCAGCGGAAGACCGAGAGGAGGAGGTTGGGATCCGGGTTGCCGCCCCAGCCCCACAGCTCGATGTCGTACTTCGCGGTCCCGGGCGGATCGGCCTCGGGCGGCAGCACGAGCGTGCCGAGCGCGGCACTCGTGAGGACCTGGGTGGACACCGCGATCCCCAGCTGGCCGTACCAGTCCTTGACGAACTCCGCGGACTTGGCGTACGAACCCTCCGAGTCGGGTGCGTAGAGGCGCAGCTTGATCGGCTTGCCTTCCTTGTCGAGGCGGTTGCCGCTCGCGTCGAGCTTGTAGCCCGCCGCGTCGAGCTTCGACTTCGCGAGCTCGATGTCGAAGGTCCGGGGCTTGTCCGGCTCGACGTGCCAGTCCGAGAGCACGGGTGGCACGTTGGTCGTGCCGGGGTCGCCGAAGCCGCCGAGGACGCGGCTCACCAGCGCGTTCTTGTCGACCGCGTACCCGAGCGCGTCACGGAACGCCGGGTCGAGGAGCGCCTTGGTGGACGGACCGCCGTTGGGGATCGTCTTGCCGGTGCCGGTCCCGTACGTGTTGAAGGCGAGCTGCGTCCAGCCGTTGGCCTTGCCGGGGACGGCCACGTACTTCGGATCGGCCTGCAGCTGCTTGAGCTGGTCCGCGTTCAGGTTGTGCGCGTAGTCGATCTCGCCGCTCTTGAGCGCCTGGAACATGCCGTCGGCGTTGTCGGGGAAGAACCGGAGGACGACCTCATCCTCGAAGCCCTTGTTGCCCCAGTAGTTGGGGTTGCGGACGAACCGCGCGTACTGGCCCGTCTTCCACTCGGCCAGCGTGTACGGGCCCGTGCCGACGAGCGGCCCGTCGAACTTCTCGTCCGCAATCTTCTTGTAGTCGACCTTGCCGTAGACGTGCTCGGGCAGGATCGGCACGTACACCTGGAACACGCGGTCCGACTGGTCCTTCGTGTAGGCGATGAACGTGCTGGGGTCCGGGCACTCGATCTTGGTGACCCCGGCGTCCTTGACGTTCGGGTCCAGGTACCCGGCGCCGATGCTCTTGCCGTCCGCGATGGCGGCCATCGCGAGGCCCCAGGAGTAGCAGACGTCCTTCGACGTCGCCGGCGTCCCGTCGGACCACTTCATGCCATCGCGGATGTGGTACGTGACCTTGTCCGGGGAGCGGACCCAGGAGTCCGCGAACCCGGGGCCCGGGCTCGCGTCCAGCTTGAAGTTGGTCAGCAGGTCGTACGTCAGCTGGAACGCCTCGAAGCCGGACACGAGCATGGTGTTGAACGGGTTCGTCGAGTCCAGGTCCTGCGTGGTCCCCACGGTCAGGACGACGGGGTCCGCCGCCGCCACCGGCGCCGCGGCCGGCAGGCCCAAGCACGCCGTCAGCAGGATCGCGGCGGCCAGCCGGGCTCCCTTGACGCGCAGAGACAGGCGCATCTCGATGTCCTCCTCGTTTGCTCGAAGGTCGTCGCTGCTCCCCAGACGACCGGACACGCCGATGCCGGCGCCGGATGTGGCCGAACCGTTACACGGTCCGTGGCTCCAGTGCAACGTCCATCGGATACGACCCGAGGGCCGCAACGGCCCGGCATCGCACGGACGCGATCAGTGATCCGGCGGTGCCGGCCGGAGGTAGGTGGCGACGCCGTAGGTCTCGCCAGTGTCGACCTCCTTGCGCGGGACCACGAGGAGACGACGCTCGGCGCCGGAGACCCGGATCCGCAGGGCGAGCGGGCGTCCCTCGCGGAGGACCATGTCCATCAGCGCGAACGCGGCGCTCGGCAGGTCCACCATTGCCTCGCGGGCGGGCTGGCCCAGGGTCTCCCCTCCGTACGCAGCGACGAACGCCGGATTGCCGAAGACGATGACGTGCGCCGGTCCGAGGTGGAACGCCGCCGGGTTGGGCGAGGCCACCGGCTCCGGGGCGATCTTTCGCTCTGCGGCCCCCTCACCTGTCATCGCGGACCTGACGCCTCGAGCGCGTACCGGCTCACGCCCGCCAGGGTGATGACGTCGTGGATCTCGCCCGCGTTCATCTCCGCGAGCACCTCGTCCAGCGTCGCCCAGCGGATCGCAAGGTCCTCGGTCGGCTCCGGGGCCGCTGGCCCGGGTCGCAGGCCGGTGGCCAGGAAGATGGCCCCGCGCTCGTCGGTGACGGAGTTGGACACCGTCATCCGGCACAGCCGGCGCCAGGCGCCCGCCTCGTATCCGGTCTCCTCGCGGAGCTCCCGCTTCGCCCCGTCGAGCAGCGCCTCGCCGTCCTCGACCCCGCCTTCCGGGATCTCCCAGCTGTACTCGTCCAGTGGGTAGCGGTGCTGGCCCACCAGGAGGAGCCGCCCGTCGTCCCCCACGGCCACCACGCCCACCGCCTGCGTCCGGAAGTGGACGACGCCGTAGATCCCATTGCTGCCGTCCGGGCGTTCGACCTCGTCGTGGAACACCTCGATCCAGGGGTTCGCGTACGCGGTGCTGCGGCTCCGGCGGCGCCAGGGCCCGACGGACTGCGGCTGAGGCTTGGTGTCGCTCATGGGAGGAAGGTAGCGCGGATGTAGCAGATGACCGGCA
>Ga0302264_1000341_pt1 | contig 12595 bp, 11 predicted proteins | sample II_Fen_N3_4_FD_194563 | JGI IMG/M metagenome (GOLD analysis project Ga0302264, IMG submission 194563) | Peat permafrost microbial communities from Stordalen Mire near Abisko, Sweden - II_Fen_N3_4 | ecosystem: Environmental > Terrestrial > Soil > Wetlands > Permafrost | place: Sweden: Abisko... | reverse complement strand
CCGTCTTCGGTCTGCTCGGGTTCCTGCTCGTCCGCGGGCAGCTCTTCGTGCCCGGTGACGCCGCCGCGACCATGGCGAACCTCGTCGAGCATGAGACGCTCGCCCGGATCGGGGTGGCCCTCGACCTGGGGAGCGTGCTGACCCAGGCGCTGGTGGCGCTGCTGTTCTTCCAGCTGTTCCGAAGCGTGAACTCGTTCGCCGCCGGCGCGATCGCGGCGTTCGGCCTCGTCAATGCCGTGATGATCCTCGTCGCGGTGGCGTTCTCGGCCACCGGACTGAACGTGGCGCTCGGCGCCGCCGCGGCGCCGGGAGACCGTGCGGCGACTGCACAGCTGCTGTACGAGCTCAGCGGGGCGGCATGGGACGTCGGCGGCCTGTTCTTCGGCCTGTGGCTCATCCCCATGGGCTGGCTGGCCTGGCGCTCCGGCTACCTGCCGCGGCCGCTCGGCTGGATCCTCATGGCCGGCGGCGTCGGGTACGTCCTCAGCACCTACGTCCTCTACCTCGCGCCCGGGCTCGCCGGGTCGTCCTCGGTCCTCACCGCCCCGGCCACCGTCGGGGAGTTCTGGATGGTCGGCTACCTGCTCTGGAAGGGCGTCGGCCCGCGGGCCGCGGCGCCGGGGCGTGAGACCCTCGCGCCGCGCCCGGCCGACGACGTCCGGACGTCCTGACCGCGGATCAGAACCCGGCCCCGCCCGCCACGCGCGCGGCGGCCTCGATGACGGCGCGACGGGCCGCCCACTCGGCCGGCGGGCGGGTCGGCACGTTCGGGTCACCCGGACGCATCCCGGCCTGCCCGTCGATCGTCTCGCGCAGGATGTCGGCGTGGCCGGTGTGCCGGGTGGTGTCCACCAGCACGTGCGTCATGATCCGCGCGAGGGTGACCTCCTGCCGGCCCGGGCGCCACCACGGGACGAGCCCCGGCGCATCCAGCGCCAGCTCGGCGATCGTCTCGTCGGCCCGGCGGGCTGACTCGTGGTGCAGCGCGACGATGTCCTCGCGGGACTCGTCGGCCGGCACCCACAGGTCGTCGTCCGGGTCGGCGCCCTCGACGTCGTCCGGGAACCCCCGGCCCGGCGGACGGCCGAACACCGTCGTGAAGTACCCCAGCTGCACGTACGCCACGTGCTTGACCAGGCCGAGCAGGTTGGTGCCCGTGGGCGTCAGCGGCCGGCGCACGTCGTACTCCCCCAGGCCGTCCAGCTTGGCCAGGAGGTCGGCGCGCTGCTCGACGAGGTAGTGGTGCAAGGCTTCCTTGGGGTCCATGCACCGAGTGTGCCGACGAGCACCGACATCGGCGAGCCGCAGCCGGGCCTCATCGCCTGGTCGGCCGCCGGGCGATGAGTCCTGGCGCCGGCGGCGGTCCAAACCCCCGAGACCACCCGCCACCACCAGGAGCGCCGATGACCGACATGATCACCGCGACCGGCCTCGTCAAGCACTACGGCACGGTCCGCGCCCTGGACGGGCTGGACCTCGCGGTGCCGGCGGGCACCGTGCTCGGCCTGCTCGGGCCGAACGGCGCCGGCAAGACGACGGCCGTGCGGATCCTCACCACACTGCTGGTGCCCGACGAGGGCAGCGCGCAGGTCGCCGGCGCCGACGTGCGCACGCAGGCCGAGACCGTGCGGTCCCGGATCGGGCTGTCCGGCCAGTACGCCGCCGTGGACGAGTACCTCACCGGATTCGAGAACCTCGTCATGGTCGGCCGGCTGTACGGCATGCGACGCGCCGCCGCGCGCGTCCGCGCCGACGAGCTGCTCGACGCGTTCGACCTCGTCGAGGCCGGCGGGCGGCCGACGAAGACGTACTCCGGGGGCCTGCGCCGTCGGCTGGACCTGGCGGCGGCGCTGGTCGCGGCCCCGCCCGTGCTGGTGCTCGACGAACCGACCACGGGCCTGGACGTCCGCAGCCGGATGGGGATGTGGGACGTGATCCGCCGGTTGGTCACCGAGGGCTCCACGCTGCTGCTCACCACGCAGTACCTCGAGGAGGCCGACCGGCTGGCGGACGACATCGTCGTCATCGACCACGGCCGGGCCATCGCCCACGGCACCTCCGACGAGCTGAAGACGGCGATCGGTGGCGAGCGCGTCGAGCTGGTGCTCGCCGACGCCGCCGACGCGCCCGCCGCGCGCGAGGCCCTGGCCGCGGCCGGCGCCGGCCCGGGCCGGGACGACGTGCGGTCCGGGGCCACCGGACGGGAGCTGTCCGCACCGGCCGCCGACGGCGCGCGGTCGCTGGCCCGCGTGCTGGCCGGGCTGCACGAGCGCGGCGTCGAGGTGCTGGACGTCGGCCTGCGCCGGCCGACCCTGGACGACGTGTTCCTGGCGCTCACCGGCCACGGCAGCGGCGCCCCGGCGGGCGATGCGGACCACGACGAGGCCGCGCCGGTGGCCGCCGTCGGCTCGACCCCTCGGGAGCGCGCATGAACCCCCTCGTCCGGGCCGTCCGCGACGCCCACATCGTCGCGCAGCGCAACCTGGTGAAGATCATCCGGGTGCCGGAGATCCTCGTCTTCGTGCTCATCTCGCCGATCATGTTCGTGCTGCTGTTCGCCTACGTCTTCGGCGGCGCGATCGATCCCGGCGCGGGCGTGAACTACCGGGAGTTCCTCATCGGCGGCATCTTCGCCCAGACGGTCGTCTTCGGGTCCACCTTCACCGGGGTCGGGATCGCGGAGGACATGCAGAAGGGCATCATCGACCGGTTCCGGTCGCTGCCGATGTCACGCTCCGCGGTGCTCGCCGGGCGGACCGCCTCGGACGTGCTCTACAACCTGCTGTCGCTGATCATCATGGCGCTCACCGGGCTGCTGGTCGGCTGGCGGGTGCGCGGCTCGGCGCTCGACGCGGTGGCGGCGTTCGCCCTGCTGCTCTCCTTCGCCTACGCGTTCAGCTGGGTGATGGCGCTGGTCGGGCTCATGGTGCCGAGCGTGGACGTGATCAACAACGCGTCCTTCGTCGTCATCATGCCGCTGACGTTCATCTCCAACGCCTTCGTGCCGCTGGAGTCGTTCCCGCCCGGGCTGCGGACATTCGTCGAGTGGAACCCGGTGTCGGCCGTCACCCAGGCGGTGCGCGAGCTGTTCGGCAACACCAACCCGGACGCACCGGTGCCGGACGCGTGGTCGATGCAGAACCCGATCCTCTACACGCTGATCTGGATCGTCATCCTGGTCGCCGTGTTCGCGCCGCTGTCCATCGCCCGGTACCGCCGCACGTCGCGCTGACGCCTGCCGCGGCGAGGCGTGGTGACCCGACCTGTCAGCGGGCCAGGGCCACCAGGCGGGCGATGCGCTCGGACGTCGGCGGGTGCGTCGCGAACAGCGCGGCCATCCCGCCGCCGCGGAACGGGTTGACGATCATCAGGTGCGAGACGTCGACCAGCCGCTGGTCGGCCGGCAGCGGCCGGGCAGCCGCACCCGTCTCGAGCTTGCGCAGCGCCGACGCCAGGGCCAACGGGTCGCCGGTCAGCGCGGCGCCGCCGGCGTCGGCGTCGTACTCCCGGGTGCGGCTGATCGCCAGCTGCACCGCCATCGCCGCGACGGGCGCCAGGAACACCAGCAGCAGCGAGGCGAACGGGTTGCCACCGCGCTGGCGGTCCGAGCCGCCGCCGAAGAAGAGCGCCGCCTGGGCCAGGGACGTGATGATGCCGGCCACCGCCGCCGCGACGGACGACGTGAGGATGTCGCGGCGGTACACGTGCGTCAGCTCGTGGCCCAGCACGCCGCGCAGCTCGCGCTCGTCGAGCAGGGCCAGGATGCCCTCGGTGCAGCAGACGGCCGCGTGCGCCGGGTTGCGGCCGGTGGCGAAGGCGTTCGGCGCGGCGGTGGGCGAGACGTACAGCCGCGGCATCGGCTGGCGGGCCGCGGTCGACAGCTCCCGCACGATCCGGTACATCACCGGCTGCTCCAGCTCGGACACCGGGCGGGCCCGCATGGTGCGCAGCGCGATCTTGTCGCAGTTCCAGTAGCTGTACGCGGTGCCGAGCAGGCCGATGCCGGCGAAGATCCACAGGTATTTCGGGGTGCCACCGCCGAGCATCCAGCCCACGCCGAGCAGCACCGCCCACAGCGCGCCAAACAGCGCCGCCGTCTTGAGGCCGTTGCCGTGCTGCTGCGTCATCCGTCCCGCCCCTCGCGCCTGCCTGCACCGGGCATCCGGCAGGCATGCCTGCACCAGGCAGAACGAGCCGGCGCGTGCGGACGTTCCCCGGGCGGTCCGGTCAGGGCCGGTTGTGGCGACCCAGCGCGACGTCCACCATCTCCTCGCGCGGCACCACCTTGATCCGCTCCCGGCCCTGCACCTCGCCGAGCGCACGCTCGTAGCCGTCGAGCGTCATCCAGCCGTCCCATCGCACCGGCTCGACGCCCCGCTCCGCCAGCAGGTCGAGCACCGCCTGCGGGTCGCGGTCCACGGCCGGCGCGAGCAGCCCGGCCGCGGCGTCCTCGCGCAGGTGCGCCACCGTCTCGGTGGCGTCGGACTTCGTGTGCCCGATCAGCCCGACGGGTCCGCGCTTGATCCAGCCGGTGGTGTACAGCCCGGGGATCGGCGATCCGTCGACGCCCGTCACGCGGCCCCCGCGGTTGGCGATCACGCCCGAGACGTCGTCGAACGGGATGCCGGGCAGCGGCGACCCGAAGTACCCGACGGCCCGGTACACGGCCTGCACCGGCCAGTCCGTCATGACGCCCGTGCCGGTGGCGTTGCCGTCGCCGCGCAGCGCGGTGCGCTCGGTGCGCAGGGCGACCACGTGCCCGTCGTGGCCGAGCACCTCCACCGGCCGGTTCAGGAAGTGCAGGTGGATGCGCCGGCTGGCGTGCAGGTCCGCCGGCTCCTTGAGGGTCCAGTCCGTGAGGGTCTTCACCACCTGCTTCGTCTGGTTCGACGAGTGGATCGCCGCCATCGAGCCGGCGTCGAAGTCGAAGTCCTCGGGGTAGACGACGACGTCCACGTCCGGCACATGACCCAGCTCGCGCAGCTCCAGCGGGGAGAACTTCACCTGAGCCGGGCCGCGGCGGGCGAACACGTGCACGTCCGTGACCGGGTTGGCCGCGAGGACCCGGTGCACGTTGGCTGGCACGTCCGTGGGCAGCAGGTCGTCCGCATGCTTGGTGAGCATGCGCGACACGTCCAGGGCCACGTTCCCCGCACCGATCACGGCCACCTCGCGGGCGGTCAGCGGCCAGCTGCGCGGCACGTCCGGGTGCCCGTCGTACCAGGAGACGAAGTCCGCGGCGCCGAACGAGCCCTCCAGGTCGATCCCCGGGATGGGCAGCGCGGCATCGCGCAGGGCGCCGGTGGCGAAGATCACCGCGTCGTAGCAGCGACGCAGGTCGTCGAGCGTGAGATCGGTGCCGTAGTCGACGTCCGCGAGCAGCCTGATGTCGCCGCGCTCGAGCACCTTGTGCAGCGCGACGATGATCTGCTTGATCCGCGGGTGGTCCGGGGCGACGCCGTAGCGGACCAGGCCGTACGGCGCCGGCAGCCGCTCGATGAGGTCGATCGCGACGCCCGGGACGCTGCGGGCCAGGATGTCGGCGGCGTAGATGCCGGCGGGACCCGCGCCGACGACGGCCACGCGCAGGGCGGGGGTGCTCACGGGTTCGCGGGACCTTCCGGTCGGGGACGGCGCTGCCGCCCAGTCTAGGCCGGACCCCGCGGCGCGCCCCGAGCGGGCCGGACGCCGGGCTCGGGGGGTGGGTGCCAGCCCGTAGGCTCCTCGCGTGCCAGACGAGCCCACCCCCGGCGCTGGCGCGCGTCGCCGGCCCAACCTCGGCGCCGGGCTGCCGGCCGGTGTCACCGCGTACGTGCTGTGGGGCCTGCTGCCGCTGTACTTCCCGCTGCTGGAGCCGGCCGGGCCGGTGGAGATCATCGCGCACCGGGTGATCTGGTCCCTGCTGTTCTGCGCCGCGGTGCTCACGGCGACGCACGGCTGGCCGCAGTTCCGCGCGCTGTGGCGGGCGCCGCGCACGTTGGCCCTGCTCGGGCTGGCCGCGACGCTGCTCGCCGTGAACTGGCTGGTGTACGTGCACGGGGTGCTGGCCGGGCACGTCGTGGACGCCTCGCTCGGCTACTTCATCAACCCCCTGGTGACCGTGGCGCTCGCGGTGGTGTTCCTGCACGAGCGGCTGCGGCCCGTGCAGTGGGCGGCGCTCGGCCTCGGCGCGGTGGCCGTCGTCGTCATCACCGCGGGGTACGGGCGGCTGCCGTGGATCGCCCTGGTGCTCGCCGTCTCGTTCGGCGTGTACGGCCTGATCAAGTCCCGGCTCGGCGGGCATGTGGGCGCGGCTCCCGGGCTGGCGGCCGAGACCGCGCTGCTCGCCCCCGTCGCCGGCGGGTACCTCGTCTGGCTCCAGCTGAGCGGTGGGTCGTCGTTCGCCGCGCACGGGACGTGGCACGCCGTCGCGCTGGCCTCCACGGGCGTCGTCACCGCGGTGCCGCTGCTCCTGTTCAACTCCGCGGCCCGCACCCTGCCGCTGTCCGTTCTGGGGCTGCTGCAGTACCTGGCGCCCGTGATGCAGTTCGGCATCGGGGTGCTGGTCGAGCACGAGCAGATGCCGCCCGCGCGGTGGGTCGGGTTCGCGCTGGTGTGGGTCGGCCTCGTGGTGCTCGCCATCGACGGGACCCGGAACCGGCGTTCCCGCGTGCTCGAGGCGCGCGCCGCCGCCGAGGCCGCGGGGGCGTAGTCCGGCCCCTCCCGCGAGCGCGGTCAGGAGTCGACGACGACGACGGTGACGTTGTCCCGCGCGCCGACCGCGAGAGCCGCCGCCACCAACGCATCGGCGGCCACCTGCGCACCGGGGTGGGCGCGCAGCACGCCCTGCACCTGCACGTCCGGCAGCGCGTCGTAGAGGCCGTCGCTGCACACCAGCAGTCGGTCGCCACGGCTGACCGGTAGCCAGAACACGTCCGGCTCGACGGCCGCCGAGCCGCCGCCCAGCACCCGCGTCAGCACGTGCCGCTCGGGGTGGTGGACGGCGTCCGCCGGGTCGACGAACCCCGCGGCCACCAGCTCGGCCACCCGCGAGTGGTCGGTGGTGAGCTGTTCGAGCATGCCGCCGGCCATCCGGTAGGTCCGGGAGTCGCCGACGTTGAGCACCAGCCAGCACCACACCCCGGCGTGCGCGGACAGCACGACACCCGACACCGTAGTACCCGGGCGGCGCGGGCCGGTCGCCGGCAGGGCCCGGACCCGCGCATGGGCGGCGCGCAAGGCGTGGCGCACGTCGGCGATCGTCGGCCGGCCCGCCCCCAGCCCGGTCAGCGCCTCGATCGCGGTGGCGCTGGCGACCTCGCCGGCCTCATGCCCGCCCATCCCGTCCGCGACGAGGTAGCTGCCGTCGGCGGCGCACCAGGAGTCCTCGTTGCGGTCGCGCCCGCCGACCACGCTGGCATGCCCCACCCGGACCACGGGCGGCGGGCCGTCGGCGGCGCCGCGGGCGAGCGTCACGCCGGTCCCCCGTGGCGCCCGGACCGCCGGCCGGCCCCCACCAGGCGCAGCGCCAGCGCGCCGGACAGCACGGCCGCCACGCTCACCAACGCCCACCACGTCGCGTGGCGCTGCACCGCGGCCAGCGGCCGGGCGACGGTCCCGCCGGCCACCTGCGCGACGACCGGCTCGACGCCCGCCGGGCGGGCGTGGCTCGGGCTGGCCGGGCCGGCGGCGGTGCCGTCGTCGACGAACGCGAGCGCGAGGTCGGGGCGGACGACGCCCCAGCCGACGACGTCGTCGCGGGCGGCCGGGTCGAGCCGGGCGGCCGTGACCTCCAGCCGGTAGGCCCACTGCGCCGGGGTCTCCTCCGGGTACCGGGCGGCGACCAGCGCGGCCGCGCCGGAGACGTATGCGGTGGCCCACGAGGTGGACGAGGTGGCCCCCTGCACGCAGTCCCCGGCGCCGAAGTAGGTGGTCAGCACGTCCGTGCCGGGCGCGGCGACGAGCACGTGCGGGCCGTGGATGGCATCGGCGGTGCCCGAGCCGTCGGCGCCGATGGCGGCGACGGCCAGCACCCCGTCGTACGCCGCCGGCCAACGCGGCCCGTCGGGGGTGTCGACGGTCGTGCGGTTGCCGGCGGAGGCGACGACGAGCGCGCCGGCGGTCGTTGCGTGCGCCACCGCCGCCTCCAGCGCCGGGTCGGGGCTCGACACGCTCAACGAGACGTTGATCACCTGCGCGCCGGCGTCCGCGGCGGCGACGATCCCGGCGGCCAGGCGAGCGGTGTCCGGGCCGGTACCCGCCGCCACGGCGTCGTCGGTCCGGCCGTAGAACACCCGGACCGGCAGGATCGACGCGTCGGGGGCGATACCGACGAGGCCGGAGCCGTCCACCGGGCGGGCGGCGACGATGCCGGCGATCGCGGTGCCGTGACCGTCGACGTCGCTGCGGCCGCTCGCCTCCACGTCGACGCCCACCAGGTCGAGACCCGGCACCACGGCGTCCGCCAGGTGCACGTTGTCCGCGGCCACGCCGGAGTCGACGACCGCGACCAGCACGCCGGCGCCGGTGGACGTGCGCCATGCCCGCTGCGCTGCGAGCGTGCCCAGGGCCGCCGGCGGGTCCGCCACCAGGGCCGGCGTCTCGACGCTGCACGCCGTCCCTTCCGCGAGGACCGCGGCATCGACGGTGAGGGCTCCGGCTCCGGCGCCCTCGCTCCCGCTCCCGCCCGCCGTCGCCGTGGCTGCGGCCGTCGCGGTCGCGCTCGCGCTCGCGCCGTCCGTCACGCCCTGGGTCGCATCCGGGGTCGCATCCGAGGTCGCATCCGAGGTCGTCCCGGCGGCGCCGACCGGCGTGCCGGCCGCCGCCGTGGTCAGCGCCGGGCCGGTCGGGAACAGCGCCGTCCATGCCGGGGGTACCACCGTGACGTCGGCGGCGGCGAAGCCCAGCCGGGCCAGCACCTCGTCGGAGGCGTCCGGCACCGGGAACGCCGTGCCCGCCTCGTCCACCAGCCACACCACCGACACCGCGCCCGGCGCCGACTGCGCGCGCACCAGCGCCCCGCCGCCGCTCTGCACGCTCACGCCCGAGTCGGCCGCCGCGGTGGCGTCGACCGCGCCCATGCTCAGGACCGCCTCGTCGCCAGTGGTGAGCGTCACGCAGGGCAGCCGGCCGGCCGCCGGCAGGTCGGGCACCTGCGCCGGCCAGTCTGCGGCACCGGCCTGTCCCGTCGCGGTCGCCACCGCGGCGACCTCGGCAGCGGTCGCCTGCCACGCCGCACCCGACTGCGCGCCGGAACCGGGCGCGTACAGGGCCGCGGCGAGGTCGGACATCGGCAGCAGCTGGCCACGCCGGTCCACCACGTACCGGCTCACCACGTCACCCGCACCCGCCACCTCGACGACGGTGCCGACCCGCACGTCGGCGGGCAGGGCGGACGTCGCCGGCACCGGGTCCCCCGCACCGTCGATCACCAGCGGCTCCAGGTCCGTGCCGGTGCCCATCAGGGTCAGCCAGGCCCCCGACGCCGGCACCGGCGTCGCCTGCTCGAGGCCGAGCGCGCGGATCACCGCGGTGCGGTCCTGCACCGGGATGCGGTGCGCCACACCGTCCGCCACCAGCCACAGGTCGTCACCGGCCTCGACCAGCGCGCCGAGCCCGTCCACCACGGCGGGCGCCGTCCCGACCGCGCTCGCGCCGACCCACAGCCGAGTGCCGCCGTCCGCGGCGACGCACGCTGACCAGCCGGTCGCCACCAGCCGGTCCGCGGCCGGTGGCGCGTCGGGCGCCCCGACGATGCCGATCGTCGCCCCGCGCGGCGCGTCCTCGATGGCGTCCGCCGCCACCTGCACCACGTGGAAGCTGGCCGACGGCACGACGAGCCGGGCGCTGGTGGCGTTGAGCACCGGGTACAGCGTGCCGTCCACGCCGACGTACCGGGCGCCCACGCCCTTGACGATGACCAGCGAGCCGGAGTCCCAGCCATCGGGCAGGGTCGGCGCGAGCAGGCCCCAGGCCAGCGAGCCGACCACCAGCAGCGCGGTGAGCAGCAGCCCGGCCGCCACCCCGCGCAGCGGTTTGGTGGGCTCCAGCTCGCGGCCCGCCGGCGCCCCGGAGGTGAAGGCGGTCAGCAGCCGGCGCCGGGCGAACTCCTGACCCTCGACGAGGTCGCGTTTGGTGGCCACGGCGGGCTAGACGAGGCCCGCGGCGAGGGCGCCGAGCGGCAGCAGCAGGGCGAGGACGATGACCTCCAGGCCGTCGCCGAGCCGCGCCAGGCCGACGCGCGAGCGCGGGGCCAGCAGGCCGACGGCCACCACCACGACGACCGACGCCGCGACCGCAGCGGTCATCGCGCCACGCCAGAGCGGGTGCGCCGCGGCCGCCGCGACGAGCGTGACAGCCAGTCCGAGCAGGGCCAGCGCGACGACGACGAGCACGTCGGTGCGCGCGTACGCCGCACGCGTGGCCAGCAGCACCCCGGTGAACCCGGCGAGCAGCAGGGCCATCCCCCAGAACCCGGTCCCGACGACGGCCGGCACCGCGGCCAGCGTGAACGCGCCGAGCGCGCAGCGCATCGCGACCTGCAGCCGGTGTCCGCCGTCGAGCGCCCGACCCACCGCCTCCGGCTCGATGGGCGGCGGCGTGGCCAGCACCTCGGCATCGTTACGCGGCGTGACCACCCGCAGCGGGGTGGCCGACAGCGCCAGCCAGGGCACGCCGATGCTGGCGGTCAGCACCACCGCGACGGCCACCGCGAGCACCTGGCCCGGCTCCGCGCCGCTCAGCGCCACGACGAGCCCCACCGTCAGCAGGACGAGCCCCAGCACGGCCGGTCCGATGGCGAGCTCGCGACGTTCGGTCAGTGCCGCCGTGCCGAGCAGCCCCGCCAGCAGCAGCGCGCCGCCTCCGGCCGCGGCCGGCCACCCCCACGACAGCGGCGCGGGCGCCGCGAGCACGCCAGCCACAGCGGCGAGCAGCCCGGCGGCGGGCACCAACAGCTGCCCGGTGGCCGGCTCCCGGCCGACCCGGGTCACCACCGCGCCGGCACCGAGCACCAGGAGCGCCCCGACGCCGGCGACCGCCGCCGCGAGCGTGCGGCCTCCGGAGGCACCGAGGAGCAGCGCCGCCGCGACCGCGACCAGCGCGACCGCCGCCCAGCCGGCGCCCAGCGCGGTGTCCCGCGCGGTCCACGGGCGGTAGCGCTCCTCCACCGCGTCGGCGACCGCCTCGACGAGGTCGTCGTACACCCGCGGCTCGGGCGCCAGCGCACCGACCTCGAGGCTGAGCACCTCACCGTCGGCGACGCCCTGCGCGACCATCGAGCGGGCGGTGTCCAGGGCGCGGCCGTCCGGCCGCACCAGCCGGTACCCGGCGTGCACCAGCCCGGCGTCGAGCACACCGAGCGTGCGCGCCAACCCGGGCACGATCTCGGCCAGGGCGACGGTGCCCGGCAGCCCGAGGTCCGCCCGACGCTCGCCCGCAGTGACCGTCACCCGCAGCAGGGTGCCGACCGGAGGAGGGCTCGGTTCGCTCATGGGGACTCTTCGTCGAGGGCGCGCGGACGCCGGTCAGCATAGCGACCTGGCGTTCGGCCACGGACGTCTCCCCAGGTGGCTGCGATACGGTCCGACACCCGCGGGCGGGCGGCGATTCACCCGTTTGCCGCACCGTCCGTCGATCCATCGCCGGATTCGCCCCTGACGATGTCTTCCGTTCACTAGGGTCGTGACCGGTTCGTGTAGCGGGCTGCGTCGCCGCAGGGGTGGCGGAGGTGATGTCCACCGGTGACGGTCGGGCGAACACGCGGGAGGTGGGGCATGGCGGCAGAGGTTTCCGCAGCGGAAGGCGCAATCAAGCGCGGCGCGGAGGCGGTGTCGGCTGCCCGGCAGGAGCTGACCGGCGAGCTGCGCTCGCTGGAGGGCAAGCTGTCCGGGGTCGGCTCGATGTGGCGCGGTCAGGGCGCGGTGGCGTTCACCTCGCTGATGACACGGTGGCAGGGCGACGCGACGAAGATCATCTCCGCACTCGACGAGTTCGAGTCGAAGCTCACCTCGGCGCAGTCGCAGTACACCGCGACCGACGAGGCTCAGCAGGCGACGTTCGCGAAGTTCTCCGGACTCCTGGGAGGTTGAGATGTCTGAGCTGAAGGTGAACTTCGGCGGCCTGCAGGCCGCGTCCGCGGACATCAACGCCTCGGCGGACAAGCTGGCGGCCCGGCTGGACCAGCTGGACTCGGACCTGGCCCCGCTGCGCGCGGACTGGTCGGGCGAGGCGGCCGGCGCGTATGAGGCGGCCAAGGCGAAGTGGAGCGCGGCGATCACCGACATGCGGGCGTTGCTCGCACAGGTCGGCCAGGCCGTGGCCACGTCCGGGTCGGACTACCAGTCGACCGAGAGGTCCAACGCGTCGATGTGGTGAGGCGTCGAGCGTGGCGCCCCCGGCCTGGTCGGCGGGCGCCACGGTCACGTCCCAGGTGAGGAACGGAGCAACAGGTGGCAGGGGACTCCTCGCGCATCGAGCCGGAGGTGCTCAACCAGCGTCTGAACCGGCTCACCGAGGCGCAGGACACGATCAACGCGCTGCGGGACGCCGTGTTCGGCGTGCGCAACGGAGCCGACTACCGGACCTGGTCGCTGGCCGATCCGGCGCGCCAGTTCGC
>Ga0302264_1000340_pt1 | contig 12681 bp, 11 predicted proteins | sample II_Fen_N3_4_FD_194563 | JGI IMG/M metagenome (GOLD analysis project Ga0302264, IMG submission 194563) | Peat permafrost microbial communities from Stordalen Mire near Abisko, Sweden - II_Fen_N3_4 | ecosystem: Environmental > Terrestrial > Soil > Wetlands > Permafrost | place: Sweden: Abisko... | reverse complement strand
CCACCAAGTGATTCGCCCTGAGCGTGTTGCCGGTGGAAACCAGATCGACGATGGCATCGGCCAGCCCGGTCAGCGGGGCCAGTTCCATGCTGCCGTAGAGCTTGATCAGATCAACGTGAACGCCTTTGGTGGCGAAAAAGTCGCGGGCAATCGCCACGTATTTGGTCGCCACGCGCAGGCGCGAGCCCTGCTTGACGGCAGCGGCGTAATCAAACCCCTGGCGCACGGCCACGCTGATGCGGCATTTGGCAATCTGCAAGTCCAGCGGCTGGTACAGGCCCAGGCTGCCCGATTCGAGCAGCGTGTCCTTGCCGACCACGCCTAAATCCGCGCCGCCGTATTGCACATAAGTCGGCACGTCGGTGGCGCGCACCAGCACGACGCGCAGGTCCGGCTGGTTCGTGTCGAGAATCAGCTTGCGCGATTTTTCCGGGTCGTCGAGCACCTCGATGCCGGCGGCGGTCAGCAGCGGCAGGATGTCGTCAAAAATGCGTCCCTTGGACAGCGCGAGCGTGATCATGCTTTCAATCTTTCAATGTCGGCGCCAATGCCGCGCAGCTTGGCTTCCATCCGGTCGTAGCCCCGGTCGAGGTGGTAAATGCGCTCGACGACGGTTTCGCCGTCAGCCACCAGACCGGCAATCACCAGACTGGCCGAAGCGCGCAAATCGGTCGCCATGACGGTCGCGCCGGAGAGTTGTTCAATGCCTTCGATGACGGCCAGCTTGCCTTCGATCTGAATCTTCGCGCCCAAGCGCACCATTTCATTGACGTGCATGAAGCGGTTTTCAAAAATCGTTTCAGTCACCGTGCTGGCGCCTTGGGCGACGGTGTTCAGCGCCATGAACTGGGCCTGCATGTCGGTCGGAAAACCGGGGTATTCGGTGGTGCGGAAGGACTGGGCCTTCATGCGGCCGCTGGCCTGAATGCGGATAAAACCCGCGCCCGCCGTGACGACAGCCCCGGCGGCGCGCAGTTTTTCAATCACGACTTCGAGGTGATCGGCGCGGCCGTGCGTCAGCACCACGTCGCCACCGGCTGCCGCCACGGCGCACAAAAAGGTGCCGGTTTCGATGCGGTCCGCGACGACTTGATGGCTGCAGCCGTGCAGGCGCTCGACGCCCTGGATGCGGATGCGGCTGCTGCCGTGGCCTTCAATTTTTGCGCCCATCTTGATCAGCATTTCCGCCAGATCGCCGATTTCCGGCTCCTGCGCGGCGTTTTCGAGGATGGTTTCACCCTCGGCCAGCGCGGCGGCCATGAGGAAGTTTTCCGTGCCGGTCACCGTCACCATGTCGGTGGTGATGTTGGCGCCTTTGAGGCGCATCTGGCCCTCGGGCAGGCTGGCCAGCATGTAGCCGTGCTCGACGACGATATGCGCGCCCATCGCCTGCAGGCCCTTGATGTGCTGATCGACAGGGCGCGAGCCGATGGCGCAGCCGCCCGGCAGCGACACCCGCGCCCGGCCAAAGCGCGCCAAGAGCGGCCCCAACGCCAGCACTGAGGCGCGCATGGTTTTGACCAGCTCGTAAGGCGCTTCGGGCGCGTGCAGCGCCCCGGCGTTCAGCGTGACGGTGTAGGGATCGGCGGCGCTGCGCTCGGCCTCAACGCCCATGTTGCGGATCAGCTTGAGCATGGTGGTCACGTCTTGCAACGCGGGCACGTTGTGCAGCGTGACGGTGTCAGCGGTCAGCAGTGCCGCGCACAACTCGGGCAATGCCGCATTCTTGGCACCGGAAATCGTCACCGTGCCCGCCAGGGACTTGCCGCCCCGGATGATTAATTTGTCCATGCTTTTTCTTGGGCTTTCTGGGATTTATTTTTGCGATTTATTTCGCGCCGTTGGCGGCCCATTCGGCCGGCGTGTGGGTTTTCATCGACAGGGCGTGAACTTCGTCGGTCTGCAGCCGCGCGCCCAGCGTCGCATAGACGCGCTGGTGGCGCTGGATGGCGCGCAGACCGTCGAAGGCGCTAGAGACGATGGTGGCATACCAATGCCGCCCGTCGCCAGTGACTTCGATGTGATCGCAAGGCAGGCCTGCGGCGATGATGGATTGAAGCTCTTCGTTGGTCATGGTGTAAATTTCCCGGTTTTTTCAGTGCCTGATCTTATAGCCCGTGCGCAGCAGGTGAACGGCGACGGCGCTAATGACGAGCAGCGCGCTCAGCACCAGACCCAGACTCAGCCACGGCGAGACATCGCTGACGCCAAAAAAGCCGTAGCGAAAACCGTCAATCATGTAAAAAAACGGATTCAGGTGGCTGACCTTTTGCCAGAACGGCGGCAGCGAATGGATGGAATAAAACACGCCGCTCAAGAAAGTCATCGGCATGATGATGAAATTCTGGAACACCGCCATCTGGTCGAATTTTTCCGCCCACAGACCGGCAATCAGCCCGAGCGCGCCCAGCATCGCCGAGCCGAGCACGGCAAACACGACAATCCACAGCGGCGCGACAAAGCCGGGCTGGCCGAAAAACACCGTCACAGCAAACACGCCCGCGCCGACCAGCAGGCCGCGCACCATCGACGAGCCCACATAGGCAAAAAACCAGTGCCAGTGCGACAGCGGCGTCAGCAGCACAAACACCAGGCTGCCCATGATCTTGCCCTGCACCAGCGACGACGAGCTGTTGGCAAAGGCGTTTTGCAGCACGCTCATCATCACCAGGCCCGGCACCAGAAAAGCGGTGTAGCTGACCTGGCCATAAACCGGCGCCTGATCCTTGAGCACATGACCAAAGATCAGCATATACAGCACGGCCGTCAGCACCGGCGCGCCGACAGTCTGGAAACCGACTTTCCAGAAGCGCAGGACTTCCTTGTAAAACAGGGTTTGCCAGCCGTTCATTTTGCGGCTCCCGCCAGATCGAAAGCCATAGGTTCTTTCACGTCTTTTTCGCGCATGACTTCGAGAAACACGTCTTCGAGGTCGGCTTTGCGGATTTCCACATCTTCGGCCACCAGACCGGCCTGGCGCACGGCGGCCAGATACTGCTCGATTTCATGGGCGTTTTGCGCCGGAAACTGCACGATGCGCCCGGTAATGCGGGCCTTGTCGGCCAGCTGCGCGGGCAGCTCGCTGTCAATTTTGAAGCGCAGCACGTTGCTCGAAGCGGCCTTGAGCAGCTCGGACGTGTTGGCCAGCGCCACCACTTTACCCTGCTTGAGCATGGCCAGGCGGCTGCACAGCGCCTCGGCCTCTTCGAGGTAATGGGTGGTCAGCAGCACCGTACTACCCTGCTTGTTGAGCTTGGCGATGAACTGCCAGAGCGTCTGGCGCAGTTCCACATCGACGCCTGCAGTCGGCTCGTCGAGCACGATGACCGGCGGCTTGTGAACCAGAGCCTGGGCCACCAGCACACGCCGCTTCATGCCGCCCGAGAGCTGGCGCATGTTGGCGTTGGCCTTGTCGGCCAGACCGAGGCTGTCGAGCAGCTCGTCGATCCAGTCATCGTTTTTTTTAATGCCGAAATAGCCCGACTGAATACGCAGTGATTCGCGCACCGTGAAAAACGGGTCAAACACCAGCTCCTGCGGCACGATGCCGAGTTTGCGCCGGGCGTTGGCGTAGTCGCTGACAACGTCGCAGCCATGCACTTTGACGGTGCCGCTGCTGGCGCGCGACAGGCCCGCCAGAATGCTGATCAAGGTGGTTTTACCGGCGCCGTTGGGGCCGAGCAGGCCGAAGAATTCGCCGGGCTGGATGTCAAAGCTGACATGGTCCAGCGCCTTGAAGCCGGGACTGGCGGGGTTTCGCTCGGAGGGGTAGGTTTTACAGACGGACTGAAATGAGATGGCTGGCATGAGCCTGCTATTTTAGAGGGTGACGCCGAGGGCGTCGGCAGGGTGCTGCCAAGGCCCTGCGGTGCGCCGCCGATAGCGCGCCGGGGACGCCCGGAGAGACTCAGGGTGCGGCGGGAATCAGCGCCTGCACGCCGTAAAGACCGGCCAGCTCACGCAGGCGCGTCGGCGCGCCCTGCACGGAAAAGGCCTTGCCCGCCGCCAGCGCCTGGCGCCTGCATTCGAGCAAAACGGCCAGCGCCGAGGAATCAAACTGCTGCAGGGCGCTGGCGTCAGCCACCAGATCACCCGGCTGGGACTGCACCGCCTGCGGCAGGCTGCGCGCAAACGCAGCCGATGCGGCGTGCGTCAAAACAGGAGGAAGTATCAGCACAAAAACCTGCTTCAGGGCTTTTTGGTGCTGGTGCCAGCACTGGCGTTGGCCTTGTTGCGCTGGGCCAGCGCGGTAATCAAGCCATCAACCCCCTTGGCATTGATTTCCTGCGCAAACTGGGTGCGGTAGGTTTCCACCATCCAGATGCCCAGCACGTTCAGGTCATAAATTTTCCAGCCCGTGGGGGTTTTTTCCATGCGGTAGTCGAGCTGAACCGGGTCGCCACGGCCAATCACTTCGGTATGCACCACAACCTCGGCATCGCCGGGGGCGGCGCGCAGCGGCTTGACGCTCAGGCGCTGGTCGTTGACCTGTGACAGCGCGCCGGAATAGGTGCGGATCAGCAGCGACTTGAACTCATCCTGCAGACGCTGCTGTTGCTCAGGCGTGGCCTGACGCCAGTTGCGCCCGACGACCGAGGCGGTCATGCGCTTGAAGTTCACATGCGGCATCACCTGCGTGTCCACCAGCGCCAGCACCTTGCGCAGCTCGCCCGCCTGCACGTCCTTGTCGGAGCGGATCGCGTCCAGCACTTCGGCGGAGACGCGCTGAATCAGCGCATCCGGTGCCTCTTCGGCGGCACGGACAAAAGGAGCGGCGGTCAGCAACACCAAGCTGAGTGCAGCGCCCGCCAAACGGCCAAGATTTCTACGGTTCATGACTTTTTCTTTCTTCAATGACAAAACATCTGCCAGATCACCTGAAAACGCGCTGTTCACACACCAGGCCGACAGGGTTCAAAAGATATTTTTATGGAAAGGCGACGCAAAACGATGAATTTTTATGCCGCTTTTGTAAAGTGTGCCCAGCGCCTTATTGCGGCTGACTGGCCGAGGCAGCAGGCGGCGGGGCGGCGGGCGCGACCTCTTCGGGTAAATCAAATCGCTCTTCGGGTTGGGCTGTGCTAGGACTTTCGTCACCCGCGCGCCGATGGCGCTTGAGGTAAATATCGCGCACAAAGCTGTACTGGTCCAACGCAGCCTGATCCAGTAAATCGGTCGCGCCCAGATACTCGGCCCGGGTGTCCACAATGCGCAGCACTTGCAGGGAGTTGCGCAGCGGCACACGGTTCACGCCCTTGGAAACCAGATCGCCCTGCATGTCCACCAGCGTGCCAGCCGTGTCGCGCAGCGTCGAGGCGCCCAGCAGCGGCAGCACCAGATAAGGCCCGGGCGCCACGCCCCAGTGTGTCAGCGTGCGGCCAAAGTTTTCACTCTGCTTGGGGATTTTCAAATCGGTGGCCACGTCAAAAATACCGCCCACGCCCCACAGCGTATTGGTCGTAACGCGGAAAAAACTGTTGACTGCTGCCTCGCCCTTAAACTGCAGCGCGTTGTTCACCACAGACCAGACATCCGACAGGTTGCCGAAAAAGTTTTTCACGCCCTTTTGCACCAGCACTGGGGTAACGTCCTGGTAGGTCGTTGCCACCGGCTTGACGATGGCGCGGTCCAGCTTGTCATTGAACTTGTAAACCGTTCGGTTCAAGGGCTCCAGCGGATCGGACGGGTTGGCATTCGGGCCGGTCGCACAGCCCTGCAGCAGCGCCAACATCAAGGCCGCCAAAGCCAGCGCCGGAATTCTCGGGGCGGTCAAGCGCGGGGTCATTTTTTCTCCCCGGACGCCGGGGACGACGCGGGAGTGGCTCCGTTGCTGCTGTTGGCCGTGCTGTTGAACAGAAACTGGCCAATCAGGTTTTCTAGCACCACGGCCGATTGCGTGTTCGAGACCGCATCACCCGCCGCCAGGTTTTTGTCAGCGCCACCGGCTTCGATGCCGATGTACTGCTCACCGAGCAGGCCACTGGTCAGAATCTTCAGCGAACTGTCCTTGGGGAAAGCGTAGCGCTGCTCCATTGCCAGCGTCACGCGCGCCTGAAAGGTGACATCGTCAAACGCGATATTTTCCACACGGCCGACCACCACGCCCGCACTGCGCACCGCCGCCTTGGGTTTGAGACCGCCGATATTGTCAAATTTGGCGGTAATTTGGTAGGTGGACTGAAAACTCAGCGTCAACAAATTGGCCGCCTGCAGCGCCAGAAACAGGATAGCCACAGCCCCCGCCAGCACAAACAAGCCCACCCACACATCATTTTTTGAGCGTTGCATCAAACTTCTTTCTCTATCAAGTCGTAAACATCAGCGCGGTCAGGATGAAATCCAGACCCAGCACCGTCAGCGAGGCGGCCACCACCGTGCGCGTCGTGGCGCTGGCCACGCCTTCGGGCGTTGGCTGCGCCTCAAAACCCTGCAGCAGGGCAATGAAGGTCACGGCAAAACCAAACACGATGCTTTTGACAATGCCGTTGCCCACATCCTTCCAGACATCGACACCGCTCTGGATCTGGCTCCAGAACGAGCCCGCATCCACCCCAATCATCACCACGCCGACGATCCAGCCGCCGACAATGCCCATCGCGCTAAAGACCGCCGCCAGCAGCGGCATGGTGATGACACCAGCCCAGAAACGCGGCGCCAGAATGCGCTTGATGGGATCAACGGCCATCATTTCCATGACGCTGATCTGCTCACCCGCCTTCATCAGGCCGATTTCGGCCGTCAGCGAAGTGCCGGCCCGGCCCGCGAACAGCAGCGCTGTGACGACCGGCCCGAGCTCGCGCACCAGCGTCAGCGTGACCAGCAGGCCGAGCGCGGACGACGAGCCAAAGCGCTGCAACGTGTAATAGCCCTGCAGGCCAAACACGAAACCCACAAACAGGCCGGACACCGCAATGATGACCAGCGAATAATTGCCCAGAAAGTGAATCTGGTCGCGGATCAGGCCAAAGCGGCGCAGGCTTGACCCGAGCGTGGTGAGCAGCTGAAAAAACAGCCGCGCGCCTTGGCCCAGGCCAACCAGTTTGGTGCGGGTGGCGAAACCGACATCCGAAGGCTTGTACCAGCTCATTGCGAAACTCCCGGTCCAAAATCTTCCTCGACGCTCAGGCCGGGGTAATGAAAACGCACCGGCCCATCCGGCAGCGCATTGACGTACTGATAGACCAGCGGATCGGTGCTTTGGCGCACCTCATCGGGCGTGCCCTCGGTGGCGATTTTGCCGTTGGCCAGAATGATCACATGGTCGGCAATCGCAAAGGTCTGCTCGATTTCATGCGAAACAAAAACACTGGTCAGCCCCATGCTGTCGTTGAGCTGGCGAATCAGGCGCGCCGATGTGCCCAGCGAAATCGGATCCAGCCCGGAAAAAGGCTCGTCGTACATCACCAGCTCCGGGTCCAGCGCAATGGCGCGGGCCAGCGCGATGCGCCGCGCCATGCCGCCGGAAACCTCGCTGGGCATCAGGTCGCGCGCGCCGCGCAGGCCGACGGCGTTGAGCTTCATCAGCACGATGTCGCGGATCATCGCTTCGGAGAGGTCGGTGTGTTCGCGCAGCGGAAACGCCACATTGTCAAACACGTTCAGGTCGGCAAACAGCGCGCCAAACTGAAACAGCATGCCCATGCGGCGCCGGGCCGCGTAGATCTGCTGCTGGTTCATCGGCGTGACATCCTGGCCGTCGAACAGCAGCTCGCCCGACTGGGCGCGGTTTTGCCCGCCGATCAGCCGAAGAATGGTCGTTTTGCCACCGCCGGAGGCGCCCATCAGCGCCGTCACCTTGCCCCTGGGAATCGACAATGAAACGTCGTCCAGAATGACGCGTTCGCCATACCCAAAGGTCAGGTGGCGCAGTTCGACAAGAGATGAGGAGGAAGGTGAGGTCATAAAAAACACAAAAGCCGGACAGTCCGGCTTTTGTATCATAAGGGATTACGCTAATTAGCGCGGCAGGTCGCTGTAACCCATCAAGAATTCATCGACGGCCCGCGCCGCCTGACGGCCTTCGCGGATCGCCCACACGACCAAACTCTGGCCGCGCCGGATGTCGCCAGCGGCAAACACCTTGGGGACGTTGGTGGCGTAGCCGCCGGTGAAATCGGTGCTGGCCTTGGCGTTGCCGCGTGCGTCTTTGTCGATCCCAAAAGCGTCCAGCACCGCCGCCACGGGCGAGACAAAGCCCATCGCCAGCAGCACCAGGTCGGCTTTCAGAACCTGCTCAGAACCGGCCACTTCGATCATCTTGCCGTCTTTCCATTCGACGCGCACGGTTTTCAGGCCGGTGACTTTGCCCTTTTCGCCGATCAGCTCCTTGGTGGAAATGGCGAACTCGCGCTTGAGCAAGCCGACTTCGCCGCTTTCGTCGTGGGAGGAAGAGGTGCGCAGCTTGATCGGCCAGTAAGGCCAGGTCATCGGGCGGTTTTCCTCAGCCGGTGGCTGGGGCAGCAGCTCGAACTGGGTCACGCTGGCCGCGCCGTGGCGGGTGCTGGTGCCGACGCAGTCGGAGCCGGTGTCGCCGCCGCCAATCACGATGACATGCTTGCCTTCAGCGCGGATCTGGCCCTTGACCTTGTCACCCGCGTTGACCTTGTTTTGCGCGGGCAGGAACTCCATCGCGAAATGCACGCCGTCGAGCTCGCGGCCCGGCACGGGCAGGTCGCGCGACTGCTCGGCGCCGCCGGTCAGCACCACGGCATCAAAATCTTTTTGCAGCTGCGCGGGCGTGATGCTTTCCTTGGACCAGTTGGTGACTTTGGAGCCCTTGCCAAGGCTGCCGACCATCACGCCGGTGCGGAATTTCACGCCCTCGGCCTGCATCTGTTCGACGCGGCGGTCGATGTGGCTTTTGTCCATCTTGAAGTCGGGAATGCCGTAGCGCAGCAGGCCGCCGACGCGGTCGTTCTTCTCGAACAGTGTCACATCGTGACCGGCGCGGGCCAGTTGCTGTGCTGCCGCCATGCCAGCGGGGCCAGCACCGACGACGGCGACTTTCTTGCCGGTCTGGTGTTTGGCGGGCTGGGGCTTGACCCAGCCTTCGGACCAGGCGCGGTCGATGATGGCGTGTTCAATCGACTTGATGCCCACGGCATCATTGTTGACGTTCAGGACGCAGGCCGCTTCGCAGGGCGCGGGGCAGATGCGGCCCGTGAACTCGGGGAAGTTGTTCGTGCTGTGCAGCGTGTCAATCGCGTTTTTCCAGTCGCTGCGAAACACCATGTCGTTGAAGTCGGGAATGATGTTGTTGACCGGGCAGCCGCTGTTGCAAAACGGCGTGCCGCAGTCCATGCAGCGCGCCGCCTGCGTGTTGGCCTGCTTGTCGTCCAGACCGATGACAAATTCTTTGTAGTTCTTCAGGCGCTCGGCGACGGGCTTGTAGCCCTCTTCGATGCGCTCGTATTCCATGAAGCCGGTGATTTTTCCCATGATGAGAGTCCTGTGCGAATTTTTATAAGCGTTGGGTGCCGCCCGCCCTTGGATTTACGGGCGCGGCGGCGGTTCATGCGGTAGCAAAAAACGGGGGCGCGCTGACTGAAGCCAGCCACGCCCGCCTTGCCTTATTTGGCCAGCACCGCCTCCTGGTTGGTCGCCACCTGCGCGCTGGTGGTTTCGGTCGAGGCTTCGAGGCGGCGCTCCTTGCGCTCGATCAGGGCGCGCTTGTATTCGTTCGGGAAGACCTTGACGAACTTCAGGCGCGACTCGCTCCAGGTGTCGAGCAGTTCGCGCGCGCGCTTGCTGCCGGTCCAGCGGTTGTGCTCCTGCAGCAGGCGCTTGAGCTGCTGCTCGTCGCTTTCGCCGCCGTGCCAGTCAGACTGGTCGTGGGTATGCTGCTCGGCTGTCGTCACCACCTTGTCCATCGACACCATCGCGGTGTTGCAGCGGGTGGCAAATTTTCCGTCTTCGTCATAAACGTAAGCCACGCCGCCGCTCATGCCAGCGGCAAAATTGCGCCCGGTCTTGCCCAGCACCAGTACGGTGCCGCCGGTCATGTACTCGCAGCCATGATCGCCGGTGCCTTCGACCACCGTCGTCGCGCCTGACAGGCGCACCGCAAAACGCTCACCGGCCACGCCGCTGAAGAACGATTCACCGCTGGTCGCGCCGTACATCACGGTGTTGCCGACGATGGTGTTTTTCACCGCCTCACCCCGGAAGTCGATGCTCGGGCGCACCACAATGCGCCCGCCGCTCAGACCCTTGCCGGTGTAGTCGTTGGCATCGCCAATCAAATACATCGTGATGCCCTTGGCCAGGAAAGCGCCAAACGACTGGCCGCCCGTGCCTTCGAGCTGAATGCGCAGCGTGTCATCCGGCAGGCCTTCGGGGCGCAGGCGCGTCAGCTCGCCCGACAGCATGGCGCCGACGGTGCGGTTCACGTTGCGCGCCACTTCGATGAACTGGACTTTTTCGCCCTTTTCGAGCGCGGCCTTGGATTTTTCAATCAGGCGCACGTCGAGTGCTTTTTCCAGGCCATGTTCTTGGTTCATCACATGCAGGCGCGGCACGTCGGCGGGCACTTGCGGCTGGTAGAACAGGCGGCTGAAATCGAGGCCACTGGCTTTCCAGTGCTCAATGCCTTTTTGCATGTCGAGCAGATCGACGCGGCCAATCAGCTCGTCAAACGTGCGCACGCCCAGCTGCGCCATCAACTGACGCGCTTCTTCGGCGACGAAGAAGAAGTAATTCACGACATGCTCGGGCTTGCCGCTGAATTTCTGGCGCAGCACCGGGTCTTGCGTGGCCACGCCGACTGGGCAGGTGTTCAGATGGCATTTGCGCATCATGATGCAGCCTTCCACGACCAGCGGTGCGGTGGCAAAACCGAACTCGTCGGCGCCCAGCAGCGCGCCGATGACCACGTCGCGGCCCGTCTTCATCTGGCCGTCAGCCTGAACGCGGATGCGTCCGCGCAGGCGGTTCAGCACCAGCGTCTGCTGGGTTTCGGCCAGGCCGATTTCCCACGGCGAGCCGCAATGCTTGATCGACGACCAAGGCGAAGCGCCCGTGCCGCCGTCGTGACCGGCAATCACGACGTGATCGGCCTTGGCCTTGGCAACACCGGCGGCAATCGTGCCGACGCCGGTTTCGCTGACCAGCTTGACGCTGATGTCGGCGCGCGGGTTGACGTTCTTCAGATCGTGAATCAGCTGGGCCAAGTCTTCAATCGAATAAATGTCGTGGTGCGGCGGCGGCGAAATCAGGCCGACGCCGGGCACCGAGTAGCGCAGGCTGCCGATGTACTCGCTGACCTTGCCGCCGGGCAACTGGCCGCCTTCGCCGGGCTTGGCGCCCTGGGCCATCTTGATCTGAATTTGATCAGCCGACACCAGGTATTCGGCGGTGACGCCGAAACGCCCGGACGCGACCTGCTTGATGCGCGAGCGCAGCGAGTCGCCGCCCTGCAGCGGCAAATCGACTTCAACGCGGTTGGCGCCAATCACGCTTTTCAGCGAATCACCTTGCTTGATCGGGATGCCTTTGAGCTCGTTGCGGTAGCGCGCCGGATCTTCGCCGCCTTCGCCGGTGTTGCTCTTGCCGCCAATGCGGTTCATGGCGACGGCCAGCGTGGCGTGGGCTTCGGTCGAAATCGAACCGAGCGACATCGCGCCGGTGGCAAAGCGCTTGACGATTTCCTTGGCCGACTCGACTTCGTCAATCGAAATTGCCTTGGCTGGGTCAATCTTGAACTCGAACAGGCCGCGCAGCGTCATGTGGCGCTTGCTTTGGTCGTTGACCAGTTGGGCGTATTCCTTGTAGGTGTTCCAGTTGTTGGCGCGCGTCGAATGCTGCAGCTTGGCAATCGTGTCAGGGCTCCACATGTGGTCCTCGCCGCGTGTGCGCCAGGCGTATTCGCCGCCTGCGTCGAGCATGTTGGCCAGCACCGGGTCCGCGCCGAAAGCCGCTTTGTGCATGCGCAGGGCTTCTTCAGCAATGGCGAACACGCCCATGCCTTCGACTTGCGTGGCGGTGCCGGTGAAGAATTTATCGACGGTCTGGCGGTTCAGGCCGATGGCTTCAAACAGCTGGGCGCCGCAGTAGCTCATGTAGGTGCTCACGCCCATCTTGGACATGATTTTTGACAGGCCCTTACCGACAGCCTTGGTGAAGTTGTAAATGGCTTTTTCTGGGCTCAAATCGCCCGGCAAGCCCTTGGCCAGCTCGGCCAGGGTTTCCAGCGCCAGATACGGGTGAACCGCTTCCGCGCCGTAACCGGCCAGCACCGCGAAGTGATGCACTTCCTTGGCCGAACCAGTTTCCACCACCAGACCGGCGGTCGTGCGCAGGCCTTCTTTGACCAGATGCTGGTGAATCGCCGACAGCGCCAGCAGCGCCGGAATGGCGACTTGCGTGGCGCTGATGGCGCGGTCGCTGACGATCAGGATGTTTTTGCCGCTCTTGATCGCATCAACCGCTTCGGCGCACAGCGACGCCAGCTTGGCTTCCACGCCTTCATGGCCCCAGGCCAGCGGGTAGGTGATGTCCAGCGTGTAGCTCTTGAACTTGCCCTGGGTGCGAGTTTCGATGTCGCGCAGCTTTTGCATGTCGGCGCTGTTGAGCACCGGCTGGCTGACTTCGAGGCGCATCGGCGGGTTCACCTGGTTGATGTCCAGCAGGTTCGGCTTGGGGCCGATGAAGGACACCAGCGACATCACGATGGCTTCGCGGATC
>Ga0302264_1000338_pt1 | contig 12769 bp, 8 predicted proteins | sample II_Fen_N3_4_FD_194563 | JGI IMG/M metagenome (GOLD analysis project Ga0302264, IMG submission 194563) | Peat permafrost microbial communities from Stordalen Mire near Abisko, Sweden - II_Fen_N3_4 | ecosystem: Environmental > Terrestrial > Soil > Wetlands > Permafrost | place: Sweden: Abisko... | reverse complement strand
CACGCTGGGGCTCCACAGCGACTTGAGGCCCGAGCGGTCGACGCCGGAGATGTAGAACACCTCGTCGTTGATCTGCCGCAGGGTCTCCATGTATTCCTTGGTGAAGATGTCACCGTCCTTGGCTTCCACCGAAATACGTACCGTGTTGCCCAGGTTGGCCAGGTCGTTACGGTGCTCCATCATCTTTTCGATGAAGGGGTGCTTGAGCGGGATCATCTTTTCAAAGCTGGTGGACGGGCGAATCAACGTCGCCTGCCAGAACAGGAAAATGCTCACCAGCAGGCAGATGACGATCACTGCCGGGCGGTTGTTGAAGATCAGGCGCTCAAGAAAGGTCGCTTTATCGTTGTGATGACTGCTCATTCTTTCCCCGCCTTCTTATTGTTTTGTGGGTTCGGCGCCGGTTGGCGTAGCAACACGAACACCACCCTGCCCGACCAGAACCAAGTTGCCATTGCCCGCCGCCGTCACCGCCGAGAGTGAAATACGGTCCGGGCGATTGAACACGCTGAAGGTCTGGCCGTCGTCATGGCTGACCACCACGCTGCCGCCGTTACCGACCACCACCAGCGCGCCGTCAGCGAGCAAGGTCGCCCCGGACAAGCCGAACTCCAGGGCGCCGCGCGCCGCCTTCAGTTCGACCTGCTCCCAGGTGCTGCCAAAATCCGTGGAGCGGTAGAGGTTGCCGCGCAAGCCGTAGGCCAACAGGGTGTGCGGTTGGGCGGTGGCGATCACGCCGAACAGCGAGCCCTTGTAGGGGCCTTCGAGTTTTTCCCAGGTCTGGCCGTCGTCGCTGGAGCGGAACATGCTGCCCTGCTCGCCGACGATAAACAGGCCGGCGTCCTTGATAGAGGCGATGGCGTTGAGGTGGAACTGGTCTTCGTTGTCGAGGCGGTCGCTGACGTCCTCCCAGGTTTTACCGCCGTCGGTGGTTTCGATCAGCGCCCCGTAGGCGCCGACGGCGAGGCCGTGGTGGGCGTCGTTGAACCACACGTCGAGCAACGGCGCTTCGCGCTTGAGGTCCTGGTATTGCTGGGTCCAGGTGGCGCCGCCGTCGGTGCTGGCAAGGATCTGCGCATCGTGGCCGACGGCCCAACCTTGCTGGTCATCGACAAAAAACACCGCCGTGAGCAACTGGCGGGTGGGGACTTTGGCTTGGGTCCAGGTGCTGCCCTGGTCATCGGAATAGAGGATATGCCCGCGATCACCAACCGCCACCAGACGCGAGCCTGCGTGGGCGACGTCGATCATCAGGCCTTTGGCGGCCTTGGGGGATTCAATCGCCAGCACCGGCTGTAAGGGGCTATCGCTGGCTGCCAGCACGAGTGCCGGCAACGCGGCACCCGCAAACAGCGAGAGCGCTGTGGCCAGCAACGCAACCCTGCGTGCGGCGCGTGGGCGGCAAACAACCCAACCCATGACAGGCTCACTCATAGACCTTTCTCCCATTTATTATTGTTAGGTCGTCTTACCTTCCCGGGCTCTGAAACCTGCAATCTAGAGCGCCTGGAGGAAGCAGGGGCCATCCTATCGGGGTTTCGAATCGTCTGACAATCGACGCTACGTTATCTTTTGTTAACTGGCGGCTTTTGGCCATGCGCTGAATGTAGCCACATCAACCGCAATGATGCGGGCGCAGGAATGAATTATTTTTTCCATATCTTGAATTATTTGAATTTATATTCCATTAATAACCTCCCTGAAAACAATAATCCAAAGGACCACGGCGATGCGCGAACTCGGAATCGGCTTGATCGGCACTGGCTTCATGGGCCGCGCCCATGCCTTGGCGTTCAATAACGCCCGGACGGTATTTGAACTGCCGGTCAGCCTCAAACTGGCCGCCCTGGCCGATGCCGACACCGAACGCGCCCAGCGCTGCGCCAGCGCCTGGGGGTTTGCCCAGGCCCATGGCGACTGGCACGCACTGGTCAACGACCCCACGGTCGATGTGGTGGCGATCACCACGCCGAACCATTTGCACTACCCCATGGCCATGGCCGCGATAGCTGCGGGCAAGGCGGTGTACTGCGAAAAACCCCTGGCCGTCAGCCTGGAGCAGGCCGACGCGATGCGCCGTGCAGCCAGTGCGGCGGGCGTGGTGACGCGGGTCGGCTACAACTACCAGCACAACCCGATGATCGGGTTGGCAAAGCAGATCATCGCCAACGGCGAATTGGGCGAAATCATCAGTTTCCAGGGTGAGTTCAGTGAAGACTTCATGGCCGACCCGACCTCACCCTGGTCGTGGCGCTGTGAAGTGGAACATGCCGGTGGCGCCCTGGCGGACCTGGGCAGCCACTTGCTGTCGATGGCACGCTATCTGGTGGGCGATGTCGTCAGCGTGTGTGCCGATACGCAGACCGTGCATGCCCGGCGCCCGACCTTCAAAGGCAGCGACTCGCTCAAGTCCATCGCCGTGGATGACCAGGTGCACGCCCTGTTGCGCTTCGCCAACGGCGCGCGCGGCACGGTGAGCAGCAGTTGGCTCAAGCACGGCTACAAGAACCACCTGGGTTTTGAGATCAGCGGGACTCAAGGCACGTTGGCCTTCGATCAGGAGCGCTTGAATGAACTGCGCCTGTGCCGCAGGGGCCAGGACGGTTTCCAACGCTTGCTGGCCGGCCCCGCCCTGCCCGGCTACGCGGCGTTCAGTCCGGCCGCCGGCCACCAACTGGGCTACAACGAATTGAAGACGCTGGAAGTGCAGGAGTTGATCATGGCCGTCGCCGGCCAAGGTGCGGACGGCAGTGACTTTGAAGCGGCGTGGGCGGTCGAGCGGCTGGCGACGGCGATTCGGGTGGCGGCTCGTGAACAACGCTGGGTCGACATCAACGCGGTCTGAAAATGTGGGAGGGGGCTTGCCCCCGATGGCGGTGGGTCAGTCACCGAGCCTATCGACTGATCTACCGCCATCGGGGGCAAGCCCCCTCCCACATTTAGATCGCCTACAGATTCGAATTAGCGCAGCGCGCGGCGCAGCACCTTGCCCACCGTGGTCTTCGGCAATTCGGTGCTGCGAAACTCCACGTACCTCGGCACCTTGTACCCCGTCAGGTATTCCCGGCAATGGGCGAGGATCTGTGCCTGGGTCAGGTTCGGGTCCTTGCGCACCACGATGATCTTCACCCGCTCGCCGGTCACGCCGTCTTCCACGCCGATCGCCGCCACTTCACCGACGCCGGGGTGCAATGCCACCACGTCTTCGATTTCATTGGGGTACACGTTGAAGCCCGAGACCAGGATCAGGTCCTTCTTACGGTCGACCAGGCGGATATAGCCGCGCGCATCCATCACCCCGATATCACCGGTCGACAGCCAGCCCTCGGCATCCAGCACCTCGGCGGTTTCCTTGGGCCGCTTCCAGTAGCCCTGCATCACCTGCGGGCCGCGCACTTGCAGTTCGCCCTGCTCGCCAAGCTCGGCCAACTGGCCGTCTTCACGCATAAAACGCACCCAGGTCGATGGCAAGGGCACGCCGATGCTGCCGGTGAATTCCATCTCGCGCATGCGTGAAATATCGATGGGGCTGATGCTCACCACCGGCGAGCATTCGGTCAGCCCGTAGCCTTCGATGATCGGCAGCCCAGTGACTTCCTTCCAGCGCTTGGCCACCGCCGTGTGCGTGGCCATGCCGCCCGCGATCACCATGCGCAGGGCGGAGAAGTCCCGCGCACAAAACTCCTGGTTCTCCAGCAGGCCGTTAAACAGCGTGTTGACCCCGGCAATCCCGTTGAAGCGCTCCTTGCGCAGGATCATCTGCACGCGTTTCACGTCCCGCGGGTTGGCGATCAGGATGTTGCGCCCACCCAGGCACATGAACATCAGGCAGTTCACCGTCAGGGAAAAGATGTGATACAGCGGCAGCAAGGTGACGTTGGTTTCCTGCTGATCCTGGTCCAATTGGTTGCCGACCCAGGCCTTGGCCTGCAGCAGGTTGGCGATGATATTGCGGTGGCTGAGCATCACGCCCTTGGCGTCACCCGTGGTGCCGCCGGTGTATTGCAGGAAGGCCAGGTCGTCGAGGTGCATGTCCACCGGAAAATGGTTGAGTGCCCGTCCTTGTTTCAGCGCCTGATTGAACCGCACCGACCCGCGCAGGTTGAACCTGGGCACCTGCTTCTGCACGCGGCGCAGGATGAAGTTCATCGCCGCGCCCTTGAAGGTGCCAAGCAAGTCGCCGATGGCCGCCACCACCACGCGCTTGACGCTGCTGCCGGGGATGACTTTTTCCAGGGTGTGGGCGAAGTTTTCGAAGATCACCACGGTCTCGGCGCCGCTGTCCTTGAGCAAATGCTTGAGCTCATGGGCGGTGTACAGCGGGTTGACGTTGACCACCACCGCACCGGCCAGGATCGTCCCCAGCAGGCAGATCGGGTACTGCAAGCAGTTGGGCATCATCAGCGCCACGCGGTCGCCCGTCTTCACGCCCTGGCCCTGCAGCCAGGCGGCAAACGCGACGCCTTGCACCTGCCAGTCGGCGTAGGTCATTTCAGTGCCGATGCTGACGTAGGCCACCCGTTCGCGGAATTTTTCCAGGTGCTCCAGGAACACCTCGCGCAGCGACGGGTAGTCCTCGATACCGGCATCGATGTCCGCCGGGACGCCGGGCAGGTAAGCGTTCAACCAGACCCGTTCGGTGTGTTCCAGGCTGATAGCGTTCATGGCAGTCTCCTTGTTGTTGTTTTTGATAGCGCTACTTTTCGACGATGGCGGTAATGCCCAGCCCGCCCGCCGCACAAATCGAAATCAGGCCGCGACCGCCGCCGCGCTCGTGAATGGCCTTGGCCAACGCCGCTAATTGCCGGCCGCCAGTGGCGGCGAAAGGATGACCGCAGCCCAGGGAGCCACCGTTGACGTTCATCTTCGCGCGGTCGATGGCGCCCAGCGGTGCGTCCAGCCCCAGCCGTTCGCGGCAGTAGTCGGCGTCTTCCCAGGCCTTGAGTGTGCAGAGCACCTGGGCGGCGAACGCTTCGTGAATCTCGAAGAAATCGAAGTCGGCCAAGCCCAGGCCTTCGCGCTTGAGCATGCGTGGCACGGCGTAGGCCGGGGCCATTAGCAGGCCTTCGCTGCCGTCGACAAAATTCACCGCCGCCGTCTCGCCGGTGCGCAGGTAGGCCAATACCGGCCAGCCGTGTTCGGCGGCCCACGCCTCGCTGGCGAGCAACACCACCGAGGCGCCATCGGTCAGGGGCGTGGAATTGCCCGCCGTGAGCGTGCCATGTTGCCGATCGTAAGCCGGGGCCAGGCCGGCGAGTTTTTCCAGGCCGGTGTCGGCGCGCAGGTTGTTATCCCGCGCGAGGCCGCGATGGGGGCTGATCAGGTCGTCGAAAAAGCCGCGCCGGTAGGCCGCGTCTAGGCGTTGGTGGCTGGTGAGGGTCAATTCATCCTGGGCCAGGCGCTTGATCTGCCAGCGCTTGGCCATTTCTTCGCAGTGCTCGCCCATGGACAGGCCGGTGCGCGGCTCGCCGTTGCGCGGCAGCAGCGGCTTGAAGAACATCGACGGACGCACCTTCAGTAGCGCCTTCACCTTGTCGCCCAGGGCCTTGGCGCGATTGGCCGCGAGCAAGGTGTGACGCAGCGCTTCATTGATGCCGATGGGAGCGTCGGACGTAGTGTCGGCGCCACCGGCGATGCCCACCTCGATCTGGCCGAGGGCGATTTTATTCGCCACCAGCAAGGCCGCTTCCAGGCCGGTGCCGCAGGCTTGTTGCAGGTCGTAGGCCGGGGTTTGCGCGGACAGCGTGGTCGATAACAGCGACTCACGCGCCAGGTTGAAATCCCGCGAGTGCTTGATCACAGCGCCAGCGGCAAACTCGCCCAGGCGCTGGCCGTGCAGGTTGTAACGGTCGACCAGGCCTTGCAGCGCCGCCACCAGCAAATCCTGATTGCTGTCGTGGGCATACACCGTGTTGGAACGGGCAAACGGAATACGGTTGCCGCCGATGATCGCCACGCGGCGAGTCGGGGCCGGGTTGAAGCTGTAGTCAGTCATTTAAGGCTCTCATTCCAGATGAACAACCCGCGCATATGGGGTCTATCCCCGGCAACATTGCGCACTTCAAATTCACGGCGCGGGCCGGTTACCGGGCGATTCCACAGGGCAACCTGGCCGGGCAGGAAGATCGGCAGCTTGAAGTCGCAGTGGGCTTCGGCCTGGTCCAGGCCACCGGGTGGCTGCTGGGCGGCCAACGCGCGGCCCAGGGTCCACATGCCATGGGCGATGGCGCGGCGAAAGCCAAACAGTTTCGCGCCGATCAGCGAGGTGTGGATCGGGTTGAAATCGCCCGAAACAGCGGCGAAACGCCGCCCCAAATCGGCGGGCAGCACCCAGCGCTGGGTGCGCAACAGGCCCTCTTCCTGTAACGCCAGTCCGTCATGCCAAGGCTCCCCCAACGGATTTTTAACCGACCGGCGCAGGTACAGGCTGTCGCTTTCCCACACCAGGGCGCCGGCACTGTAGGCGCGGGTCGCGATGCTCAAGGCCTGCCCTTTGGGGTGGGCGACCCAGCGCTCGCAAAACACTTCCAGGCGCAGGGCCTGGCCTTCGTGCAAGCGCTGCTGCTGACGAATACGGTTGGCCAGGTGGACCATGCCGCTGGCCGGGTATGGGAAGCTCGGCCGGGTCAGCAGCATCAGGTGCAACGGGAACGCCAGCACGTGGGGATAGGACAGCGGCACGCCCTGCTCGCGCCGAAAACCACAGGCGCGGCCATAGGTGGCGATGTCGGTGGCCGACAACTCCACCGCCGAACGTACCAGGCGCGCCTTGGGCAACTCAGGCGCGCCGTCGAGCTTGGGTTTGCGCAGGGCGCGCACGCTGTCCAGCAGCAACCGGGTGCGCGACGGTAGCGGGTCGATAATCTGGGTCATGTCGTGCATGGTTCAGGCTCCCAGCAGGCTTTGGCCGCAGACCCGCACCACCTGGCCATTGACCCCACCCGAGGCGGGATGGGCCAGCCATGCGATGGTTTCGGCCACGTCGATCGGCTGCCCGCCTTGGGACAGGGAATTCATGCGCCGACCCGCCTCACGGATCAGCAACGGGATCGTTGCGGTCATCTGGGTTTCGATAAACCCGGGCGCCACCGCATTGACCGTGACCTGTTGCGCCGCCGCCTGCGGTGCCAGGCCTTGCACCAGGCCGATGACACCGGCTTTGGACGTGGCGTAGTTGCTTTGCCCGAGGTTGCCGGCGATGCCGGAAATCGACGACACACACACGATCCGCCCACCGGGGTTCAAGCCCTGGCCTTCCAGCAGCGCGTTACTCAGTTGCAACGGCGCTTCCAGGTTGACCGCCAACACACTGCGCCACGCCGCTTCGGTCATCTTGGCGATGGTCTTGTCGCGGGTGATCCCGGCGTTATGTACCACCACGTCGAAGGCGCCGTATTGGCTGACATGCGCCTGCAACAGCGACACCGCATCCGCTGCGGTGATGTCCAGCGCCAGTGCGGAGCCACCCACACTGGCGGCGGCCTGCTGCAGCGCGTTCTGCGCCTGAGGCACGTCCACGCACACGACATGCGCGCCGTCCCGCGCCAAAACCTGGGCGATGGCCAGGCCAATGCCTCGCGACGCGCCGGTGACCAGGGCGCGGCGACCGGCGAAGGGCTTGTCCCAGTTGACGCTGACCTGGCCGTCCACCGGCTTTTCCAGGCGCACCACCTGCCCCGACACATAGGCCGAACGGCGCGATAGAAAGAAGCGCAGGCTGCTGTCCAAGGCGTCTTCGGCCCCCGGCGCGACGTAGATCAATTGCACGGTGATCGCCCGGCGCAGTTCCTTGGCCAACGAACGCACCAAGCCTTCGAGGGCGCGCTGGGCGATGGCCTGGGGCAAATCCTCGCAGTGTTCGGGGGCAGTGCCGAGCACCACCACGCGGCCATGCTGGGCGATGCGCCTGACGTTGGCGTGGAAGAACACGTAGAGCTCATCCAACTGCTGTAGATCGGCCACGGCGCTGGCGTCAAACACCGCGCCCTGCACCTTGAGCGTCGACGGCGCGTTGAGCGTTGCCGGGGTGGCGGCGACGGTGTCGGTGGCGCTGAAAATCTGTTGCACTTGCGCAGTCAGGCGCCCTGCCCCGGCGACGATCACTGGGTTGGCCAGGCTTTGCTGGCCACCGCGATGGCGTTGCAGCGGCAAGGGTTGCGGCAGGCCGATGGCCTGGGCCAGGCGTCGGCCCCAGGGGGAATTGACGAACGAAAGGTAGCTGTCACTCATATAAACATCCACTCTCAATACGGTATCGGCATGAGCGCCCGAGCCATGTGGGCGCGTTCATTCAGTGCCACTCAATTGACCGAGGCATTCTCGCCTTGACTGGTGCGCCGCTTGGTTGACGGCTCCAACGCTTGCTTGCGTTGCTGCAACGCCTCCAGCAAACCGAAGTCCTGCGGGAAGTCGTCGACCTGGATGGCGTGGTCGGCATATTCCACATAGCGCGCGAGCAAGGCGTCTTCATCGCTGCTGATCAAGTCCAGCGCCCGCGCCTTGACGCGCCAGGCGGCAAAGGCCGTGGCGGCGATCGGCATCGGTTCGAGTAAGCCTTGTTTGGTCGCGGGCTTGAGCCGCGCTTCGATCAGTTCCACCTGCGGCAACAGGCGGAAAGCCAATTCGCCGTAGGCCAGCTTGTCGATTTCCGGACGTGGGATGTAGGAATTGGCCAGCAAGCGCTCGCGGGTTTCGCCGGGGGTCTGCACCACATCCGCCACCTGAGTCAGCAGCCGATCCGAGGGTTTGCGCAACGGGATGCCAAACGGAAAACTCAAGCCGCGCACCGCCGCCGCCGCGGCTTTCGACGGATAGTTATCGAGTGTTTCGGCGAGGGCTTCATGGGCGCGCAGCAACGCATCCTGGGCCGACCAATGCACCAGCGGCAAATCCGCCTGGGGCCGGCCGTCATCTTCAAAGCGCTTGAGCACGCAGGACAGGATGTACAACTGCGACAGAATATCGCCCAGACGCCCGGTGATACTTTCCTTGCGCTTGAGCGCACCGCCGAGCACGCCCATGGAAACATCCGAGATCAACGCCAGCACCACCGACAGCCGATTGGCCTGGCGATAGTAGGACGCCAGCGCCGGGTCGGTCTTCACCGGGGCGGCAATCAAGCGCCCGCCGGTCAACGCATGCACCGCTGCGCGTGTGGTGTTGGCCAGGACAAAGCTCACATGGCCGAACATCGCACGGTCGAACGCCTCCAGCGCCTTGCGCCGGTCGGGGTTACGCGCCGCTTCCATCTCGCGGAACACATAGGGATGGCAACGAATCAGGCCCTGGCCAAAGATGATCAGGCAGCGCGTCATGATGTTCGCGCCCTCCACCGTGATCGCAATCGGGCTTTGTTGATAAGCACGGGCCAGGAAGTTATTCGGGCCCATGCAGATGCCCTTGCCCGCGACGATATCCATGCCGTCGTTGACGATCATCCGCGCACGCTCGGTGACGTGGTACTTGGCGATGGCGGAAATCACCGAGGGTTTTTCCCCCGCATCCAGGGACGCCACCGACACCTTGCGCACCGCATCGCAGGCATACAAATGCCCGGCCATGCGCGCCAACGGCGCCTGCACGCCCTCGAACTTGCCGATGGGCAGGCCGAACTGTTTGCGCATCGCCGCATAGGCGCTGGTGCCGCGTACCGCGACCTTGCCCAGGCCGACATTCGCCGATGGCAGGGAAATCGCCCGCCCCGCAGCCAGGCATTCCATCAACATGCGCCAGCCATTGCCGACTTGTTCGCGGCCACCGATCACCCACTCCAGGGGAATGAACACATCCTTGCCGGTGGTAGGACCGTTCTGAAACACCGCGTTGAGCGGCCAGTGACGGCGACCGCTGTTGACGCCGGGATGGGACGTCGGGATCAGCGCACAGGTGATCCCCAGAGAGCCGGGCTGCCCGAGCAAGCCATCCGGGTCTTCGGCGCGAAACGCCAGGCCGAGCACCGTGGCAATCGGCCCAAGGGTGATGTAGCGCTTGTCCCAGGTCACGTTAAAACCCAGCACTTCCTCGCCTTCGTGCAGGCCTTTGCAGACGATGCCCAAGTCTGGAATCGCCCCGGCGTCGGAGCCGGCATACGGGCTGGTCAGCGCGAAACACGGGATGTCTTCACCACGCGCCAGACGCGGCAGGTAGTAATTGCGCTGGGCATCGGTGCCGTAATGCAGCAGCAGTTCCGCCGGGCCCAGGGAGTTGGGCACCATCACCGAAATCGCCGCCGCCGAGCAGCGTGTCGACAGCTTCATCACCACTTGCGAATGCGCGTAGTGGGAGAAGCCTTTGCCGCCGTAGTGCTTGGGAATGATCATGCCGAGGAAACCGGCGTCCTTGGTGTACTGCCAGCCTGCGGGGGACATGTCTTGCCAGACCTGGGTGGTTTCCCAGTCGTTGGCGATGTCGCACAGGGTTTCGACTTCATTGTCGAGGAACGCTTGTTCCTCGACGCTGAGGCTGGCCGGCGCGGCTTGCAGCAAGCGTTGCCAGTCGGGTTTACCGCTGAACAGCTCGGCGTCCCACCACACGGTGCCGGACTCGATGGCCGCGCGCTCGGTGTCGGACATCGCCGGCATAATTGTACGAAACAGGCTCAGAGCCTTGCTGGTCAACAGGCTGCGACGCAGCGGTTTGACTGTCATCAACAACGCGGGCAATACCACCAGCAGCGCCACGACGGTGGTGCCGAAAACGGCGACCACGTTGAACAGGTAGCCGGCCGCCAGCCAGGCCAGGCCGGCGCCCAGCCAGTGGAGAGCGGCGGCTTGTCGATACGCCAGGGCAATCGCGGCTGCGAAACCCACCAATAACCAGATCACCATGGGGATACCTCTACTTGATTCAGGGTACGGCCAACGCCCAAACAGATCGGAATGACCTGTGACGTAAAGCCACACTACAAACTTGAAAAGACAAATTCAAATTTTGTTTTAAAATTTTTATTTAGTCGTTCGGCAAAAAATATTAACGGCCTAGAGAGTCAGCCGGGTTGATTAGCGGTAAAGGGATCGGAATGGGTCGCGTGGGCGACCCGTCGATGCAATGCCAGTCCCAGGCCGGGCAGAAAGATGCGCTGACTGCTCACGGACAGTGGCGTGGCGACAGTAGATCAAAACTCGTAGGTGACCCCCAGGCTGACTACGTCCCCATACGCCTCCGCCTTGCCGTCCAGGGTTGCACCGCCCAGGCGATCCTGGTTGTGGGTTTGCAGCTTGGCCTTCTCAACAAACTGGTGGGAGTAAGAACCGTCGATGCCCAGGCCTGGGATAGCCCGGATCTTGTAGCCGAAGCCCAGAGACGTGAAAATCCGGTCGCCGTCTGGAATACGTGGGTCGCGGGTGGAGTCCCGGGTAGGCGTCTGGTCCGTTGCCACACCGGCGCGCAGAGTGAAGTCGTTGGTGAGTTTGTAGTCGCCACCGAGGGAGACCATCCAGGCATCCTTGTAGTTATAAGGAATGGCCACAATGGTGGAGCCTTCAGATTTCAAGGTCAGGTTTTTGAACGATGACCACTGGGTCCAGGTGACGCTGGCGCCGAGGGTGAATCGGTCGGTGAACTGGTGCACCCAGTCAACGGACGCGTTGGCGGGAACATCCAGTTGAGTGGTGGCATTGGCGCCATTCGAGTTAAGCGTAAGCCCCGGGTAGGCTTGAGAAGGAAGACCAGAGTCGATCAGTCCCTTGGAAAATGGATCAGCATAAATGCTGTACTTACCCTCTAGTTTGTTTTTAATTTTGGCATGATAGTTCAGGCCAATGGTGTCTTGCAGAGTGGGCTTCCAAGCCAAGCCTGCGAACCAGCCCACCGAGGTATTGTCGACCTTCACTCGTATCAGCGAGTATCCCGCACCGGAAGGAAACGCAGCGCCTATCGCTGGCGAAAGGGCTGCAGCGGCAAACAGGTCGATGTTCTGGCTCACAAAACCCTTGGTGTGCTGAACAATGGCGCCGCCGCCGACAGAGAACTCATCATTGACCTTGAATGACAAGGAACCGGTCAGCCCCACCGTTTCGATTCGGGTATCCACAGCAAAGTCGCGTCCGATCCAATCGTCGTCCCAAGTGGTACGCGCGCCCATCGGCACGACCTGGCTTAGACCGAAGGCGAAACGGTCACCCAGCGGCATGACCATAAAACCGGTAGGTAACCAGGCAGTGAAACCGCCTTGGCCACCATCACCGGTACGCGGGACGGAGTCGAAAGTACCGTTAATTGGATCAAGAGTGACTTTGGCCGGATCATTGCCAGCATAATCCTTGGCCGTCCCCTTGTATTTGATATTGATACGCGCGTAATCGATGTTGAATTGCGCGACATTGTGATCGATGAACGCCATGGCAGCAGGGTTGTTGTACGCCGATGACGGGTCATCTTTAAACATTGAACCACCACCAAATGCGCGACCCCACCCTTCTGCCCCGAAAGTTGGCGTGGTGAAGCCACCGGCCTGTGCTGAACTCGCGGCTACCAGTCCGCTCACTATAGCCAGCCCTAATAATGTGCGAGCGTGTTGTTTTTTATTATTCATTTACCACTCCTGATTATTTTAAGCGCCGGTATTACCGGGTATGCCTTGTTCCGCAGGCCTTTCCAGTTATTTTCAAATCAAGTAACTACGCGATCCAACAGCGTATTTTAAAGAAAAAGCAGATTCAAAAAACTAACAGCAGGCGCCCTATTCAAGACACCTGCCTTTCAACGGGTGATCAGCCCTTAGTTCTCAAACCTTAGTCAAGGAACAACGGTGATGGGGGTGGATGTGGCC
>Ga0302264_1000333_pt1 | contig 12855 bp, 9 predicted proteins | sample II_Fen_N3_4_FD_194563 | JGI IMG/M metagenome (GOLD analysis project Ga0302264, IMG submission 194563) | Peat permafrost microbial communities from Stordalen Mire near Abisko, Sweden - II_Fen_N3_4 | ecosystem: Environmental > Terrestrial > Soil > Wetlands > Permafrost | place: Sweden: Abisko... | reverse complement strand
CGATGGCGCTGTTCGGCGAGAAGTACGGCAAGCAGGTGCGGGTCGTCTCGATCGGGGGTGACTGGTCCCGCGAGCTGTGCGCCGGCACCCACGTGCGCCGTTCCGGCGAGCTCGGGCTGGTCACGCTGCTCGGCGAGTCGTCGGTCGGTTCTGGGGTGCGGCGCGTCGAGGCGCTGGTCGGCGAGGGGGCCTACGGGTACCACGCCACGGAGCACGCGCTCGTCGGGCAGCTGTCCGGACTGCTGGGCGCCCGCCCCGACGAGCTGGCGGACCGGGTGTCGTCGCTGGTCACGAAGCTGCGCGAATCCGAGAAGGAGCTTGCGGCGCTGCGCCAGGGTCGGCTGCTGGCGGCCGCACCCGGGCTCGCCGCAGGCGCTCGACAGAGTGGCACCACCCGGGTCGTCACGCACGACGCGGGCGAGGTCGGCGGCGCGGACGACCTGCGCGCACTGGTGCTCGACGTGCGCGCACGCCTCGGCGACGCCACGCCGACGGTCGTCGCGGCGGCCGGCGTCAGCCGGGGTCGGCCGCTCGTCGTCGTGGCGACCAACGCGCCGGCCCGTGCGGCCGGGCTGCGGGCCGGGACCTTGGTGCGGGCGGCCTCGACCGTGCTCGGCGGCGGCGGAGGTGGCAAGGACGACGTCGCGCAGGGCGGGGGTCAGGAGTCGGGTCGCGTGGCAGACGCGCTGGCAGCCATCGTGGCCGGGGTGCCGAGCTGATCGGCGACCCGCCCGCGGACGACCCCACAGCCGGCCCGCGCGCCGATGACGAGACGGTCACCCGTGGCGTGCGGCTCGGGGTCGACGTGGGCACGGTCCGCGTCGGGCTCGCCGCGAGCGACCCGGACGGGCTGGTCGCCACGCCGGTGCGCACCCTGCGACGCGGGCCGGGCACCCGTGAGCACCCCGGCGATCTGGCAGCGATCGTGGCCGAGGTGCACGAGCGATGTGCACAGGTCGTGTACGTCGGGCTGCCGCGACACCTGTCCGGTGCCGAGGGCGCTTCTGCGCACATCGCGCGCGCGTACTCTGGTTCACTGGCCCGAGCGGTCGCACCGGTTCCGGTTCGGCTGGTCGACGAACGGATGAGCACAGTGACCGCTCACCGGGCGTTGGCGGAGTCCGGACGCCCCGGGCGCCGGCATCGCGACGTCGTCGATCAGGCGGCAGCCGTGGTGATCCTGCAGTATGCGCTGGACGCCGAACGCACCTTGGGACGACGCACGGGTGAGCGGGTGGGGCCGAAGGACCTGACAGGCACGGCGGGGGACGTGCGGACCGACAGCACGACGACTCTGGAGTGACACGCAGGTGAGCAACAGCCGAACCGACTGGTGGCCGTCCATGGACGACGCGGCCGAGTCCACGTCCCCGTGGCCGGACGCTGACTCGTCGACGCCCGAGCCCTCTGGCCGGCCCCCGCGCAGGTCGCGGTCCCGCCAACGTGAGCGGGAGGCGCAGGAGCGTAAGCATGCGCGCCGCCGCTCCGTCCTCGTCATCCTGGTCGTGCTGGCGATGCTCGCCGGCTCGGGATACATCCTCATGTCCGTGTTCGGGCGCGACTCCGGGGCCGCGACGGCGGCGGTGGACGACTTCCCGGGGCCGGGTCGGCCCTCCGTGCAAGTGGTGATCGAGACCGGGGACACCGGCGCCGACATGGCCACGACGCTGGTCAAGGCGGGCGTGGTCGCGACGAAGAAGGCGTTCATCGACGCGTTCGCCGCGAACCCGGACGCCGGGAAGATCCAGCCGGGCACCTACACCCTGCTGCTCGAGATTCCCGCGGCCGAGGCCGTGGTCGCCCTGCTCAACCCTGCAAGCAGGGTCTCGATGCGGGTGACGATCCCTGAGGGCCGGACGAAGGCGCAGATCGTCACCAAGATCAACGAGGTGACGCAGATCCCGGTCGCCGATCTCGAGGCCGCGCTGGCCGACCCGGCCGCGATCGGGTTGCCCGCGGAGGCGGGGGGCAATGCCGAGGGCTGGCTGTTCCCGAGCACGTACCAGGTGGAGCCGGGTGCGTCGGCCGCCAGCGTGCTGACGCAGATGACGGCCAAGACGGTCCAGCTGCTCACCGCCAAGGCGATCCCGAACGACCAGTGGAAGACGGTGCTCACCAAGGCGTCGCTCATCGAGCGCGAGGCCGGACGTGACGAGGACCGCGCCCCGATGGCACGCGTGATCGAGAACCGCCTGGCGAAGAACTGGCCGCTCGAGATCGACTCCACATCGGCGTACGGCCTGGGCAAGTCCGGGATGGACCTCACCTACGACGATCTGCACAACGCGGCCGACCCGTACAACACCCGGGTGCGCACCGGGCTGCCCCCGACGCCGATCGCGTCGCCGGGGGAGAAGTCGATCGACGCCGTGCTGGCACCGGCCGATGGCCCGTGGATGTTCTGGTGCACGGTCAACCTGGACACCAAGGAGACGGTGTTCTCGACCACGCTTCAGGAGCACGACGCCGCGGTCGCCGAGCTCAACGCCTGGATGGCGGCCAACGCCACCCCGACCGCCGAGCCCTGACCCGGTCGTGACCGGCTCCCGATCGTGACCGGTCCCCGGCGGGCGGCCGTGCTCGGCCACCCGATCGCGCACTCGCTGTCACCCGCGCTGCACCGCGCCGCCTACGCGGCGCTGCGCCTGGACGGCTGGCGGTACGACGCGCTGGACGTCACCCAGGACGACCTGGCGACCTTCGTCGCCGGTCTGGACGCGACCTGGGCCGGCCTGTCGTTGACGATGCCGCTCAAGACCGTGGTGCTGCCCCTGCTGCACCACGTCGAACCGCTCGCGCAGGTGGTCGGCGCGGTGAACACGGTCCTCGTCCAGCCGGTCGGCGCGGGCGTGGTGCTCACCGGCGCGAACACCGACGTGCACGGGCTTGTGGAGGCCCTGCGCGAAGGTCTGCGTGCTGCACCTGAGCAGGCCGCGCCGCGTTCGGCCGTGGTGCTCGGCGCGGGCGCGACCGCCGCTTCGACGGTGGCCGCGTTGTCGCAGCTCGGCGTCGTCCGGCCCGTCGTGCTGGCCCGCTCACCGGGCCGAGCGGGACCGTTGCTGCGGGCGACGCACCGGATGGGCGTCGACGTGGACCTGCGCCCGTTCGTCGTCTCGCTGGCGCGCACGACGGTGGCCACGGCCGACATCGTCGTGTCCACCCTGCCGCCGCACGCCGCGGACGATCTGGCGGTCGCGCTGTGCGGTGACGGGCCGGCACCGGACGGCGTGCTGCTCGACGTCGCCTATGACCCCCGGCCCACCGCGCTCTCGGCCGCCTGGACGGCGGCCGGCGGGACGGCCGTCGCGGGGGAGCGGATGCTGCTGCACCAGGCCGCCGAGCAGGTCCGGCTGATGACCGGCAGACGCGCACCGATCGACGCTATGGACGCGGCGCTGCGCTCCACGCTCCGCACCTGATCGCTCCGCCGCGGCGCCGGGCAGCCGGAGTCGTCCGGCGTCGTCCGGTTCGGCGCGGGCTCAGGTCGCACGCCGCGGATGCCGATGGGGGAGGGGGAGCGCCGCGTCGCGGTGCCCGAGGGCGTGACGGAGGTCGGCGTGAAGCAGCTCGGGGAGATCCTGCTCGACGAGGGACTGGTCACCGAGGCGCAGCTGCTCGCCGCGCTCGACGAGCAGGGGACGCGGAACTCGTCGCTGGGCCGCACGCTGGTCGAGCTCGGCTACCTGTCCGAGGGCCAGCTGGTCAAGGCTCTGGCCGAGCAGGTCGGCATGCAGTTCGTCGATCTCGACGACTTCGCGGTGGACCGCGCGGCCGTGTCGATGGTGCCCGCCTCCCTGTGCCGGCGGTACACGGTGCTGCCGATCGCCCTCCAGAACGGCGACCTGGTGCTGGCCACGGCCGACCCCGGCAACGTGGTCGCGGTCGACGACGTGCGGACGATGTCCGGCATGACGGTCACCGCGGTCGTCGCGACGTACGACAACGTGCTGCGTGCGATCGACCGGTTCTGCCGTGCCGACGACGAGATGGACGACCTGTCGTCGGCCTTCGAGGACGTCCAGGCGGAGCCCGAGGCCGACCTGTCCAAGATGGGCGACTTCGTCGACGACGACGCGCCGATCGTCCGGTACGTCAACCTGCTCGTCACGCAGGCGATCCAGGACCGCGCCTCGGACATCCACATCGAGCCGGCGGAGACCGACCTGCGGGTGCGGTACCGCATCGACGGCGTGCTGCACGAGGTGCAGCGGTCCCCGAAGAACATCCAGGGCGGCGTGATCAGCCGGGTGAAGATCCTCTCCGACATCGACATCGCCGAGAAGCGCAAGCCCCAGGACGGTCGGATGTCCGTGGTGCACAACGGCCGCAAGATCGACCTCCGCGTCGCGACGCTGCCGACGGTGTGGGGCGAGAAGATCGTCATGCGCATCCTGGACAACTCGACCGCGCGACTCGACCTGCGCGAGCTGTCCTTCCTCGACGAGAACTACCAGACCTACCGCGAGTCGTACACCAAGCCCTACGGGATGCTCCTGGTCACCGGCCCCACCGGGTCCGGCAAGTCGACCACCCTGTACGCCACGCTCAATGCCGTGTCGCGGCCGGAGATCAACGTCATCACGGTCGAGGACCCGGTGGAGTACCGGCTGCCGAACATCAACCAGGTGCAGGTGAACCCGAAAGCCGGCCTCACGTTCGCGGGGGCTCTGCGCTCGATCCTGCGTTCCGACCCGGACGTGGTCCTGCTGGGCGAGATCCGTGACCACGAGACCGCCCAGATCGCCATCGAGGCGGCGCTCACCGGACACCTTGTGCTGTCCACCCTGCACACCAACGACGCGCCGTCGGCGATCACCCGTCTGATCGAGATGGGCATCGAACCGTTCCTCGTCGGGTCGGCACTCGACTGCGTCGTCGCCCAGCGGCTGGCCCGCAAGCTGTGCGAGAAGTGCCGGGTGCCGTACCGCCCGTCCCCGGAGGAGATGGCGTCGGCCCGGTTCCCGTGGGTGCCCGGCGAGCCCGTACCGGACCTGTTCCGTCCGGGAGGCTGCACCGCGTGCTCGCGGACCGGGTACCGGGGGCGGATGGCTCTGCACGAGGTGATGAGGGTGACGGAGGACATCGAGCGGCACGCCGTGTCGCACTCGTCCAGCGCGGACATCGCCGCCACCGCCATCGCCCAGGGGATGATCAGCCTGCGCAACGACGGCTGGCGCAAGGTGATCTCGGGGAACACGTCCATCGAAGAGATCCTGCGGGTCGTCGCCTGACCCGACGCATCCGCTCAAGTCGGGCGGCGGTTCGTCCGATGTCCAGTCAGGTCCCGGCCGCATCTGTGTGCCCGGGACGGACGAGCCAGGCGGTCCAGTGGAGGCGATGACGTGAGCGAGTCCTACCAGCGGCCCACAGGAGGCGAGCCCACGCGCCCGCTGCCGCCGTACCGACCCGCGGGCCCGCTGGCCGGGGTCGGCGCTCAGGGGCTGCCGACGCAGGCCGCGCACGAGGTGCCGGTTCATGCGGCGATGTACTCGCCGGTCCCGTCGCAGAGCACCATGGCGAGCGCGCCGCCTCCGCCTCCGCCGCCGCCCACTCATGCAGGCACGCTCCAGCCGCAGGGCACACTGCCGGTGGCGGCATACCGCGGCCCCTCGGCGCACGGGCCGAGCGGTCCGACGACGTTCACCCCGGCTCCGGCAGCCTCGGCGAACCCCGGCGGGCCGGCCCCCGTCCAGCCGACGCCCCCGTCCTATGGATCGCCCGCCGCGCGCACGGGGTTCCCGACCGGCCCCGTCACGGCTCCCACCACCCCCGCCGGCGGCCTGAGCGCCGGCGCACCGCCGGCTTCCGGCGGGACGATGCATCCGTCCTCCGGAAGCGCCGCGTCCGAACCCGGTGCCGCTCGCGCGGCCGCCAAGCCCGCAGCCCCTCGCGCCAGCCGAGTCGGGATGTCCGAGCAGCACGGCGACGAGCTGCCGCTCGACGACGTGCTCCGCGAGATGGTGCGCATCGGCGCCTCCGACGTGCACCTGACCACCGGTGTCCCACCGATGGTCCGCGTGTCCGGCACCCTGCACCCGCTCGAGCAGTTCGGCATGGTGCTCGCGGACCCGTTGCGCCGAACGCTCTACGGCGTGCTCACCCAGAAGCAGCGGGAGAAGTTCGAGGAGGACCTCGAGCTCGACCTCTCCTATGCCGTGCGGGGCCTGGCCCGGTTCCGGGTGAACATCTATCAGCAGCGCGAGTCGATCGGTGCCGCGTTCCGGGTGATCCCCTACGAGATCAAGCCGCTCGAGGCGCTCGGCATCCCGCCGATCGTCGCGACGTTCGCCGGGCTGCCCCGCGGGCTGGTCCTGGTCACGGGCCCGACGGGCTCCGGCAAGTCCACCACTCTGGCGGCCATCGTCGACCTCGCGAACCGCACCCGCGAGGACCACATCATGACGGTCGAGGACCCCATCGAGTTCCTGCACCGGCACAAGAAGTGCCTGGTCAACCAGCGCGAGGTGGGCGCGGACACGCACTCCTTCGCCAACGCCCTCAAGCACGTGCTGCGGCAGGACCCCGACATCATCCTGGTCGGTGAGATGCGTGACCTCGAGACGATCTCCGTCGCGTTGACCGCCGCCGAGACCGGCCACCTCGTCTTCGCCACCCTGCACACGCAGGACGCCGCCCAGACGATCGACCGCATCATCGACGTGTTCCCCGCCCACCAGCAGTCCCAGGTGCGCACCCAGCTGGCCGGCACCCTGCAGGGCGTGGTCTGCCAGACCCTGTGCAAGCGGGCCGACCAGCCCGGCCGCGCGGTGGCCACGGAGGTGCTGGTGGCTACCCCCGCCATCCGCAACCTCATCCGCGAGGGCAAGACGCACCAGATCTACTCGTCCATGCAGGCCGGGGCGCAGCAGGGCATGCACACCATCGACCAGCACCTGTCCGACCTGGTGCGCACCGGGAAGATCTCCTACGAGACCGGCCTGGAGAAGTGCCAGCACGTCGAGGACTTCAACCGGCTGACCGGACGCTCCGGCGGGACGACCCAGGGCGCCGCAGCCGCCACCTACGGGGCGGCGGGCTTCTGATGGCCACCGCGATGAAGACCTACGAGTACGCGGTCCGGGACCGGTCCGGCAAGCTCGTCAAGGGCCGGGTCGAGGCGAGCAACCAGGCCGCGGTCGCGAACCGGCTGCGGGAGATGGGCGTCGCGGCGATCTCGATCGCCGAGGTCAACACGGGCGGTCTGAACGCCGAGCTCAACATCCCCGGCCTGACCAACAAGATCACCCTCAAGGACCTGGCGATCATGGCGCGCCAGCTGGCGACCATGATCAGCGCCGGACTGTCGCTGCTGCGGGCGCTGTCGATCCTGGCCGAGCAGACCGAGTCGAAGGCCCTCGCGAAGGTGCTCGTCCAGGTCCGCAACGACGTCGAGACCGGGGTGTCCTTCTCCGTCGCGCTGTCCAAGCACACCCAGGTGTTCCCGCCGCTGATGATCAACATGGTGCGGGCGGGGGAGGTCGGCGGGTTCCTCGACGAGGTGCTGCTCTCGATCGCGGCAAACTTCGAGTCCGAGGTCAAGCTGCGCGGCAAGATCAAGTCGGCCATGACGTACCCGGTGGTCGTCTTCGTCATCGCCATCCTGGCGACGATCGGGATGCTGCTGTTCATCGTCCCGGTGTTCTCGGGGCTGTTCACGTCCCTGGGCGGGGAGTTGCCCTTGCCCACGAAGATCCTCGTGTGGTGTGCGCAGGCGATGAAGATCACCATCATCCCGGCAGTCATCGCCTTCATCGCCTTCTCGATCTGGTGGGGCCGGCACAAGAACGACCGCGCGGTGCGCATCCGCCTGGACCCCATCAAGCTCAAGATGCCGGTGTTCGGCCTGCTGACCCGCAAGATCGCGGTGTCCCGCTTCACCCGCAACTTCGGCACCATGATCCATGCGGGCGTGCCGATCCTGCAGGCCCTGGACATCGTCGGCGAGACCAGCGGGAACATCGTCATCGAACGCGCCGCCAAGGCGGTGCAGGAGTCCGTGCGGCGCGGGGAGTCACTGTCGGCTCCCTTGAGTCAGCACCCGGTGTTCCCCGCGATGGTGGTGCAGATGATGTCGGTCGGCGAGGACACCGGTGCGCTCGACACGATGCTGGCCAAGATCGCCGACTTCTACGACGCCGAGGTCGAGGCGACCACGGAGCAGCTGACCAGCCTCATCGAGCCCCTGATGATCGTCGTCATCGGCGCGATGATCGGCTCGATGGTCATCGCGATGTACATGCCGATCTTCGGCATCTTCGACCTCATCAACTAGCAATTCGGTCATTTCGCCGTGGCGATTGCGCCAACCGGGTGAATCCGACGGAACGGGTCACAGACTCTTCAAGTCCTGTGAGGCCGTGGCCGATAGGACTGCTGTAGTACCGAACCGGCTTCGGCCGGCCTGAGACCGACATCAGACCCAGAACCAGGAGTGACCGTGATCGCTCGCATCCGCAAGTCCATGGAGCACAAGGACGAGGGCTTCACCCTCATCGAGCTCCTCGTCGTCATGATCATCATCGGCATCCTCGCGGCCATCGCGATCCCGGTGTTCCTCAACCAGCGCAAGAAGGCCAACGACACGGCCGCCACGTCTGACGTGTCGACCCTCGGCAAGGAAGTCGCGACCTACTACGTCGACGCCACCGCGCCTCTCAGCGGCGTGACCGTCACCGGCGGCAAGCTCATGGTCGACGGCGTGTCGGTCGGCAACGCGAGCAAGACCACCACCAGCGCTTCGCTCTCCCAGACCTCTACGACGGTGACGACGGCTTCCACGACGTGGTGCGTCACGTTGGGCTACGACGGCGGCACGCGCAGCACCGTGTACTACTCGGCAGCGAACGGCCTCAGCAAGACCAGCTGCTGACGCGTGGCGTGAGTGGGGCGGAGGCGTCGCCTCCGCCCCACTCACGTACGTCACCCGGATCAGCCGTGATCCGGGTCGATGGGCCAGTCCTCACGGTGGTGGAAAGGGGCGGACGATGCGCCAAGCGACCGACGGGCAGTCACGACGCGCGGGCGATGAGGGGTTCACGCTCATCGAGCTCGTCGTCGCGATGCTCATCTTCGCGATCATGGCCGTCTCCGTCGTCGCCGTCGTGATGCAGGCCCAGGGCCAGGCGGTCTCGAACCGCAACCGCATTGCCGCCTCCAACCTGGCGGCCCGCGAGATCGACATGGTGCGGCGCGAGTTCGCCGCGACCGACGCCGGCCCGGTGACCCTCGCCAACGCGGGCTTCGTCGAGAATCCCCACCAGCTGACAGGCGGCGCGAACGGAGCGCCCCTCGTGGTGGACGGCACGGAGTACACCGTCACCCGCAATGCCGTGTGGAAGGTGTCCGGTTCCGGCGCCTCCGCCTGCGAGGGGGGCGCGATCGTCGCCTACCCCAGCCTGGGCGTCGAGGTCACCGTGACGTGGCCGAACATGGGTGTCGTCCAGCCGGTCGAGATGTCCACCGCGCTCGCGCCGGGCAAGGAGAACGGTGCCGCGACCACCGATTCGTTCATCGCTGCGAAGGTGGTCGACCAGGACGGCCTACCGCTGACCGGCATCCAGGTGACCGCAACGGCTTCCGCGGTCGCCGCCAGCGCCTACACCGACGACAGCGGCTGCGCGGTGATCCGCGTCACGCCGGCGACCTCCGGCACGAGCTACACCGTGAAGGTCGCCGATGCGAGCTACGTCGACATCTCCGGCAACCACAACCCGAGCAAGCTGACCGGCAACATCAACCGGGGGGCGCTGTACGCGGGCGCCAGCTTCGCCGTCGCCCTGCCCGGCACCGTTCAGGTCCACCTGGTCCGCGCGGACGGCGGGCCTCTGACCGATGCCCAGGTGGCCGGTGCGGGGGTGACGCTCATCGCGTCCGAGTCGTCCGGGTCGACGGGCACCACGGTCCGGACCGCCACCGGGGTCACCACGTCGTTCACCGGCCTGTGGCCCACGACGTATGGCGCCTACTTCGGCAGCACCGCCCCCACCGGCGGCTATGCCGCCGGCGACCTCCCGCCGGGGGGCTCCGTGACCATCGACGTCGAGTTCGCGATGGCGACCGTCGACGTCACCCAGCTGCCCCCGGGAACGACCAGCGTGCGCGCAGTGGTGGCGGGTACGGCGACCACGTGCGCGAGCGGCCAGGGCACCGACGTGCCGGTCGCGGGGCCGTCCGCGCCGGCGACCCTGATGCCCGGCTCTTACGACCTCTACGCGGTGGGCACCGGGTTCGCCTGCTCGCCCGGCCCGATGGCGCGCGTCCTCGCGTCCGGCGACAACACCGACATCGCCTGGGGCACCACGACGCTGCAGCTCACCGGCGTGCCGACGGGCGGCACCGTCTGGGCGCTCGACACGCTGACGGCGGGCTTCTCGACCCTCGCCACCTGCCCCGGTGGCGCGGGTGCGGCCGCGATCAACGTCGATTCCGCACGGGCCGGCGCCGTGCCGATCGCGCCCGGGTCGTGGTTCATCTACCAGACCACCGGCGCCGCGACCGCCGGCTGCGCGAGCTTCCCGGGCGCCATCAACCCGACCACCCTCACCTACGGCGCGGCGAACACCCGGGCGTGGACCATGTCGCCCACCACGCTCACCCTGACGAACATGACCGCGGGGCTCTACCTCGTCGTGGGACCGCAGGTGAGCACGTCCTGCACGTCGACGACCGTGTACCCCAACACGGCAACCTGGACCAGCTCGGGCGCCGGCGCGGCAGGTAGCCCGTTGCAGGCGTCGGTGAGCGTGCCCAGGCCGTCGACGGGTACGACGACGTACTACGCGTACCAGTGGACGAAGAGCGGCACCCCCAAGTGCACTGCCGCCGGCACCTTCGTCGTCGGGCCGGGGTCCAGCACCTTGACGAAGACCGCTGCGGCCGGCTCGGTGGGTCCGTGATGGCGCGCCTGCGACGTTCCCGCGGGACGCGCGACCAGGGCACGTCGCTCGTCGAGATGCTCGTGACGATGGCGCTGCTGACCATCGTCATCGCGGCGACGATCACCTTCATCATCGGCTTCACCCGGACCAACGCGAAGAACGTCAGCCTGCAGGATCAGGTGGACACCGGGCGCTCGGCGTCCCAGATGATGACCAAGACGCTGCGCACCGCCGTGATGCCCAGCCAGCTGACGGCCAGCTGCACCGCCTGCACCGAGGACGCGTTCGTCCTGGGGCAGGACTACGCGGTGCAGTTCTACGCCAACATCAACAACCCTGGGAACACCGTCGGCCCGAGCCGGGTCACCTACACCGTCGCGACATCGGGGCCGAACGCCGGCGACCTGGTGGAGAAGGTGCAGCAGCCCGACTCGAACGTCCCCACGGCGACCGGCTACGCGTACTGCGCTGCCGAACAGGCGGGCGCCTCGGCCGCCTGCAAAGGACGACTCGCCACCCGCATCCTGGCGAAGGGTGTGCAGTTCACCACGAGCACGCCGCTCTTCCAGTACTACGACGCCAACGGGACGCGACTCGTACCGCCGACCGGCGGCGGGCTGACGGTCGCCGACCTCGGGAAGGTGCTCCAGGTGGAGCTCACCGTGAAGGTGCAGGCACAGAGCGCGTCGCGGATGAACGCGACCACGTACATCCAGCGCATAACGCTCCCCAATGCGCAGGCCGTGCTGCGGCAGAGCGAGGAGACGACGCCATGAGCGGTACGCCACGATGGTCCGGGGTGCTGCGCCGGCTGGGCGCCCGACGCGACGACGAGGGCAACGCCCTCGTGCTGGTGCTCGGCTCGATGATGGTGCTCGCGATGTTGTCGCTCTCGGCGCTCGCGTTCACGGTCGCCAGCACCAAGTTCGCGCGGTACGACCAGGACGTCACCTCGGCGATGTCGGCGGCCCAGTCGGGCGTCGAGGACTTCATCTCCCGGATGAACCGCAACGACAGCTACTACGCGACGGTCGACTGCACGAACCTCGCGCTCAAGGGTCCGATGAGCACCGCCAACACGTGCGGCTGGACGACGACGACCGCCACCGGTTGGCTGCCCGTCGACCCGGGCCGCACCGCCGCCACCGACCCCTACTTCCACTACTCGCTGGACACGAGCAAGGCCGTCACCGAGGGCAGCGTCACCGTGACGGTCACCGGCCGGGCCCACGGCGAGTACCGCACGGTGCAGTCCGCCGTCGGCAAGGGCGGCTCGACCGACTACGTCTACTACACCGACTTCGAGTCCGCCGACCCGGCCAACGTGCAGGCGTACACCGCGTCCGAGATCGCCGCGATGAACACCACGGAGAAGAACGCCTGCGGCATCAACGGCTACGACAACGCGCTGTACTGGTACGAGGGCCGCAGCAGCCAGAGCTGCTCGGAGATCCAGTTCGCGTCGGGCGACACGCTGGCTGGAGCCGTGTTCACGAACGATGCCGTGCTCGCCAACGGCCCGACGTTCACCAAGACGTTCTCGACGGCGAACCCGACCTGTGCCAACGCCACCGCGGTGCAGAGCACCTGGAAGTACTGCCTGCGCCAGACCGGCGGCACCTGGAGCACGGCGAACTTCAGCAACCTCCAGCCCCAGTACAAGTCGGCGCTCTACCTGGGCGACACGTCGGGCCAGTTCGCCACGTACCCCGGGTGCCACTACTTCGGGTCGACCCGCATCCTGTTCAACGCCGACGGCACCATGACGGTGTGGAACAAGGTGGCCAACAACGGGAACGTCGCGCCGATCGCCACCGCGCCGCCGGCCGGCTCGGCCCCTGCGTGCGGCACGATCCTCGCCCTCGACTCCGTCGGCGGGGCGACGGTCCCGGTGCCGGACAACATGGTGGTCTACGCGGCGTCGAACAACGCGGGGACCACCTTCGCCCAGTGCGACAAGGACCAGCTCGGCGGCCCA
>Ga0302264_1000324_pt1 | contig 12977 bp, 6 predicted proteins | sample II_Fen_N3_4_FD_194563 | JGI IMG/M metagenome (GOLD analysis project Ga0302264, IMG submission 194563) | Peat permafrost microbial communities from Stordalen Mire near Abisko, Sweden - II_Fen_N3_4 | ecosystem: Environmental > Terrestrial > Soil > Wetlands > Permafrost | place: Sweden: Abisko... | reverse complement strand
TCGCGACCGGCGCGGCGGTGAGCCAGGCGGCGCTGATCCGCGCCATGCAGCGGCGGGATGAGGGCGAGCTCGAGAGTGCGCGTGCGCAGCTCGAGCACGTCGTTCAGGTCTATCTGGAGGCGGGACGGGGCCGCGGCTACGAGCTCAACGTGCTCGGCGAGGTGTTGATGGCCCAGGGCCGGATCGACCAGGCGCGCACGCAGATCGAGCGGTTCCTGGCGCTGGACCAGCCGCACGAGTCGACCTGGTACCTGAACGGTCGGATCGCCATGTCGCGGCTCGAGGTCGAGGTGGGCCACACCGCGCGCGCCGAGGCGGTTGTGCGAGACGCCATCGCCATTTGCGAGCGGACGCACAATCACCTGGACCTGGTGACCGCGCTGGCCACGCTCGCCCAGGTGCTGGTCGCCGAGCGTCGCTTCGGCGAGGCGAGGGTGGTGGCAGAGACGACGCTCGGGCTCGCCTCTCACAGCGAGGAGACGCCCGAGTGGCTCGATGCGCGGATCGCGCGCGCGCAGGCCCGCTTCGGCTCGCATCCGGAGGAGATCGACGGCGCCTTGGCCGACGCGCAGCTGGCGCTTGATCGCGCGCGCGAGCGCGGTTTGGTCGGACCCGCCTACGAAGCACGGCTCGCAGCGGGCACGATCGCCGCGGGGGCGCATCGGCCAGCCGCCCAGGCGCAGCTGCGTGCGCTCGCTCGGGAGGCCGACGAACATGGGTTCGGCCTGGTCGCGCGCAAGGCCCGGGCGACCGCAGATCGCCTACACTGACACTCCGGTCACGGCCGGTTCGTCCGGGTCAATAGGGAGCGCCTGCCTCCGCGGTATCACCGTCGCGAACGAGCCCCCCGAGCTCGCTGAGCAGCTGGCTTCGGGCGAACGTGAGCACGCTGCTCAGGTCGGCGGGCGTCGCGCGCAGTCGCTGGGCCAGCACGCGGCGAAATTCGGCGAGCAACACCTCGTGGGCTTCGCGCACCCAGCGTTGTATGCTGCGCAGGTGCACCTGATAGGTCCCGGCGATCGCTGACAGCGCGGTGCCCTGGAGCTCGCTGCGCACGAGCAGCTTCTGGCGGTCAGTCAGGGTCGCGAACGCGTGACGCAACGCGATCCGGATCGCGGTACGAAGCTGCGCTTTCGCGATGGTCACGTCGGCGCCGACTCCGCCAAGGTCGGGGAGGAGCTGATCCTCGAGTGGCACCTCCGGATGACTCGAACGTATGTGATCGACGATCATCCGGGTCGCCAGCACCCGCAACCAGCTCCGGAGGTCGCCTTTCCCGGAATAGCGGTCGATCGCGCCGTTCACGAACAGCCTCTCGCGAATCCGCTGCTCGAGCTCGTCGCATCCGAGCGCGTGCGGTCGGACGCGCGCATGGCACGCTCGCACTTCGGTGAAGAACTCGGTCTCGAATGCCTGGATTGCAGCGCGGTTTCCAGACGCGCAGGCGCGCGTCAGGTAGAACTCGGCCGCGCGGTCGATCTCACCGTGTCCGTGCGCGTCATCGTCCACCGGTAGGCTGAACCCTGGCGTGCCATGCCGCGAGAGCTCCGGCCAGCGCGCCAATGCGCGCGCGACGATCGTCGCGGCTTGATCGCTGCTCATAGGCAGCATCCGCGGCAGCGTCCGCGGCAGCATCCGCGGCGCGCGGCACTGCCTTGGAGTTCGAGCGACGTCGCGCTATCGTCCCACATGAGAAGCTACGCTTGCGCTGTCCGATCTCAGGGTAGCGAAAAACGGTAGCAGATGAATCGGTCTCTGTAACGGTTGCAGAACGCGTCGCGATCCCCGATGGAACCAAGATCTTCCGACTGCGTGCTTCAGGCTCGAGCGGACTGTAGTGAAGCTGACGCACGATGCGGCCCCTGTTAGCCGACCTCTAGGGCGCTTCGGATCCGCCTGCCAGTCTCGCGCGCGGCTGGGTCCGCACGTCGGACACGCCGCTCGCGGGCTCGGCGGCGGCCGGCGCGACGCACCGGGTCGGCTCGGCGACGACCCCGGGGAACGGCAGGTTGGTGATCCCGGTGACCGCGATGTCGTCGAGCTGCCAGCCCACCGTGTTGCAGCAGGCGTCGGTGCCGAGGCGGAACCGGATCTGCACGGCCTGCCCCGCGAACTGGGTGCCGAAATCGAGCGTCAGGGCCTCGCGGGCCGGGTACGCCGGGTTGGTCCCCGAGAACGCGCGGCGGCCGTTGAGCGGGTTCGCGGTGCCGTCGAGCAGGGTGGCCGGATAGCCCGGATCGACGCCGACCTCGGTGACGTCGCGCCAGATCGCGCCGCCGTCGCTGGTGACCTCGATGACGCCGCCATCGAAGAACCGATCGAGCGCGCTGAACGCCTCCAGCGAGTAGGCGTGCTGCAGCGTGACGACCAGCGGCTGGGTCGCGCTCGCCTGCAGCACCGGCGAGACCAGCTGAGTATCGCTGGCGAACCCGGCGTCGGCGCCGAACACCACGTGGTTGGTCGTGCCGTCGGTGGCGCGGCTCCAGAGCGCGGCGCTCGCGTCGCCGGTCGGCGTCCACGCGACGATCGCCGTCTCGAAGCCATCGCTCGCGGCGACCCCGGGCTCCTCGTCGATGCCCATCCGCTGGTGGAGCTCGGCGGTGAGGTGCCGGGTGGCGCAGCCGGCGTCGCCATCGACGGCGATCGCCAGATCGAGCGCGGCGTTGGTCGGCGCGGTGAGCGCGACCTTGACCGGGATCGCGAGGTCGACCTGCGACAGCGGCGCGATCCGCGGCAGCACGACCGGCGCGCCGAGCGTCACGCCCGGCGCCGTCGTGGTGGCGCGGACCACGACGGCCTCGGCGGCGACCGCGCCGTTGTTGGCGACCGTGATCCGCAGCATGCCGGTCTCGCCGGGATCGAGGTGGCCGTCGTGATCGCACGACACGGCATCGTCGGTCAGCGTCGGCGCGCTGATCGCCAGGCGGGCCGCGACGGTGCCGCTCTCGACGACGGCGCCCGCGTCGCCGGACCCGGCCGCCGGCGAGACCGCGCAGCTGCCGGCGCCGCGCCCCGCGAACGCGGCGGCCATGAGCAGCATGTCGTCGGTGTCGAGCCCGCTGGCGGCGGCGAGGATCGCGTCGCGTTGCTCGGTGTAGCTCGCGTTGGGCGGGGTCAAGAGCAGCCCGGTGACGACGTAGTCCGAGATCCGGCGCCGGGCGTCGAGATAGCCGTGCTGGTCGATCAGCACGTTGTAGACCTCCCACATCATCTCGGCCCAGACCTCGCCGGCGTTGTGGGGCTCGGAGTTGGGCAAGCCGGCCGGGCCGGGGTTGGTCGGCACGTCGGGCAGCGCGCTTCCGTCGGCGATGTGGCGCAGGCTGAGCGCGTTGCGGGTGCGATTGGTGCTGTACGGAAACCGCCGGATCCCGAAGTAGCCGGGATCGACGTAGCCCGCGGGCGCCGTGCCGCCGGCGGTGAGCGCGTAGAGCCCCAGGCCGAAGCTGCCGTCGCGATCGTCGGTCTCGCGCAGCATCATGTGGAGCGCGACGAAGTCGCCCCAGCCCTCGCTGATCGCGTCGCACGGGCCGCCCTCGCAGGACGCGAGCCGGTGATGCAGGTAGTGGCCCCACTCGTGCGAGATGATCGCGTTGTCGAGATCGCCGTCGTGCTCGGTGGCGGTCGTGCGGTGCAGGGTGACGGTGGTCGGCAGCGCGGCCTCGAGCGCCACGCCGTCGTCGTAGCCGATCACGAGGCCGGGGAGCTGGTCGGTGGGGAGCCCGGTCAGCGTGAACGCGCCCTCGCCGGGGATCGCGATCATCGCGACGATGCCGGTGGCGCCGGCGCGCCGCACGTTGTCGACCGCCGTCGCGGGGGTGCAGTCGAACGTCATCTCGACCAGGGCGATCTGCCCGGCGACCGAGGGCGTGACCTCGCCGCACGCGTTGTGGCCGCTGCCGTCGAGGTTGTCGGCGACGACGAGCGTGCCGGTCAGGTCGAAGTTGCGCGGGCCGCTGTCGAACACGTCGGTCGAGAGCTGTGCGCTCGCGGTGGTGAGCCGGGTCTCGAGCAGGCCGGACCACAGGAACATGTTCATCACCGGCGACTGGCCATCGTCGGGGGTCGTCATGTTCGCGTTGTCGCGGATGCCGAGCGTCGCGCCGGCCTGGGCGTGGGCGATCAGCGGATCGCCGTCGACGCCGCCGCGGCCGTAGTTATCCACCTGGGCGTTGCCGGCGACCTCGGTGAAGCCGGAGTCGTAGTACCAGTCGTGCAGCCAGTTGGTGACGAAGAACACGTTCACCGCGGCGGCCATCGACTGCGACGGCGTCGCCAGCGGCTCGGCGGTGAGGTCGTAGTGGTAGTTGAGCGTCCGGCCGGCGCGGACCTGGGGGAAGATATCGCCAGGTCCGGGGCCTTCGGGCAGCGCGATGTCGGCGAACGCGTCGACGTTGTTGCCCGAGGTCGTGGTCGCGGTGGTTCCGAGCCACGGATCGTGCGGCGCGTTGAACGCCTCCATCACGACGAGGTCGTCGTGGACCGGGCCGGGCAGCGAGCCATCGGGCGACCCGGTCGGGTGCGGGGCGTAGCTGGCGAGCGCGCCGTCGAACGGGTTGCGGTTGCCGGTCGGATCGGCGAACACGCGATAGACGTACGCGTCGCTGGCGGTCAGGTTGAAGTCGCCGAGGATGCGGCCGTCGGCGTCGCCGACCAGGTAGCGCCGCGCGGCGGGGGTCCGGGCCGCGCCGGATCGCGCGATGAGCTCGACGTTCCAGATCGGGCGCAGCTGGTCGCCGTCGGCCAGGAGCTCGGGCTTGGCGCGCGCGCTGCCGACCTCGAAGCCGGGCGCCGCGGCGACCGCGAGCGTGCGATACCCGGCGTGGTCGCCGGCCGCCGTGATCGCGGGGTGGTCGCGCATCGGGCCGAGCAGCGCATCGAGCGCGCGGTCCACCGCGGCAGCCGCGGTCGACTGGAACGCGGCGCCGCTGGTGGCGGGCCGCAGGGTCCCCGAGATCGCCGCGAGCGAGCCGTCGGCGGCGACCATCACGTGGAGCTCGCCCTGGTGGATGTCGACGCCGTCGACGTGCTGCTGCAGCCGCACGACCGAACCGCCGCCGCGCAGGGCTTGCTGGCCCTGCGAGGTCAGCTGCGCGGCGCGCTGGTGGCCGACCCAGAGCGGCGCGAGCGCCGTCAGGTGATCGCGCGCCGCTTGATCGGGAGTCATCGCGGCGCCGGCGCGCCTGGGCACGATCGCGCGCACGAGGCGCGGCGCGCCGCGGTCATCGCGGGCGTCGATCGCGACGCCGAGCGCGACCGCGGACGGGTCGGTGCTCGCGGGCGGCGGCGCCGCGGGCGACCCCGCTCCCGCGGGCGGCGGTGAACCAGACGAAGACGGCGAGGGAGACGCGCAGGCGGCGATGACGGCGGCGACGCCGAAGACGGCCAGAATCCTCATGCGGAACATGAACTACTCTCCAGCTTGGGCAGCTCGGAAAACATAGAGCCACGATCGGCTTGTAACCTCGCACGCCGCGAAAACACCGCTCAATGGCGCCTCGCCGGCCAGCGTCGTCATGCGATGACGCGCGCGGGCGAACCGAGAACCGTGGCTCTCGGTGGTCACGGAAGGCCGCTGTATGCAGCTGCTCACACCGCGCCCGCTCGACCCGGGGGCGCGACGCCCCGAGGCATGCACGACCTGGATCCGCGATCGCGCGAGATGCGCAGACAATGGATCAACGCGTGTCGCCAACCACGCGTGACAGCGTGAGTGAGCTCCGGCGGACCTCCGGTGGATCGGGACTGTCGGCGTCGCCGAGACGCGTGTGCCTGGTCACGAGTCAAGGTGCGTGTTGCCAGCGCCGGTAAATATCGATCTGGGTATGTTACCTGTCGTCCATGATCGACGATAAGCTCTCCAGCACGGCCGCCACCGACCTCCCGGACACCGACCCCGCGCGCGGCCGCAGCGGCATGGGCCGGCGCGAGTTCTTGCGGTGGGCCGGCATCGCCGGTGGCGCCGGCCTCGCGACCTCGCTCGTGCCCGGCTGCGTGCGCGACGCAATCGGGCAGCTCGCCCAGGACCTCGATGCCGGGGTGTTCTCGCCGCTCCGGCCCCCGGCGGTCCCGCTCGCGGTCCGCTCGATGTACCTGTCGACGTGGTCGCCCGCGAGCAGCCTCGCCGGGACGTGGCCGACGTTCTGGAACGGCCACATCACGGCGATGACCGGGATCGTCCGGGTCGACGGCACGGCGTTCGTGTTCTGCGGCGCGCCCGGCGGCGGCCTGCCGCTGGTCTCGCAGATCTCCCTGGCGCTCACCGCCACGCGATCGACCTACGTGCTCGCGGCCGGCGGCGTCAACCTCACGGTCTCGTTCCTGTCGCCGGTCGACCCCGATGACCTGCAGCGCCAGTGCGTACCGATGAGCTACATCACGGTCACCGCCGCGGCCAACGATGGCGGGACTCACACCGTCAGTGTCTACATGGATATCTCCGGTGAATGGGCACACGGCGACGTCGGACAGCCGATCTCGTGGGCGCAGCAGACCGTCGGCGGCATGGTCGCGCTGACCTGCCAGCCGTCCAGCCCCACGGTGCTCGGCGAGGCCGGCGATCAGGCGTCGTGGGGCACGGTCGTGTGGGCGACCGACAACGTGGCCGGGCTGACCTGGCAGATCGGCGCCGACACCGCCGTGCGCGGCAACGCCACCACGGGCAGCCTGCCCAATACCAACGATCCGGCGTTCCGCGCGATCAACAACCGCTGGCCGGTGTTCGGCTTCAACCGCAGCCTCGGGACGGTCGGTCCCGCCGCCACCGCGCCGATCGTGTTCGCGGTAGGCCACGTCCGGACGCCGGCGATCTCGTACCTCGGCGCGTCGTTCAACGCCTGGTGGTCGACCTACTGGGCGAGCTGGCAGGACATGCTGGCGTGGTTCCGCGACGACCTCGGCGCGGCGGCGCGCGGCGCCGCGGCGCTGGACGCGCAGGTCCAGGCGTGGGCCACCCAGGCGGTGGGCGGCGGCGCGGTCGGCGATCGCTACGCGGCGATCTGCGCGCTCGCGCTGCGCCAGGCGTTCGGCGGCACCGAGCTCATCAACTTCCATGGCACGCCGTGGGCCCTGCTGAAGGAGATCTCGAGTGATGGCAACGTCTCGACGATCGACGTGACCTATCCGGCGTTCCCGGCGTACCTGCAGCTCAGCCCGGGCTATCTGCAGATGGTGCTCGCGCCGGTGTTCGACTACGTCGAGAATCATCCGTACCCCAAGCTGTTCGCGCCGCACGATCTCGGCTCGTCGTACCCCAACGCGGCGGGGCACCTCGATGGCACCGGCGAGGAGGATATGCCGGTCGAGGAGTCGGCCAACATGCTCATCATGGCGGGCGCGCTGATCCAGCGCCTGCCGGTGGCGCAAGCGGCGAGCTACGCCCAGGCGCACTACCGGCAGTTGCGCCAGTGGGCGCAGTACCTGACCACCGCGCTGCCCGATCCGGGAAATCAGAACCAGACCGACGACTTCACCGGCTTCATCGCGCACAGCTCGAACCTGGCGCTGAAGGGCATCGTCGGCATCGCCGCGATGTCGCAGATCGCCCAGGTCGCCGGCAACGCGGCGGACGCCGCGAGCTTCGCGGCGACCGCGAAGAGCTACATCGCGACCTGGCTGACCAGCAGCCAGGATGGCCAGCACCTGCGGCTGGCCTACGATCAGCCCGGCACGTGGAGCCTCAAGTACAACGGCTTTGCCGATCGCCTGCTCGATACCAACCTGGTCTCGCCGGCCGTACAAGCCGAAGAGGCGAGCTGGTACACCGCGAACGCAGGCGCGTTTGGCGTGCTGCTCGATCCGCGCAATGACTACACCAAGACCGACTGGGAGATCTGGACCGCCGGCTTCTTGCAGAGCTTCCCGGCGGTGCGCGACGCGCTGATCACGGATGTCTTTGACTTCGCGAACACGACCGGCAATCGCGTGCCGTTCTCCGACTGGTACATCGTGAGCACGGGCGCGCAGCGCGGGTTCGCCAACCGCCCGGTGATCGGTGGGCTGTTCGCGCTCCAGGCGCTGCGCTACACGCCCAACGGGCTGTGCGGCTACTGGCCGTTCGACGGCAGCGCGCTCGACGCCAGCGGCAACGGTCAGGACGGCGTGGTCGCCGGAGGCGCCGGCTTCGCGGCGGGGCGCCAGGGCGGGGCGATCTCGCTGAACGGCACGACGGCGTTCGTCTCGTCGCAGCGGCCGGTCGTGCGCACCGACGCAAGCTTCTCGATCACCGCGTGGGTGAACCTGGCCAGCACGAGCGGGTTTCGCACCGCGGTGAGCCAGGACGGCGAGCAGGCCAGCGGGTTCTACCTGCAGTTCAGCGCCGCCGAGGGCCGGTGGGCGTTCGCGATGCTCAACCAGGATGGCGGCGCCGCTGCGGCGACGCGGGCCGTGGCGGCCGCCGCGCCGGCCACGAACACCTGGGTCCACCTCGCTGGCGTGCGCGACGCCGCGGCCGGGGTCATCAAGCTCTATGTCGATGGCGCGCTCCAGCAGAGCGTGGCCTACACGACGCGCTGGCAGGCCACGGGCAAGCTGCAGATCGGCCGCGGGCTGTGGAATGGCGCGGGGGCCGACTTCTTCGCCGGGGCGATCGACGAGGTCCGCGCGTTCGATCACGCGCTGTCCGATGCGGAGGTCGCGGCCGCGGCGAGCCTCGGCGCCGGCCTGGTCGCGAGCTTTGGCCTCGACGAGGGCGCCGGCACGACGGCGGCCGACGCGGTGGGCGGCCACCCGCTGGCGCTCGCCGGCGCGACCTGGGCGACCGGCTACGCCGGGCCGGCGCTTGCGTTCGACGGCGCGACCGCCAGCGCGACGACCGGCGCGCTGGTCGATACCACCGGCAGCTTCGCGGTGTCGGCGTGGGTGCTGCCGTCGGACACCACGGCGTTTCGCACCGCGCTGAGCCAGGATGGCACGAGCGTCAGCGGGTTCTTCCTGCAGTACAGCGCGGCCGACGGCGCGTGGGCGTTCGCGATGCTCGACGCGGATGCGCCGGGCGCCGCGGTGTCGCGCGCGGTCGCGCGGTTTGCCCCGCGGGTCGGCGGCTGGACCCACCTCGTCGGCGTGCGCGACCTGGCCGCCGCGCAGCTCCGGCTCTACGTCAACGGCCGGCTGGCCGGCACCGCGGCGTTCGCCGGCGCGTGGAGCGCCACCGGCAGCTTCGCCGTCGGCCGGGCGCGGTTCAACGCGGGGCCGGTCGACTTGTTCCGCGGCAGCATCGACCAGGTGCGCGTGTGGAATCGCGCGCTGTCGGACGCCGAGGTCCGCACGCTGGTATAGCGGATGCGCCGCCGGGCGCGTTGCACGGCGCGAGGCCGCGATGTTTCACCCGGCCGGCGGGCGGCGCCTGCGGTGAGGCCGATCAGCTACTTGAGCGGGTGCGCCGCCGTGGCGTGGGCCTTGCTGTGGCGAGGTGCATGTGGTTTCGCCAGCTGATCGATCGCGAGACGTCGACGTACAGCTACGTGCTCGCCGACGAGCACACGCGCGACGCGGTGATCATCGATCCGGTGCTGGCGCAGGTCGAGCGCGACCTCGGCCTCATCGCGGATCTCGGGCTGCGGCTGATCTACGCGCTCGACACCCACCTCCACGCCGATCACGTCTCGGCGCTCGGCGCGCTGCGCGACCGGCTCGGCGCCAGGGCCGTGGTGTCGCGCCACGCCGGGGTCGGCTGCGCGGATCTCGCCGTCGGCGAAGGCGACGTGCTGCGGTTTGGCGGGCACGCGCTGCGGGTGCTCGAGACCCCCGGCCACACCGCGGGCTGCGTCAGCTACGTGGAGCCCGGCGCGGCGATGGTGTTCACCGGTGATGCGCTGCTGATCCGGGGCTGCGGCCGCACCGACTTCCAGGGCGGCTGTGCGCACCAGCTGTATCGCTCGGTGCACGACAAGCTGTTCGCGCTGCCCGGCGCGACGCTGATCTACCCCGGGCACGATTACCACGGCCGGACCGCGACCACGGTCGACGAGGAGCGTAGGCTCAACCCGCGGCTCGGCGGCGCCACGACGGTCGACGAGTTCGCGGCGATCATGAGCCGGCTCGGCCTGGCCCGTCCCCAGCAAATGGCGCAGGCGCTGGCGAGAAACGCCAGCTGCGGCCAGGCGATCGCGCCGTGACCCGCGCGGGTCTCGCGTACGATGGCGGCTCGTGACTTCGCGCAGGATCCCGCCTACCCCCGACCACGTGCTGGTCGCGGCGCTCGAGGACCTCGGCGGCGCGGTGATCGTCCTCGACGCCAAGCTCGGCGTCGTGCACGCGACGCCCCAGGCCGAGCGGCTGATCGGCGCGACGATCCACCCCGGCGCGTCGCTCGTGAAGCTGCTCTACGGCGAGGCCGACGATCGGCCGATCGCCGAGGCGCTGGTGCATGGCCGCGCCACCACCGGCTCGCTCGACCGCGTCGATCCCGACGGCGCGACCTGGCGGCTCGAGGTGCGCGCGACGCCGATCGAGCGCGACCGCGGCCGGCTCGGCTGGCGGGTCATGCTCGAGGCGGTCGATCGGATGGAGCCATCGGACCCGGCCGGCACGGGGCCCGACGCGGTGGTGCAGTTCCACGGCATGTGGACGCGCGATCCGGCGATGAAGCGGGCGTTTCACGTGATCCGGCGCGCGGCGGCCCGAGAGGTCGGCGTGCTGGTGCGCGGCCCGACGGGGACCGGCAAGGAGCTGGTCGCCCACGCGATCCACGCGCTGTCGCCGCGGGCGCAGGGGCCGTTCCGCGCGGTCAACTGCGCGGCGCTGCCGCCGAGCTTGCTCGAGAGCGAGCTGTTCGGCCACGTCAAGGGCGCGTTCACCGGCGCGGTGCGCGAGAGCTCGGGGATCTTCCGCGCGGCCCACCGCGGCACGCTGTTCCTCGACGAGGTCGCCGAGATGCCGCTCGAGCTCCAGGCCAAGCTCCTGCGCGTGCTCGAGACCCGCACGGTGATCCCGGTCGGCAGCACCGACGCGGTCGCGGTCGACGCGCGGATCATCGCGGCCACCCACCAGCCGCTGCGCGCCGCGGTCCAGGAGGGCCGGTTTCGCGCAGATCTGATGTACCGGCTGCGCATCGTGCCGGTGTTCCTGCCGCCGCTCGCGGCGCGGCGCGGCGACGTCGAGCTGCTCACCCACAAGTTTCTCGACGAGCTCAACGCGCAAGGCGGCCGCCGGATCACGCGGATCGCGCCGGGCGCGCTCGACGCCCTGGTCGAGTACGCCTGGCCGGGCAACGTCCGCGAGCTGCGCAGCGCGCTCGAATACGCCTACGTGATCGGCGATGGCCCCGTGCTCGTCGAGACCGATCTGCCGCCCGAGATCACCGGCATGACGGTCGCGCCCTCGCGACCGATCACCGCGCCGGCGATCGACGATCGCGATCACCCCGACGCCCGCAGGATCCGCACCGCGCTCGAGCGCGCCGCCGGCAACCGCGAGCGCGCCGCCCAGATCCTGGGGATCTCCCGCGTCACGCTGTGGCGCCGGATGCGGAGCTACGGACTGCTCGAGCCGGACGAGATCGAAGCGTCCGAGTGAAACGCAGTTTGAAACGCGCCGTGAAACATCGGGCGCCCCGACGGGTGTAGCCCTCGACAACGCGCGGCGGACGGCGTGGCGCACGTCTTGCTGACCTCCTCGTCATGGTGCAGCCGTGACGATGCCAGCTTCCGTCATCGCGGATTCCTCGTCGGACGGACCGTTCGTGAGCCGCCGCTCGACCTCGTGGATCCTCATCGCGATCGTCGGCCTGACGATCGTCGTGCTCGGCGTGCCGAGCTGGGTCGCGCTCGGCGCGGGCCCGGTGATCGCGCTCGGCTCGGGCGCCGCGCTGCCCGGCGCGATGAAGCCGGTCACCTCGTACACCCTGCAGCTCGGCGTGGTCGCGCTCGGCGCCGGCATGAACCTGGTCGCGGTCTGGGACGTCGGCTCGCACGGCGCCGTGCTCACCGCGGTCAGCCTCGTCGCCGCGCTCGCGATCGGCCTCGTGCTCGGGCGCTGGCTGCGGATCCCGGGCGACACGCCGCTGCTCATCGCCGTCGGCACGGCGATCTGCGGCGGCAGCGCGATCGCCGCGGTCACCAGCGTGCTGCGCTCCCGAGATCAGGAGACCTCGGTCGCGTTCGCCGTCGTGTTCGTGCTCAACGCGGTCGCCCTGGTCGCGTTTCCGCTCCTCGGCCACGTGCTCGGCCTGTCGCAGCCGGTGTTCGGCCGCTGGGCGGCGCTCGGCATCCACGACACCAGCTCGGTCGTCGGCGCCGGCCTCGCCTACGGCCCGCAGGCGCTCGCGATCGCGACGACCACCAAGCTCGCGCGCGCGCTGTGGATCGTGCCGATCACGCTGGTCATCGCGGTGGCGCGGCAGCGCCGCGGCGGCGGTGGCCTTCGGTCCATCAAGTGGCCGTGGTTCATCCTGGGCTTCGTCGCGGTCGCGGCGCTGTTCACCTTCCTGCCGGGGCTCGCGCCGATCGCCCCCGCGGTGGTGCTGATCGGCCAGCGCGCGCTGCTCCTGGCGCTGTTCCTCATCGGCCTGTCGCTCTCGCGCGGCGCGCTCGCCGCGGTCGGCGTGCGCCCGCTGGTGCTCGGCGTCTCGCTGTGGATCATCGTGGGCCTGATCTCGCTGCGCCTGGCGATGCTCGGGTAGCCAGCGCGGCGGCCGCGGCCGGTTCGCCGAGCCTGGCGATCGGGCAAGTCCCACGATTTCGCTGCGCTCCATGCGGACCGCTGGCGGCTCGAGCTCGATCCGCTCCCCACCACGCTCTCGTTCATCGTCGGGCGACAGCACTCGGCCGCGTCGCCGGCAAGCGCTAGACCGACCGCAAGCGTACGTGACGGGGACCCAGGTCGACGAACCGGCGCAGTTCGGACCAGCCACGGGGCGTGGTTGAATCTAGCCTGGGTGTTCGGTCGGCAGCCGCGAGGCGGCGCTCGTACTTGTCGCCCCAGTCGCGCAGCCCGTGCAGCACGGGCTCGAGCGAGCTCCCGAACGCGGTGAGCTCGTAGTC
>Ga0302264_1000318_pt1 | contig 13036 bp, 10 predicted proteins | sample II_Fen_N3_4_FD_194563 | JGI IMG/M metagenome (GOLD analysis project Ga0302264, IMG submission 194563) | Peat permafrost microbial communities from Stordalen Mire near Abisko, Sweden - II_Fen_N3_4 | ecosystem: Environmental > Terrestrial > Soil > Wetlands > Permafrost | place: Sweden: Abisko... | reverse complement strand
GTGCCTGCTGGTGAACGCGCCGATCGCCACTCTCGCCGTCGTCGGTGCCACGGTGTTCCTGCACGACCGACGCGAGCAGAAGGAGACCAAGCTCGACGTCGCCGGCGCCCTCCTGGCCAGCGGCGGGCTGCTCGCCATCGTCTACGGCCTGAGCGAGGCCACTCAGCGCGGCTGGACCTCGAGCCTGGTCCTGTCGATGTTCGCCGTCGGCGCGGTGCTGCTGGTGGCGTTCGTCGTCGTCGAGCAGCGGGTGGAGCACCCGCTGCTACCGATGCGCGTGATCCAGAACCGCAACCGCGGTGGCGCGCTGATCAGCGTGGGGCTCGCCACCATCGGGATGTTCGGGCTGTTCCTCTTCCTGACCTACTACCTGCAGGTCATCCAGGGGTACTCCCCGGTGCGCACGGGCCTGGCGTTCCTGCCGATGACCGTCGGCATGATGACCGGCGCCGTCGGCATCGCCAGCCGCCTGCTCCCCCGCGTCGCGCCGCGCCGGATCATGGTGCCCGGCCTGCTGATCGCCTCGCTGGCGCTGGCCTACCTGACCCGCATCGAGGTCGGCTCGTCGTACCTCCTGCACGTGATGCCGTCGCTGCTGTTCCTGGGCCTCGGCATGGGGATGACGTTCATGCCGGCCATGAGCACCGCGACCCTCGGCGTCGAAGGACGTGACGCCGGGGTGGCGTCGGCCACGGTCAACACCGCCCAGCAGGTCGGTGGCTCCATCGGGATCGCCCTGCTCAACACGATCGCGACCTCGGCCACCACGGCCTACCTGGCCACCCACGGCGCGGACACCCCGCTCGCCATCGCGGTCGGCACGGTGCACGGGTTCTCGGTGGCGATCTGGTACTCCACGGGCTTCCTGCTCACCGCGGCGATCGTGGCTGCGGTGATGATCACGATCGGCCCGGGCGCCCGGCGCCACGCTCCCGAGCTGGCGAGCGAGCCGGTCGCCGTGCTCGTGTGAGTCCCCGTGCTCGTGTGAGTCGCCTTGCTCGTGTGAGTCGCCGTGCTCGTGTGAGCCCGCGTGCTCGTGTGAGCTGAGCGGTCAGGACGGCACCCGGATCCACCGGAACCGTGAGCCCGCACTGCACGTCGAACGCCCCGGTCTGCACGCGTCACTCGCGGCAGACCGGGGCGTCGTGCTGTCCGACGCGGTCCGGCGAGAGGCTCCTCCGGGGCTCCACGGGGCTGTGAGTCACGTGTGTGTCCACGGACGAGCGAGTTAGTTCACGGTCCTGGCAAATCCCCCGACGGCACTTCACCCGGCCTCCACGGAGTCATGTCGACATCGTTGTCGAGAAGATGACATCGCAGGTGGGGGGCCAGCGGCCGCTTCCGGGAGCCGGTACGGCGGGTCGGTCTCGCGAGCGCAAACCGTTCACATGGCGAGACGACTGACCACGACTGGGCGATCGTCCAGTCACAGAGTCACGGAGGGCGAAAAGCGAGGACGAAGGTCCCATGTGCGCCACACCCGTCGGAGACTATGGGTGTGAACCCCGACGACAACAACCTCAACGCCACCTCCCTGGTGAGCGTGTCCAATGCCGAGATTCGCGCTGCCAAGATCGACTGGATCACCGCTCGCGACGGCGACACGCCCGAAGGCCAGGTCGACATGCTCTTCGAGTACTTCCGCATGCTGGTCAGCATGCAGGCACAGGAGATCGCCGAAGAGTTTCGGGCACAGCGCCAGCGCTGAGGCCTACCCGCACCACCAGCGTGACCACATCCCCCAGCACCACCCTCAGCACCACCCGCGGCGCCTCTCCACCGCGATGTCGGATTCCTGCTAGCCCCTCGTCCGCGCGCCGGGAGAGGATCGAGACGTGGCCACCACGATCCTCGACGAGGCGCACTGCCGGGCGGCGGTGCGCGGGCGCGACCCCCGCTTCGACGGCTGCTTCGTGCTGGGCGTCACCTCGACCCGCATCTACTGCCGGCCCAGCTGCCCGGCCCGCACCCCGCGCGACGACCGGATGCGGTTCTACCCCACCGCGGCCGCCGCCCAGGCGGCCGGCTTCCGGGCGTGCCTGCGCTGCCGCCCCGACGCGAGCCCCGGCTCCCCCGCGTGGGACGTGCGCGGCGACGTGGTGGCCCGGGCCGTGCGGGCCATCGACGACGGCCTCGTCGACCGGGCCGGCGTGCCCGCCCTGGCCGCCACCCTCGGCTACAGCGAACGCCAGCTGGAGCGGCTGCTGCTCGACGAGCTGGGCGCCGGGCCGCTCGCCCTGGCCCGCGCCCGGCGCGCCCAGACCGCCCGCACCCTGATCGAGTCCACCGCGCTGACGATGACCGAGGTCGCGTTCGCCGCGGGCTACTCCTCCGTCCGCGCGTTCAACGACGCCGTCCAGGCGACCTACGGCGTCACCCCCACGGGTCTGCGCGAACGGGCCCGCCGGCACGACGAGCCGCACGGGGGCCTCGTCGCCCTGCGACTGGCGTTCCGCCGGCCGCTGGAGCCCAGCAACCTGCTGGGCCACCTGGTCGCCACGGCCGTGCCGGGCGTCGAGGAGTACCGCGACGGCGCCTACCGGGCGACGCTCCGGCTGCCCCGCGCCTGGGGCATCCTCACCGTGCATCGGCCGGACGGTGGCGCCTTCCCCGTCACGCTGCGGCTGGCCGACGTGCGTGACCTGCCGGCGGCCGTCGCCCGCACCCGGCGGTTGCTCGACCTGGACGCGGACCCGGTGGCGGTCGACGAGGCGCTCGCCCACGACCCGCACCTGCGGCCCCTCGTCGAGCGCACCCCCGGCCGCCGTGTGCCGCGCACGCTCGACCCCGACGCGATGGCCCTGCGCGCGGTGATCGGCCAGCAGGTGTCCACGGCCGCCGCCCGCACGCATGCCGCGCGGCTGGTCGCCGCCCTCGGCACACCCGTCGCCGACCCGGACGGCGCTCTGACCCACCTGTTCCCCACCCCGGCCCAGCTGGCCGCCGACCCAGCCGCCACCGATGAGGCCCTGGCCATGCCGGCGGCCCGTCGCCGGACCTTCGCGGCCCTGGCCCAGGCCCTCGCCGACGGCACCGTGCTGCTGGACCCCGGCGCCGGCCGCGACGACGCCCGGCGCGCGCTGGCGGGGGTGCCCGGCATCGGCCCCTGGACCGTGGAGACGGTGGCGATGCGGGCGCTCGGCGACCCCGACGCCTTCGTCGCGACCGACCTCGGGGTGCGCGCCGCCGCCGGGGCGCTCGGCCTGCCCACGTCCCCCGCCGCGTTGAGCGCCGCCGCGGCCGCCTGGTCGCCGTGGCGCGCCTATGCCGTCCAGCACCTGTGGGCGGTCGGCACCCACCCGGTGAACTCCCTGCCCGACGACCCGCCCGACGACCCGACCGACCGACCGCCCGCCCGACGCCCCCGCACCTCGTCGAGCCGCACCGAGGAGACCCAGCCATGAGGCACACCGTCATCGACTCGCCTCTGGGCGAGATCACGCTCGCCGCCGACGACGACGCCCTGGTGGGCGTCTGGCTCGCCGGCCAGCGCCATCGGCCCGGCGACGAGCAGCTCGGCGACCGCCTCGGCGACGACGAGGCCGCCACCGACCCGGTGCTCGCCCCCGCCCGCGCCCAGCTCGCCGAGTACCTGGCGGGGCGGCGCGAGGAGTTCACCGTGCCCACCCGGGCCGCCGGCACACCCTTCCAGCGCGCCGTCTGGGACGCCGTCGCCGCCATCGGCTACGGCCGCACGCGGACCTACCGCCAGCTGGCCGACGACATCGGGCGGCCCACCGCGGTCCGCGCGGTCGGCGCCGCGGTGGGCCGCAACCCGGTGTGCCTCGTCGTGCCCTGCCACCGGGTGGTCGGTGCCGACGGCTCGCTCACCGGCTACGCGGGAGGCCTCGAGCGCAAGCAATGGCTGCTGGCCAGGGAACAGTCGATCGCATCCTGAGACGATCAGCCCCAGCGGGCGGACCGTGACCCGTTTGTGACCTCCCGGTTACTCGCCGGTACGACGCGGGTGATGTCATGAACGGGCGCCCCCGTGGCGGGGCGCCCACCGGTCTGGCCGCAGCTGCGCCGACCCGTGGCTCGACCCACGAAAGAGGTGGCGGATGACTTCCGCGACACTGCGCCGAACCACGGCGATCACGGCTGGGCTGGCGGCGACCGCTCTCCTCCTGGCGGCCTGCGGCAACGGCAACGGCGGCTCGGACGCCACCGGGACCGCGGGCGCCGGTGGCGACTCGCTGACCATCGGCACCACCGACAAGATCACCACGATCGACCCGGCCGGCTCGTACGACAACGGCTCCTTCGCCGTGATGAACCAGGTCTACCCGTTCCTGCTCAACACCCCCTACGGGAGCCCGGACGTCGAGCCGGACATCGCGGTGTCCGCGGAGTTCACCAGCCCCACCGAGTACACGGTGAAGCTCAAGCCCGGCCTGAAGTTCGCCAACGGGCACGCCCTGACCTCGTCCGACGTGAAGTTCACGTTCGACCGGCAGCTGACGATCCTGGCGAACGGCGCCGACGGCGGCAACGGCCCCGCGTCGCTGCTCTACAACCTCGAGTCCACGGACGCGCCGGACGACACCACGGTGGTGTTCCACCTGAAGTCCGAGAACGACCAGGTGTTCCCGCAGAACCTGTCGAGCCCCGCCGGGCCGATCGTCGACGAGGAGGTGTTCGCCGCCGATGCGCTGACCCCGGACGACGAGATCGTCGCCGCCAAGCCGTTCGCCGGGCCGTACACCATCACCAGCTACACGCTCAACGAGCTCGTCTCGTACGAGGCGAACCCGGAGTACCAGGGCCTCTACGGCGCCCCGAAGTCGAAGACCGTGACGGTGCAGTACTTCGCCGACTCGTCGAACCTCAAGCTCTCCGTGCAGCAGGGTGAGGTGGACGTCGCCTTCCGCTCGCTGTCGGCCACCGACATCGACGACCTGCGCGGCGACGACAACGTCAAGGTCGTGGACGGGCCCGGCGGCGAGATCCGCTACATCGTCTTCAACTTCGACACCCAGCCGTTCGGCGCCACCACCGCGGACGCGGACGCCAGCAAGGCCCTGGCCGTGCGCCAGGCCGTGGCCGACCTCATCGACCGCACCGCGATCGCCGACCAGGTCTACAAGGGCACCTACACGCCCCTGTACTCCTACGTGCCGGCCGGCCTGACCGGCGCCACCGAGTCGCTCAAGGGCCTCTACGGTGACGGCAAGGGCGGTCCCGACGCGGGCAAGGCGAAGGCCGCCCTGGCCGACGCCGGCGTCTCCACCCCGGTCACGCTCAACCTCCAGTACTCCAACGACCACTACGGCCCGTCCTCCGCGGACGAGTACGCGCTGATCAAGGACCAGCTGGAGTCGAGCGGCCTGTTCACGGTGAACCTGCAGACCACCGAGTGGACGCAGTACTCCAAGGACCGGACCACCGACGTGTACCCCGTGTACCAGCTCGGCTGGTTCCCGGACTACTCGGACGCGGACAACTACCTGACGCCGTTCTTCCTGGAGGAGAACTTCCTGGGCAACCACTACGTCAACCAGGACGTCAACGACCTGATCCTCAAGCAGGCCACGACGACGGACGCCGGCGAGCGCACCGCCCTGATCGAGAAGATCCAGGACACGGTGGCCGCCGACCTGTCGACGGTGCCGTACCTGCAGGGTGCGCAGGTGGCCGTGGTCGGCAAGGACGTGCAGGGCGCGCAGGACACGCTCGACGCGTCCTTCAAGTTCCGCTACGGGGCCCTGTCCAAGGGCTGACGTCCGGCTGACGGGGCGGCCCTCCCTCACCGGGGGGCCGCCCCTAGGCTTGCGGCCGCACGCGGATCGAGAGAAGGACGAATGACGATCACGCAGGACCTCGCGGTCGACGCCGTCACGCCCGAGCCCGACGACGCGCCGAGCGGCCGGCGACGACGGGCCGGCGGCGGGCTGGGCCGCTACCTGCTCGTCCGGTTCCTGCTCATCTTCCCGACCGTGCTGATCCTGGTGACGGTCGTGTTCGTGCTGATGCGCGCGACCGGCGACCCGATCACCGCCGCGCTCGGCGGCCGGCTGCCCGCCGACCAGCTGGCGACGCGGATCCACGCCGCAGGCTACGACCGGCCGCTGCTCACGCAGTACCTGGAGTTCCTGTCCGGGATCGCCCGCGGCGACTTCGGCACGACGATCTCCGACCACCGCCCCGTGACGCAGGTGCTCGTCACCTACGGCACGGCGACGCTCGAGCTCGCGCTGTACGCGCTGCTGGTGGCCTTCCTGGTCGGCATCCCGCTCGGCCGGATCGCGGCCGCCCGGCGGGACAAGGCGCCCGACGCGGCCCTGCGCGTCTCGGCGATCCTCGCGTACGCGACCCCGGTGTTCTTCGCCGGCATGATCCTCAAGCTCGTGTTCGCGGTGTGGCTGCCGATCCTGCCGGTGGCCGGCCGTGCGACGACGCGCAGCACGCTGGAGATGAAGACCCAGGGCGCCAACACCGGGATCTACCTCGTCGACGCCATCAGCACCGGGAACTGGGCCATCGTGGGCGACGTGCTGCAGCACGCGGTGCTGCCGTCGCTCGCGCTCGGCCTGCTCACCGCCGGGGTGTTCCTGCGGCTGGTGCGCACCAACATGATCGGCACCCTGCAGACGGGCTACGTCGAGGCGGCCCGCTCCCGCGGGGTCTCCGAGCGGCGCCTGGTGCGCACCCATGCGTGGCGGCCGGCGCTGGTGCCGATCATCACCGTGATCGGCCTGCAGATCGCCATGCTGCTCGGCGGCGCCGTGCTGACGGAGACCACGTTCGAGTGGAAGGGCCTGGGCTTCCAGCTGGTGCAGTACCTGCTGGCCCGGGACTTCGTCGCGGTGCAGGGCATGGTCGCCCTGCTGGCCGTCATCGTCGCGGTGACGAACTTCGTCGTGGACGTCATCGCCGCGCTCGTCGACCCGAGGATCCGGTACTGATGACTGCCGACATCGCCACCCCCGCCGTCCCGCCCACGTCGGACCAGATCGCCGCCGTCATGACGCCCGAGCACGGACCCTTCTGGCACCGCCTGCCCCTGGTGCACCAGCTGCGGTCCAGCGTGGGCCTGCAGCGCGGCATGCTCGTCGCCGGCCTGGTGCTCACCGCGGTGTTCGTGCTGACCGCCGCGCTCGCGCCGCTGCTCGCGCCGTACTCGTGGGCCCAGCTGCGGGACGACGACGGCCTGTTCGGCTCCCAGCTGCCGCCGTCGGCGCAGCACCTGCTCGGCACCACGGTCGGCGGGTACGACGTGCTGTCCCGGGTGATCTGGGGCAGCCGCACGGCGCTGCTGGTCATCGTCGTCGCCGTGGTGCTCTCGTTGTTCGCCGGGGTGCTGCTCGGGCTGCTGTCCGGCTACTTCGGCGGCTGGGTGGACCGGGTGCTCGTCGTCGTCGCGGACGCGATCTACGCCTTCCCCTCCCTGCTGCTGGCGATCGTGGCGGCCATCGTCATCAGCGGCGGGCAGTCGAAGATGTGGGGCGGCATCTTCGCGGCGGCGGTGTCCATCACCGTCGTGTTCATCCCGCAGTACTTCCGGGTGGTGCGCTCGGAGGTGATCCGGGTCAAGAACGAGGCCTTCGTCGAGTCGGCCCGCGTGATCGGCGCCTCCAGCGCGCGGATCATGACCCGCCATGTGCTGCGCAACTCGGTGCGCACGTTGCCGCTGATCCTCACGCTGAACTGCTCCGAGGCGATCCTCACGCTGGCGGGCCTGGGCTTCCTCGGGTTCGGCATCGAACCGTCGTCCGCCGCCGAGTGGGGTTACGACCTCAACAAGGCGCTGTCGGACGTCACCAGCGGCATCTGGTGGACCTCGGTGTTCCCGGGTGTGGCGATCGTGCTCACCGTGCTGGGCATCACGCTCGTCGGCGAGTCGCTCAACGACCTGGCCGACCCGCGGCTGCGCACCCGGCGGGCGGCCGGACGCGGCCGGATCGCCGCCGCCACGCCCGACGACCTGCCGGTCGTCGACGAGACGACGACGGGAGAGGCCCGATGAGCGCCCGGGACGACGTGCTCGACCTGCGCGACCTGCGGGTGACCTTCGCCACCGACGGCGGCGACGTCGAGGCGGTGCGCGGGGTCAGCCTGCGCGTGGCGCCGGGCGAGGTGCTGGCCATCGTCGGGGAGTCCGGCTCCGGCAAGACGGTGACGGCCCGCTCGATCCTCGGGCTGCTGCCCGAGACCGCGACGACCACCGGCGCGGTGCTGCTGCGCCGCAACGACGACTCCGGCACCGGCGACGTGCTCACGCTCTCCGGCGCGCGGCTGCGCGAGGTGCGCGGCCGGGACGCCGCGATGGTGTTCCAGGAGCCGTCCACGGCCCTCAACCCGGTGTTCCCGGTCGGCTGGCAGATCGCCGAAGGGCTGCGCGCCCACCGGCGGCTGTCCCGGGCGCAGGCCCACCGGGAGGCCGTCGAGGTGCTGCGCCGGGTCGGCATCCCCGACCCCGAGCACCGCGCCAAGTACTACCCGCACCAGTTCTCCGGCGGGCAGAAGCAGCGCATCGTCATCGCGCAGGCCCTGGTGCTGGCGCCCGGGCTGGTGATCGCCGACGAGCCGACCACGGCCCTGGACGTCACCGTGCAGGCCGAGATCCTCGACCTGCTGCGCCGGCTGCCCACCGAGTTCGGCACCGCGATCGTGCTGATCACGCACAACATGGGCGTGGTCGCCGACCTGGCCGACCGGGTGGCGGTGATGTACCGCGGGCGGATCGTCGAGCAGGCGGACGTCCGCACGCTGTTCTCCGCGCCGGTGCACCCGTACACCCGGGCGCTGCTGGCCGCGGTGCCGCGGGTCGGCGGCTCCCGGCCGCCGGCTCCGGGCGCGGGCGCGGTGACGACGGCCGGCACCGGACCAGCCACGGCCCCCGCCCCGAGCCCGGCACCCGCGACGGTCCACGACGCGGCGCGGCGCGAGGCGCCGGCGGCACCGGCCGCGCCGGTGGCTGCGGTGGCTCCCATCGTCGAGGCCCGCGCGCTGACCATCACCTACCCCGGCCGGCTGGGTCGTCCCGACTTCACCGCGGTGGACGGCGTCGACCTGACCATCGCGCCCGGCGAGGTGCTCGGCCTGGTGGGCGAGTCCGGCAGCGGCAAGACGACCATCGGCCGCGCCATCGCCGGCCTGACCCGCGTCAGCGGCGGCTCGCTGTCCGTGCTCGGCACCTCGGTGCACGGTGCGTCCGAGCGGACCTTCCGGCCCGTCCGCCGCCGCATCGGCTTCGTCTTCCAGGACCCGGCGACCAGCTTCAACCCGCTGCTGACCATCGCCGCGTGCGTCGCCGAGCCGCTCATCGTGCACGGGGTGGCGAAGAGCGTCGCAGCGGCCCGGCCGCGGGTGGACGAGCTGCTCGAGGCGGTGCAGCTGGAGCGCTGGTACGGCGACCGCTACCCGCACGAGCTGTCCGGCGGCCAGCGTCAGCGCGCCAGCCTCGCCCGGGCCCTCGCCCTCGACCCGGAGCTGCTGATCGCCGACGAGCCCACGTCGGCCCTGGACGTGTCGGTGCAGGCCCGCGTGCTGGAGCTGTTCGCGCAGCTGCAGGAGCGGCTCGGCTTCGCATGCCTGTTCATCAGCCACGACCTCGCGGTGGTGGACCTGCTGGCGCACCGGATCGCCGTGCTGCACCACGGCCGGCTCGTCGAGCAGGGCACCGGCGCGCAGGTGCTGGGCAACCCGCGCGAGGAGTACACCCAGCGGCTGCTCGCGTCGCTGCCGGTGCCGGACCCGGTGGAGCAGGCCGAGCGCCGCGAGGCGTGGCGGGCGCTGGTCGGACCCTGACCGGGGGTCGGACCCTGACCCGCGGCCCGGTCAGCTCCGGGCGATCGCGATGAGCAGCATCGTCACCAGGAACCCGACCACGAGGTTGAGCACGAGGAAGGTGCGCCAGCCCGTGTTCGCGCGCTCGCAGTCCTCGTCGCGCACCGCCCAGAAGCGGGCCGTGCTCACGGCGTAGGGCAGCGGCAGCACCGCGGCGAGCGTGCCCGGCCACGGCACCACCAGGAGCACCCCCGCCGCCAGCAGGTAGGCGGCCACTGCGGCCCGCGTGGTGGCCCGCGCACCGAGCACGGTCGCCACCGAGGCGATGCCCGCCTCGCGGTCGGCCCGCACGTCCTGCACGGCGCCGAACGCGTGCGAGGCCATCCCCCACGCGACGAACGCGACCAGCACCGGCCACGTGGTACGCGCCCCCAGCGGGGCGCCGACCAGCACCAGCGCGTACAGCAGCGGCCCGACGAAGTGCATCGCCGAGGTCACGGAGTCGAGCACCGGGCGCTCCTTGAACCGCAGCCCCGGCGCCGAGTAGGCGACCACGAGGAACAGCACGACGAGCAGCACCGCGCTCGCCGCCGCGGAGCCGACCACGACGAGGTAGGCGACGAACGGCAGCACCGTCACCGCGGCGGCCGCCAGGATGCGCCGGTGCACCGCGCGGGCGCGCTCCGGGGCCACCAGCGCACCCTCGATGCCACCCTTGCGCGGGTTGCGCAGGTCGGAGGCGTAGTCGAACACGTCGTTCACGCCGTACATCGCCAGGTTGTACGGGACCAGGAAGAACAGCGTGCCGATGACGAAGGTGGCGTCCAGCCGGCCGCCGGTGGCCATCAGGTACCCCGCGGCGAACGGGTACGCCGTGTTCACCCAGGAGAACGGCCGGGACGCCGCCAGCACCTCCCTCATGCGGGGTCCGCGGCGGGATCGGTGGCGGGGCCCGCGGCGGGATCGGTGGCGGGGCCTGCGGCGGGATCGGTAGCGGGGGCCGCGGCAGGGCCGGCCTCGTCCTGCCGCCCGGCCTCGTCGCGCGAGCGGGTGCGGCGGCCGAGCACGGTCCACGCCACCGGCACGCCCACCGCTGCCGCGATCGCGTAGGCGAAGTCCTCGACGGGCGCACCCCAGACGTAGATCCCGAGGATCTTGTCCGGGTCGTACACGTACAGGCCGGCGCGGATCATCAGGGTGTCGAACACCAGCGTGAGCACGATCAGCACCAGGGCGGTCGCCGCCAGCGGCCGGGCGCGCAGGCGGCGCAGCACCGGCCAGCAGACGCCGGTCAGCACCGCCAGCACGAGGAGGTCGAGCAGCGCGTTCGTCATGCGCCCGGCCCGCCCTCGGCCCGAGAGCCGTCACGTCCGGCCCGCGCCGCCTCGGTCCGCGCCGCCTCGGTCCGCATCGCCTCGGACCGCGCCGCCCGTCGGTCGAACGCCCGCCAGGCGAGCAGCGCGGAGTAGCACAGCAGGGCGAGGAAGAACGCCTCCTCCAGCGGCAGCTCCGGCGCGAGCAGCACCCCGGTCATGTGCGGGGAGTCGCCGCGGGCGAAGATGCCCAGCGCCAGCCCGGCGAGGTCCCAGGCCAGGAACGCCAGCACGCCGACGCCGATCGTCAGCGCCGCCCGGCGCGGCTGCGCCCAGAAGGCGAGGCGCCAACGCCGGTCGATCAGGGCCAGCCCGCCGAGCGAGACCAGCAGCGCGCCGAGGTAGGCGAACCGGATCACGTCACGTCGCTCCACACCCCGCCGCGGCGGGCGGCGGCGAGGAACCCCGGCCGCAGCGGCCCGGGCAGCGCCCGCGCGGACGTCTCCCCGAGCATCCGCTTGACGACGAGCTCGGCGCCGATGAGCACCATTGGCAGCCCGACGCCGGGCACCGTCCCGCCGCCCACGTGCAGCAGGTTGGGCACCCGCCGCGACGCCACCCCGGGACGGAACATCGCGCTCTGCGCCAGCGTGTGCTCCATGCCGAGCGAGGTGCCCCGCCAGGCGGACAGCTCCCGGGCGAAGTCGGCGGGAGCCACCACGCGGCGCGCCACCACGCGTCCGCGCAGGTTGTCGATGCCCGCCCAGGCGCCGATCTGGTCGAGGTAGCCGTCGGCCTGGCGCTCGACGAGCTCACGGCCGCGCGTCCCCGCACCGAGGGACGGGTCGGCCGGGTACGGCACCAGGACGAACAGGGCCTCGTCCCCCGGCGGCGCAACTCCCGGGTCGGTGGCCGACGGTCGCGACACGTACAACGACGCCGGCGACGGCACCGTGAGATCGACCCCGAGGCTGGTCCGGCCGTGGCCGAGGATCGCCTCGAAGTTCGCCGGCCAGTCGCGGGTGAAGAACAGCGAGTGGTGCGCCAGCTCGGGCAGCGCGCCGCGGACCCCGGCCATGACGAGCAGCGCGCCGATGCCCGGTCCGCGGCGCGACCAGGCGCGGCCCGGCAGGTCGGCGAACGGGTCGGAGAGCAGGACGGTCTCGGTGTGATGGCGGTCGGCGTTCGAGACGACGATGTCCGCGGGGATCACCTCGCCGTCGGCCAGGCGCACGCCGCGGGCGATGCCGAGCCGGCGGGGGTGCCGGCGGCTGGCGGACGCGTGCTCCACCTCGATGCCGACGACGTCCGCGCCGGTGCGGACCTGCACGCCCTCCCGCCGGGCGAGCTCGGCCAGTGCCTGCACCAAGGTGTACATCCCACCCCGCGGGTAACGTACGCCTTCGTTGAGGTCGAGGTGGCTCATCAACGAGTACAGCGCCGGCACCCGGTACGGCGAGGAGCCGAGGAACACCGCGTGGTACCCCAGCACCTGACGCAGCACCGGGTCGTCGACCGTCTTCTCGATCTGCTGCGCGAGGGTGCGGGTCAGCAGGCTCGCCAGCTCGGGCCCCCGCCGCACCAGCTCCGCGGTGAGGATGCGGTCCGGGCGCTGGAAGGTCGTGTACAGGAAGTGGTCCAGGGCGACGCGGTAGGCGTCCGACGCCCGCGCGCCGTACCGGGCGATCGCGGCCCCCGCGCCGGGCTCCCGGGCCTCGAACCGCGCGGTGTTCACCACCGGGTCCGCCGACAGCTCGAACGGCTCGGAGCGGGCGCCCGGCTCGTCGGGCTCGGGGAACAGCCGGTACACGGGGTCGAGCGGGACGAGGTCCAGGTGGTCCTCGATCCGCGCACCGAGCAGGGCGAAAGTGTGCTCGATCACCTCGGGCATGAAGTACCACGACGGCCCGGTGTCGAACCGGAAGCCGTCGAACGACGCGGTCCCGACGCGGCCGCCGACGGTGTCGTGCCGTTCCAGCAGGGTGACCAGGGCG
>Ga0302264_1000309_pt1 | contig 13147 bp, 8 predicted proteins | sample II_Fen_N3_4_FD_194563 | JGI IMG/M metagenome (GOLD analysis project Ga0302264, IMG submission 194563) | Peat permafrost microbial communities from Stordalen Mire near Abisko, Sweden - II_Fen_N3_4 | ecosystem: Environmental > Terrestrial > Soil > Wetlands > Permafrost | place: Sweden: Abisko... | reverse complement strand
CGCGGACATCAACGCCTCGGCGGACAAGCTGGCGGCCCGGCTGGACCAGCTGGACTCGGACCTGGCCCCGCTGCGCGCGGACTGGTCGGGCGAGGCGGCCGGCGCGTACGAGGCCGCCAAGGCGAAGTGGAGCGCGGCGATCACCGACATGCGGGCGTTGCTCGCGCAGGTCGGCCAGGCCGTGGCCACGTCCGGGTCGGACTACCAGTCGACCGAGAGGTCCAACGCGTCGATGTGGTGAGGCGTCGAGCGTGGCGCCCGCGGCCTGGTCGGCGGGCGCCACGGTCACGTCCGAGGTGAGGAACGGAGCAGCAGATGGCAGGGGACTCCTCGCGCATCGAGCCGGAGGTGCTCAACCAGCGTCTGAACCGGCTCACCGAGGCGCAGGACACGATCAACGCGCTGCGTGACGCCGTGTACGGCGTGCGCAACGGCGCCGACTACCGGACCTGGTCGCTGGCCGAACCGGCGCGCCAGTTCGCGGCTGTGCTCGAGGCCCAGGTCGCCGCGATCGACGAGCGGCTGCGCCAGGCCAGCGAGACCGTCGCGACGTACCGCGACAACCTGGTGCGCTACGGCCAGGAGTCGGTGGCGACCGACGAGGACGTGGCGGCGACGCTGTCCGCGTTGGAGCAGAAGGTCGACGTGGGCCAGCGCGAGCGGCTCACCTACGCCGAGCAGGAGGCCCGGCGGATGGCGGCCCAGTACGGCGGCCAGGCGCCGGAGACGAGCGCAAGCCCGACCAGCACGGCCTCCGGGCCGTCCACCACAGCGCCCTCGGCCGGCAGCCCGACGATCGCATGAGCATCGCGCGACGCGTGGCCGCTGTCGCGGCCCTCGCCCTGCTGGTCGGCCCCCTCGGAGCCACGGCGGCGACGGCCGACGACTGGGCGGACTCCCAGAACGGCCTCTGGTACTACACGGTGCCCAACCTCGAGACCGTGCACCAGACCGCCGACGGATCCGGCATCACCATCGCCGTGCTCGACGGGCCGATCAACCCCGACGTCGCAGAGCTCGCAGGCACGAACCTCGTCGTCGACACCGATCTCGGTGACCTGTTGCCGGAGAACGCGTGCCCGGCCACCAGCACCGACCCGGGCGCATTCCACGGCACCTCGATGGTCTCCCTCATCCTCGGCACCGGAGCCTCCGCCGACCCGCAGCTGCCCACCGGGGTGATGGGCGTGGCCCCCGGCGCCACCGTCCGCTACTACCCGGTGACGGCGCCGAGCGTCGATGTCGATCCCAACGGTGAGAAGGTCGACTGCACGCCCCGGTACGCGCTCGTCGGCTCCTTGCTGCAGAGGGTGATCGACGACGGCGCGGACATCATCTCCACCTCCGTCGGCCTGGCCGGCCTGATCGCACCGGAGGACGTCCTGGCCGCGGCCCGTGCCGGCGTGATCATCGTCGCCGCGGCGGGCAACGACCACATCACCGTGCTCGGCGTCCCCGAGAGGTTCAACGGAGTGGTCGCGGTCGGGTCGTTGGGCATCGACCTGACACCGAGCAGCTTCAGCAACTACGGGCCTCAGCTGGGTGTGCTGGCCCCCGGTGAGAAGATCCTCGCCGCGCGGCCGGAGGACGGGTGGACAACCCACAGCCTCGCCTCGGGCACCTCGAACTCGGCTCCGATCACGGCCGGAATCATCGCGCTGGGCTGGTCGGCACACCCCGACGCGACGGCCAACCAGATTCTGCAAGCCGTCGCCCGCACCACCGGGGGCACCACCCACGACCTGGTCCGTGACGACCGCAGCGGGTTCGGCATGCTCAACGCCCGTCAGCTGGTTGCCACCGACCCCACTCAGTTCCCCGACGTCAACCCCTTCGTCACCGCGGACGGCGAACCGACCATCGGCCAGCTGGCGGAGGCCATCGCTCCCACCCCCACCCCGACCGCGAGCGCGAGCGCCGAGCCCTCCGCGACGGCAACCGCTGCACCGGCGCCCGACGAGGGCGGTCTGCCGCCCTGGCTGGTCCCGGCCCTCGGCGGGGGCCTGCTGATACTCGTCGTCGGTGCCGTCGCGGCCGTGCTGGCCGCCCGCCGCCGCACCCCCCGGACAGACCCCGCCGGAAGGACCTGACATGGGCATCCACGCCACTGAGCTGGGCTTCACGCAGGATGCGCGCCTCGGCGCGATCGACGCCGATGCGAGCACGCTCGGCGAGGTGTCCTCCGCCGTCGAGGAGCACGCCCAGTCGCTGCGTTCGATCGCGGGAGACCTCGGGCTGTCCGGGCTGGTCGCCGACGCGGCCGGCGAGGCCGTCAACGACCTGGGCAGGCAGCTGCTCGACCTGGCGGACGCCGTCAGCGCCGTCCAGCGGGGTGTCACCACGGCACGGACCGCGATGTCCGCCGCGCAGGCGGCCCACGACGCGCTGCCGGAAGTCGCGTTGACCAGCAGCGAACGAGCGGTCGTCACCCAGTACGCCGCCGTCCCCGCCGCGGGCTACGCCGCGAGCGCCCAACGCGAGTACTACCTCCACCAGCACGAGCTCGCCCGCGAAGCCGCCGCTGCGGCCGCACTCGACCAGCTGAGCAGGTCCCTCGCTTCCGCGGCCAGCGATCTGGCGCCCAGCAACGACGTCGACAAGGGGGAAGTGAACCGGCCCGGCTCGTCCGGTGGTGCGACCGGCCGCGCCACTGTGCCGACGCTCCCGGCGACCACGGTGCCTGCGCTGCCCCGGGTCACCGCGCCGACCATCCCGGACCCGGTCCGGGTCGCCGACCCCGTGGTCACCACCCCGACCCTCCCCGTGCCGGGCGATCCGGTCATCGACCCGCGCCCCATCCCGAACGTCGACGGGACGGTCGGGGGCACGGTCCCCGGCGGCACGCACTCCGCCGGTGGGAGCGGCTGGACGCAGTCCGGTCCCGGCGGCTCCGGTCCGTCGTGGGGCGCTGGGCTCGCCGTCGGCGGCCTGGCCCTCGGTGCCGGCGGCCTCACCCGCGGCCTGGCCACCGGTGGGGGGTTGGCCGGACTCGGCTCGAGCACCGGTTCCGGAAGCATCGGCGGGGCGGCCGCACGCGGCGGCACCGGAGTCCTCGGCGGGACGGGTCCCGGCGGGGGAGCGGGCGCCACCGGCACCGGCACTGGCACCGGAGGCGGCACGGGCAGCACGGCCGGCGGCATGACCGCGCTCGGCGGCGGCGGCGGCGCGACGGCCGGCCGCGGCGGGGTGCTGGGCTCCGGGTCGACGTCCGGGCGCACCGCGATGCCGGGTGGTGGTGCGGGCGGCTCCGGTTCGTCGAAGAAGCGGCGACGCGACGCGCTGGGCTACCTCGCCCCGGAGGTCGACGAGCTGGACGATGCCGCCCTGCCGACCACCCTGCGCGGCGCCCGCGCAGGCGACCGGGACAGCGCAGCCCTGCCGGTCGCGATCGACGACGAGTCCTGAGCGGGTCAGCGCTGCGCGTGCACCGTGAAGGTGCGCTCCCCGATCTGCACGCTCGACCCGTCGGCAACCGGCACCGGGTGGTCGCTGCCGGCCTGCACGGTGGTGCCGTCCGGCGCGACGACCGCGGTGCCGTTGCCGGAGCCCGCGTCCGCCACCCAGAACACCCCGCCGTCGACGCCGAACCGGGCGTGGGTCCGCGACAGGGACCGCTGCGGGTCGTCCACCGTCACCAGGTGGTCGCAGCGCTCGCCCGGCCGGGGGCGCGGGGCGCGTCCGACGAGGCCCGGACCGTGCACGATGCTCACCTCACCGGAGTCCAGGGTCAGGACGAAGCGGCCGGTGCCCGCGGTGGCGACCGGCGCGGCCGGCGGTGCCACGACCGGCGCCGCGAGGACCCGCGCCGGGACGGGAGCTGGCGCGACGGGAGCGGGCGCCGGCGCGACGGCCGGCACCGGCGGCGCCGCGGTCACCCGGGCTGCCGGGGCCGGCGCCACATCGACGGCCATGGCCGGGGCGTCAGGGGTCGCCCCGACCCCCGGGAGACGAGGTCCGCGCACGTCGACGACGACGGCCCGGCCCGCCTTGTCGTGCCAGCCCTGTCGTCGTCCGGACGGGTCGAACCCTGCCGAGGCGACCACCAGCCACTGCCCCAGACCCGCGACCAGGTGTCCGGCACCGAGCACCAGTGCTCGCGGCAGCGCCCGCCTGGCCCCGGTGGCGTAGGGCGACTCCAGGCGAGCCGTGCGCAGACCGCAGACGAGGTTTCCCGGGGTCCGCCCGGTGCGCGCCTCCCAGACCACGAGGCCGACGGCCGCCTCGACCCCCACCAGCGCCGCCAGTGCGGGCGAGCCCGACGTGGCCGCCAGGACGCCCACCACCAGGGCGATGCACGCCGCGTCGACGAGGTAGGCCAGCAGTCGACGGTCCACCGGCGCCGGCCGCACCCCGTCGAACGCGGGGTCGAGCACCGCCACCTCGACACCACCCGCCGCCGCGAGCGCCGTCGACGTGCCCACGCCCGCGGCCGACCCGCCCGGGCGGGCACCCGCCGCACGCCGGCTGCGCGCAGACTCCGGTCCCACCGGCTCCGGGGCGATGACCAGCATCGACGTCACCGGCGCCCCGCAACCGGTGCAGAACCGGGCACCCGGTCGCAGCGGGCGGCCGCAGGTGGCGCACCCGGCGGGCCGGCCCGCCGCGGTGAGGCTCATGAGGCCACCTGCCGCAGCAGCTGCACCAGACCGGCCGCGACCACCCCCGCCGGCAGCGCCAGCACCACGACCAACGACTCCACCGCATCGGCCGCGCGGGAGGCCGGCACCGAGCGCCAGCCGCGCACCAGCGGCACCACGAGGGCGAGCACCAGGGCGACGAGCGCGAGCGCCGCGGTCGCCAGCGCCACCCGGAGCAGGCCGTCGTCGGGCAGCACCGCGGCAACCGCCACGGCGACCACGACGGCGGCCAGCCGGGGTGCCCAGCGGCCCACCGCACCGCGTGCCGCGCGCGGCACCAGCGCGAACGCCACCGCGACGGCGACGGCAGTGGCGGTGGCGCCCCACCCGGCCGGTGTGCCGGGGGTCACCGCGACCAGCACCACGGGCGCCAGCGCGGCGGCGAGCAGGCTGACCGCGACGACCGCGGCATCCTTGCGCCGCTCGGCGCGCCCGACGTCCCCACGCACCCGGCCGCCGTCCACGCGCCGCATCGGCCCGGCCGCCGGCGCGCGCACCGACGGCGCCGTGCGCGAGACGTGCGCCACGTCGATCAGCTCGTCGTCCGGCACCGGGAGCACCAGCCGCGGCAGCGAGCGCAGCACCAGCGGCAGCGCCCCGAGCAGCACCGCGGCACCGGCCGCCGCCGGCACCCCGACGAGCAGCGCGACGAGCTGCGTGCCCGCCAGGGCGGCCAGCACGGCGAGCACCACGGCGGCCTCGTCGTCCCCATGGCGCGCGGCCCGGGTGACCACCTGGCGCCCGCCCGCGACGACCGCAGCGGCGAGCAGCCCCGCGACCAGCGCAGCCCGGCGCGTCGGCGCATCGTCGGGCGCCACCAGGACGGCCGCCGCGGCGAAGGCCAGCACGGGTGCGACGAGTGTCGCCGCCCGGGCACCGACCCTCGGCGGGAGCACGGTCAGCACCAGCGCGCCTCCCGCGCAGGCGATCACGCCGGCCAGCCGTACGGCGAACGGCACCGGCCCGCCGGTCACCGCGAGCACGGTGAGAACGAGGGCGGCCGCGGCGGCCGCGGCCAGCAGGGCGGCGAAGGCGGGGGGCCGGCGGCCCGCGGCATCGTCGGCCAGCGCACCGACGCGCCGCGCGACCGGGGGGCGGCCGACCACGTGCACCAGGGTGCCGTCGGCCAGCACCTCGGCGGGTTGGTCGAGGTCGACCCGTCGGCCCTCGGAGTCGAGCACGGCCACACCGGGGGCGTCCACCGGCAGCATCGCGAACCGCAGGGCGTCACCGAGGACGACGTCACCGCGGAGCACGATGTCGCGGCGCTCGGCACCGGCCGCGACCGCCAGGCGCACCTGATCCACCGGCGCAGCGGCCGCTGTCGGTGCGCTCACCACATCTCCTCGGGGCCGGTTCCCGGTGCGCGCCCATGCTAGTGCGCCCACCGGGGTGATGGTCGTGGCCCGGCGAGGACCGGCCACGGTACGGTGGCGCGCGGGCGGCACCAGTGACGTGCACGAACGCCCTGATGATCGAGGCCGAGGGGGTCGACGGATGGCTGCGCCGGCAGCAGCGACGTCCGGGGCCCGGACGGTCTCCGGGACGCTGAGCCCGGGTGCCGCGAGCGTCCCGGCGGGTCCGCCGCAGGTGCCGTCGGGCTCCATCCAGCTCCAGCCCCCGCCGGAGCTGCAGCCCTCCGACGGTGTGAGCGGCCTGCTGTCCAACCTCATCCCCATGGTGGGCTCCGTCGGGTCGATCGTCTTCGTCGCGGTGTCCCAGCCCGGGGTGAAGGGCATGGTGACGGCGGGGATGTTCCTCGTCGCCTCGCTCGGGTTCGTCGCCGTCAACGGCTGGCGCCAGCGCTCGCAGCACCAGGCCGGCACCGTGGGTCAGCGCCGGGAGTACCTCGCCTACCTCGCCGAGCTGCGCGGCACCGTGCGGGAGGCGGCGAAGGCGCAGCGCCGGGCCGCCCTGTGGTCCTCGCCCGACCCCCGGTCGCTGGCCGCCGTCGCCGAGGAGGGCAGCCGGGTGTGGGAGCGCGGCGCCGACCACCCCGACTTCGGGCGCGCGCGCCTCGGGCTGGGTGCGCAACCGCTCTGCCTGGACCTGCTGGCCCCGCAGACGCCGCCGCTCGCCCAGCTCGACCCGGTCGCCGCGTCGGCGGCGCACCGGTTCCTCCTCACCCACCGCGTGCAGCGCGACGTGCCGCTGGCGTTCGACGTGCGGTCGGTGGCGCGGGTGGAGGTCGCCGGGCCGGAGGCCGAGGCGCGGGCGATGGCGCGCGCGATCGTCGCGCAGCTGGCCGCGTTCCACTCCCCCGACGACCTGCAGGTGGCGGTGCTCGCGCGCGACGAGGCGCTGGCCGAGTGGGACTGGGTCAAGTGGCTGCCGCACGCCCACTCCTCCCGCGCGCGGGACGCCGTCGGCCCCGCGCGGATGATCGGCTCGTCGTTGGCGGAGATCGCCGACCTGCTGCCCGCGGGCCTGGCGGACCGGCCGCGGTTCGGCGCGGGCGCGGTCGAGGTGCCGACCCCGCACCTGCTCGTCGTCGTCGACGGCGGCCACGTGCCCGCGGGCAACCCGGTGCTCACCGCCGACGGCGTGCTCGGCGTCACCGTGCTGGACCTGCCCGAGCGGTGGGACGAGCTGGACGACCCGGCCACGCTGCGGTTCCTCGTCGGGCAACGCCTCGAGCGGCGCCCCGAGCTGGCGCCGGTGGACGTGCTGCGCGTCGGCGGCGACGTGCTGCGGATCGAGGGCGACCAGCTGTCCGTCGCCGACGCCGAGGCGCTGGCCCGGCGACTGCTGCCGCGGCGCCGCGGCACCGGTGCCGCCGACGAGGGCCGGCAGCTGTCGGCCGAGCTGGTGGACCTGCTCGGCCTCGGTGACATCCGCGACCTGGACCTGGACCTGGCGTGGCGACCGCGGCTGCCCCGCGACCGGCTGCGGGTACCGATCGGGCTGACCCCGCACGGACAGCCGGTCTCCCTGGACATCAAGGAGTCCGCGCAGCAGGGCATGGGCCCGCACGGGCTGATCATCGGCGCCACCGGCTCCGGCAAGTCCGAGGTGCTGCGCACCCTGGTGCTGGCACTGGCGCTGACGCACTCCTCCGAGGACCTCAACCTCGTGCTGGTCGACTTCAAGGGCGGCGCGACGTTCGCCGGGATGGCGGACCTGCCGCACGTCTCGGCGATCATCACCAACCTCGGCGAGGAGCTGACCCTCGTCGACCGCATGCAGGACGCCCTGCAGGGCGAGATGGTGCGCCGCCAGGAGCTGCTCCGGGCGGCGGGCAACTTCGCCGGGGTCGCCGACTACGAGAAGGCGCGCCGCGGCGGGCGTACGGACCTCGACCCGCTGCCGGCCCTGCTCATCGTCTGCGACGAGTTCTCCGAGCTGCTGTCCGCCAAGCCGGAGTTCGTCGACCTGTTCGTCGCCATCGGGCGTCTCGGCCGCTCGCTGCAGATGCACCTGCTGTTGTCCAGCCAACGGCTCGAGGAGGGCCGGCTGCGGGGGCTGGAGTCGCACCTGTCCTACCGGATCGGGCTGCGCACGTTCTCCGCGGCGGAGTCACGGGCGGTGCTGGGCGTGCCGGACGCCTACTCGCTGCCGCCGGTGCCGGGCGTCGGCTACCTCAAGCCCGACCCGACGACCATGATCCAGTTCCGCGCGAGCTACGTGTCCGGGCCGCCGCGCACCCGCCGCTCGCTGGCGACCCCCGGCGCCGCGGTGGCGGGCCGGCGGACCCGCGTGGAGTCGTTCACCGCCGCACCGGTGGCCGGCGCCGCCCCGGTCGGCGAGAGCGAGGAGCGCACCCCGGACCCCGCCGAGGAGCGCGCGACGTTCGACATCGCGGTGGCGGCGATGCAGGGCCGCGGACGTCCGGCGCACCAGGTGTGGCTGCCGCCGCTCGTCGTGCCGAGCACCTTCGACCAGCTGATGCCCGACCTGGCGCCGGACCCGCGGCTCGGCCTGGTCTCCGCCGGCTGGCGGGCCGTCGGCGCGCTGACCGTGCCGCTGGGCATCGTGGACCGGCCGCTGGAGCAGCGCCGCGAGAACCTCGTGATCGACCTGTCCGGGGCCGGCGGGCACCTGGCCGTCGTCGGCGGGCCACGCACGGGCAAGAGCACCGCGCTGCGCTCCGTCGTCACCGCTCTGGCCCTCACCCGCACCCCGACCGAGGTGCAGTTCTACGTGCTGGACTTCGGTGGCGGCACGTTCACCCCGTTCGCCGGCCTGGCGCACGTCGCCGGCGTCGCCACGCGCAGCGAGCCGGACGTCGTGCGGCGCGTCGTCGCGGAGGTGGAGGGCATCCTCGCCGGGCGCGAGCAGTACTTCCGCACCGCGGGCATCGACTCGATCGAGACCTACCGCACCCGCCGCGCGGCCGGCGGCGCCGACGACGGGTACGGCGACGTGTTCGTCGTGGTCGACGGCTGGGGCACCGTGCGCCAGGAGTTCGACGACCTCGAGCCGCGGCTGCAGGCGATCGCCGGGCGCGGGCTGACGTTCGGTGTGCACGTGCTGGTCTCCGCCGCGCGCTGGATGGACTTCCGCTCGCAGATCAAGGACCTGCTCGGCACCCGCCTCGAGCTGCGGCTGGGCGACCCGTCCGACTCCGACCTGTCCCGCAAGGCGGCCGCGTCGGTCCCGGTCGGGCGTCCGGGGCGCGGCCTGGTGGCCAGCGGCCACCAGGTGCTCGTCGCCCTGCCCCGGGTGGACGGCGACGGGTCGGCCGACACCCTCGGCGCGGGGGTCGGCCACCTGGTGCAGGCCGTTGGTGCGGCGTGGCACGGTGCGGCCGGTCCCAAGCTGCGGCTGCTGCCGGACCGGGTCGGCCTGCCCGAGGTGCAGGCCGCGGCGCCGGGGTCACGCCAGCTGCTGCTCGGCATCGACGAGGCGCACCTGGCGCCCGTCGGCGTCGACCTGCAGGAGGCGCACCACCTCTACGCGTTCGGCGACTCCGGCTCGGGCAAGTCGGCGCTGCTGCGCGCGGTCGCCGCGGAGATCCGCCGCCTGCACACCCCGGACCAGGCCAAGATCGTCGCGGTGGACCTGCGCCGCTCGCTGCTCGGCGAGATCCCCGACGACTACCTGTTCGGCTACTACTCCACCCGCGAGCAGGCGACCTCCGAGCTGGCCGACCTGGCCGCGTTCCTGCGCACCCGGCTGCCCGGCCCCGACGTCACACCGGACCAGCTGCGCACCCGCTCGTGGTGGCGCGGCGCCGAGGTGTTCGTGCTGGTGGACGACTACGACCTGGTCGCGTCGAGCACGGGGAACCCGGTGGCCGCGCTCCAGCCACTGCTGGCCCAGGCCGGTGACGTGGGGCTGCACCTGGTGCTGGTGCGCCGCTCCGGGGGCGCGTCACGGGCGATGTTCGAGCCGGTGCTGCAGTCGCTGCGCGATCTCGCGGTGCCCGGCATCCTGCTCGCCGGCAGCCCCGAGGAGGGTGCCCTCATCGGCACCGTCAAGCCGCTGCCGGGGGTGCCGGGGCGCGCGCAGCTGGTCAGCCGGGCGCACGGGCGTCAGGTGGTCCAGCTGGCATGGAGCGTGCCGCGGTCCTGACCGCGGTGCGCGGGCGGTCAGCTCGGCTGGACGACGACGCTGCGCTGGCCGAACCGCACCGTCCAGCCCGGTCCGACGACCGCGCGGACGCCGGCGGGCAGCGCCGCCTCCGCGCCGCTGGGTGCCCGCAGCACGGTGCCGTTGGTCGAGCCGCGGTCGACGACCCACAACCAGCCGTCCTCGTCGAGCCCGAACGCCACGTGCACCTTCGACACCGACCGCGCCGAGTCGTCCACCGCGACGAGGTGCACGATGCCCGGCTGGTCCTCGGGGTGGCGCCCGATGAGGCCGTCACCGATGACGTCCACCACCTGGCCGGTGTCGAACGCCAGGCGCAGCGGCAGGTGGGCCGCGACCCCCGAGGGGCGTTCCCGCAGCACCGTCAGCTCGAGCTCGCCCAGGTCCACGCGCGGTGCGACGACCGATCGGGGGGTCGGCGGCACCGTGCTCAGACCCGCCGGCAGCCCGGTGATGAGCGGCTCGTCGGGCGCGGTGCCGGGGGTCGCGGGGACCGGTGAGGTCGCCGGTGCCCTCGGTGGCAACGGCACCAGGTCGGCCAGGGCCGGCTCCGGCGGGGCGGCGACGGACGCCGCGACCGGCGCAGGCTCACCCTCCGTCGGCCCGACGAGGGCGGGCGGCCAGACGAGCATCGGCTCGGCCGGGGGTGGTGGCACTGCCGGGACTGCCGGACGGTGTTCGGCCGGTGGCGGCGAGACCGGCGGCGGCGGCGGGGCCGGTGGTGCCGGCGGAGCCGAGACGGGCGGGGTGGAGACCAGCACGTCCTGCTCCGGCGTGGCCGTCGACGCGGGCAGAACCGGCGACGCGGGTGGGGCGGGAACGGGCGCACCCGGCGCAGGCGGCGCGGTCGCCCACGACGGCGTCCCGCCGCCCTGGTGAGCACCGTCAGGCAGCGGGGCGAGCGGCGCGGGCGCGCCGGGCCGTCCGCCGGAGCCGCCCCGCAGGGCCGGCAGCGACGCCGCCCACAGCACCATCGTGCCGGCGGCCTTGTCGTGCCAGCCACGGCTGGCCGGTGATCGGTCCCAGGCCCCGGACGCGACGACGAACCACTGCCCGACGAGGCAGACCAGCGACCCCGCGCCGACCACCAGCTGGCGCACCAGCACGCGACCGAACCCGGCCGGCCGGGCGTCGGTGGCGCGCACCGTGCGGATGCCCAGGGCGGCGTTGCCCACGGTCGCGCCGGTGACGCCCTCGGCGATGAGCTGTCCGAGGCCGATGACCAGCGCCACCAGGCCCGGCACCAGCATCGCGGGGCCTCGCACCCCCGCGCCCGTGGGGTCGTCGGCCGCGGGGAGGACGACGAGCACGAGGGCGAGAAGCGCGAACGGCACGCCCACCACCAGGGCGTCCACGACGAACGCGAGCACCCGACGGCCGATCGGCACCACCGCGTCCGGGGGCACCGGCAGCACGCCGTCGTTGCCGGCCGCCTGGACGGGCGCCCGGCGACGAGCAGGTTCGGCCGGCAGCGGGGCTGGCAACGGGAGCGACGACAGCGCGGCCGCAGCCGGCAGCGGCGGCGGGGGTGAGGCCGGCGGGCGCAAGTCCGGCAGTGGTCGGCGCGTGATGGACGCCGGTCCGTACGCCACGGGCGGCGCGGGCGTGGTGCCCGTCACCGGTGGCGGCGGCGGCGGCGGACCGACGCGGCCCCCACACTCGGCGCAGAACAGCGCGCCGCGCTCGAGCGGGGCGGAGCAGTGCGGGCAGGTCGACGGGTCCGACGAGACGCTCACGCGGGATTCCTCAGCTCGTGCGGTCGACGAGGGCGTCGGCGAAGTCCACCAGGGCGCTGCGCACGGGTCCCTCGGGCAGCGCGTCCAGCTCTGCCACCGCGGCCCGGCCCTCGGCCGCGGCCAGCGCGCGGGTCTCGCGCACCACGTCGTGGGCGCGCAGCGCGGCGACCGCAGCCGCCAACGACGCGTCGTCGGACAGGTCGCCGTCCAGCATCGCGACCAGATCGAGGTCGGCCTGGGACGCCCCCGGCTGGGCCGCGCGTGCCCGCAGCAGCAGCACGGGCATTGTCGGCACGCCCTCACGCAGGTCGGTGCCGGGCGTCTTGCCGGACACGGTGCCGTCCGAGACCAGGTCGAGCACGTCGTCGGCCAGCTGGAACGCCACCCCGATCCGCTCCCCGAACGTGCCGACGGTGGCCACCACGTCCGGCGTGCAGCCGGCGAGCATCGCACCGAAGCGCGCGGCGGTGGCGATGAGGGAGGCGGTCTTGTCCGAGAGCACGTCGAGGTAGTGCTGGATCGGGTCATCCCCCGCCTGGGGGCCGACCGTCTCGTGCAGCTGTCCGGTGCACAGCCGGACGAAGGTGTCCGCCTGGAGCACCAGCACTTCCTGGCCGAGCGCCGCGGCCGCCTTGGACGCCCGGGCGAACAGCAGGTCGCCCGTGAGGATCGCCACGGTGTTTCCCCACACCGCATGGGCCGTGGGGGCGCCCCGGCGCAGGGCCGCGTCGTCCATCACGTCGTCGTGGTACAGGGAGGCCAGGTGCGTCAGCTCGACGACCATCGCGGCGTCCAGCACCTGCGGCTGGTCGGCGTCGCCCAGCTCGGCCGTCAGCAGGGTGAGCAGGGGACGCAACCGCTTGCCGCCGGCCAGCGCCAGGTGCTGGCTGGTGGCGCCGATGAACACGTCGGGCACGTCGAGCGCCTCGCGCAGCCGCTGCTCGACGAGCTCCTGGCGGGCCGCGAGATGCTCCGCCAGGCCCGGGTCGGCCGGACCGAAGGACGTGGTGGGGATCACGGCACGAACCTATCCTTCCGGCCCGGCCGCTGAGTCCGCGCCCCGGTACCCGTCACGGCAGGAACCGGGCCACCCCGTCGATGAGGTCGAGCACCGGGCCGGGGAACACGCCGAGCACCACGGTGAGCACCGCGCACAGCGTCACGGCGACGAGGGCGAAGCCCTCGGCGCGCACCACCACGGTCGTCGTCGTCCGCTGCGGCAGGGCGAGCACCGTCGCCACC
>Ga0302264_1000305_pt1 | contig 13239 bp, 12 predicted proteins | sample II_Fen_N3_4_FD_194563 | JGI IMG/M metagenome (GOLD analysis project Ga0302264, IMG submission 194563) | Peat permafrost microbial communities from Stordalen Mire near Abisko, Sweden - II_Fen_N3_4 | ecosystem: Environmental > Terrestrial > Soil > Wetlands > Permafrost | place: Sweden: Abisko... | reverse complement strand
TACGGGTGCAGGTGCAAGAAAGCGCTCTTGTAGGCAACGTTGGCGAGTTGGATTTCTGCAATGAAACGTTGTTTGTATGACGTGTACAGCAAAAAGTGGGTAGATGAAGGCCCCTCACCTGGCGGACTTTTAAACTGTGGAGACTATACGCCAACAGGAGGCTCGGCAGATCGGGCAGCGCCTTCGGCAATACCGGATGGAGCGGCGTTTGACGCAGACTCAGGTCGCGCTGCACATGGGACTTTCCTATCAGTCCTACCAGCGCTATGAAAGCGGCGAAGCCGTGGTGCCGGCCGACCGGTTGCTGGCCATTGCCGCCATCCTGCAGATTTCTGTCCAGGATCTGCTGCCCAGCGCGCCGGGAAAGCCCGTCTCTGATAGGCTGCTGGCGCGCCAGGAACATGGCCTCACGGAAGAGGAGTACGATCTCTTGGAGGCCTATCGCAGGATCGAGGACCGGGAAATTCGCCGGGCCTTGAGGCTTCTGGCCACTCGCTTTGCGGAAATGCGCTAAGGGCCGCTAGACTTCTTCGGAAAGCGGCTCGAAGTCCCCTTGACGCGCCAAGATGCCGATGCCGTCCAGATCAAAAACCGTCCATTCGCCGGATTCCGGGGCATTGAGGATGGGACGGATCAGCCACGGATGGTGCTGGACTTCCGAGGCCACCATGGTCAGGACGGGAAGCGAAGCCACCCATTCGGAATCGTCGCGACGATGCAGCAGCCACACCGCGACCCCAGGGGCGATGCGGTACCATCCCGGGGCTACAGCCAATGGCATCATGCCGTCATGATCCGAGTCATGCTCGGAATGCAGGTGATGTGATGAGACCATCTGGAAGCCTCCGAATTGAGCCTTGCGCAATCTGTGGGTTCCGCGTTGCGGTCCTGGAATGGAGCATATCAATCGTGCGGTCCTTCTCGCAAGTTCATTGGTTGAGGATGGTTCGCCGGCGTAATTAATCGCTGCAAAAGTCACCTTTGGGAAACCTTTTCGAGCGCGGCAATGATGCAGTGGTTTGGAAGATGATGTTGGCTTGGGGATTGCGTAAGGATTCGATGCCACGACAGTGTGGCGCCGACCGGATTACCGGAGGAACGGGAACGCTTCGGAGAGGTCCAAGCCACCAGGCAGGACGATCCTCCACAGCCTCGAAAGGCGCCCATGTCCGTGTCCGCATCCTTCCTGCTCGTGGCTCTGCCGCTGGGAACCGCCTTCGCCCAGTCGGCGAAGGACTCGTCGGCTTCCAATCTGCGCGAATTCGATGTGGTAGGTGCCCGTGCCCAGTCCTCGGCCCCGACCCGCAAGGTCGATACCGTCACCCTGGGCGTGCTCGGAAAGGCTTCCTGGCAGGAAACGCCTTATTCCATCCAGACCATCACTTCTGAGCGGCTGCGCAACCAGCAGGGAAGCAGCCTCACCGATGTCCTAAAGGCCCAGCCCTCGGTCCAGAGCCAGACCGGCGGCAGTCGCGTCACCGACTACTTCACCTCGCGGGGTTTCACAAGTTCTGTCTGGACAAACAACACCTCGGTGGAGGGCCTACTTTCCCACAACCCCGTCGAGCCGGTGGAGGACAAGGAGCGGGTAGAGGTCATGAACGGCCCCAACAGCTTCCTCTACGGTGTCACATCCCCGGGTGGCATGGTGAATTCGGTGCTCAAGCGCCCCACCGACACTCTTCTATTGCGGGCCACGGCGGGCGACTACGGCGGAGCCCAGGGCTTTGTTCATGCCGACGTGGGTGGTTCGGCGGGACCGGTGGGCTACCGGGCCAACTTGGTCTACGTGGGCAAAGGGGAGATCGGGGTGGAGGACCAGACCCACGAGCGTTCCCTCGCAAGCGTAGCCCTCGATTGGAAGATTTTGTCAGGACTTGTCTGGTCGGTCGATGCCTCGGCCTATCGCCGCGACGTGGAGCATTCCCAGTCCATCTGGATGATCGGCACTGCCACCAAGGTGCCCGATGCCCCGGATGCCGGTAAGAACTGGGGTTCCTCGGCGGGCTTTGCCAAGGACGACTACCAGCGCGCCGGTACCCGCCTGTCGTGGCGGCCCCTGCCGGACCTGAACGTCCGCGGCGACGTTCGCTACAACCAGTTCAGCCGCGAGTACGTGCTGCTGCGGCGCGTCCTTTCCGGCGACACCGGCTACACCCTGCGGGCGGACTACCAGGGAAAGAACCGCAACCTGAACCCCCAGGCGGATCTCCTTGCCGACTTCAGGCTCGCCACCGGCGCGGTGGAGCAGACCTTCACGGCCGGCTACGTGGCCGACTACCTGATGACCAAGGTGCCCACGACCAAGGCGACCTACACCTACTACAGCACCAAGGATGCGCTCCGCAAGAAGCTCGTCTACGCAAGCGGTTCGGGCTATCCGTCCATCCCGTCCTTCGATACCGCCGTGAACGACGGCGGCTCTTACGCCATGTCCGAGGAGACCGATTCCCGCTCGGCGATTTTTCTTGATCGCGTGGTGATCGGCAGGCTTGCTACGATCTTCGCGGGAGTCAACTACGCCACCATCAAGGACCACAACGTGAACGTCTCGACGGGAAGGGACAGCACCTACGACGAGTCCTCCCTTTCCCCGAGCGCAGCCGTCGTGGTTACCCCTTGGCCCTTCCTCTCCTTCTACGTCTCCTACATCGAGGCCTTGCAGAAGGGGACGATGGCTCCCAATGACGCAAATTGTCTGAACGCCAACCAGACGCTTGCCCCCTACGTCAGCCACCAGCTCGAAGGTGGCGTCAAGGCGCGCCTGGGCGGTCTCAACCTGCAGCTTGCGGCCTTCCGCGTCGACCAGGCGAACGCCTACAACGACACCCTTGCCGGCACCAAGCGCTATACCCTCACCCAGGACGGCAGCGAAGTCCACACCGGCCTCGAGTTCACCGCCATGGGAAAGCTCTTGGAAAGCCTCTCGCTGAGTCTCGGTGCGACCTGGCTTGACGCCAGCATTGAGAAGACCTCGACCCCGGCCCTCAAGGACAAGGTCCCGCAGGGGGTGGCCGAGGCCATGGGCAAGTTCGGGTTCGAATGGGCGGTGCCGCTTCTGCCCGGGCTCTTCGTGAACGGCACCGTCAACTACACCGGCAAGGAGTGGGTGGACCAGGCCAACGCGCTCTCGATCCCGTCGGTGCTCACGGGCGACGTGGGAGTCCGCTACGAGCTGCCGCTTGCTCGTCACGTGCTGGCGCTGCGCGGCACCGTCACGAACCTCACCGGCGAAAACTTCTGGACCACCCGCGCCGGGATTCTCTACCTGGGAGACCCGCGCACCTTCCTCGCCTCTGCGGAGTTCACATGGTAGGCCGCACCCTTCCTGCCCTCACTGCCTTCCTGATCCTGGGCGCCGGCTGCCGCCGCATCGACTCGGGACGCGGAGGCGGCTCGCGCACGGTGCTGGACGTGCAGGGAAATCGCGTGGCGCTTCCCGGCGAAGTGCGACGGATTCTGTCCAACGGCAACTCGCTGAACCAGCTTTTCCTGACCCTCGGGGCAAGCGGCCGCATGGTGGCCACCGTTCCCGAAGTGCGGGCCAACCCTTGGTTCGTGCATCTCTCGCCCGCAGTGGGGAAACTCCCCACGCCCTTCGCCTCGCAAGGGGCCATCGACATCGAGGCGGTGCTCGCCCTGCATCCCGACCTGGTGGTGCTCTGGAACGACGACGCCTCGGCGGCCCGGCTGCGCTCCTTGGATATCCCGGTGCTGATCGTCCACTTCACCACCCCCGAAGAGTTCCGCCACGCCGTAATGGTGCTGGGGATGGCCTTGGGCGGCGATGCCCCCGCACGTGCAGACAGATTTTGTCATCTATACGACTCGCTGCGGGCGGTGGCCGACCGCCGCCTGCTGGGGATTTCTGAATCGGAACGAGTGGGCGTGTACTACAGCGCCGACGGCCCGCTCAGCACCGAAGGGACGGGCTCGATCGTGAGTTCCTGGATCTCTGAGGCCGGCGGCGTCAACGTCGCCGCGCGGGGCGGAGTGCGGGGCTCGAGGACCGCCGTGACGCCCGAGCAACTGCTCTCGTGGGACCCTCAGGTGATCCTCACGCGCGAGGCCGCCGATCGCGACCGTTTTCTGTCCGAGCCGCGCTGGAAGCGCCTTGCCGCCGTGCGCACGGGGCGGGTCTACGCGGTGCCGCGCGGCGTCAACGCATGGTCGACGAGAAATGGCGAGAGCTCGCTGCAGCCGCTGTGGGCTGCCCGCACCCTGCATCCGGAGCGTTTTGCCGACGTGTTCGTGGAACCGGCGGTGCGCGACTTCTACCGCGAGTTCTACGGCTACGGGATCTCCGACGCCGAGCTCTCGGAGGTGATGGCGGGGAAGGTCCCGCAGAGCTTCGGAAAGGCCCCTTGAACGAATCGGCGACCACCTTGGCGGGGGAGCTGTCGCTGCCGCTGATGCGGCGCTTTCGGGAGGCGCTCCAGCGTCGCGGCGTGCGCGGGCGCGGGCAGCCGGGCGAAGGGCCCGTTTGGAGCCGCGAGTGGGAAGAGGGCAGCGATCCCGAGGTGGTGCTGTCGCTGGGCTACGAGCGCGTCTTCGGACGCTCCTTCTTGGCGCGCGGGGAATACCGCGCGGTGGAGGTCGGGCCGCTGCGCGACACATTCCGTCAAAGCGGCCTGGCAGACCCCTGCGGGCGCGTCACGGCCTTTGCCGGAACCCCTTTCGTACTCTTGGTGGACCATCGTCGCCTGGGGCCGCTGCCGGTGCCGCGCCGCTGGGAGGACCTGCTAGAAAAGGACTACGCCGGCGAGATCGTGACGCCGGGAGGGGAGCTCGGCATCTCGAGCGTGGTGCTGCTCCACTACGCCAGCCGCCACGGCCTGGAGGCCATGCGGCGCTTCGCAAGCCAGGTGCGCGGCTGCGCCCACGGCTCGCGGGTGGCGCGCTCGGCGCGCGAGGACGCCGTCCCCGCGGCGCTGGCCATCGTGCCCTGGATCTACGCCCAGTGCGTGCGCGGGGTGGATGTCGAGGTGGTATGGCCCGAGGAGGGCGCCATCTTCAGCCCCATGTGGATGGCCGCCCGGGAGGACGCCTCGCAAGAGGCGCTGGAGCTTGCCAATTTCTTCGCGGGGCCGGGATTCGGCGAGGAGGCCGGCGCCTTCCTCTGCCCCTGGGCCAGCCGCGAGGTCTCCGACATCCTGCCCGAGGGCGCGCGCCTTGCCTGGTGCGGCTGGGATTTCCTCGACTCGGTGGACCTGGAGGCCTACTCGGCCCATCTGCGCCTGGAGGCGCGGCGGGCCCGGCACGAGGTGCGTGGGCACCGCTGAAGATCCCTACGGGGAACTTTCGGCGCGGAAGTTACCCCAATGTGACAGCTTCTGTCTAAGGCTTGGGACGTCGCGGGCGCCGTTCGTTCTGGCCCAGATATTGCAAATGTTTCCTCAGGTACCGACCGGATCACCGGAGGCTGAAACGAGTGACGCAGCGCCAGACGGCACGCGCCTTCACATCCTCAAAGGTCCTCTCGATGCCAAATATCCGTTTTCTGTCCGCCCTTGTCGGAGCGCTTTTGCCCGCGACGATGGCCGCTGCCGCTACGGACTCCGCCGCGGTGCTGCGCGAGCTCAAGGTGGAGGCGCAGGCCTCCGACGCCTCCCGTCCCCTTGCCGCCAAGGTTTCCTTGGGCGCCCTGGGCGAAGCCGCTCCCATCGACTTGCCGTATTCCGTCCAGGTGGCCACCGACCGCGACATCTCCGAACGCGGGGCCCACAACCTGCTCCAGGCCGTCTCGGGGTCGACTCCCGTCTACGCCGTGATGCTGCCTTCCAACGACGGGCGCGGCGACGCCGAGCCGCAACTGCGCGGGCTCGATCCGAACTTCCTGCAGGATGGCCTGCCGGTGGGAAGCGGCATCCGCCCCGAGGTCGAGGCCTGCGAGCGTATCGAGATCCTCGACGGCCCCACGGCGGCCCTCTACGGGTTTTCCGGGACGAGCCTTGGCGGCACCGTGAACTACCGCCTCAAGGCGCCGGTAGACACCAGTCTCGCGGTCTTCGGGATCGGCCAGTATGCCGGGAGCATCAACAACGTGAGCGCCGACTTGGGCGGGGCACTAAATTCGTCGCACAGCCTCACGTACCGCTTCAACGCCTACCGCGAGAAGGGGGAGGGGTACGTGCGCGGCAGCTCCCAGGAGCGCGAGTTCGTGCTGGCCGCACTGGATTGGAAGCCGGTGGAGTCCTTGAAGCTCAAGGCCTCGGCCTCGCACCACGAGTTTGACTACCAGGGGCAGCAGATCTCCTTTGCTGTGGACGGAAGCAAGCCCTGGGTTCCTAATGCCGACGTGCTTGATGCCGCCACCCTTTATGGCGAGAAATGGAGCTTCGTGCGCGGCACCCAGGACCAAGTGTTGGGCGGTTTCGCGGCCTCGCTTGGGCCAGTGGCTCTGGAAGGCAACAGCCAGTTCGCCCACACTTGGCGACAGAGCCGCACCGTGTCGGGCACGCTCCTTTCCGACGCCTCGGGCAATTACAGCGAGAAGTATTCCGACGGCGGGCCTTCGGACGCCTGGAACTGGACCGGCAACGCCAAGGCTTCGACGAAGTTATCGACAGGAATTGTCTCCCAGGAGATCGCCTTGGGCTATGTCGGGGCCTTCAATCTCCAGCGTTCCAACGTGAACGCGGCCAAGACAAAGATTGTCGACACCTCTTCGATCAACAATCCCGTCTACGCAAGCGCACCTGAGCTTTTTGTCGCCTACGACGAGCACAAGCGCGTGCGCTCCGTCACCAACACCGTGTCCCTCGAAGACAAGGCTGCGATCGGATCCATTGCTGATTTGGTGGCCGGCATCGGCTACTCGCGCATCGCGAGCCGCACCGTGAACGAGCTCACCGGAGCCTCGTCCAGCGTCTACGACCAGGACGGCATCGTCCCGACCGTGGGCCTCGTGGTGAAGCCTCTTTCCTGGCTGCACCCTTACGCCAACTGGTCGCGCGGGCTGGTGGCCGGCGGCATGTCCACTACCTCTTACGCCAAGAACGTCAACGAGTACCTCTCGCCCAGCACCGACGACGCGTTCGAGATCGGCGTGAAGTCTCCGATCCGCCTGGCCGGACTCGACCTCGACCTCTCGGCCGACCTCTACTACCTGGACGTGGTGAACGAATACCTCGACCCTGCCGACAGCGTCTACAAGCAGGACGGGCGCGAGGTGCACCGCGGCGCCGAGATCGCCGCCAGCGGACGGATTCTGTCGCGCCTGAAGGTGGCGGGAAGCTTCTCCTGGATCGACGCCTGGGTGGACAAGGCCCTGAGCTACCAGGGCAACGAGCCCGTGAACATCCCCGAGGAGATCGGCCGCCTCTCGCTCGAGTACGCCTTCGCGGGCATGCCGGGCCTCTCGGCAGGCACTGCCGTCAACTGGAGCGGCGAGCGCGCCGTGGACGCGGCCAACACCGTGTGGCTGCCTTCCTACGCTACCTTCGACGCCTCCATCCGCTATCGCACCGCGATCGCAGGCCACGGAGCCACCCTGCAGGCCAACGTCACCAACCTCACCAACGTGAGCTACTGGGCCGCCTACAAGGCCCGCGGCACGGTGGGACTGGTGCTTGGCGAGCCGCGCACCCTGGCGATCTCCACCACGGTGGAGCTGTGAAGGTCGCGTCGCTCCTTTCGGCCTTCTTGCTGGGGGCCGCTCTTTCGGCCTCGGCGCGCACCGTGACCGACATGACGGGGCGGCGCGTGACGCTTCCCGATCATGTCAGTAAGGTGGTCTGTCTCAGCAACAACATGATGGTCTACGTCTACAGCCTGGACTGGCGCAAGCTTGCCGGCTGGAACTTCCCGCCCAAGGCCGAGGCGCGACAGTTTCTAGACGCTGGTTCCCTTGGACTTCCCTCCGTAGGCTCCATGCCGGGGAAGTCTATGAACGAGGAGACCATCCTCGCGCTGAAGCCCGATCTCCTCCTCTGCTCGGACGAGGACGCGCTGGAGGATCCCGACGCCCTCCAGAAGCGCCTCCGGATCCCGGTGATCAAGGTCTCGGTGGATCTGCAGAAGACCGCCGAGGTCTACGAGCTCTTGGGCATCTGCCTGGGCGAGGAGGCGCGGGCGCGGGAGCTTGCCGCCTATGCGCGACGGATTTTGTCAGAGACGTCTCGACGGGCGGCCTCGGTGCCGGCCTCGCAGCGGCCCCGCGTCTACTACGCCGAAGGTCCCGAGGGACTCCAGACCGATGCCTCCGGGAACGTCCACACCCAGGTGCTGGACTTCCTGAAGGTGGACAACGTGGCCCGCGTGCGCGAGGCCAAGGTGGGCGCCATGGCCCAGGTCTCCTTCGAGCAGGTGCTTTCCTGGAATCCTCAGGTGGTGCTGGTGGGGCTCGGACGCAGTGCCGACACCTACGGCAAGATCCTCTCCGACTCCCGCTGGAGAAGCCTTCCGGCGGTGCGCGCCGGACGGGTCTACCAGACGCCGGCCCTTCCCTTCAACTGGTTCGACCGTCCGCCATCTCCCGCGCGGCTCCTGGGGCTGCAGTGGCTCGGGCACCGGCTCTACCCCCGTCAGTTCCCGCAGGGCATGGCAAAGGCCACGCGCGAGTTCTACCGGCTCTTCTATCGACGGAATCTGTCGGACGCCGAGCTGCGCACCATTCTGGCGCACGCCGGGGGGTGATGCTGCGATTTTGGTAAGGATGTGGTTTGCTATTTATGGGGGTTTCTGGCAATCTTCATGAATCGCGACACCAACCAGGACCTCGAATCGTCCCGCTCCCGGGAGTCTTCCGAAGAGACGCACCCTTTCGGCGCAGATCTCTTGCGGGTAAAGCTCTGCGGCAGCGAAAGCGGCTTGGTGCGGAACCTCCCGGGCTTTGTCAAAGGCCGGCACAAGGAGCCAAGCGAGGTCAACGGCTACCATGGCCGCTGGATCAAGGAGATCGCCACGGATCTGCTGCGGCAGGAGCTCGACGCGGTCGCAAGCCGCCTCAAGAAGCTGCTCAAGTTCAAGCGGACAGATATTGTCCACGCATCGGTGGAAGGCGGCGCCGGCGAACTGGCCACCCGCCACTTCGATTACATCATCGAGCTTGATCAAAATCCTCGCGATCCGCGGGGGTATGTGGTCAAGCGAACGCTGGAGAACTTCAGCGGCAGTCCCGAGGTGCTTTCTCGGCCGGACTTCGACGCTTGCTTTGTGAGCGCCTTCCACTCGGTTGTGTTGCCCCTTTGCGGCTCCCTGCGGGTGGAGGACGTGATTGATCGCATCGAGGCGATCGATGACCCCTCGCTCATCGAGGTGGACTACGATTCCAGCGACCTGAGCCGCTGCGTGGTCAAACTGCCGGAATTTCAGGGCGACATCGTGGTGACCTCCAAGGAACTGCAGATCCGATCGCTCTCGGCGAGTTCTCCCAGCGTCCTGCTTTCGCTCTTGCGCAACTGCTATGCGAAGATCGCCGGGAGCGCTGAGGCTTCATTGAACTGATCCGTCGCCGAGAGCGCTTCGGCGAAGGTCGTGAAAGGACGTGGGCATTGATCTTGGCAATCGACGGCGGTCCGCGCCGGAACATGAATACGGCTGATCTCTTGGGCGCCATGTCCGAGGCCCTCCGGGGCGACGGGCACGAGGTACGTGAACTGCGGCTCTACGATCTCGATTTCAAGGGCTGCCGGGGCTGCTTCTCCTGCAAGCGCTCTGGCAGTAGGTTCTACGGGTGTTGCGCCATGAAGGACGGCCTGACGGAACCCCTTTCCTGGCTTCCCGAGGTGGAAGCAATCCTGCTTGCCTCGCCCATCTACTTCGGCTCGGTGACCGGCGAGATGCGCTCGTTCCTGGAACGGCTGCTCTATCCGAGCCTCGTCTACAGTTCCCCGACTCGCTCCAATTTCGGACGGAATTTGCCGGTGGGCATGGTCTACACCATGAACGTCTCGGAAGCGACCTTCCGAAGCCATCCCATGAAGGCGCACCTGGAGGCCACCGAAGGCAGCATCGCCCGCATCTTTGGTCGGCCTCCGAAGTCCTTCTTCGCCTTCGAGACCAACCAGCTCAAGGACTACTCAGGCGTCGAATACACCTACGCTGATCCAGAGGCGCGCCTGCGCCGCCATCAGGAAGTCTGGCCTTCCGAGCTTTCGCGGGCCCGCGCCTTCGCGCGCGAGCTCCTCGCCGCCTGACGATGGAGCCCTTGGCGTTGCGCGCTTCCGAGGGGAACGAGCCGGGCGAGGAGTATCGGAGGCGCATCCGCCAGGCCATGGAGCATGCGGAGCGGCACATGAAAGAAGGCATCTCATTGCGAGACCTTGCGCGTGCCGCCTGCTTCTCGAACTTCCACTTTCACAGGATCTTCCAGGCCATGACGGGGGAGACGCCTCGCGGCTTTGTGGCGCGGCTGCGCATGGAAGCCGCGGCGCAGCTGCTTTTCACGCGCCGGGATCTGACGCTTGCCGAAATCGCCCAGGAGGTCGGCATCGCCTCTGACGCCCAGTTCTCGCGCGCCTTTCGCCAGCACTTCGGGGTCGCTCCGAGCGGATTCCTCGCCCGTCATCGCCAGGAGCTCCATCCTGTCGTTGCCGCGGCGGCAGGCCCGGAGGACTCGGCGCTTCAAGACAAAATCTGTCTTGAAACTTGGCCGCGTCGCTCCATCCTCACCTATCAGGCGGTGGGCCGTTATCGGGAGGCTGCCATTGAGGCCTGGGAAGGACTTTTCGCGGGCTTGCGCGAGGCCGGCATCTCCCCTCAGGGAACTGTGCGCGTGGGGATGCCCCTCGACAATCCCGGTGTGACTCCCGATGCGCGCTGCCGATTCCGTGCCGGCGTCGTCCTCGACGAGGCGCCTCCCTCCAGGCTGCGCCGCATGGAGCTGCCGGCAGGCCAGTATGCTGTGCTTCCCTTTGAAGGAAGAGCGGACGACATTGCTTGCGCCTACCAGTGCCTTTACGGGCGCTGGCTTCCGGTGAGTGGTCTGGTGCCTCGGGACGTTCCGGCCATCGAGTGGTACGGCCTCGAGCACCGTCCCGATCCCGTCTCGGGACGCTTCAGTTATCGCATCGCGCTTGCGGTTCGCTCCTTGCGCCGGGGAGTCCCCAAGCGGCGATGAGACCGAGCCCCAGGCTCGCAAGTCCCATGACAGGAACCAGTTCGAGATGTCGTCCCAGCATGTGTCCGCCAAGTGCCGTGACGGCGGTGCCGGCGAGGATCTGTAGAAATTCAAGCGAAGAGACTAGGCTCCCCAAGTGTTCGCGAGGAACTTGGGATTGGGCCGCCATGTTAAGAACGGGCAGAACGGCTCCGATCCCGATTCCGCAGATCAAGAGCGCGAGGGCCAGGAACGGGGCGGGAATGGAAAGTCCGCCGAGGCAAAGAAGTGTGGCGCCGACCAGGGCGACGAGAAAGCCCAAGCCTCCGATGGTCCGGACCTCGCGACGGCGTCCCGCCACTGCGCCGCCGGTGAGGCTGCCGGCGGTCATGGCAAGCGCCAGGATGCAGAGCAGAAGGCCGGCGCGGGCGGGCTCCCAGCCTCTGCGGACCTGAAGCAGATAGGGCACGAAGAGAAGCAGGGCGTACAGGGTGGCGTGGGCCGACATGGCCATGATCGCCGAGCGGCGAAAGGCTGGGGCGGAAAGCAAGGCGCGTGGAAGCAGGGGAGCGGCGCTCCGGTGTTCGCGCCAAGCAAAGAGCGCGGCGAAGAGGATTCCGCTAGAAAGCAGCGCAGCGACAGGGATTCCCCATGGCACAAGGCTTCCGCTGCCGACCAGGGTGCCGAGAAGCGGCAGGGCGGCTAGGAGAAAAAGCAGCACGCACAAGGGGTCGAGTCCTTTGCTGGGGCCTCTTTCCGGGCGGAGGGCGGGAAGGAAGCGGGCCAGCAGCGCGAAGGCCGCGATCAGAAGTGGCGCGTTGAGGAAGAAGATCCACCGCCAGCCGCCAAGTCGCAGCAACGTTCCGCCCAGCACCGGGCCAACCATGGCCGCAAGGCTGTACATCGAGGCGAGCATGCCGATGCGCCGTCCTCGTTCGCGGGGCGGGAAGATTCCCAGCGTGACGACGAAGGTGCCCGAAGCGACCACGCCACCGAAGGCCCCTTGCAGGGCGCGGAAGGCGGAAAGCCACGCGATCGACGGGGAAAGGCCGCACAGAAGCGAAGCGAGTAGGAATCCGGCCAGGCCAATGAGCATGGTGCGCCGACGTCCGAGCAGGTCGGAGAGCCGGCCGGCGATGGGGAGCGCCGTTGCCGAAAGCAGCAGATAGGCGACGAAGGGAAGCGCGTAGCCGCTTCCGCTGTGCAGTTCGCGCGCGATCGTCGGCATGGCGGTGGCGACGACGGAGCCGTCCATGGCGGCCACGAAGAGCGAGAGCATGAGCCCTGCTCCAATCGCTCCTGGGTTCTGTGGTCCGTTTTCGCTCTCCATCAAGGCGCCTCCTGGGGTTGGTTTCCTTCCAGGATAAGGAGGAGGGGAGCCCTCGCGTTTGACGGATCTTGCTTTAGCGTCGCCGCGGCTTCTGGCGGGCGCCTGCCCCGCTATGCGGGTCACCGGGCTGCCTGCCGGGCCCCCGTCTATCGTTATGGGATCGGTGGGGGCGGGTGTCCCGGGCCTCGCGGCCGGCATCCCTGGCGCATGCGGTGCTATTGCTTGGCTGATGCCGTGGAAAGGCTGTCAGACCCGACCAAGCAACGCCGTGTGGTTGGGGAACAAGCGGGGAGAGGCGATTTTTGTCAGGCCGGCTTCCTGGGCGAAGGCAAGGGTGCGCTCAAAACCCTGGCGCGAGACGTGGATCGGTGGCTCTACCACAAGTACCGTTCCCGAGGGGCCCAAGCGCGCGGCGATCTCGCGGAAGAAACTGCGGGTGTCAGGGACTTCGTGGACCATGTAGAAGAGAAGGACGAAGTCGAAGTGCTCGCTGGCCTCCAAGCTGCCCACTTCGCCGCAGAAGGTGTGGATGCGCGACTCTACTGCGGTGCCGGTGATCTTGGCCGTCAACCGCTCGATCATGCCGCTTTGCAGGTCTACGGCGGTGACGGATCCGCTTGCGCCCACCAATTGCGCCATCGGTACCGTGAAGTAGCCGGGGCCGCAGCCGACCTCCAGGACCCGCAGCCCTTCGCGCAGGTGTGGTGCAACGATCTTGCGCGGGTTCTGAAAGAGGCGTCGGAGGGGATGGTCAAGCATGCCGGCCCCTTCGACGGGGCAAATCCGGGTGGATGCTGCAGTGGTCTTCATGTCGTCTCTTTCATTGAACGGACGCCCCTATTGGTGCGGGAAGGGTTTTCCTTGGCGC
>Ga0302264_1000303_pt1 | contig 13265 bp, 10 predicted proteins | sample II_Fen_N3_4_FD_194563 | JGI IMG/M metagenome (GOLD analysis project Ga0302264, IMG submission 194563) | Peat permafrost microbial communities from Stordalen Mire near Abisko, Sweden - II_Fen_N3_4 | ecosystem: Environmental > Terrestrial > Soil > Wetlands > Permafrost | place: Sweden: Abisko... | reverse complement strand
TGACCGCCTGGCGCAGGGTGTTGGACGACTGGCTGCCGAAATTGAGCAGCACCAGCACGTCGGGTTTGGTGGAGATGGCGTTGGTCAGGTAGCCGGAGAACTCCTGCTCTTGCAGCGAGTGGTAGCTGTTGCCGACGTGTTCCAGGCCGTGTTCCTTGAGCACGTTTTTGGCGCCTTCGAGCAAGGCCTCGCCGAACACGTATTGCGGGGTGATGGTGTACCAGCGCTTGGCGTCCGGCAGCAGCTTGATCAGCGGCACCAGGGTTTCGCGGATTGCGCCGTAGGTGGGCACCGACCAGCGGAAGGTCGCGTGGTTGCAGTCTTTGCCGGTGACTTCATCGGCGCCCACCGGGGTCATGAACACGCCACCAGCCTTGTCGACTTCCTTGGCCACCGCCAGCGCCGATGATGACAAGGTACAGCCCTGGAAGAACCGCGCACCGTCCTGCGCAATCGCTTCCTGCACCTTGCGTACCGCCTTGCCCGCGTTGCCTTCGGTGTCGATGACCTTGTAGTTGAGCGGGCGCCCGAGAATCTCGGGGTGCTGCTCCACCGCCAGGCGCGAACCCATGTCGGCAAACTTGCCATAGCTGGCAAAGGCGCCAGACATGGACTTGAGGCCGTAAAGGGTAAAGGGCTCGGCGGCGAATGCCGAACGCACGCTCAGCGGAAGGCTGAGGGCGGCGGCGGCGGTGAGGCTGGCTTTCAATAACGTACGACGCTGCATGGGGTGACTCCCTGGTTTAGTTATTGGCAGGAGTGGCAATGGCGATACGGTGGAGCAGGGCCTGTGGGCAGGCGCTTTTTTATTGGGGTAACGCAGTGTGCGGGTTGGAATGCAGTCAACTGTGGGAGGGGCGGTGCGACGATTCGACTTGCTCCCGATAGCGGTGTGTCAGTCGATATAGAGGTTGAATGTGCCGGCCTCATCGGGAGCAAGCTCCCTCCCACATTGGATCTTGGGGGGTCTTAAGAGTGATCGAACTCCAATAGAAAGTGCGGGCTGACCTGGCCTTCGAGCGCGGTCATATGGTGTTCGGCGTCGCACATGTGTTCATGCATCAGGCTGCGGACCGCGTTTTCATCGCCTGCGCGAAAGGCGCTCAACAGCTGCTTGTGATAGTCGAGGTTGGCCGCGTCGAACTGCTTGCGCTTGGGCTTGTAGGCTTTTTTCAGCACCACCAGGTCGCGCAGCAGGTCGTTGAGAAACTGCGCCATAAAGCTCAGCAACGGGTTGGGGCAGGCCTTGGCCAACAGGTTGTGGAACTCCAGTTCCGCCAGGCGTTGTTCGCGCTGGCCGGCCTCGCTGTCTTCCGGCGCACTGCAAAAGTCCACGTTGGCCTGCAGGGCCAGGTAGTCGTCCTCGCTCAGGCGCCCGAGCACCGACACCGCCAGTTCCACTTCGATGACCTTGCGCAATTGGTACACCTGCTCGCCATCCAGATGCTGGAAGTGCAGGTAATTGCGCAGCGCGCGGCTGGCCGGTTCGGTGCCGGCCTGGTTCAGATAAGCCCCGCCGCTGGGGCCGGTGCGTGTGCTGACCAGGCCTTCGACTTCCAGGGCCTTGAGCGCTTCGCGGGCCGAGCCCTTGGAGCACTGGAAACTTTCCATCAGCTCGCGCTCGGTGGGCAGGCGGTCGCCGGGCTTCAAGGCGTCGGTGACGATGGAGCGCTTGACCGACTCGACAATCACGTCGGACAGCTTCTGGCGTTTGCGTCGTAGCGGGCGAGTGAGCATGGGGTCTATTTATCGTATTAATGCGGATAAATAGCACTTAATAACGATTGGGCCGTAGCGTCAACGCAGGGTGTCGTTTCTGGTATGGAAAGGTCGTAAACGGCGACTCATTGCACAGTGGCATCCGTACACACCGTCGAACGCGGCGGTTTGTTCCCATGCACCAGATAATCGCCTACCCACTGGTTCACACAGGCACTCACGCCGCTGAACGAAACCCCGTGGGCATAGGCGTTCTTCAGCTGTATGCGGCTCGCCGGGAACGTGCGCTCAAAGGCCCAGGCGGCGCCGGTGGACGGGGTGTGGTCGTCGAATTCGGCCTGGACCATCAGCAGGCTGTCGAGCCGCGCGAGTTCCTTGTAGGGCAAGCCCCTGCTGTGGTTTCGCGGCCAGGTGGTGCATTGGCGCGCCTCAAGGGCGCTGCCGGCGACCGGGTACTTGGTGAGCGATTCGGTTTCTTTTTGCTGCCAAAGGTCTTCGCTGGAGTAGGTCGAGTCGTTGCACAGGATCGCGGTTTTGACCGAGTCGGCGGCCGACATGCGCAACGGCCCAGGCCTCGGCACGTTGGCCTGCAAGGGTTCGCGCACGCGCTGCAGCAGTAGGCTGAACATCGACTTGGCACGCTCTTCGATGACCGGGTCGGGGCTGAAGCGATGCGCACGGGCACGCGCCTCAAGCGCCAGGTCGTCGCTGTCGGGGGTTTCCCGCAGCCAACGACTGAGCAGGTGGGCGCTCATCAGGCCGGTGGGGTCGCTGTAGAAGCGGTTGCTGGAGCGCAGGGCCGTGCGCACGCTGGGCAGCAGTTCCATGAACACACGGCGCACGGCGGCCGGCGTGTCGCCCAGTTGATACACGCCAGGGTCGAGGGCGGCGGGTTGGGCCACGAAGCGCTCGAAAATCTTCTCCTTTTCGCCGGCGACGATCAGGCTGGCGTGCTCGAAGGTTGAGGTCCAGTTGATGTTCGAGTCGAGCACCATGCGCCCCACGTTCGCTGGAAACAGACCTCCGTACCAGGCGCCGAGCCAGGTGCCGTAGGCGTTGCCCAGGTAGTTGAACTGCAACTCGCCCAATTGTTTGCGCACAAATTCCAGGTCGCGGGCGGTTTGCTCGGTGGTGATGTAAGGCGTCAGCGGGTGGCTGGCGCACGCTTGGGCGATCAACCGTGCATTCTGGCGCGCAGCGGCGAGGTTGGCCGCGCTGCGGTCTTCGCTGACATCCCCTTGCGGCACGATCCGCCCCTCGGAGCGGCACTCCAGGCGTGACCCCGGCAGCCGGCCCAGGCCCCGCGGGGTGACTTCGATCACATCGTAGGTATCGGCCAACTGGCGGTAGGTGTCGCCCCAGTCGGGTTGCTGGGCGTAGTGCTTCCAGACAGTGGCCAGGTGTACGGCGAAGGCGCCGCCGGCGTCGAGCCCGGGGCCGCCTGGGTTGGCGAATAACGCCCCCTGGCGTGACAGCGGCAGTTTGGCGCCGACGCGGGTGATGTCGAAGCTGATGCGACCGCGCTCTGGCGCCGCATGGTCCAGGGGCGCAGTGACGATGCCGCATTGGGTGCGTTCGATGACCTCTGGGTCCAGATGTTCGAGCGCCGGTTGCGGGCAGTCCAGGAACCATTCGATGCCGAACGGTGAACGCGGCGCTTCAGCGTGAGCGCTGGCGGGCGCCAGGGCTGCGACCAGCACCAGGCAACGGTAGGTAATTGCGCTTGCAGCTGGAAGGGGTTTCATCAGCGATCCTGGCCAGTCGTGTGAGAAAAAGAAGCCACTGTTGTGGCTTCTGATTCGGGACGACTTTTTTACCAAGGACCGTGGGGGGAAAAATGTAGGAGGACAAAACGGCGCGTGTACGAAATGCGACTTTCGTTTATCGGATGTCGGCCTCCCAGCCGCCGCCTAACGCTTTGTACAAGGCGATGCTGGCTTGCAGGCGTGACAAGCGCAGTTGCACATTCAGGTCCTGGGCCGTGTACAGGGTGCGCTGGGTCTCCAGCACGCTCAGCCAATCTTCGGCGCCCGCCTGGTAGCGGCTTTCGGCGATGCGAAAAGCGCTCTGCGCCGCCTGCAGTTCTTGCGTTTGCCATTGGCGCTGCTGGTCCAGGCGCGTGATGTTGCTGAGGGCTTTTTCCACATCGGCGAAACCGTTGATGATCGCCCCGCGATAGGTCTGCAGCAGCTCATCCTGGCGCGCGCGGGCCTTGTCCCGTTCGGCGTTTAAACGGCCATTGTTGAAGATCGGGGCGACCAGGTCGGCGGTCAGCGTGTAATACGGGCTGCGCAGGATCTCCAAGGCTCTGCCGGCGTCGGAGCCGAGGGTCGCGCCGAGGGTTACACCGGGCAGCATGGCCGCGCGGGCGACGCGAACATCCGCTTGCGCCGCCGCCAGGTCGGCCTCGGCCTTGGCCAGGTCGGGGCGCCGGCTCAGCAACTGGCTGGGCACGCCCGGGCCGATGCTCGGCCAGGTGAGTGCCTGGAAGGGCTCGGTGCCCAGGTCCAACGCCTGGACCGGCTGGCCGAGGAGGGCGGCGAGGTTGATCCGCGACTCTTCGGCCAGTTGTTGGATCAGCGGCACTTGCCGTTGCTGGCTGGCGACCAGGCTTTGCTGCTGGGCCAGTTCCAGGGCCGTGGCGGAACCGGCGTCGTAGCGGGTCTGCACCAGTTCCAGCACATTGCGCGCATTCGCCAGGTTCAACTCGGCGATCTGCTGGCGCTGGCGTGCGGCGAGGGTTTGCGCGTAGCGGTCGGCGACGTTGCCGAGCAGCGTCAGCTCCACGGTGGCCTGGTCCGACGCGCTGGCCCGCAGGCTGTGCAGGGCGCTGTCCCGTGCGGCGGCGCGGCCGCCCCAGAAATCCACTTCATAACTGGCGCTGAGGTTGGCGCCGAAGCTGTTGGCCACGTCATCGCTTTGCGTTACATCCAGGTTTGGCCCGCCCTGGCCGCGCAGTAACTTCTCATGGCTGGTGGACAGGTTGAACTTCACTTCCGGTAATAGCGGCGCGCCGGCGATCACCGCCTTGGCCTGGGCCTGGCGCACCCGTGCGACGGCGGCCGCCACGTCGAAACTGTCGCGGCGCGCCTGTTCGATCAGGCGGTTCAGTTGCGGGCTGCCAAATTGCGTCCACCAGCGCTGGTTGCTGGCCTGGGCGGCGTCACGCTCGGCGTACTGCCAGGCGGCTGGCGCGGCCATGCCGCTGTCGACGGCGGGCGGGCTGCCGGCGCAGGCGTTGAGCAGCAGGCACAGGCTGAATACGCACACGTGCGGTGCGGGAGATCGTTTATTCACTGGTCAACGCCTTAACCGGATCGAGCCGGGCAGCTTTACGGGCCGGCATAAAGCCGAATACAACGCCGGTGACCAGTGCGCAGCCAAACGCGCCGAGCACCGCCACCAGGGAAAACTGCACCGCCACCTTGGCCAGCATCAGCCCGCCGCCGACCAGCAGCGCCAGGGCGATACCGCACAGGCCGCCGACCACCGAGAGCATCAGCGCTTCGGTCAGGAACTGGCGCAGGATGTCGCGCTGGCGCGCGCCGGTGGCCATGCGGATGCCGATCTCGCGGGTGCGTTCGCGCACGGTCATCAACATGATGTTCATCACCCCGATGCCGCCCACCAGCAGCGAAATCGCGGCGATCGAACCGAGCATCAGCGACAGTGTGTTTTGCGTGCGCGCCTCGGCCTGGATCATCGCCGCGTTGTTGGTCAGTTGGTAGTCACGCTTGCCGTTATGCAGGCGCAGCATCAGTTGGTCGATGGCTTGCTCGGCTTCCTGCACCTTGTGCGCATCGGCGGCGGCAATCGTCACGTATTCGGGGTTGTACGTGCCGAACAGGCGCACGCTGGCGGCGGTGTAGGGGATGGCCACGCGGTCGTCGCTGTCTTTGTTGCCGGAGCTGGAGCCCTTTTCCGCGAGCACGCCGATCACCTGGAAGGGCACGTTTTCGATGAGGATGTATTGGCCGATCGGGCTGACGTGCTTGAACAGTTTCTCGCGGATGCGATGGCCGATCACCGCGACCGTGGCACCGGCGCGCTCGTCGGCCTCGGTGAAGTAGCTGCCTTCGACCACCGGCCAGTTGAAAATCTGCGGAAAGTTGACGTCATTGCCGCCCACATACGCCAGGTAATCCAGGTTGCCGTAGCGGATGCCGGCGTCGCTGCCATTGACCGGCATGATCCGCTTGACCTGCGGCAACGCCGCCAGCGCCGCGACATCGTTGAGCGTGACGATGCCCAGCGGCGTGCGCGGGTTGGGCGAGGAACCGCTGAGGTAAAGAATGTTGGAGCCGAACGCGCCCATCTGCGCCATGACCTGGCGCTTGCTGCCTTCGCCCACCGCCAGCATTACTATCACCGAGGCCACGCCGATGATGATCCCGAGCAGGGTCAGGGCGGTGCGGAAGCGGTTGATCCACATCACGCGCCAGGCGGCCTGCACCGCGTCGATCAGTTCGGCCTTCCACGCGCCGTTGTGCTCGGCGCCTTCGGCCAGGCGCTGGCGCAGGTCGAAGGCTTGCAGCGCCGCGCTGTTGGCGGTGGCCGGGACGTGAGTGGCGCTGTTGGCCGAGTCGCTGATGATCAGGCCGTCGCGAATCTCGATGATGCGGTTGGCCCGCGCCGCCACGTCACGGTCATGGGTGATCAGGATCACCACATGGCCCTGGCTGGCCAGCTCGTCGAGCAAGGTCATGACCTCGGCACCGCTGTGGCTGTCGAGGGCGCCGGTGGGCTCATCGGCAAGGATAATATGCCCGCCGTTCATCAGTGCGCGGGCGATGGAGACCCGCTGTTGCTGGCCGCCGGACAGCTGATGCGGACGGTTGCCGGTGCGGTCGGCCAGGCCCAGGCGCGTGAGCAGGGCCTTGGCGCGGGCGTGGCGTTCGGCGGCGCTGATGCCGGCATAGATCGCCGGCATTTCGACGTTTTCCTGGGCCGAACCCGACGGGATCAAGTGGTAGCCCTGGAACACAAAACCGAAGGCTTCGCGGCGCAGCCAGGCCAGTGCGTCGCTGTCCAGGTGCGCGACGTTTTCGCCGGCGAACAGGTAGTCGCCGACGGTGGGGCGGTCGAGGCAGCCGAGGATGTTCATCAGCGTGGATTTGCCGGAACCCGAGGCGCCGACGATGGCGACGAATTCCCCGGCATGGATCGACAGGTCGATGCCGCGCAGTACGTCGACCTGCGGGCTGTCGCCGCCGCCGTAGGATTTGGTGATGTGCTTGAGTTCGATCAGGGGCGTGGTCAATTCAACCCCCGCTGCCGTCGACTGGCCCGATCAGCAGGTGATCGCCTTCGTTCAGGCCTTCCAGCACTTCGACGCGCAGGCGGTCGCTGATGCCCAGGCGCACGGCGCGCTCTTCGATGCGGCCGTTTTTTGCGACTACGCGGGCGATCTGCCGTTCGGTGCTGCCTTGCAGGGCGGCGACCGGCGCAGTGAGCGCATCCTTGACCTGGCTGGCGACGAAAAACACCTGGGTGGTCATTTCGGCCATCAAGGCGTTGTCGGTGTTGTCCACGTCCAGCAGCACGGTGTACAGCACCACGCGGCCGCTGCCGTTTTTACTCGAACTGTTCGGGCTGCCGCTGCCCTGGGTTTCGTCCAGTGGCTTGGGCGGGATCGGCAGGACCTGCCGCACGCTGCTGGTCCAGCGGCGGTTGCCGCCGCTGAGGGTGGTGAAGTAGGCGCTCATGCCGGGTTTGACGTGGCCGATATCGGCTTCCGAGACCTCGGCCCACACGGTCATCGGTGACAACTTGGCGATGCGCAGGATCAGTGGCGTTCGCTGCTGGGCATTGAGGGTCTGGCCGACCCGCGCGTCCACCGCCACCACGGTGCCGGTCATCGGCGCATAGATGCGCGTATAGCCCAGTTCCGCCTCGTCACTGCGCAGGCTGGCCTGGGCCTGGAGAATCTGCGCCTGGAACATCTCGACCCGCGCCTGGGTGGCACTCAATTCGGCCTTGGCGGTTTGCACGTCTTCCTCGCGGGTGGCGTTGCCGGCAGCCAGGCGTTGCTGGCGCTGGTACTTCTGGCGCGCCAGTGCGTGCTGGGCTTTCTGCTCCTGCAATTGGGCCTTGAGGTTTTCGATGGCGTAGCGGCTGGCGTCGAGCTTGGCTTTTTGCGTCGAGGGGTCGATCTCGACCAGTAACTGGCCTTCCTGCACCGTATCGCCGGCCTCGACATGGATCTTGCGGATCTGCCCGGACGCCTGCGCGCCCACATCCACGTAGCGTCGCGGTTGCAGGGTGCCCAGGGCGGTGACGCTGTTTTCAATGTTGCCACGGGTCACGGTAACGGTGGCCAGGGTGTCGCGCCCCGGCGGCTGTAATTGCCAGGCGGCGATGCCGATCACAGGCATCAGGCACGCCACCACAAGCAGGGCGCGTCGGGCAGGTCGGGGGCGTTTCATGGGTTGGTTCCAGCCAGGAAAGTTCGGACCGCAGTTGCGGGGGGCTGACAGTTAAACGAGCGCATGGCCCGAAGATTTAGGCTGTTTCACAAGTAGTTACAGTGCCACCGAGTAAAAAAAACGTCTGCTGAAGCAAGTCTTCTTTAAAAGTAGATGAGAATTACTATAAATTGCACTCACCCAAACTGCCATCATTGAATGGGCTGTCTTTTTAAGCATTCAAGGACCTAATACCGCCGCCAGGTGGTCGGGAGTCATGTTGGAAAACTACTATCGCGAGCTGGTGTGTTTCCTCAACGCCAAGCTGGGCAACCGCCAGGTGGCCGAAGATGTGGTGCATGACGCTTATGTGCGGGTGCTGGAACGTGCCAGTGACACCCCCATCGACCAGCCCCGTGCTTTTTTGTATCGCACCGCGCTGAACCTGGTGATCGACGGCCATCGGCGCAACGCCTTGCGCCAGGTCGAGCCGCTGGAGGTGCTGGACGCCGAAGAGCGCTTCTCCAACGCTTCGCCCCACGCCACCCACGATCACGCCCAGCGCCTGCAGATGCTCGAACGCGCGTTGGCCGAGTTGCCGGCGGCCTGCCGCGACAGCTTCCTGCTGCGCAAACTCGACGGCCTGTCCCACCCGCAAATCGCCGAGCGCCTGGGCATTTCCCGCAGCCTGGTGGAAAAACACATCGTCAACGCGATGAAGCACTGTCGGGTGCGGATGCGCGAGTGGGACGCGCCCTGAGCGTCGATCGGTTAAATTTTAATTCACTGTCCTCGTTTCCTATCAACACATGACCTGTTGTGCAGGTCGTGAAGGTATTCCCGCCCCACCGCCAAGGGGCTTATCCAGAGGACACTGGAATGACACAGGCCCAGGGTAAACTGGACGTGCTGTTTCTCGACAAGCAGGCCGATTACCGTTGGCACGGCAATACCCTGGTGACCCAGAGCGAACTGCAGATTTCGTTCCTCAAAGACTTGGTGACCCTGCGCAACCCCACCAGCCCGTATTCCTTCGTCAACTACCTGAAAGCCCACAACCGCCTGGTCGATTTCATCAACCTCGGCACCTTCTATCCGTGCCGCATGGAGTTCAACGACTACCTGCGCTGGGTCGCGGGGCAGTTCCAGGCCCAGAGCCGCTACGGCGAGGAAGTGCTGGCCATCGAGCCGATCCTGCACCAGCAGCAGGTTGACGCACTGCGTGTGATTTCCCGTGATGCGCGGGGTGAGCAGCATGTGCGCACCACCCGTTCGGTGGTGGTCAGCGCCGGCGGCACGCCGCGTGTGCCCGAAGTGTTCAAGGCGTTCAAGGATGACCCCCGCGTCTTCCACCATTCCCAGTACCTGGCGCGCATTGCCCAGCAACCCTGCGTGCAGGGCAAGGCGATGCGCATCGCAGTGATCGGCGGCGGCCAGAGTGCGGCCGAAGCGTTCGTCGACTTGAACGACAGCTTCCCGTCGGTACACGTCGACATGATCCTCCGCGGTTCGGCGCTGAAACCGGCGGATGACAGCCCGTTCGTCAACGAAGTGTTTTCGCCGGCCTTTACCGACCGGGTGTTCCAGCAGGTCGGCGCCGAGCGTGAGCGCCTGCTCGCCGAGTATCAGAACACCAACTATTCGGTGGTCGACCTGGACTTGATCGAGCGCATCTACGGCATCTTCTATCGCCAGAAAGTCTCCGGCACTGCGCGCCAGGTCTTCCGCACCCTGACCGTGGTCGAGCACGTCAGCGCCGGCCCGTTGGGCATCGAGTTGGCCCTGCGCAACAACGCCACGGGCGAAACCAGCGTCAGCCATTACGACGCGGTGATCCTGGCCACCGGCTACGAGCGCCAGATGCACCGCGAACTGCTGGCGCCGCTGGAGGCCTATATGAGCGACTTCGAAGTCAGCCGCGACTACCGCATCGTCACCGACGAGCGTTGCAAGGCTGGCATCTACATCCAGGGCTTCAGCCAGGCCAGCCATGGGTTGAGCGATACGTTGCTGTCGGTGCTGCCGATTCGGGCGGATGAGATTGCGGCGTCGTTGTACGCGCATGATCGTCACCGTGGGCAGGGGCGTTCGGTGCAGGATCTGCTGCTCGCTACGGCGAGCTGACGAACGGGTGTTCGGGCTGCAAGCCTGTAGGGACTTTTGGCTGCATCTGCCGGAGGGTAAGTTGATGCAGGGGTAGAAAATGTGGGAGGGGGCTTGCCCCCGATAGCAGTGTGTCAGTCAATACATGCATGACTGATCCACCGCAATCGGGAGCAAGCTGAACTGGCCTAATGATTTTGGACACTTCAATCGGGCGCTATGATGGCGCCCAAATCTGAGGTGTTTGGATATGCGTAAATCTTATTCGAGTGAGTTCAAACTCAAGGCGGCCAGCATGGTGCTGGACGAGGGGCAGTCGGTTCCCGACGTCTGTGCCAGTCTGGATATTGGCCCGACTGCGTTGCGCCGCTGGGTCGATCAGGTTCGCAAAGAGCGGCTGGGCTCGACTCCGATTGGCGCCAAGGCTATTACCGCCGATCAACGAGAGATTCAGCAGCTCAAAGCGTTACTCAGGCAAAAAGACCTGGACATCGAAATCCTAAAAAAGGCCAGTGCTCTCTTGCTGTTGGACGCCAAAGATCATTCACGTTGATCTGTGAGCTGGACGAGCAGTACGGCGTTAACAATTGCTGTCGGGCGTTCGGTGTTAACCGCAGCAGCTTTTACGCCTGGCGTCAGCGCCAAGGCAAGGTGAAACCTGAGCGGGAAAAGCTCAAAGCCGCCCTGGTCGAGCATCACAAGGAGTCCAGAGCATCTGCTGGATCGCGCACTTTAGCTAAGGAACTGCAAGCCAAGGGGCATCGCGTCGGGCGGTACATGGCGCGCAGCCTGATGCGTGAAGCGGGCGTCATCAGTCGTCAACGCCGGCGGCATAAGTACAAATCATCCGGCGTGGAAGCGCTGGTAGCGCCGCATGTGCTCAAGCGCCAGTTTGATGTCACAGCGATCAACCAGGTGTGGTGTGGCGATGTGACGTATATCAAAGTCGGCAAGCGCTGGATGTATTTCGCGGCAGTTCTGGATCTGTTCGCTCGCCGGATTGTGGGGTGGTCGTTTTCGATGATTTCCGATGCCACGCTGACCTGCGAAGCGTTGCGAATGGCGGTCGAGTTGCGAGGCCGTCCAAAAGAGGTGCTGTTTCACTCCGACCAAGGCTGTCAGTACACCAGCCACAAATTCAGGAATGAAATGCGCAAGCATGGACTCCTGCAAAGCATGAGTCGCAAAGGTGAGTGCTGGGACAACGCCCCGATGGAGCGTTTCTTTGGGAGCCTTAAATCAGAATGGGTACCAGAAGATGGCTACAGCTCAGAGCATGAAGCCCGAGTGGATTTGCAGCGTTATTTGATGCGTTACAACAACGTCAGGCTCCACAGCTACAACGGCTACCGGTCGCCGGTAGCTATGGAGAAACTGGCGGCGTGAAACCTTAACTGGTGTCCAAAATTAGTTGACCAGTTCAGCTTGCCCCCGATAGCGGCGGATCAGTCACCTATGCATCGACTGAAAGACCGCGATGGCAAGCTTGCTCCCGATAGCGCTGGAACAGTTACAAATAAGCGGACTGTCACACCGCCATCGGGGGCAAGCCCCCTCCCACACTGAGCCTGCGTCTGCCACACAATGGATGAACACCACAGACCCTGAGGGGCGTGCCCCTCCCACATTTGTGCTCTGTCGCCTGATAGACTCCGCCAATCTCCTTCTGTCGCGAGCCACCCCCATGCTCCACGTGTTATTCAGCGTTTACCTGAAGATGCTGGTGCTCTACAGCCCGTTCTTCGTGTTGTCCTGTTTTATCAGCCTGACCCGCGGCTACTCCAGCAAAGAACGGCGACGCCTGGCCTGGAAAGTGGCGCTGGCGACCCTGGTGTCGAGCGTCTTGCTCTACCTGTTCGGCCGGGTGATTTTCAGTGTGTTCGGCATCACCGTGGACGCCTTCCGCATCGGCGCCGGTAGCGTGCTGTTTATCTCGGCCCTGGGCATGGCCCAGGGCAAGTCGGCGGTGCAGACCGATAACGTGCAGCAGGACGTGACCATCGTCCCGCTGACCATCCCCCTCACCGTCGGCCCCGGCACCATCGGCGCGCTGCTGGTGATGGGCGTCAGCCAGCCCCATTGGGATGACAAGCTCACCGCCATCCTCAGCATCGCCCTGGCCAGCTTCACGGTGGGTGTGGTGCTGTATTTGTCCAACCGTATCGAACGGATTCTCGGTGACCAGGGCTTGCAAATTGTCAGTCGGTTAATGGGCTTGTTCGTGTGCGCCTTGGCCGCACAAATTATCTTTACCGGGGTGCGCGGCTACCTGGTGCCTTAGATCCGGTATTTGGCGATCGCCAGTTGCACCTTGTCGCCTGCACTCTCACGCATCAACTGGATGGTTTTTTCGTTGACCACCGAGGTATTCAGCACCAGGCAGGTTTGCCCGCTGAAGGCCTCGAACGAGGAACTGTCCCACTCAAGAAAGGGCAGCCCCACCTGTTTGCTGACGCCATGGGAGCTGTAGGTCACCAGCACCATCATGACTTCGCCGTCGGTTTCGGCGCAGGAGGCCAGGCCAAAATCGCCGCCCTGATGCACCGTGCTATTGCGCTTGAACAGCTCGAACGACGCGGGCATCTGCTTCAAGGCGTCCAGCGCATCGGCAGCCAATTTCGGTAGGGCCGCCAGCAGTGGCCCGGTCAACGAGGTCGAGGCCAGCAGGGTCGCGATGATATTCAGCGCCGCCAGTTGCACCGTCAGGCCCTTGCCGGCGCTTGAGACCCGCTCGAAACGGCTACGCACCGGCAGCCAGCCCAGGCTGATCATCACCTTGATAAATTCGTCGTACCAACCCTCCGTGCCGCGACGCACTTTCAAGACATCGCTCACGTAGCTGCTGGCCAACAGATAACTTTTGCGGATGTATTCGCGGTTCAGGCCGCTCAGGCCATCGGCGAACGAGATCACGCCATTGTTGACCACTGCCGCGTTGCAGTCGTCCTCGGTATCCAGCGGTAAAACAGCGTGCGTCCCCGGCGCACCGGGCAGCTTATAGGCCGCAATCAATTTGCGCCGTTTGGTGCTGTTGATCCT
>Ga0302264_1000297_pt1 | contig 13320 bp, 10 predicted proteins | sample II_Fen_N3_4_FD_194563 | JGI IMG/M metagenome (GOLD analysis project Ga0302264, IMG submission 194563) | Peat permafrost microbial communities from Stordalen Mire near Abisko, Sweden - II_Fen_N3_4 | ecosystem: Environmental > Terrestrial > Soil > Wetlands > Permafrost | place: Sweden: Abisko... | reverse complement strand
TCCACCGAGATCCTGGCCTCCGTGCGCGCCGTCGAGGCCCGGGTGGACGGCACGGTGCCGCTCGCGGTGTCCGCGCGGGTGCACCGCATCTCGGCCGTCGTCGACGAGATGGTGCCGAGGCTGGACCGGCTCGGTGCGGGCAGCCAGCAGGCGCACACGGTCGTGGCGACCGCGACGGACTACCTGCCGGAGGCCGTCGACGCCTACCTGCGGCTGCCCCGCGACTTCGCCGACCGGCGCGTGGTGTCCCGCGGCAAGACGTCGCTCATGCTGCTCTGCGACCAGCTCGACCTGCTCGCCGTGACGCTGACCCAGATCTCGGACGCGGTCTCGCGGCAGGACGCGCAGGCGCTGGTGGTGCACGGACGGTTCCTCGACGAGAAGTTCGCCGAGTCGTCGCTGCAGCTGCCGGGCGACCCGGGGGCCGCATGACGACGAGCCAGCCCCCCGCCGGGCCGGTCGCCGGTGACGGGCCGACGCCCGCACCCGCACCCGACGACGCACCGACGCGTGGGTTGACGGCGGCGCTCGACGCCCTGGTCCGCGCCGGGGTGGCCGCCGGGCTCGGTGCGTCGGTGGCGCGCGAGGAGGGCGAGCTGCTCGCCGCCGCGGTGGCCGAGTCGTCGCCGGGGGCTCCGGCGGCATGGTCCGCGGCCGTGGGGCGTGCCGGGGCCGGCGTGGAGCCGTTCTTCGAGGCCGCCGCGGCCGGTCGGCGCTGGCGCACCGGGCCCACCGACGCGCTGGCTGCCCTCGTCCTCGCGCGCACGGCCGGTGCGCCCGCCTATGCGTCCGCGCTGGCCGATGTCGTGGCCGCCGCCGCTCGCCTCGGCCTCCCTGGCCCGCACGTCGGCGAACGCGCCGCGCTCACGGCGGCGGTCCAGCGCGCCTCCGCCCTGCCCTCCACTGCGCCGACCCGTCGCCCCGACGCGGACCCGTCAGCTCCGGTGGCCGAGTCGGCGACGAGCCGGCGGGTCGGCGACCTGGTGTCGGACCTCGACCTGCTGACCGCGGTGGACCTGAGCGGGCTGCGCCCGGAGCCGCCGCTGGTGCCGTCGGTCCGCGCGATCCTGGACGCGCTCGGCGGCGGCAGCCCCGACGACGACGCCGACGCGCCCGCCACGGCAACGAAGGCTGCGACCGGGACCGGGACCGCCGCGGCACCCGCGACGGCCACCGCGGCGGCGCAGGCGGAGGCCCCCCCGGCGCGGCCCCTGTCCGAGCTGCTCGACGAGCTGGATGCGCTCATCGGGCTGGACCGGGTGAAGACGGAGATCCACCGGCAGACCGCGCTGCTGCGCGTCGAGCAGCTGCGGACCGCGGCGGGCCTCACCCGTCCGACGCTCACCCGGCACCTCGTGTTCGTCGGCAACCCCGGCACCGGCAAGACGACCGTCGCGCGGCTCGTCGCCGCGATCTACCAGGCGCTCGGGCTGCTCGCCAAGGGCCACCTCGTGGAGGTGGACCGCTCCGAGCTGGTCGCCGGCTACGTGGGGCAGACGGCGATCAAGACGACCGAGGCGGTGACCTCCGCGCTGGGCGGCGTGCTGTTCGTCGACGAGGCGTACGCCCTGACGCAGGGCACGTTCGGCGCCGACCAGTACGGCCTCGAAGCGGTGAACACCCTGGTCAAGGACATGGAGGACCACCGCGACGACCTGGTGGTCATCGTCGCCGGCTATCCCCGGCCGATGGCGGAGTTCATCTCCGCCAACCCCGGCCTGGAGTCCCGGTTCGCGGCGACCATCACCTTCGACGACTACACGGCGCCGCAGCTGCGCGCGATCTTCACCGAGATGACCGCCCACGCCGACTTCACGCCGACGCCGGAGTGCCTGGTGCGCGTCGAGTACCTGGTCTCCGAGCAGCCCCGCGGCGAGGGTTTCGGCAACGCCCGCTACGTGCGCAACCTGCTCGACGGGGCTATCGCCCGCCATGCCTGGCGGCTCCGCGACGTCCCCGAGCCCACCATCGACCAGCTGCGCACCCTCCTCCCCGAGGACCTCACCGACACCCCGCCCCCAGTAGTCGACGCCCTGGCCCCCGCGCCCGGACCAGACGACCCCGCGACGGCGACAGCCGAGCCCCCAGCTAGCACGCCGACCACCACCGAGGACGGACGGACCGCATGACCCAGACCGCTCCCGCCCCGCGCCACCGACCGAAGGCCGCCGCCGCGCCGCCGCCACCCTCCGGCGCAGTGGCCCCGTACGCACCCCCCGTCGTCGCCCCCGGTGCGGCGCCCGCGCCCGCGTCGGGCCTGCGCACGACCACCCGGCTGCGGGTGGCGATGGCCGTCGGCGTCGTCGCGGCGCTGCTGGTCGCGGTGCTCGGCTGGCAGGCCGGCAGCCGGCAGGCCGCGGCGCTGCACGAGGTCCAGACGCGGAGCACGTGGCTCGTCGGCGTGCAGCAGGTGCGCAACGCCCTGGTGGCGGCGGACGCGACCGCGACCACGACGTTCCTGGTCGGAGGCCTCGAGCCCGCCGACCAGCGGGCGCGCTACGACGAGTACCTCACGCAGGCGGCGGACGGTCTGGTGACCGTGGCTGCCGGTGACAAGTCGGCCACGGCCTCGCTGGCAGGCGTGTCGGCCGACCTCACCACGTACGCCGGGCTGATCGAGCAGGCCCGGGCCGCGAACCGGCAGGGCCTGCCCGTCGGCACCGCGTACCTCGACCAGGCCTCGACGCTGCTGCGCGCGCAGATGCTGCCCGCGCTGGACGCCGTGGTGCTGACCGGAGCCGACGAGGTGGCATCCGGCTTCGGCGCCGTGAGCAACGCCCCGTGGCTGCTGTTCGCGGTGCTCGCCGGGCTGCTGGTGCTGCTCGTCGTGCACATCGGCGACGCCCGACGCACCCACCGGGTGCTCAACCCGCCGCTGACCGCCGCGGCGCTGCTGGTGCTGGTCGCCGGGGTGTACGCGACGGGGCTGCTCAGCGTGTCGTCGTCGGCGCAGGACACCCGCACGGGGTCCTACCGCGCGACCCTCGCGGTGTCGCAGGCCACCGCCTCCGCGTACGACGCGCGGGCGATGGAGTCGTTCACCCTGATCCGGCGCGGGTCCGGCGCGGCGTACGAGGCGAAGTTCGTCACCGCGGCCGACGAGACCACCCGCCAGCTGGGCCGGGTACCGGACGGCTCGTCCGACACCACGACGCAGCTGTTCGAGGTGTGGCGCGCGCTGCACGGACAGGTCCGCCAGCTCGACGACGGCGGCAACTGGGACGGCGCGGTCGCCCTCGTGGTCGGCACCGCCACGGACAGCCCGGCCGCGGCGTTCGACGCGTTCGCCCAGAGCGCGGCGGCCGACCTCCAGGCGAGCACATCCGCCACCGAGCAGACGCTGACCGACGACCAGGGCCGCGCGAACCGCATCGGCTGGGTGCTGGCCGGCGCGGGCCTGCTGGCCGCCGTGCTCACCTGGCGGGGTCTGGCCCGGCGACTGGAGGAGTACCGATGAGCGCGCGCCCGACGACCGCCACCGCCCGTTCGCGCGCCGCCGCGTCGAACCCGCCGCGTCGAACCCGCCGGTTCGGCGCGGCCACCACGGTGCTGCTCGCCGTGGGCCTGGCGCTCGCGGCGTGCTCGTCCCCCGGGGGCGCCTCCGACCTGGGCCTGCTGCCCACGGCGGAGCCCACCGCGGCGCCCACGTCGGCGCCGACCACCGCGCCCACCCCCGCGGTGTGCGACCAGCCGACCGCCTCGTACGCGCCCGACGCCGCGCTGCCCGCACCCGACGCGCTGCCGGCCGGCAGCACCATGCAGGCGATCCGCGATCGCGGCGTGCTCGTCGTCGGGGTCTCGTCGGACACGCTGCTGATGGGCTCGCGCAACCCGCTCACCGGCGTTATCGAGGGCTTCGACATCGACATGGCCCGGCAGGTGGCCGCGGCGATCCTCGGCGACCCGGACAAGGTGCAGTTCCGGGTGATCACCGCGGGGCAGCGCATCGGCGTGCTGACCGGGCACGAGGTGGACCTCGTCGCGCGGGCGTTCACCGTGAACTGCGCCCGCTGGGAGCAGATCGCGTTCTCCGCGGAGTACTACCACGCAGGGCAGAAGGTGCTGGTGACCAGCGACTCGACCGCCACCGGCCTGGCCGATCTGGCCGGCAAGAAGGTGTGCGCGCCCGCAGGCACGACGACGCTCACGCGGCTGGAGCAGTACCCGGACATCGAGGCCGTGCCGGCCGGCACGCACACCGCGTGCCTGGCGCTGTTCCAGCAGGGCGCCGTCGATGCGATCACCGGTGACGACACCGTGCTGGCCGGCCTGGCCGCGCAGGACCCGTACGCCAAGGTGGTCGGCGAGGCCATCAGCGACGAGCCGTACGGCCTGGGCATCCCGCCGGGCCAGGTGGACATGGTCCGGTTCGTCAACGCCGTGCTGGAGCAGGTGAAGGCCGACGGCCGGTGGCAGGCCTCCTACGACCGCTGGCTCGGGGTGCTCGGCCCGGCGCCGACCCCACCGACCCCGGTGTACGGACGCTGACCCGCGTGGTCGACCTGTCCGCTCCCGCAGCGCCCGGCCGTCTCGGCCAGGCGGCGGCACCGGACGCCCTGCTCGCCTACCTGACGGCGTTGGAGCACTGGCTGGCCGCGCGGCGCACCGAGCTCGACGCCCTGGCGGCGCAGCTGGCCGCCGGGTCGGGCGAGGCCGACCCTGACCTGGTGCTCGCCCTCGGGCTGTGGCAGTCGGCCCGGACCCGCGCCGACGAGCTGCACACCGCGTGGGACTCGGGTCGCGTCGGCCCGGTGCAGCGCGAGCAGCTGTCCGCGCTGATCTGGGGGCGGCTGGACTCCGGCGCCGGTGCGGGCACGCTCTCGCTGGTGGAGGCCGGGCGGCTGTGCGACGCGCTGACCGACCAGCTGAGCGAACGCACCCAGTTCGACCCGCACTCCGCCGACGAGATCGCCCGCCGCCGCGCGTTGCGTGCCGCCCTGGTGCGCTGCGAGGACCTCGTCGGGGACGACGAGTCCGCCGCCGCGCGGGTCCGCGCGCTGGTCGACCGCCTCGACGTCGTCGCGGCGCAGGCGGGCCGGGGTGCGGACGTCGCCGGGCGCCTGGGCGAGCTCGAAGGGGACGTCGCGCGCGCCGAGCGGGACCTGATCGTCGCCGCCGCGCAACGCCGTGACCTGGACCGGGACCGTGCCACCGCGGTGGAGCGGGCGGCCCGGCTGGCGGCCGACGAGCCCGCGCTGCACGCGCTGGTGGACCGCGCCCGCCGGGAGATCGTGGCCCCGCCACGGCTCGCCGTGCCCGACGTGTCCCGGCTGGGCGACCCGCCCACCGACCGCACGGGCCTGGTGGGCTACCTCGGCCGGCTCGAGCAGGTGAGTCGGGCGATGGCCGCCGTGCGGGACGCGTACACCGCGCCGCTGCGCCGCCGCGCGGCCCTGCGGTACACCCTGAGCTCGGCGAGCGCCCGCGCCCAGGCCAACGGCCGGGCCGCGTCGCCGACGGTGCAGGCGGCCCTCGTCGAGGCGAGCGCCGCGCTGGACGCCCTGCCGTGCGACCTGCTGCTCGCCGGAGCGCTCGTCGACCAGTACGACCTGTTGACCCAGGCACTGCCACACTCCGGCCCGACCCCTGAAGGAGCCGCACCGTGACCGCACAGACTCCGGTGGCCTGCACCGAGCCGGGCTGCACCGGCGTCATCGAGGACGGGTACTGCAACGTGTGCGGGACGCCTGGTCCCGCGGGCTCGTCGTCCCCGGCCGCGGGTGCGTCGCGCGCCGGCAGCTCGTCCCGGACCGCGCACGCCCGGACCACCTCACCGTCGGTCGCGCTCGGCACCGGCTTCGTCGAGGGCCGCGCAGCCACCGCGGCCGAGGCGGGCGCCCGGCCGCCGTCGGCCACCGGTTCGGTGCACACCGGCCGCACCAGCTCCTCGCGACTGGCAACCCAGGCGCTCGGCTCGGCCCGCACCGGCACGCGCCGCACCCGCAGCCTCGGCACGTCGTCCACCCGGCTGCGCGCGCAGCGGCTCGGCGCCGGACTGACCACGGTGCCGCCCACGCCAGTGGCCGACCCGCTGGCCGCCGTGATGGCCGACCCGCAGATCGCGGAGGAGAAGCGGTTCTGCCCGCGCTGCGGCGGGCCGGTCGGCCGCACGCACGACGACGTGCCGGGACGCACGGACGGCTTCTGCCCGGCGTGCGGCACGCGCTTCGACTTCGCGCCCCAGGTCCACACCGGCGACCTCGTCGGTGGCCAGTACGAGGTGGTGGGCTGCCTGGCGCACGGCGGGCTCGGCTGGGTCTACCTGGCGCGGGACCGCAACGTGTCGGGCCGCTGGGTGGTGCTCAAGGGCCTGCTGAACTCGGGCGACGAGGACGCGTACGCCGCGGCGATCGCGGAGCGGCAGTTCCTCGCCGAGGTGGAGCACCCGCTCATCGTCGAGATCTACAACTTCGCGATGTTCGAGGGCGCGGGCTACACCGTCATGGAGTACGTCGGCGGCCTGTCGCTCAAGCAGATCCTCAAGAACCGGCGGGACGCGGCCGGTCGGGTGGACCCGCTGCCGGTTGACCAGGCCCTGGCCTACATCCTGGAGATCCTGCCGGCGTTCTCCTACCTGCACGACCGTGGCCTGCTGTACTGCGACTTCAAGCCGGACAACCTCATCGGCGAGGGCGAGGGCGTCAAGCTCATCGACCTCGGCGGGGTGCGGCGCATCGACGACGACCACTCCGCCATCTTCGGCACCGTCGGCTACCAGGCGCCCGAGGTGGCGGAGGTCGGACCGTCGATCTCGTCGGACGTCTACACGATCGGCCGCACGCTCGCGACGCTGGTGCTGGACTTCCGCGGCAACACCACGACGTACGTCGCGTCGCTGCCGCCGGTGGCCTCCACCCCGGTGTTCGCCACCTACGACTCGTTCTACCGGTTGCTGGCCAAGGCGTGCGCCCTCGACCCCAACGACCGGTTCGCCACCGTCGACGAGCTGCGCACGCAGATGCTCGGTGTGCTGCGCGAGGTGGTGGCCACCGACCGTGGCGTCGACGTCGCGGCGACCTCGACGGCCGGGTCGGCGCTGTTCGCGGCGCCCGCGGTCGAGGTGGCCGAGCGACCGCTGCGCTGGGACGAGCTGCCCGCGCTGCGGGTGGACGAGCACGACCCGCAGGCCGGCTGGCTGGCCGGCGTCACCGTGGCCGACCCGCGGGCGCGGCTGCGCGCCCTGGAGGCAGCGCCGACGGCGACCGTCGAGGTGCTGCTCGCCCGCGCGCACGCCGAGATCGAGGCCGGGGTGCCCGCCGGCGCCCAGGTGGCGACGACGAAGATCCTCGACGCCGACCCGTGGGAGTGGCGGGCGGCGTGGATGCTCGGCCTGGCCGAGATGGCCCGCGGCGACCACGTGGCGGCGCGCGCGTCGTTCAACGCGGTGTACGGGCAGGTGCCCGGCGAGCTGGCGCCCAAGCTGGCGCTGGCCACGGCGTGCGAGCTCACCGGCGAGATGGATGTCGCCGAGTCGCTCTACCAGACCTGCGCGCGCTCGGACGCGAACTACACCAGCCCCGCCGCCTTCGGCATGGCCCGGATCCGGCAGGGGCGGGGTGACCTGGACGGCGCGCTGGCCGCGCTCGACCTGGTCAACGCCACCCGCGGCTCCTACCCGCAGGCACGGCTGACCCGGTCCCGGATGCTCGCCGCGTCGGGCCGCGGGCTGACCGCGTTGGACGACGCGCTGTCCGGGGTGGAAGCCGTGGCGGTGCCGGACCGCGAGCGCGCCGAGCTGCGGGTGCAGGTGCTGGACGCCGCGCTCACCCAGGTGGTCGCGGCCGGGCCGGTGGTGCCGGGCACCGCCCCGCGCGGCGCCGCTGCCCGTCGGGCGGCCCCGCGGCAGACCGTCGCCGGCGTGCCGGCCGACGAGCCTCGCCTGCGCGACGCCGTCGAGCGGGCCTACCGCGACCTCGCGGCGCTCGCGCCGGCGGGCCGGGAGCGGGACGCCCTGGTGGACCGCGCCAACGCAGTGCGCCGCTGGACGGCGAAGTGAGCGCGCCGACCGGAGACTCGGCCACGGCGGCCGTGTCCGCGGAGGCAGCCACGTCCGCGGAGGCGTCTGCGGAGGCCGTCGCCGCGCAGGAAGCCGTGTCCGCGGAGTCCTCTGCACCGGCAGCCCCGGCCGTGGTGCTGCCCTCCGTCGTCTGCCCGGCATGCGGCACGTCCGCGCGCGGCGACTCGCGGTTCTGCGAGGCGTGCGGGGCGCGACTCGTCCCGGACCCGCCGGCCTCGTCCGACCCGGCCTCGTCCGACCCGGCCTCGTCCGACCCGGCCTCGTCCGACCCGGCCTCGTCCATCCCGGCTGCCCCGGGCCGGCCGGGACCAGGCCAAGCCCGCCCGCCCTGCACGGAGTGCGGCGGCGCGGTGGCGGCGGACGGCTACTGCGAGCAGTGCGGCGCCAAGGCGCCGGCCCCCCGCGACCACCTCGTCGACACGCCGGCCGCCTGGGTGGGCGGCGTCTGCGACCGCGGCCGCGTGCACGTGCGCAACGAGGACTCCCAGGCGCTGGCGGCGTCGCTCGAGCCGGGGCGGTTCGCCGTGCTCGTCGTCTGCGACGGTGTGTCGTCCGTGCCGCGTTCGGACGAGGCGAGCCTGGCCGCCGCCCACGCGGCGCTCGCCGTGCTGGTGGCGGGCGGTCCGACCGGGTCCGGTCCGGTGGTCGGCGATGCCGTGGCGCGCGGCGCCGCGTGGTCCGGCCTGCTCGACCGTGCGGCGCGCGCCGGTGACGACGCGGTCGCGGACCTGACGGCCCCCGGCGCCGCCGTCCCGCACTCGGCCGCTGCGCGGACCTCGGCCGCTGCGCGGACCTCGGCCGCCCCGCCGACCCCGGAGGGCACCGACGGCGACACCCCGTCGTGCACCTTCGTCGCCGCGGTGCTCGACGACGGCGTGCTGCACACCGGCTCGGTCGGCGACTCGCGGGCGTACTGGCTGCCCGACTCGGGGACGCCGACCATGCTCACCACCGACGACTCCTGGGCGGCCGAGGCGATCGCGGGGGGGATGCCCCGCGCGGAGGCCGAGACCGCCCCGCAGGCGCACGCGATCACGCGCTGGCTCGGCGTGGACAGCCCGGACGTCGCGGCGCGTGCCACCAGCAGGCCGGTGACCGGCCCCGGTTGGCTGCTGGTGTGCTCCGACGGGCTGTGGAACTACTGCTCGCCGCCCGAGGATCTCGCGCAGCTCGTGCGCACCACCGCAGCGACGGTCGGGGGCGATCCGGTGGCCGTCGCGGCCGAGCTGGTGCGGTGGGCCAACGCCCAGGGCGGTCGGGACAACATCACGGCGGCGCTCGCGCGCCTCGACGCCGCCGCGAACCGGTAGCCTGCCAGCAGTCCGACCCACGGGAGGGGCCCCATGGCCGAGTTCTCCGCCGACGTGTTCCAGAACGAGTTCCTTGCCGACGGCGGCACCGACGTGCACGCCGTCGTCACGATCTCCTGCGAGGGCTCGGGGACGGCCGGCAGCGGCGGCACCGACGCCGCCGAGATCATCATCGTCGACACCTCCGGCTCGATGACCGGAGCGAACCTGGCCGCGGCGAAGAACGCCGCCGCGGTGGCCATCGACCAGATCGTCGACGGCACGTGGTTCGCGATCATCGGCGGCAGCCATGTCGCGACGCGGGTGTTCCCCTACCCCAACGCGCGGTTCAACCTGGTCCAGATGGAGCCGGGCGCGCGCGCCGAGGCGAAGCGGGCCATCACGCGCGTGGGCGCGTCCGGCGGCACCGCGATGAGCACGTGGCTCGCGCTGGCGGACCAGCTGTTCGCCGGGACGCCGCAGGCCACCCAGCGGCACGCGATCCTGCTCACCGACGGCAAGAACGAGTCGGAGCCGCGGGCCCAGCTGGCCGGGGTGCTCGGGCGCATCGTCGGGCACTTCCAGTGCGACGCCCGCGGCGTCGGCGCAGCCTGGGTGGTGGACGAGCTGCGGTCGATCTCGTCCAGCCTGCTCGGCACCGTCGGCCTGATCGCCGACCCGGCCGATCTCGCACGCGACTTCGAGGAGCTGATGCGCCAGTCGATGGGCCGCGGCGTCGCCGAGGCCCAGCTGCGGGTGTGGACCCCGCAGGGCGCGCAGCTGCTGTTCGTCCGTCAGGTGGCGCCCACGGTCGAGGACCTCACGTCCCGCGGCGCGGTGGTCGGCCCGCTGATCCGGTCGTTCCCCACCGGCTCGTGGGGCGACGAGTCCCGCGACTACCACGTCGCCGTCCGGGTGGCGTCCCGGCCGGTCGGCTCCGAGCAGCTCGCCGCGCGGGTGCAGCTCGTCGTCGGGGATCAGCCGGTCGCGGTGGGCCTGGTCAAGGCGCGCTGGTCCGACGACGCCTCACTCACCGCGCGGATCAGCCCCGAGGTGGCGCACTACACCGGCCAGGCCGAGCTCGCCTCCGTCATCCAGGAAGGCCTGGCCGCCAAGGCCGCCGGCGACGAGGCGACCGCGACGGTCAAGCTCGGGCGTGCGGTGCAGCTGGCGCACGACACCGGCAACGACGAGGCGACCAGCCGGCTGCGCAAGGTGGTCGACATCGAGTCCGAGGAGCACGGCACCGTGCGCCTCAAGCGCAACACGGCCAAGCTCGACGAGATGGCCCTCGACACCGCTTCGACCAAGACGACCCGGGTGCGCAAGTGAGCCGACGATGAGCACGGTCCTCTGCCCGAACGGGCACGCCTCCACCGCCACCGACTACTGCGACGTGTGCGGCGAGCCGATCGCCGCGTCGACGGGCGCGGGCGCGTCCCCGGCCGGGGCGAGGAAGGCTGCGGCCGACCCGGTGGCTCCCGCGACGCCCTCGTCGTGCCCGAACTGCCACGCGCCGGCGGCGCCCGGCGCCCTGTTCTGCGAGAGCTGCGGCTACGACTTCACCACCGGTGTGCTGCCCACGCCGGACCCGCTCGACCTCTCGTTCGGGGTCTCGACCCCGTCGTCGTCGTCCGGCAAGGGTGCAGGTCAGGGCACTGGTGAGGGCGCGGGCAAGGGCTCGGGCAAGGCCAAGGGCGCGGGTTCCGGTCACGCGGCGGGCCATGCCGAGACGGCGACGGGCGCGGTACCCGCGGTCTCCGGCACCGCCGCCCCTGGTGCCGTGGCCACCGGTGCCGCCCCCGGTGGCGATCACGCTGCCGGGACGACGACCCCTGCCGTCGACCCCGCGAGCAGCGCCGCCGCCACCCCTGGCGATCCGCCGTGGGTCGTCGAGCTGTGGATCGACCCGGACTGGTACGCGGCCCAGTCCCCGGAGGACCCGCTGCCGTCGGTGGGCCTGCCCTCCGTGGTGCCGCTGCGGCTGAAGAGCGTGCTCGTCGGGCGCCCGTCCCGCTCGCGGGGGATCACGCCGGAGGTGGACTGCGGCACCGACGCCGGCGTCTCGCGCCGGCACTGCCAGCTGACCACCGACGGCCAGCGCTGGTGGGTGGAGGACCTGCAGTCGGCCAACGGCACCTACGTCGCGGCGCCCGGCGCCGCCATGCCCACCGACCCGATCACCCCCGGCGAGCGCCGCGAGCTCACCGACGGCGACCGGCTCTACCTCGGTGGCTGGACCCGGCTCGTCGTGCGCCGCGCCCTGCCCGGTGAGGTCTGACCGCACACCCTGCGAACAGAACGGAGACCACCGTGGCGGCGGACCAGGCGTCCAGGGGAGTGAGTGTCCGTCGCCGGACGTTCTCCGACAGCATCGCTCAGTGGAGCCTCGTGGCCGCCGTCCTCTTGGGTGTGGCGGCCCTCGCCGACTTCGCGCGCTGGGGTAACCGCTGGTACATCACGGAGGTCTTCGCGCGGGACGTCGGCGGGCCAGGCGGGGTCACATGGGACGTGCTCTACGGCATGCTCCACCATGCTCACGAAGCGCTGGTCCGCGGACTCGTCCTTCTGCTGTTCGCCGCGGCCTTCGCCTCGATCACCGCCGTCATCCAGCGCCGCGCCGCCCGCTGACCCACCGCGGCGGGCTACGCCGTGCGGGCCCCCGCGGGCCGCGTGGGCGTAGCGTCATCGACGCCCACCAGCGTGAGCACCTCGGCGAGCACGCCGCGCGGGTCGCGCAGCGTGACGGGGATGCCCGCCTCGTGCGCGGCCATCCGCAGCTGCAGGATGAACGCGATGCCGGCCGAGTCCACGAAGGTGGCGCGCGTCGCGTCCACCACCACCGGCAGGTCGTGCAGCAGGGCCAGGCCCATGGTGTCGCTCGCCTGCGTCCGCAGCTCGGCGTCGATCTCTCCGACGAGGTGGATCACCGTGCTGCCGTCGATCACCTCCACCGCGATCGCGTCGGTGGTGATCGTCTGCAGGTCGTCCATGCCCACTCCTCGCCGCCCGCCTGTCGGTGCATCGTCGGACCGACGAGCCGACCATACGACCTTCCGCCCACAGAGTCATCACCCCTGGGGACTTTGCCATCACATCACATGCTCTTGGTTTTTCCCGGGCGTTGACTGTGTGCGCAGTCAAGTCACGGTGAATCGCAGGGCGGCGTCCAGCCACCGGGAGGGCGGTTCTGCCAGACGCGGCTTCGGGGATAGCGAGCCCTGGCATGGCGAGGCCCCGGCGGGATCGTCGCCCCGCCGGGGCCTTCACCGGGCATCGCGTCAGCAGGCCCCGTCGAGCATGTCGCCGTAGTTGATCATGTGGAACACGGAGTTGCCGAGCTCACCCTGCACGCAGAGGTCCGCGCCGGAGGGCACCAGGGCGACGTCGACGTCGCCAGTCGTGGGCGCGTCGGCACTCAGCTCGGTGGGGTAGGAGCCCGTCTCTGTCTTGACCGTCTCGGCCCACATGGCGACGGAGACCACGCTGGCCTGGACCGTGATGTCCTTGCCGAGGGTGTCCAGGTCGTCGACGTGGTTGGAGACGCTGTTCGCAGCGGCGATGAGGGCCGCGATGGCCGCCACCCAGATCAGGGTGCCGAGCGCGCCGATGATGACTCCGGCCAGGGCCAGGCCGCGCCCGCCCTGCTTCGTCTTCTTGATCTGCGAGAGCGCGATGATGCCCAGGACGATGCCGACCGGCGCGAGCACGATCCCGCAGATGAGGGCGACGATGGCCATCGTGTTGGTCGGGTTGGTGGGCTGCGGGGGCGCGCCGGGGGCGCCGTAGCCGGGCTGCGGGTACGCGGCCTGCTGCGGGTACGCCGTCGGCGGCGCGGCCTGCTGCGGGTACGCGGTCGGCGGCGCGGCGGGCGCGGGGTACGCCGTCGGCGGCGCGGCGGGCGCGGGGTACGCCGTCGGTGGCGCGGCGGGCGCGGCGTAGGTGGGCGCCGGGTAGGTGGGCGTAGGTGCGGCGGGCGCGGGGTACGCGGCCGGCGGTGCGTCCGGCGCCGCG
>Ga0302264_1000277_pt1 | contig 13684 bp, 11 predicted proteins | sample II_Fen_N3_4_FD_194563 | JGI IMG/M metagenome (GOLD analysis project Ga0302264, IMG submission 194563) | Peat permafrost microbial communities from Stordalen Mire near Abisko, Sweden - II_Fen_N3_4 | ecosystem: Environmental > Terrestrial > Soil > Wetlands > Permafrost | place: Sweden: Abisko... | reverse complement strand
CAAGCCGGTGGCCGTGTTTGGCATGCCCTGGTACGCGGGCTGGGGCGCCACTGACGACCGGCAAAGCTGCCCGCGTCGCACCCGCGTCCGCTCGGTCGATGAGTTGTTTGCCGCCGCGTATTTTCACTACACCCGCTACCTCAATCCGGTGACGCACCAGCGCGGCAGCATTTTTGACGTGATCGACTGGCTGGTGCTGCAGCGCGAGAGGGCGGCGCGCTACCCCCAGCGCATGGTTTGCGTCGGTTTCAGGCGCTGGAAAGCGGTCAATATTGCGCCGCTGCTGTCGCTGCATCCCAGCCGAGTCGTGTTTGTGCCGACGGCTGGGGCCGCCGAGGCGCTGGGAATTGAGCCGGGCGACTGCCTGATTCATTGGGGCCGCGACGCGCCTGCCGGTTTGGCGGCGCTAGCCGGGCGGAGCGGTGCGCGCCTGCTGCGCATGGAAGACGGCTTTGTGCGCTCAGTCGGGCTGGGCTCGGATTTGATTCGGCCGCTGTCCCTGGTGCTGGATGCCAGCGGCATTTATTTTGACCCGACGCAGCCTTCGGATCTGGAGCGACTGCTCAACGCGGGTGGGTTTTGCGCCAGCGAACTGGCGCGTGCGCGCCGGGTGCGTGAATTCATCGTCGAACACGGCATCACCAAATACAACCTGGAGCCGCGTGACAAGGCGGCGTGGGCGACGGGCGGCAAACAGGTGGTACTGGTGCCCGGCCAGGTCGAGGACGACGCTTCCATTCGCTACGGCTGCACCGGTGTCAAGACCAATCTGGGCCTGCTGCAGGCGGCGCGCCGGGCGCATCCGCAGGCTTTTATCGTGTACAAGCCGCACCCCGACGTGATGTCGGGCAACCGCGCGGGCAGGCTGGCGCTGACCCAGGCGCAGGCGCTGGCCGACCATGTCGAGACGCGGCTGTCGGTGGTCAGCTGTATCGAGGCCTGCAGCGTCGTCCATACGATGACTTCGCTGACCGGCTTTGATGCGCTGCTGCGCGGCAAGCGGGTGGTGGTCTATGGCCAGCCGTTTTATGCCGGCTGGGGCTTGACGCAGGACATCGTGCAAGACGGGGCGGCGTTGGCGCGGCGCCAGCGGCGCTTGACGCTCGACGAGCTGGTGGCCGCCAGCCTGCTGCGTTATCCTCTTTACTGGGATTGGGATTTAAAAGGCTACACCACCTGCGAGGCTGTTTTGCAGCGCCTGATGGAAACTCGCAACGCACTTGAAGCCGGTGGCGGGCTGGAAAAGCTGCGCGTGGGCTTTGTCCGGCGGCAGTGGCGCAAGTTGGGTATTTTGGCGCGCGCCTGGTTTCGGCTTTAAATCTATTTTTTAATCATGCTGCGTGGTGGACTGGATTATTTCAAAGACAGACGGGTCTTGCTTCTGCAAGGGCCGGTGGGTCCTTTTTTTGCACAATTCGCCAAAGATTTACGTCAGGCTGGAGCGCAAGTATTCAAAGTTAATTTCAATGCCGGTGACTGGTTTTATTATCCGCAAGGCGCGATTAATTACCGTGGCACGATGGATGACCTGCCCAACTGGATCGATGAACTGATTCATCGGCTGGACATCGATATGGTGTATTTTTTTGGCGATTGTCGTCCGATACACAAAGCTGCTCATTTCATTGCCTCGCGCTACAGGATAGAGATGGGAGTGTTTGAAGAAGGCTATATCAGGCCCGATTATGTGACGCTGGAACGCTATGGCGTCAATGCCTATTCGCGGCGCTCTCGTGATCCAGCGCATTATGCGAATGAGCCGCCAGTGCCAAAAAAACTGGCGGTGGGAAATACCTACTGGCCGATGGTGACGTATGGGTTTTGGTATTTTTTAATCGGTAGCCTAGGCAAACCTTTGTTCTGGAATTATCGGCATCATCGCCCTTTGAATCTGCTGGAAGCATTGCCTTGGTGGCTTTCGGTCGCACGCAAGCAATGGTATCGGTGGACAGAGCGAACTATGCTGGCAAAGTTGACTGGTGAGTGGAAAAAACGGTTTTTTCTCGTGCCGCTGCAGGTTTTTAATGATTCCCAGATCACCGAGCATGCTGATTTTTTGGGTGTAGATCATTTCATTGAAGTCACGCTGAATTCATTTGCCCAGCATGCGCCCCAGGACACATTTTTGGTATTCAAGCACCATCCGATGGACCGGGGCCACAAGAATTATGGTGTCCTAATCCAAAAACTGGCCAGTGCGGCGGGTATTTCGGCGCGGGTGCATTACATCCATGACCAGCATTTGCCCACACTGCTTGAGCAGGTGCGCGGCGTGGTACTGGTCAATAGCACCGTCGGGCTTTCTGCGCTGCACCATGGCGCGCCGACCAAGGTCTGCGGCCATGCGCTTTATGACATACCGGGGCTGACTTACCAGGGAACGCTGGACCAATTCTGGTCAGCTGCGTCTGGCGCCAAGCCGGACCGCCATTTATACCGGCGCTTTCGGGATCATTTGGTCGCAAAAACCCAGTTAAATGGCAGCTTTTACAAGCCGTTGGAACAGGCGGGAAACTGCAGTGGTTTGCGCTGGAGCGTCGGTGACGAATTTTCAAAAGAGGCCGTCGGCGGCAAAAATAAGGCCGGGCCGGGTAGCGCCTGAAAAACCTCTGCTGCAGAATCGGGTTTTCAGAAGGGCTTGCCATGCACGAACTGATTCATCGCCTGATTGCCGGGTTTGCGCTGTCGCCCGCTGATGCTGCGCGCTTGTGGCAGCTCTCGCGGCTGCATGCGCCAGCGCCGACGCTGCGCCAGCACACCGAGCGCGCACTGGCCACGCTGGCCGCGCTGCTGCTGGGCGCGGGGCTGATTTTCTGGGTCGCGGCGAATTGGCAGGCGCAGACGCGGCAGTTCAAATTTTTGCTGCTTCAGGCGCTGCTGCTGACCAGCGTGCTGGGCGCGCTGGCCTGGCCGCGTGGGCGCACGGCGCTGTTGCTGCTGGCGACGCTGGCGTTGGGCGGCCTGCTGGCGTTTATCGGCCAGACCTACCAGACCGGCGCCGACCCGTGGCAGCTGTTTGCCGCCTGGGCGGCGTTGGCGCTGCTGTGGGTGATGGCGGCGCGCAGCGATGCGCTGTGGACGCTGTGGGTGCTGATTGCGGGCACCGGCATGGCGCTGTGGTCGGGCAGTCAATTGCTCAGTCCGCTGCGCAATCTGCTGGGCTGGCATGACTACCGCAGTGTCTTGATGCCGTTGCTGTGGGCGGGGCTGCTGCTGGTCGCTTGGCTGGTCAGCCGTTTTGGCCTGTCGTCTGCGCAAGATCCGGCAGCGCGTGGGCGTTACGCTTTTGGTCTGGCCACGCTGCTGGCTTTGAGCGCCTGGTGCAGCTATGGACTGGTCAATCTGTTTGACGGGGTGGCTGGGCTTTTTGGGCTGAATGCCGCCTTGGTCGTCGGTGCGGCGGCGCTGGCCTATGCGGCCCGGCCACGCAGCATCGCGACGCTGGCCATGAGCGTGTTGGCGCTCGATACGTTGTTGCTCGGGCTGGTCGCCAAGCTGCTGTTCAGCGGCTCAGGCTCGCACGACTTTATCGGGCTGGTTTTTGGCTTTGGCCTGGTCGCGGCGGTCACGGTCGGCGTGAGCGGCACCTGGATTTACAAACTTCAGCGCGCGGAGCAAGCAGCATGAATCAAGAAACAGCACTGGTGCAGGCCGCGCAGGCCGAAGGCTTGCTGCCCGACGCGGCCACGTCGGTTTTGAACGATCCGGCGCCCTCCTGGGTGGTGACGGCGCTGAGCTTTGTCGGCGCGCAGTTTGCGGTGTGGCCATTTTTGCTGGTGTTGGCCTCGTTCGGCGCCGGGGTGTTTTTTGAACTGCCCGGCTCGCTGATGGTGGCGGGCGTGTTGATTGCGGGGGCGGTCGGTGGTCTGCGCAGCCAGGCGGCGCTGTTTGTGATGCAGTTGTGCGTGACAGCGCTGCTGGTTGGTCTGGGGCTGCTGGCGTTTTCGTTGGGCCGGGCTTTTCACAGCGCAAACCTGATGCTGGCGCTGCTGCTGATCGTGCAGGTTGGCGTGGTTTTGCTGGTGCGCGTCGCCTGGGTGCAGCGGCTGCTGGGTTTTTTGGCGGCGCTGATTTGGATGATGTTTCATGTCGGCGCGGCTGAGGGCGGCTATGACTACGTCATGCGCTGGCTGTTTCCCGGCGTACTCAATGCGGTGCTGCTGGCGCTGGCCTGGGCTGCCTGGGCGGTGTATGAGCCGCGCCTGTCGCTGCAGCCGCTGGCGCGTCAGGTGGCAGCTTGTGCTGATGGCGTTGGCGTGGCGCTGCTGGTGGTGGCGCTGTACAGCAGCGGGGCGGCTTTTGTCAGCGGCGGCATTTTTGACGTGGCTGGCCGGACGGGGTCGGCTGATTCCGCGCTGGCGGGCACGGCGCGGCTGTTTGCGCTGACGCCGATGGTGGCTTTGCAGGCGCTGTTCGTGGCGCTGGCCGGGCTGGGGCTGGTGCGGCACTGGGGCCTGCTGGCCGCTGACAAGCGCCGCGAGCTGGCCTTGATCGCTCTGGCCTATGGCTGCTGGCTGGTGTTTGGCTTTTTCACCCACGATGGCGGCGTGGTGGCGCTGGTTGGCACCGCCGCGCTGGCGACGGGCCGCAAGCGTCTGGCCTTGCTGGCGCTGGGGGTGTTGTTGGCGCAGCTGTCGGGCTTTTATTACGCGCTGGGCTGGCCGCTGGCGCAAAAAGCGGCGCTGCTGGTCGGCGTCGGCAGTCTGCTGGGCTTGATCTTGGCGGCGCTGCACTGGCTGGGCCGGGCGCCGCTGGTCGCCAGCGCGGCGGCGCGTCCGGCAGGCCAGGCCGCTCAGGCGTGGACGCTGGCGCTGATCTTTGGCGGCGTGGTGCTGGCGCTGGGCGCGGCCAACCATGACGTGCTGAACAAAGAGCAGGTGATTCAGGACGGACAAAAAATCTACATCGCACTGGTCCCACGCGACCCGCGCTCGCTGATGCAGGGCGACTACATGGCGCTGAACTTCGGCTTTCCGCGTGAGATTGAAGCGGCGTTGGACCAAGCTGACACCAGCGACACGCCAAGCCGCGCCGTCGTGGCCCGGCTCGATGCACGCGGCGTGGCCACGGTGCTGCGCGTGGCCAGCGCGCATGAAACGCCCGCCGCTGGCGAACTGCTGCTGCCGCTCAAGCGCATGCAGCAGCGTTGGGTGCTGGTGACGGATGCGTTTTACTTTCCCGAAGGCCAGGGTCAGCCCTTGCAGGCGGCGCGCTTTGGCGAATTTCGCGTGCTGCCCGATGGTCGGGCGCTGCTGGTGGGGCTGGCCGATGAGCAACTGCAGCCGTTGCAGCCGCTCAAGGCGGACGTTGTCACGGGCAAGACGCTGTGACGCCTTGACGGGCGGGTTCAGGCGGCGCGGATAAAGTCGATAAAACCCTGCTCCACATCGGTCGAAGTCAGTTCGACCCGAAGTTTGTCGCCGACTTGCAAACCAGCCGCGCCCGCTGCCAGCTTGCCCTCGGCGGGTGGCGAAAAAATCCGCACCCACACGCCTGCGTCGGTGTTGCCAATGATCAGCGCGTCAAAGTGCTGGCCAATGCGCGACTCCAGCAGCAGCGCGGCTTCGGCCTTGCGCATTTTTCGCTCGACCTTGCGCACCGCATCTTCTTGGCGCGTGCAGTGCAGCGCCAGCGCGGCCAGTTCGGCATTGGAGTAGGGCGCAGGCTCGCCCGCCAGCGCCGCCTTGAGCAGCCGTGCGGTAATCAGGTCGGGAAAGCGCCGGTTCGGCGCGGTCGAATGGGCATAGTCGCGCACCGCCAGCCCAAAATGGCCGATCGCGGCGGCGCCCGGCGCCTCCACCACGTACTGGCCCGAGCCCATCAGCTTGATGATGACCAGCGACAAATCAGGAAAGCGCAGCGGATCGGCCTTGTGGCGCCGCGCCAGAAAATCGGCCAGCGCCACCGAGTCCGGCTCGGTCGGCAGCGACTCGCCATAGCTGCGCGCCACCTGCACAATGCGCAGCCAGCGTTCGGGCGAGCGCACCACGCGGTGCAGTCCAGTGCCGCCGCGCAGCGCCAGAAAGCGGGCCGCGCAGCCATTGGCGGCAATCATCACTTCCTCAATCAACTGGCGCGCCAGGTTGTGAACCTGCTGCCGGATATCGACGACTTTTTCGCCCTCAAACACGGCTTGCGGCTGGAAGGTTTCAAACTCCAGCGCGCCCTGGGCCTGCCGGTGCTGGCGCAACTGCTGGGCCAGCGCGCTTTGGTGGCGCAACTGTGCCTCCATGCCGGGCACCTGCGCTGCCGCAGCGGGCCGCTCGCCTTGATCACTTAGCCAGGCGGCCACCGCGTCATAAGCGAGCTTGGCATGGTTATGGACCAAGGCCCGGAAAATGCTGAAATGCGCCAGACTCGCGTCAGCCCTGAACACCATCGCCGTCACCAGCGCCAGCCGGTCTTGCGCCGGGTTGAGCGAGGTCAGGTCGGTGGACAGGCGCTCAGGCAGCATCGGAAAAATCTGCGCCGAGGTATAGACAGTGGCGGTGTTCATGCGTGCATGGGCGTCTAGCGGCGAGTCTTTTTTGACCAGCGCATCCACGTCGGCAATGGCCACCAGCAGCCGCACCGAGCCATCGGCCAGCGGCTCGCAGACGGTCAGCTGATCCAGATCGAGCGAGTCGTCGTTGTCAATTGAGCACCAGAGCAGGCCGGTCAGGTTTTCGATGGCCGGATTAGCCTCGCGGGCCGGGCCGGTGATGCCAGCAAGCTGCTGCATGGCTTGCGGCGAAAACATCGGCGCCAGCCCGCGCTCGCTCATTGTTTCGCGGGCAATGCGCAGCAGGTCGGCACGGTGGTGGAGGCGGTGAGCAGTCATCGACTCACTATAGCTCTGCAGATGAGTTTTTCAGCCATTTCAGCCGGTCAGCCCTTAAAAAATCAAGCATGGGCTGGACGTACAGCGTTTGATTTTTCGCAAATTGGCGCCTGGCTTTTTCTTGAAAAACTGCTTTTTAGAGGGTTCTCACTAATTGACAATTATTTTTTGCTCGCGCTTGTCATGGTCATAGAGCAATGGTTTAATTGTTGCACTGCACCAATTTATTTGTTTCAACTTAACGGGGATTTTTATGAACTACAGCAACGAACAATTCATCGCCGCTCAAAAAACCAGCCTGCAAGCATTCACCGCATTGTCTGAAAAGGCATTTGCCAGCTTTGAAAAGCTGGTGGAGTTGAACATGGCCGCTTCCAAGGCCATCTTCAGCGAGTCCATCGCCAGCCTGGAAGCCCTGAGCAGCGCCAAGGATTTCCAGGCCGCACTGGCCGTGCAATCGGAGCTGAGCAAGCCGCTGGCTGACAAAGCTTCTTCCTACAGCCGCAGCCTGTACGAAATCATCTCCGGCGCCACCGCCGAGCTGACCAAGACGCTCGAATCGAGCACTGCCGAATCGCAAAAAAGCGTGACCGTTTTCCTCGAAGACTCGCTGAAAAACGCCCCAGCCGGTTCTGAAGCCGCTGTGGCTGCCATCAAGTCGGCCATGACCGCTGGCACTAGCGTCGTCGAGTCGGCCAAGAAAGCCAGCAAGCAGGCCGCACAACTGGTCGAGTCCAACATCAAGGCCGTGGCGCCCGCCAAGGCTGAGTAAACACCACCGGGCCGCAGGCCCGAGAGCTTGTGCGTCCATCAACGGCACCTTCGGGTGCCGTTTTTTTTGCGCTGCGGCGTCAGGGTTTCCCCCGTGCTTGCCGCCGTGCTCGACCGACTTGCCAGCCTGACAATGAGGCATGCCAAAAACCTTGAAATCCACCCCCGTCCCGCTTCCCGAGTTTGAAGCGGAATTTATCGCCGGTCTGACGGACATTTTTGAAGAAAAAATCGTTTTCAACAAGCTGCTGGGCTTGCGAATCACCTCGCTGAAGGCGGATCGGGTCACGGCGCGCATCGACATGCGCCCCGAGCTGGTCGGCCACTACGCCTACAACCGGCTGCACGGCGGCGTGATCAGCGCCGGGCTGGACGCGATGGGCGGGCTGGCCGTGATGGCCGCCATCGGCGCACGCCACATGGACGAGGCGCCGCTGCAGCGCCTGCACCGCTTTACCAAGCTGGGCACGATTGATTTGCGCGTCGATTACCTGCGCCCCGGCATCAGCGAGCATTTTGAGCTGCGCGCCGAAGTGCTGCGTCTGGGCTCACGCGTGGCGAGCACCCGGATGGAGTTTTTGGGCGCCGACGGCACGCTGTTTTCGACGGCAGCGGCGGCTTATATCGTTTCCTGAGCGCCGAAGCCGAAGCCGAAACCGATGCCGGGCGGCCTGCGCATCAGGCGTTGGTGTCGGCTTCGCTGTCGCTGTTCGCCTCGGCGTCGGCGCCAGCCGCCAGCCGCCAGCAGGTTTTGACGGCGGCGACCCGTGCCTGGTGAATGCGCTGGCCGATTTGCGGGCCGCTCTGGCCCTTGGCCATCGCTTCGGCGGCCACCTGCTGCGTCACCACCGACTGCGCGGCGGCCAGCAGCTCCAGCAAGTGCGGGCGCTGCGGATAAGGCGCTTCTTCAAAGTTCAGGCGCCCGCGTGCGTCGCATTCGCAGGCCAGCAGGATGTCGGCAAAACGCTGCGGCTTGCGAAAGGCGTCGCAGCGTTCGAGCAGGCGCACCACGGCGGCGGCGCTGCACTCGCTGCTGCGGTGAATATTGCCGTGTTCGCGGGCCACCACGTCGGCGATTTCGCGGCATTCGACCGGCACGCGCAGGCGCTGGCACAGGACTTTGAGCAGGTCGGCGCTGCGCTCTTCGTGGCCGATGTGCTTGGGCAGGATGTCGGCGGGCGTCGTGCCCTTGCCCAGGTCGTGGCACAGGCAGGCAAAGCGCACCGGCAGCGGCGCGCCCAGCCGGGCGGCCATGTCCAGCACCATCATCAAATGAATGCCGGTATCGACTTCCGGGTGGTACTCGGCGCGCTGCGGCACGCCCCACAGCGCGGCCACTTCGGGCAGCAGATGCGCCAGCGCGCCGCTCTCGCGCAGCACCTGCAGCATGCGCGAGGGCTGCGGCTCCATCAGGCCACGCGCCAGCTCTTGCCAGACGCGCTCGGGCACTAGGCCATCGACTTCGCCGTCGGCGACCATGTCCTGCATCAGCGCCAGCGTTTCGGGGGCGATGGAAAAATCAGCAAACCGGGCCGCAAAGCGCGCCAGCCGCAGGATGCGCACCGGGTCTTCGCGGAAGGCGTCGGTGACGTGGCGCAGCACTTTGTGTCGGAGGTCGCTTTGCCCGCCGTAGGGGTCGATCAGGGCGCTCACGTCTGGCTCAAAGCCCGCGCCGTCGGTTTCCAGATGGGCGGGTGCGGCGATGGCGTTGATCGTCAAATCGCGCCGCGCCAGGTCTTGCTCCAGCGTGACTTCGGGCGCGGCATAGATTTCAAAACCCCGGTAGCCGCGTGCGGTGTTGCGCTCGGTGCGGGCCAGCGCATATTCTTCGCGCGTGACCGGGTGCAAAAACACCGGAAAATCCTTGCCGACCGGCAAAAACCCCCGCTCCGTCAGCGTCTCGGGCGTGGTGCCGACCACGACCCAGTCGTGATCCTGCACCGGCAAGCCGAGCAATTTGTCGCGCACCGCGCCGCCCACCATGTAAATTTTCATGCGCGCAAGTTTAGCGGCGCTTTCAGGTCTGCGTGGTGCTGTCGTCCCTGAACGACTCCAGCCAACTGGCCAGTTCTGCCACGCTGGCGCAGCGGTATTGAGCCCGTGTCGGCCCGGCGCCGACCTTGATGGTGTACCCGCCCAGGCGCTGCACCTGCTCAAAACCGGCCTCGTCGGTCACATCGTCACCGGCAAACACGGGCAGGCGCCCGGCAAACGGCGCTTCGGCCATGAAGTCGGTGATGGCCGTGCCTTTGCTGACGCCAGCGAGTTTCACGTCGATCACGCATTTGCCTTGCAGCAGCTCCAGCTCGGGGCTGCGCGCAAGCGCCTGGCGCAGCGTTTGCTGGCACAGGCTTTCGAGCTGGGGCGCCTGCCGGTAGTGCAGGCTCAGGGCCAGCGTTTTGCGCTCCAGCTGGAGCGCCGGATAGTCCCGCACCAAGGCTTGGGCGGCCTGCAGCACGGCGTCGAGATCGGGGGCTGGCGCGCTCATCAGCAGACCTTCGGCGCTACGCCGCTGCCCGCCATGCTCGCCAGCCGCTGGCAGTTGCAGCGGCGAGAGAAACTGGTCCAGATCGGGCAGGCGCCGCCCCGAAACCAGCGCCAGTGCGCCACCCAGGCGCAGGTACAACGCGGCCAGCGTGCCGATCAACGAGGGCGGAATGATGATGGCATCAGGCCGCGCTGCCAGTTCGACCAAGGTGCCATCAAAGTCAAGAAAAAGCGCCATGTCTGGCGCGAGAGGGGGAAGGGCGTCGTGCAGCGTTTTCATGCTGCGCCAGCTTACGCGGCTCTTTGGCATTCGGGTGTAGGCCAGCGCCGCTTTTGGCCTGTGCGTCAGGGCAGATTTTCTTCCGGCGGTGCGGCAGCGTCGCGTGGGCCGATCCGGCCCAGACGGCTTTTCAGTGACTGGGGCTGGCCGGTCAGGATGGCGGCGTAGTTGATGCTGTTGGACAGCACCTTTTTGACGTAGTCGCGGGTTTCGTTGAAGGGCACGTTTTCGGTCCAGATGGCCGCGTCGAGGGCCGGGCCGTTGCGCCAGGCGCGCGGGCGGCTCGGTCCGGCGTTGTAGGCGGCGGCGGCCATCGCCATCGAGCCGCCCAGGTCGTCGAGCGCCAGTTTCAGGTAAGCCGTGCCGATGGTGATGTTGGTGTCGCGGTCACTGAGCTGGTCGGGGCTGAAGCCGCTCAGGCCGATCTTTTTGGCGGTCCAGCGCGCTGTGGCGGGCATCACCTGCATCAGACCGGCGGCGCCCACGCCCGAGCGTGCGTCCATGACGAAGCGGCTTTCCTGGCGGATCAGGCCATAGACGTAGGACGGGTCGAGGTTGACGGCCTGGCTGCGCTTGACCACGGTGTCGCGAAACGGCATGGGATAGCGTTGTTCGAAGTCCATCACGGTTTTGGTGCGCTCGCTGGTCTGGATGCAGCGGTCCCAGATCTGGCGCTCGCAGGCAAACTGGGCGGCAGCCAGCAGTTCGCGCTCGCCCATGCCGCGCTCGCCGCTGCTGCTTTTTTGGTGCAGGCTGGTGCTGTAATTCCACTCGCGCACGCCCTCGGGGCGCAGGCCGATGGCGATGGCGTAGGCGGCCCGGTTTAGGCCAGGGTTGCGCAATGCGGTTTCTCTTTCCGAGGCGGTGAGCGGCGCAGGACGAGGCGGGACGGTGATTTTCTGGCCCAGGTCTTCGAGGGCCAGTTGTTCGTAAAAACCGCGCACCGAGGCAATCGACTGCAGCAGTGCCAGGCCTTCGGGCTGCTGCGGCGTACCGGCCAGCAGTGCGCGCGCTTTCCAGTAAACCCAGCTCGGGTTTTGGCGCGTTTCTTCGCTCATGGCGTTGATGGCCTTGAGGACTTCGCTCCACTGCGGCTGGCTGGTCGTGCGCAGGGCGGCGCGGGCCTTCCAGGCGAGCATGTCATCGGTCAGGTCGGTGTCTTCGCTGACCTTGGAAAAATAGTACATGGCATCGGCGGCGGGCTGGCGGCCCAGGCGGGTGGCGACCTGTCGGCCAATCACGCCCCAGACCCAGTTGCGCTCTTCGGCGGTGAGTTGCAGCGCCCATTTGTTGCTCAGTTGGGCGGCGGCGCTTTCGGCATCGGTGCTGGCCAGCTTGACCAGCGCCAGCGTGATCAGCTCCTTGCGCACGCTGCGGATGGCCAGGTATTTGTCCGAGAGAAACTTGGCCGGATTGGCGCTGAGCTGGCTGACCATGTCCAGTGCTTCGGGGGCGATGATTTGCACGGCGTCGCGGGCGGCGCGTGTGCGGTTGCCTTCGAGCGCCAGCCGCGCTTTGCGCCAGATGTCCAGCGGGGTGAGATTTTTGCTGGCCGCCAGTTGCCCGGCGGCGGCGGTGCAGCCGTCGTCGGCGTCGCGCTGGGCGTGCCAGTTTTTGCGCACTTCCTGGGCCAGCGCCGGGTTGGGGCTGGGGTTTTGCAGCGACTGGGCCAGCAGCGCGTAGCAGCGCACCTGCGGGTCGTCATTCATGCGAAAGCTGGGGTATTCGGTGGCAAAGGTGGCCCAGTCGCGGCGCTGGCCGAGCAGCAGCAGCCAGTCGTTGCGCAGCCGGTCTTCCTGGTAGCTGCCCGCGTAGCGCGCCAGAAAATCCTGCACTTCCGGCGTGCTGGCTTGTTCCAAGCGGGCCTTGAGTTCCCAGTAGGCGGCCCAGGATTCCAGCGCGTGGCCGTGCGCCTGCGGCAGCAGCAGTGTCAGTTTGGCCTTGTCGCCGCGCTTGAACGCCTGGCTCATCTCGACGATCAGCTTGTCACCGGCGCTGGTGTCGCCCGAGGGAACAGGCTGCGCCGGTGCCGATGAGACCAGGCTCAGCAAGAGGGTTGCTGAAAATACAGCAGAAAATCTCTTCGTTAAATTTTTTTTGTATAGCATTGACGCATTATGGACAAATTAAGTACACGCAAAGCGCTGGTGCAAGCCCGCCTCGACATGCCCGACCGGCTTGCCCGGGCTGATTTCCTGCAACAGGTCATGCGCATCTGGCTGGTGGGCTCGCCCCACGAAGTCATCGGCGCGTACTGGCCCATCAAGGGCGAGTTTGACCCGCTGCCCGCGCTGTACCGCTGGCAGGAAGACGCCGTGCTCAGTCTGGATGCCCTGTCCGAGGCGGCGTTCGAGCAGTCCGAACCTGCCCAACTCGCCAATGAAAGCATGGCGAGTCGCTCGCCGCGCAAGATTGGTCTGCCGGTGGTCAACAAGGTGCATAAAACGCTGGTGTTTCACGCCTGGTATCCCGGCTGCCCGATGGAAGAAGACGCCTACGGCATCCCCAAGCCCAAGGACACCGAGGTGATTGTGCCCACGCTGCTGTTCGTGCCCTGCGTTGGCTACGGGCCGGGCGGCTACCGGCTCGGCTACGGCGGCGGCTTTTACGACCGCACGCTGGCCACGCTGTCGCCGCGCCCGTTCACCGTCGGTTTGGGCTTTAGCCAGGGCTGGCTGCCCGACATGGCGCCCGAGCCGCACGATGTGCCGCTTGATGTGGTGCTCAACGACCGGGGCGTGGTCTGGCCGGTGTGATGGTGACTTGAAGATGCTTGGGCCGTCGGCATTTTTGCGGCGCTCTGCGGCCTAGAATAAAAAACTGATGCACCAGCCAGTCAAGTTCATCCGACCCAAAAAAAAGAGAGCCCGAGACATGCCAAAATCCTCCGCCAAAAGCGCCGCGCCAGCGCGTTCCAGCCATCGAAAAATCAGCTCCCACCGCAAGGCCACCGCCGTTCAGGACGAGGTGCGGCCCGCTGTGCAGGGTGACCGGGTGCCTTCCATTGAAGCGCGGGCGCTCGAAACCTTCGTTGCCACCCAAGCCACGCAGGCGCAGCAGAGTCAGCAGCTACAGGCGGCACTGTCGCTGCTGGGCGAAAGTGATGGTGTCGCTGTCAGCGTCAGCAGCCCGGCCAGCCGTGCCCAGGCGCTGCGCGCCTTGCTCGAAGGCGCTGCGCCCGACGACCGCCGTGTCCTGATCGCCGCGCTGACCGACCGCAACATGGATGCTGATAAAACCAGCTCCCGCGAAAGCCCTGACGACGAACTCGCCAGCGACTGGCGCGAAGGCGGCTACCCGTACAAAAACCTGCTGCGCCGCAGCGT
>Ga0302264_1000265_pt1 | contig 13827 bp, 10 predicted proteins | sample II_Fen_N3_4_FD_194563 | JGI IMG/M metagenome (GOLD analysis project Ga0302264, IMG submission 194563) | Peat permafrost microbial communities from Stordalen Mire near Abisko, Sweden - II_Fen_N3_4 | ecosystem: Environmental > Terrestrial > Soil > Wetlands > Permafrost | place: Sweden: Abisko... | reverse complement strand
ATCTGGTCCGCACCCGCGACGAGCACACCCTGGTGGGGCACCTCGGCCCGGACCTGCTGGACGACGGGTTCGACCCCGACGACCCCACCGGCACCGGGCTGCCACCGGGTCGCTCCGGCCCGGTCGGCATCGACGCGCCGGGCGCCCGGTCCACCGGCCCCGGCCAGGGTCTGGACGAGGCGCTGACCCGCCTGGGCGCGGACCGGGACCGGCCGGTCGGCGAGGTGCTCCTCGACCAGCACGTCGTCGCCGGCATCGGCACGATCTACATGGCCGAGTCCCTGTTCGTCGAGCGCATCTGGCCCTGGACCCCGGTGGCGGGGCTCCGCGACCCGCGCCGGCTCCTGCTGCGCGCACGCGCGCTGATGCAGGCCGCGGTCCGCTCGGGGCGGCCACCGGGGCGGGTGCACGGCCGGGCCCGACGCCCGTGCCCGCGGTGCGGGACGTCGGTACGCCGCGGCCTGGTACGGGAGCCCCCGATGGAGCGACCGGTGTTCTGGTGCCCGCGCTGCCAGCCCGGTCCGTGACGGTCCAGGGCTGGCCGAGACACGGCGAAGGCCGTGACACGGCAAAGGCCGAGATACGGCGAAGGCCGAGACACGGCGAAGGCCGTGACCGGCTCTCGTCGGTCACGGCCTTCGTCAGGTTCGTTCCGGGCCGTCGGCCCGGGTCACGTTCGCGGTCAGCCGACGGGCGCCAGTGCGGCGTCCCAGCCGTTCCGACCGCGGACCGCCGCGGCCAGGTCGACCGGCACCGTGTCCGGGATGAACAGGCCCTCGGCGACCGCGATGCGGTCGCTCACCTCGCGCAGCACGATCGACATCGGGACGTCCAGCGCCTCGCAGATGCTCCCGAGCAGCTCCGACGACGCCTCCTTCTGGCCACGCTCGACCTCGCTGAGGTACCCCAGGGAGACCCGGGCCGTGGACGACACCTCGCGGAGGGTCCGGCCCTGCCGCTGGCGCGCGTCGCGCAGCACGTCGCCGATCTCTCGTCGTAGGACGACCATCCGGGCTCCCCCCTTCGCGTCTCGTTCGCCGGCAGCCGGGCGTAGCGCCCCGCCGACGTCCACCGCACCATCTCTGCCCGCGCCCGGCCGCACCTGCGCCGGACGAGTTCCACCGTACCGTGCGGCTCCGACACGCGCCCCGAGGGGGCGGCCCGGGGGCCGATTCATCATCACGGCGGTTCTAACGCGGCACCGCGCTCCCGTGTTCCCGGACGACGACGAGCGCGAGGCGGATCGCCCGGTCGACGGCCGCGGCCCGCACGGCGGCCCGTCCTCCCGGCAGGTGCAGCGACTCGACGCGCACACCGAGCGGGGTCGCCACGGCGACGTGCACCGTTCCCGGTGGCAGGCCGTCCTGGGCGTCGGGGCCGGCCACGCCCGTCGTCGCCAGGCCGACGTCGGCGGACAACCGCTCACGTACCCCGGCCGCCATCGCCGCCGCGACGTCGGGGTCCACCGCGCCGCGCGCGTCGAGCAGCACGTCGTCGACCCCTAGCAACCGGGCCTTGAGGTCGGTGGCGTAGGCCGTGATGCCGCCCCGGAGCACGCGTGAGGCGCCCGGCACCGCCACCAGGGCCGAGCAGACCGCTCCCCCGGTGAGCGACTCCGCGACGGCCAGGCTCCAGCCACGGCGCTCCAGCGCGGTCAGCAGCTCCGCCGCCACGTGCTCCACCCCGGTCCCCGTCACCGCCCGCCGGTCCGGGGCAACGCCGCGGCCCGCCGCACCCGGACAGCGGTCCGCACGTAGTCCAGACCGGTCACCACGGTGACCACCACCGCGGCGATGAGCACCGTCCAGGCCAGCACGGTGACGAACGCCGGCAGGTGGTGCAACGGCAGCAGGAACAGGGTGATCGCCACGGACTGCAGCACGGTCTTGAGCTTGCCCCCGCGCGAGGCCGGGAGCACCACGTAGCGCAGCAGGAAGAAGCGCATCACCGTGATGCCGATCTCCCGCACGCCGATGACGATGGTGACCCACCACGGCAGGTCATCGAGCAGCGACAGGCACACCAGCGCCGTGCCGATCAGCAGCTTGTCGGCGATGGGGTCGAGCATCTTGCCCAGGTCGGTGATCAGCTCGTACCGGCGCGCCAGCCAGCCGTCGAGGCGGTCCGTCGCCGCGGCGAGGACGAAGATCACCAGCGCGACCAGCCGCAGGCGGTCGTTGCTGCCGCCGTCCCACAGCAGAGCGGCCGCGAACGCCGGGACCACCACGATGCGCAGCGCCGTGATCGCGTTCGCGACGTTCCACCTCGATGCTCTGCCCTCGGCCACCCGGTCAGCCTAGAGGGGCGCGCGCATCCCGCCGGCTGCCCGGGCCGCACCGCCGGACCACGTATCCTTCGCCCGTGAGGCACGCCCGGTCCCGACGGCGCCCGATGGCCCCCGCGGTCGTCGGCGCGCTGATCGTCGTCGTGCTGGCCGGTGCCGCTGCCGCAGCGGCCTCACTGCCGGGTCGCGATGCTCCCGACACTGGCGCCGCGGCGCAGCCCGGCACGAGCGCCATCGCGACCCCGACGCCCACCGCCACCCCCACCCCGACGCCCACGCCGACCCCGACCCCCGACCCGGACGCCGAGTTCACCATCGTCGCTGCCGGGGACGTGCTCCCCCACCAGCCCGTCCTCACGGACGCGCGCGCGGGCGCCGGCTACGACTTCTCCGCCGAGCTCGCTCCGCTCGACGCGTGGGTGTCCGCCGCCGACCTGGCGCTGTGCCACCTCGAGGTGCCGATCGCGCCGGCGGGCCGGGCCCCCAGCGGCTACCCCGTCTTCGGCGCGCCCGCCGAGATCGCCACCGACCTCAAGGAGCAGGGCTGGGACGGCTGCTCCACGGCGTCGAACCACTCGGTCGACCGCGGGTTCGCGGGCGTGACCGCCACGCTGGACGCGATGGACGCCGTCGGGCTCGGCCACGTCGGCACGGCGCGCACCGCGCTCGAGGAGAGCCAGCCCCAGCTCTACCGGCTCGAGCGCGCGGGCCAGACGATCACCGTCGCGCACATCGCCGCCGCGTACGGCACCAACGGCATGCCGGTCGACGCCGACAAGCCCTGGTCGATCGACCTCATCGACGTCCCCCGGATGATCGCCGAGGCGACCGCCGCCCGCGCCGCCGGCGCCGACCTCGTCGTCGCCAGCGTGCACTGCTGCACGGAGTACCGGACGGCACCGACGGACCAGCAGGTGGCCGTCGACCAGGCGCTGGCCGACTCCGGGGTGATCGACCTGCTCATCGGGCACCACGCCCACGTGCCGCAGCCCGTCGCGCTCCTTGCCGGCGGTCCGCGGGGTGAGGGCATGTGGGTCGCCTACGGCCTGGGCAACTACATCTCCAACCAGGACGAGAACTGCTGCAGCGCGGACACCGCCGGCGGCCTGCTGCTGACGGCGCACGTGGAGAAGACCGGGGCGTTCCCCGCGCAGGGGATCCCCGCCGGACCGGCCCGCGTCACCGGCGTGGAATGGACCCCGATCACCGTCGACCGGCTCGGCGGCCACCAGGTGCATGCGCTGACCGAGATCGCCGGCGGCACCGCCACCCTGTCGGCCGCCAAGGTCGCCGACCGCGTCGCCCGGGTCCGGGCCGCCGCCGGGGCCGCGGCACCGGAGCGCACCACACCGGTCGCCGCGACCGGACCCGCACCGACGGTCGTCCCCCGGCCCGCCGGTTGACGAGTCGGGCGCTCGGCTCGGCTCAGGCAGGTGCCGGCTGAGCGCTCCCGTACAGCCAGCCCTGGCCGTACTTCCACCCGTTGGCGTGCAGGAACTGCGCCTGGGCCTCGTACTCGATGCCCTCGGCGATGGTGACCATCGCCAGCTCGCGGGCCAGCGCCCCGAGCGCTCGGGCCACCCGACCGGCCGTCGGGTCGGAGGGGATGCCCGCGGTGAACGACATGTCGAGCTTCACCCCCGCCACCGGCAGGTCGCGCAGGTAGGACAGCGGTGAGGCGCCCGTGCCGAAGTCGTCGAGCAGCACCGGCACGCCGGCAGCGGACAGCTGGGTGAGCTCGTGGCGGATCCGCGTGCCGGACACCACCAACGACGCCTCGGTCAGCTCCACCACCAGCCGCCCCGGCGCGATGCGGTGCCGCGACATCTCCGAGAGCAGCGAGGTGGCGAACGTGCCGTCGCCGAGCTGCTCCGCCGAGACGTTCAGCGAGGCCCACCGGCCGTCCGCCCCGGTGCGAGCCAGCAGGCCGACCACCTGGTCGACCACCAGGCTGGACAGGCCGTGCAGGATCCCCGCCTCCTGCGCGTAGGGCAGGAACGCGCCCGGAAGCAGCAGACCGCGGCGGGGGTGCTGCCAGCGCAGCAGCGCCTCGTAGCCGACCACCCGCGAGTCGGCCAGGTCGACGATCGGCTGGTAGTGCACGACGAACTGGTCCTCCGCGATCGCCAGCGCCAGCTCGCGCAGCACGCCGGTGCTGGAGGCGACCGCCATCGACGGGTCGTACACCTCGGTCCGCGACTTGCCGGCAGCCTTGGCCCGGTACAGGGCGGCGTCGGCGGCGGCGAGCAGGGCCGGCGCCCCGCCCTCGATCGTCTCCGGGTCGGCCGTCGCGATGCCGATGCTCGCCGCCACGGTGAGCCGTCGGCGGTCGATCCGCACCGGTTCCCGTAGCGCGGCGTGCACCGCAGAGGCGACCTCGAACACCGCCTTGGCGGCGTCGTCGTCCTGCACCACGACGACGAACTCGTCGCCGCCGAGCCGGGCCACCGAGCCGCGGCGCGCGGCCGCCGCCCGCAGCACCCCGGCGACGTGCACCAGCACCTCGTCGCCGGCCGCGTGGCCGTAGCGGTCATTGATCGCCTTGAAGCCGTCGAGGTCGCAGGCCAGCACCGCCACCCGCTCGGCCGCCTCCGGCTGCTCGAGCACGGCCTGCAGCACCTCCTGCAGCAACGTGCGGTTCGCCAGGCCGGTCAGGGGGTCGTGCATGGCCCGGTGCGCCAGCATCTCGGCCTTGAGCTTGCTCTCGGTGGCGTCCCGGACCTGGACGACGAAGTGGTCCGGCTGCCCGTCCGCGGCCCGCACCAGCGCCGCATCCATGACCACCCACACCAGGTGCCCGTCGGCCCGGCGCCACCGCTTCTCCAGGGAGAAGCGGTGCTGCTCCCCCCCGAGCAGTCGGTCGATCTGCAGCCGTTCGACCGCGCGGTCCTCCGGTGCGGTCAGCTCGTCCAACGGGTACCCGTGCATGGCGTCGGCGTGCGTGCCGAGCAGCTCGGCGAGCGACGCGTTCGCCTCGGTGACGCGCCAGTCCAGTCCGACCAGCGCCATCCCGATCGGCGCGTTCTCCATCGCCACCCGGAACTGCTGCTCGCTGCGGCTGAGCGCCTGCTCCGTCTCGCGGCGACCGGTGACGTCCACCACGGTGGTCAGCACCGCCGCCGAGTCGCCGTCCCCGGCGGGCACCAGGCGGCTCGCCACCTGCACCATCCGCACGCGACGGACCGTCGAGCCCTGCTCCGCGACCCCCACGACGAGGGGCACGTCTCCGACGCCGGTCCGCATGCCGAGCACCGCCGCCGGATTCATCGACAGCCCCTGCTCGTTGACCAGCACCAGCGGCAGCTCGTTCACGCCCCGTCCGATGGTCTCCGACATAGCGACACCGAGGACGCTCGCGGCCCGCTCGGAGATGTCGAGCACCCGGCCGGACAACGACTGCACCAGCACGCCCTCCCGGGTGACCGACTGCAGCGCGTCGTAGCGGTGCCGCAGCTCGCGGGCGAGTGCCAGCAGCTCTTCGGAGCGGTGGGCGTGCCGTCGCTCACGCCCGAGCAGCACCAGCACGGCGAGCAGCGCGATGACCGCAACGGCGGCGATGAGGACCCACAGACCGGTCGCGCCGGAGTCGGCGCCGAACGGCGTCACCAGGTCCGGCCGGATCGGGGCCCGGTCTCGTCCTCCGTCTCGGAGTCGTCGTCCTCGTCCCCCTCCTGCGGCCCCGCGCCCCGCAGCATGGCGAGGGTGCCGGGGAGGTCGTCCGGGCGCACCAGCACGTCACGGGCCTTCGACCCCTCGGAGGGCCCGACGATCTCCCGCGACTCCAGCAGGTCCATCAGCCGGCCCGCCTTGGCGAACCCGACCCGCAGCTTGCGCTGCAGCATCGAGGTCGAGCCGAACTGGGTGGTGATCACCAGCTCGGCGGCCTGCAGCAGCAGGTCGAGGTCGTCGCCGATGTCGTCGTCCACCTGCTGCCGGGCGGGGGCGGCGGTCACGTCGGGCCGGTAGACCGGCTTGAGCTGGCGCTTCACGTGCTCGACGACCGCGTGGATCTCGGACTCGGTCACCCACGCGCCCTGGGTGCGCATCGGCTTCGCCGCCCCCATCGGCAGGAACAGCGCGTCACCCTGGCCGATGAGCTTCTCGGCGCCCGGCTGGTCGAGCACCACGCGCGAGTCGGTCAGCGACGACGTGGCGAACGCCAGCCGCGACGGCACGTTCGCCTTGATCACGCCGGTGACCACGTCGACCGAGGGCCGCTGCGTGGCGAGCACGAGGTGGATGCCTGCGGCGCGGGCCAGCTGGGTGATGCGCTGGATGGACGCCTCGACGTCCCGCGGCGCGACCATCATGAGGTCGGCCAGCTCGTCGACGATCACCAACAGGTAGGGGTAGGGCGCGATCTTGCGCTCGGAGCCCGGCAGCGGCTTGACCTTGCCCGCACGCACCGCGGCGTTGAAGTCGTCGACGTGCTTGTAGCCGAACGCCGCGAGGTCGTCGTACCGCGACTCCATCTCCCGGACCACCCACTCCAGGGCCTCGGCGGCCTTCTTGGGGTTGGTGATGATGGGGGTGATGAGGTGCGGCACGCCCTCGTACACGGTGAGCTCGACCCGCTTCGGGTCGACGAGGATCATCCGGACCTGGTCCGGCGTCGCCCGCATGAGCACCGAGATGATCATCGCGTTGACGAAGCTGGACTTGCCGGACCCGGTGGCGCCCGCAACCAGCAGGTGCGGCATCTTCGCCAGGTTGGCGACGACGTAGCCACCCTCGACGTCCTTGCCGACCCCGACGATCATCGGGTGCTCGCTGCGCTTGGCGGCGGCCGAGCGCAGCACGTCCCCCAGCGCGACGGTCTCGCGATCCAGGTTGGGGATCTCGATGCCGATCGCCGACTTGCCGGGGATCGGCGACAGGATCCGCACGTCGGCGCTGGCCACCGCGTACGCGATGTTCTTGCTCAGCGCGGTCACCCGCTCGACCTTGACCGCCTGGCCGAGCTCGACCTCGTACCGGGTCACCGTGGGTCCGCGGGTGAAGCCCGTCACCTGGGCGTCGATCTCGAACTGCTCCAGCACGCTGGACAGCGCCTCGACCACGCGGTCGTTCGCCGCCGAGCGCACCTTGTGCGGGGCGCCCCTGGTCAGCACCTCCTCGGCGGGCAGCACGTACAGCACGTCCCCGCCGAGCATCGGCTGCTCGCCCCGCGGCACCCCGCGGGTGGGCGGCGCGGTGAGCGCCCGGCCGCCGACGTCGATCGCCGACGTCGGCATGGTGTCGGCCCGGCGCGCGGCCTCGAGTGCCAGCTCGCCGCCAGGGCCGTCGGCCGCGTGGGAGGACGAGGTGAGGACGCCACCTGCGCCGACGACGTCCGTCACGTCCTCGACGTGGCCGTGCGCTCCGCGACGCGCGACGATGGCGGCCCGCTCGAACGCCTCGTCACCGACGTATCCGGGCAGGCGCGCGTCGTCCGGTGCCTCGACCCGGTCCGCGCGGCGCATGCGTGCCAACAGGCCGCGGCGACGCGGCACGACCTCCGGCTCGGGCGTCGCGCTGTGCCCGGCGTTGATCACCAGCGGTGCGTCGTCGTCCGGCTCGGCGTCGTCGCGACCCCGCGTCACCAGCGAGCGCAGCCGGGGCACCACCTGGTTGACCGGCGTCGCCGTGATCACCAGCAGGCCGAAGCAGCCGAGCAGAGCCAGCAGGACGATAGCGACCACCGGGGTGAGCAAGGTGGCCAGCGGCGTCCCGACGGCGAGCCCGACCAGCCCGCCGGCCGCGCGGATCGTCGGCCAGTCGTCGGTGCCGGGCGCACCCTGGGCGACGTGCAGGATGCCGCACACCGAGACGGCCAGCGCCGCCGTGCCGATGCCGATGCGCGAGCTGGCACGGTTCTCGTCCGGGTGGCGCATGAGGCGCACCGCGAACCAGGCGAAGACGACCGGGATCGCCATCCCCACCCGGCCGAGCGCGCCGGCGACGGCGTTGTCGATGAAGGTGCCGGCGGTGCCGGACAGGCCGAACCACTCGCGCGCCGCGACCACCACCGCCAGCGCCAGCAGGGTGAAGGCCAGGCCGTCGCGGCGGTGCGCGGGGTCCAGGTCGCGGGCGCCGCGGCCGACCCGGCGTGCGGTGCCGCCGACGAGGTGGGCCATCCCCATCCAGGCGCCGCGCACGATCCGCAGCGGCAGGGCGGGACGCCGGGGTGGAGCCGACCGGGGGCCGGGCCGTCCACCGCCGGCGCGCGCCGCACCCGAGCGCGCCGAGCCCGAGCGCGCGCCGCCGGCCCCGCGCGCCGCGGTGCGCGGCGGGGGCGTGGACGTACGCGCAGCCATGATCGCCACGGTACCGGCGGCGTCCTGCCGCCGAGACGACCGGCGCGCGTGTCGCGACGCCACCTCACAGTCGGTCCAGGGTCGTCGAACGGCGCGGGGGGCCCGGCGCTCGTGCTGATCGCGCCGCAATGAGGTCGTCCGCCTGCTGTCACCAGTGGGACGATCGGCGCCATGCCCTGGGGTCCCTACCGTCGTCTGCTGCGCCTGCCGGGCGTGCTGCCGCTGGTGCTGGTGGCGCTGGTGGCCCGCATCCCGCACGCGATGACCGGGGTGGTCCTCACGCTGCACGTCGTACGCCGGATGGGGCTCGGGTACGGCCAGGCCGGCGTGGTGGCGGGCGCACTCACGGTCGGCATCGCCATCGGCGCGCCGTGGCGCGGCCGTCGGGTCGACCGGCTGGGGCTGCGCCGTGCCCTCATCCCGTCGGTCGTCGTGGAGTCCGCTGTGTGGGTGCTCGCGCCGCGGCTGGGCTACGGCGCGCTGATCGTCGCGGTGTTCCTGGCCGGCGTGTTCCTGGTGCCGGTGTTCTCGGTGGTGCGTCAGTCGCTGGCGGTGCTGGTGCCGCCCGACCAGCAGCGCACGGCGTTCGCCCTCGACTCGGTGGGCACGGAGCTGACGTTCATGCTCGCGCCCGCGATCGGGGTGCTGCTGGCCACCCAGGTGTCCACCGCCGCCGCGCTGACCGTCATCGGCGTCGCGACAGTGGGTGCCGGGCTGCTGCTCATGTGGTTCAACCCGCCTACCACCAGCGGCTCCTCGGCGGCGGTCGACGCGATCGCATCCTCAGTCGCCGCACCGCAGGCACCGGATGCCCTGGGCGCCCTGGCCACACCGCGGGTACCCGAAGCGCCGGTGACCGCGGGCGCGATCGGCTACCTGCTGGCGCCCGCGGTGCTCGTCGTGCTCGCGGCCGGCGTGGCGGCGGCGCTCGTGCTTAACGGCACGGACATCGCGATCATCGCGACGCTCAACGATGCGGGCCATGCGGGGTCGGTCGGTTGGGTGATCGCGCTGTGGTGCGCGGGCTCGGTGGTGGGCGGGCTCGTCTACGGCGCCGGCCGCCGCGACCTGCACCCGCTGGTGCTGGTCGCACTGCTGAGCGCCTGCACCCTCCCGGCCGCGCTCGCGACGACCCCGGCGCAGCTCGCCGTCGCCGTGGTGCTGGCCGGCGTGCCGTGCGCCGCGGCCCTCTCCGCCATCAACGCCTCGCTCGTCGCGGCGGTCCCGGAGGCCCGACGCGGTGAGGTGATGGGCTGGAGCGGCACCGCGGCCACCGTCGGCGCGGCGGTCGGCGCACCGACCGTCGGGCTCGTCGTCGACCGCTTCGGAGCGCAGGCCGGCTTCCTGGCTGCCGGCGTCGCCGGGCTGGCGCTGGCGCTGGGCGGCCTGCTGGTGCTCCGGGTGGTGCGGGCACGCGTCCCGGCACCACCCGTCGCACCCGCGGTCACGCCTCGACGACCACCGGGATGATCATCGGGCGGCGGCGAAGCCGGGTGGACACCCAGCGGCCGACCACGCGGCGGATCACCTGCTGCAGCTGGTAGGTGTCCACCGCGCCGCTGCGCGCTGCCGCCTCCAGCGCCGCCGTCAGCTCGGGCAGCACCTGGTCGAACGCGGAGTCGGGTTCGGCCACGCCACGGGCCTGGATCTGAGGGCCGGCCAGCACCGTCCCGTCGGCGGAGCTGACGACCGCGAAGATCGTCACGATGCCCTCGTCGCCGAGGATCCGGCGGTCCTTGAGCTCGGCCTCGGTGATCCCGCCGACGCTCGAGCCGTCGACGTACACGTACCCGCACGGCACCGCACCGACGATCGACGCCCGACCGTCCACCAGGTCCACCACCACGCCGTCCTCGGCGAGCATCACGCGCTCCGGCGGCACGCCCGTCGCGACCGCGAGCGACCCGGCCGCCACCAGGTGGCGGACCTCGCCGTGCACCGGCATGACGTTGCGCGGCCGTAGCACGTTCAAGCAGTAGACGAGCTCGCCCGCCGCCGCGTGACCGGACACGTGCACCTTCGCGTTCCCGGAGTGCACTACACGGGCGCCGAGCCGCGTCAGCCCGTTGATCACGCGGTACACGGCGTTCTCGTTCCCCGGGATCAGGCTGGACGCCAGGATGACCGTGTCACCGGGGCCGACGGAGATCTTGTGGTCACCGTTGGCGATCCGGGACAGGGCCGCCATCGGCTCGCCTTGCGAGCCGGTGCACATCAGCACCAGGTCCTCGTTCGGCACGTCACCGATCTGCTTCTGGTCGATGAGCACACCGGGCGGGACCGTGAGGTAGCCCAGCTCGGCCGCGATCGTCATGTTCCGCACCATCGAGCGACCGACCAGCGCGACCTTGCGCTCGTGCCGCGCCGCGGCGTCCAGCACCTGCTGAACGCGGTGCACGTGCGAGGCGAACGAGGCGACGACGATGCGCTGGCGCGACTCGCCGAACACCCGGTCGAGCACCGGCCCGATCTCGCGCTCACTGGCGACGAACCCGGGCACCTCGGCGTTCGTCGAATCGACCATGAACAGGTCGACCCCCCGCTCGCCGAGCCGGCCGAACGCCCGAAGATCGGTGATCCGCCCGTCCAGGGGCAGCTGGTCCATCTTGAAGTCACCCGTGTGCAGCACCGTGCCGGCCGGGGTGCGGACGGCGACGGCCAGTCCGTCCGGGATCGAGTGGTTGACCGCGACGAACTCGCACTCGAACGCGCCGAACGTCTCGGTCTGCCCCTCCCGCACCGTCAGGGTGTGCGGGGTCATCCGGTGCTCCTTGAGCTTGGCCTCAAGGAAGGCCAGCGTCAGCCGCGAGCCGATCACCGGGATGTCCGCGCGCAGCCGCAGCAGGTACGGCACCGCGCCGATGTGGTCCTCGTGCCCGTGCGTGAGCACGATCGCCTCGATGTCGCCCATCCGGTCGGCGATGTAGTCGAAGTCGGGCAGGATCAGGTCGACGCCCGGCTGGTTGTCCTCGGGGAACAGCACGCCGCAGTCGATCACCAGCAGACGTCCGCGGTACTCGAGCACCGCCATGTTCCGACCCACCTCGCCCAGGCCGCCGAGCGCGACGATGCGCAGGGCGTCGGGAGCGAGCGGCGGGGGCAGCGTCAGTTCGGGATGCGGATGGCTCACGCGGTTCTCCTCAGGGTGGGGCGGGTCACGCGGTGGCCGCGCCGAGCACGCCGGCGCGGACCAGGGCCGCGCGCAGCGCAGCGACCTCGTCGTCGTCCAGCGGCGTGATGGGCAGGCGGGTGGATCGGTTGGGCAGCACGCCGAGCAGCTCGAGGGCAGCCTTCGCCGTCGGAGCCTGCTGGCCGGCGCCGTTGATCGCCTCGATCGCGGGGATCGCGGTGCGGAAGGCGGCGAGCGCCCCGGCGTGGTCGCCCGCGTGCCAGCGACGCAGCGTCAGCGCGAAGGCCGGTGCGACGACGTGCGCCGCGACGGACACGAGGCCGACGCCGCCCATCGCGAGGAACTGCAGCAGGGCCGAGTCGTCGCCGGAGTACCAGGCCAGGCCGGTCACCGCGAGCGCCTTGCCGCCGGAGTACGGGTCACCGGTGGCGTCCTTGACCGCGACGATGCGCGGGTGGGCGGCCAGCCGCTCGTACGTCGGGGCCGCGATGCGGACACCGGCGCGGGCGGGGATGTCGTAGACCATCACGGGCAGATCGGTCGCGTCGGCGACCGCCTCGATGTGCTGGGCGAGCCCACGCTGCGACGGCCGGGAGTAGTAAGGGCTGACGACGAGCAGCCCGTGGGCGCCCGCCGCGGCGGCCTGCTCGGCCATCCGGACGGCGTGCGCGGTGTCGTTCGAACCGGCACCGGACAGCACCACCGCGCGGTCCCCCACCGCTTCGACGACCGCCGCGACCAGGTCCGCCTTCTCGGGGGCGTGGGTGGTCGGCGCTTCGCCGGTGGTGCCGCTGAGCACCAGACCGTCGTTGCCCTGCTCGACGAGGTGTCGGGCGAGGCGGACCGCGGCGTCCAGGTCCACCGCTCCGTCGTCGGACATCGGCGTCACCATCGCCGTGAGCAGCGCCCCGAACGGGCGCGACGACGTCAACACGGGCATGGGCGCCACCGTACCGTGCCCGCGCGCGCAGCACGGGCCGCCCTCGTCACCCGGACGGTCACGGTCCCGTCGGCGGCCCGTCCAGCGGCGGCCCGTCCACCGGCCGGCCCGCCCCGTCACCCCCCGATCGGGCCGAGTGCCGCCGGACCGGTGCGCAGCCACGTCTCGAAGCGGTAGCGGAGGCCGCCGGCCGACGTCGTCCAGCCGCCCTCGCCGGGTGCGGACGCGGTCAGCCGCCAGGTCGACGGATCGAGCGCGGGTGCCCGGGTGTCCCCCGCAACGTCCGCGTCGACGACGGTCCGCTCGATGCGGTCGGCGAAGGGTTCGGTCTGCGCGTACACGGCGCCGCCGCCGATCACCCATACCTCGTCGCCGCCGTCGGCCACGCCCGCCCGGGCCAGCGCCTCGGCCAGCGAGTCGACCACCACGGCGCCGCCCGCCTCGAGCCGCCCGGTCTCGCGGGTGAGCACGACGTTGAGGCGCCCAGGTAGCGGACGGAACCGCGGCGGCAGCGACTGCCAGGTCCTCCGTCCCATCACCACCGGGTGCCCGGCGGTCACGGCACGGAAGTGGGCCAGATCCTCGGGCAGGTGCCAGGGCATGGCCCCGTCGGCACCGATCACGCCCTCCGCGGTCTGCGCCCAGATCAGACCGACGCTCACACGGCCACCGGCGCCTTGATGGCCGGGTGGTGGCGGTAGTCGAGCACCTCGACGTCCTCGAACGTGTACTCGAAGATCGACGGGGCCGGGCGCAGCTCGAGGCGGGGGGCCGGGTAGGGCTCCCGGCTCAGCTGCTCGCGCACCTGCTCGACGTGGTTGTCGTAGATGTGGCAGTCACCACCGGTCCACACGAAGTCCCCCACCTCGTACCCGGTCTGCTGAGCCACCATGTGCGTGAGCAGCGCGTACGACGCGATGTTGAACGGCACGCCGAGGAACAGGTCGGCGGACCGCTGGTAGAGCTGGCAGGACAGGCGTCCGTCGGCGACGTAGAACTGGAAGAACGCGTGGCACGGCGCCAGGGCCATCTTCGGCACGTCCGCCACGTTCCACGCGGAGACGATGTGGCGACGGCTGTCGGGGTCGGTACGCAGGTTCTCGACGAGCTGCGTGATCTGGTCCACGTGCCCGCCGTCGGGGGTCGGCCACGACCGCCACTGCACCCCGTACACCGG
>Ga0302264_1000264_pt1 | contig 13841 bp, 8 predicted proteins | sample II_Fen_N3_4_FD_194563 | JGI IMG/M metagenome (GOLD analysis project Ga0302264, IMG submission 194563) | Peat permafrost microbial communities from Stordalen Mire near Abisko, Sweden - II_Fen_N3_4 | ecosystem: Environmental > Terrestrial > Soil > Wetlands > Permafrost | place: Sweden: Abisko... | reverse complement strand
CTGATCCCATCCCGAACTCAGCAGTGAAACGATGCATCGCCGATGGTAGTGTGGGGTTTCCCCATGTGAGAGTAGGTCATCGTCAAGATTAAATTCCAGAACCCCTGTTTGCTCACGCAGACAGGGGTTTTGTTTTGGGCGCTCGGAAAGTGCGAAGAGGCTCATCGCGATAGCCTTCAGTGCTAAAGTCCACGCCTCGATTTTGCTTTTGCCAAGGAAGCCGTTATGCCGGATGCGACGCCTCTCAGCGCAGGATTCATGGTGGTTCACGGCAACCGCCTGGACGAATTGCGCAGCCTGGTGGTCAGTTGGATGCGCCGTTATCCCCTGGCCCCTCTGGAAAATGAAATCGCCCTGGTACAGAGCAACGGCATCGCCCAATGGCTCAAACTGGCCCTGGCCGAAGATCCGGAAGATGACGACATGGGCGGCTGCGGCATTGCTGCGGCAATCGACGTGCAACTGCCCGGCAGCTTCATGTGGCAGCTCTATCGCATGGTCCTGGGTCGCGACGAAATCCCGCCCAAGTCCCTGCTCGATAAAGCCCCGCTGACTTGGCGCCTGATGCGCCTGCTCCCCGAACTTATCGATCAACCGCACTTCGAGCCGCTGCAGCGCTTCCTCACAGACGACAGCGACCTGCGCAAACGCTACCAGCTCGCCGAGCGATTGGCTGACCTGTTCGACCAATATCAGGTCTACCGCGCCGACTGGCTGGAAGATTGGGCCGCTGGCCGCCATCAACTGCGTAACGGTCGAGGCGAATCCAAACCCCTCGACGCCGCGAACTGCTGGCAAGCCGAATTATGGCGTGCCCTGCTGCTGGATGTGGGGGAAGCGGGCATGGCGCAAAGCCGCGCCGGTGTGCATCAGCGCTTTATCGAACGGATCAATAGCCTTGAGCAGGCGCCGCCAGGGCTGCCTTCTCGAGTGATCGTTTTCGGCATTTCCTCGTTGCCCGCGCAAGCACTCGAAGCGCTCGCCGGCCTGGCGCGCTTCAGTCAGGTCCTGCTCTGCGTCCACAACCCCTGTCGCCACCATTGGTCCGACATCGTGGCCGACAAAGATTTGCTGCGTAACGAATACAAACGCCAAGCACGCAAAGCCGGCATGCCGGTCACCATCGATCCGCAGACCCTGCACCAGCATGCGCATCCGTTGCTCGCCGCCTGGGGCAAACAGGGCCGTGACTACATCAGCCTGCTCGACAGCTACGACGATCCCAACAGCTACCGCGCTGCATTTCGCGACGGCCGCATCGACCTGTTCAGCGACAGCGAACCGACCACACTGCTCAACCAGCTCCAGGACGATATCCTCGAACTGCGCCCCCTCAACGAAACCCGCGACTTATGGCCCGCCGTCGATCTGCAGCGTGATACCTCCATCCGCTTTCACATCGCCCACAGCGCCCAACGCGAAGTGGAAATCCTCCACGACCAACTGCTCCAACGCTTCAGCGCCGACCCCGCGTTGCGTCCCCGCGACATCATCATCATGGTCCCCGACGTCGACAGCTACGCGCCGCACATTCGTGCAGTGTTCGGCCAGTTGGACCGCAGCGATCCACGCTTCATCCCCTTCACCCTCACCGACCAAGGCCAACGCGGCCGCGACCCGCTGCTGATCGCCGTCGAACACCTGCTCAAGCTCCCCGACAGCCGCTTTCCGGTCAGTGAAATTCTTGACCTGCTCGACGTCCCGGCTCTGCGCGAGCGCTTCGCCATCAAGGAACGCGACCTGCCCACGCTGCATCGTTGGATCGAAGGCGCCGGCATCCGCTGGGGCCTCAACGCCGAGCAGCGTGCCGGTCTTGGCCTGCCCCACGAACTGGAGCAAAACAGCTGGCGATTTGGTTTGCGGCGGATGCTGCTGGGTTATGCCGTGGGCACGGGTGTCGCCTGCGACGGTATCGAGCCCTACGACGAAATCGGTGGCCTCGACGCGGCCTTGATCGGCCCGCTGGTCGCGTTGCTCGACGCACTCAGCGACGCCCATCAAGCCTTGTCGCAACCTGCGGTTCCGCAAGAATGGGGCGAGCGCCTGCAACGCTTGATGCAGCTGTTTTTCCTGCCCAGCAGCGAACACGATGACTACCTGTTGGGCCAGCTCGAACAGCTCAGGGAAACCTGGCTGGAAACCTGCGAGTCCGTCGGCCTGCAGGACGAGTTACCGCTCACCGTAGTCCGCGAGGCTTGGCTAGCCGGTCTTGACCAAGGGCGCCTGTCCCAGCGCTTCCTCGCGGGAGCTGTCAATTTTTGCACCCTGATGCCCATGCGCGCGATCCCGTTCAAGCTCGTCTGCCTGCTCGGCATGAATGACGGCGACTACCCCCGCGCACAACCCCCGCTGGATTTCGACCTGATGGGCAGCGACTACCGCCCCGGCGACCGCTCACGTCGCGAAGACGATCGCTACCTGCTGCTCGAAGCCCTGCTGTCAGCCCGCGACCAGCTCTACATCAGTTGGGTCGGCCGCAGCATTCGTGACAACAGCGAGCGCCCGGCATCGGTATTGATCGGCCAACTGCGCGACCATCTCGCCAGCGGCTGGCACCACGCCCAAAGCGCCGCACCGCTGCTTGATGCGATGACCCAGGAACACCCGCTCCAGCCCTTCAGTGCGCGCTATTTCCACGCCGGTGACCCGCTGTTCAGCTACGCCCGCGAATGGCAGTTGCTGCACGAGGTGACGGATGCGCCGGCGGACAACACCGAACTCGCTGCCCATCAACAGGAAGAACCCCTGAGCCTCGGCCAGTTGCAGGACTTCCTGCGCAACCCGGTCAAACACTTCTTCAGCCAGCGTCTGAAAGTATTCTTCGAAGCCGCCGAAGTGCCGCTGGCCGATGAGGAACCCTTTGTCCTCGATGCCCTGCAACGCTACAGCTTGAGCGACAGTTTGCTCAACGCTGCGTTGAGCCAGCCCGATCATATCGACCAGGCGCTCACCGCCCAGGCCCGTCGCCTGCAAGGCAGTGGCCTGCTGCCCATGGTCGGTTTCGGCGAGTGCCTGCGCAACGAACTGATCGAGCCCTTGCCCGGCCTGCTGCAACGCTATCAACAACTGCTGGCCCTCTGGCCCACGCCACACACGGGGGCGGAACCGATCAGTTTCGAGCACCAAGGCATTCAGCTCGAAGGCTGGATCAGCGGCCTGCATCGGCGCAGTGACGGCGGATTGTTGAGTGTCACCACGATCCCCAACAGCATCGGTTCGATCAAGACCCGCAAGTGGCACCGGCTGATTCGCCCGTGGGTCAACCACCTGGTCGCCTGCGCCTGCGGCCTGCCGTTGAGTACCGCGCTGGTGGCCAGTGACGACACCTTGCTGCTGGCCCCGTTGGAGCCCTCCAGCGCCCAGAACATCCTCGGCGACCTGCTGCTGGCCTGGCATATCGGCATGGCCAAACCGCTGCCCGTCGCGGTTAAAACCGCGTTCGCCTGGCTCGGTCAAACCGACCCGGCCAAAGCCGCGGCGGCCGCGAGTAAAGCCTACGAAGGTGATGGCATCAACACCGATGGCGAACGCCGCGAAACCCCCGCGCTCACCCGGCAATTCCCCGACTACGCGGCCCTGGTGGCCAGCGAAGAATTCGAAGGCTGGTGCGAAACCCTATATCGCCCCCTGATCAACGCCCCCTGGCGATCACTCACTGGCGAGGAGGCCGGCGCATGAGCAGCAAACCCTTGGCCCTGGCCTTCCCGCTCAAAGGCAGCCAGCTGATTGAAGCCAGCGCCGGCACCGGCAAGACCTTCACCATTTCCGCCTTATACCTGCGCCTGGTACTCGGCCACGGCGGCGATGACGCTGGCTTCGGCCGCGAACTGCTGCCACCGCAAATCCTCGTGGTGACCTTTACCGACGCAGCGACCAAAGAGCTGCGCGAACGCATCCGCATCCGCCTGGCCGAAGCCGCGCGGTTCTTCCGCGATGAGATCCAACAGCCCGACGCCCTGATCGCCGAACTGCGCGATCAGTACGCGCCCGAGCAATGGCCCGCCTGCGCCAACCGTCTGGACATCGCTGCGCAATGGATGGACGAAGCCGCCGTTTCGACCATCCACAGTTGGTGCCAGCGCATGCTGCGCGAACACGCTTTCGACAGCGGCAGCCTGTTCACCCAGACCCTGGAAACCGACCACAGCGACCTGCTCGGCGAAGTGCTGCGCGACTACTGGCGCCTGTTTTGCTACCCGATGCACGACGATGCGCTCAACTGGGTTCGCAACAACTGGGGTGGCCCGGCCGCGCTGATGCCTCGGGTGCGCGCGCTGTTCGGCAGCGAACGGCCCACCGGCGAAAGCCGCGAGCCGGCCGAGTTGATCAGCGCGTGCCTGCAGGAGCGCCGCGACGCCCTGGTCGCCCTCAAGGCACCGTGGCAGCAATGGGCCGGCGAGTTGCGCGACATCTGCCTGCAAGCCGTCGCCGCCAAAGCCGTCGATGGGCGCAAGATGCAAGCGCGTTACTTCGAACCCTGGTTCGAAAAAATCAGCGCCTGGGCCGCTGACGAAGCCCTCGAACAGCTGGACATCGGCACCGGCTTCACCCGCCTGACCCCGGACGGCATGGCCGAAGCCTGGAAGGGCGAGCCGCCGCATCACCCGGGCATCGACGCCATGGCCAGCCTCAAGGCCAGCCTGGATGCGTTGCCAACCCCCGACGCCGCCGTGTTGCAACACGCCGCCGCTTGGGTCGGCAAACGCTTCGAAGATGAAAAACGCCGGCGCGCCGAAATGGGCTTCGACGACATGCTGATCCGCCTCAACGCCGCCCTGCAAACCGACGGCGGCGAGCGTCTGGCCAGCGTGATCCGCGAGCAGTTCCCGGTCGCCCTGATCGACGAATTCCAGGACACCGATCCGGTGCAGTACAGCATCTTCGACAGCATCTACCGCATCGAAGAAAACCACCTCGACAGCGGCCTGTTCCTGATCGGCGACCCCAAGCAAGCGATCTACGCCTTCCGCGGCGCCGACATCTACACCTACTTGCGCGCACGCCAATCCACCACCGGCCGCCATCACACCCTCGGCACCAACTTCCGCTCCAGCCACGCGATGGTCGAGGCGGTCAACCATGTGTTCCAGCGTGCAGAAACCGGCCGTGGCGCGTTTCTGTTCCGTAAGCCGAGTGGCGAAAACCCGGTGCCGTTCCAGCCGGTGCTGTCCCAAGGCCGCAAGGAGCAACTGCAGGTCGATGGTCAGACGCTGCCAGCGCTGAACCTCTGGCACCTGCCCACCGATCAGCCGATGTCCAACGCGGTTTATCGTCAGCAACTGGCCGCTGCCTGCGCTACACAGATTGTCGGGTTGCTCAACGGAGGGCAGCAAGGCAGTGCTGGTTTCCTACACGCGGACGGCAGCTTCAACGGCGTGTTGCCGTCGAACATCGCCATCCTCGTGCGCGACGGCAAGGAAGCCCAAGCCGTGCGCGGCGAGTTGGCCGCCCGTGGCGTGCGCAGCGTGTACCTGTCGGACAAGGACTCGGTGTTCGCCGCACAAGAGGCGCACGACCTGCTGGCCTGGCTTAAGGCCTGCGCCGAGCCGGACGTCGAACGCCCGCTGCGCGCTGCGCTGGCCTGCGTCACCTTGAACCTGTCATTGCCCGAACTGGAGCGTCTGAACCAGGACGAACTGGCGTGGGAAAGCCGCGTGATGCAGTTCCGTGGCTACCGTGCGATCTGGCGCAGCCAAGGCGTGCTGCCGATGCTGCGTCGCCTGCTTCACGACTTCAAACTGCCGCAAACCCTGATCGCCCGTAGCGATGGCGAGCGCGTGCTGACCAACCTGTTGCACCTCAGCGAACTGCTGCAACAGGCGGCCTCCGAACTGGACGGCGAACAGGCCTTGATCCGCCACCTGGCCGAACACCTCGCGCTGTCGGGGCAGGCCGGTGAAGAACAGATCCTGCGCCTGGAAAGCGACGAGCAACTGGTCAAGGTGGTGACCATCCACAAATCCAAGGGCCTGGAATACGACCTGGTGTTCCTGCCCTTCATCTGCTCGGCCAAACCGGTGGATGGCAGCCGCTTGCCGCTGCATTACCACGATGCCAACGGCAAGTCGCAGGTCAGCCTGCGCCCGACCACCGAGTTGATTGCCCAGGCCGATGACGAGCGCCTGGCGGAAGACCTGCGTCTGTTCTACGTCGCCCTGACCCGCGCCAAACATGCGTGCTGGCTGGGCATTGCCGACCTCAAGCGCGGCAATAACAACAGCTCCGTGCTGCACCTGTCGGCCCTGGGCTATTTGCTCGGCGCCGGTGCCGCGCTGGCTGAGTCCGCCGGCCTGGCGCGCTGGTTGCTGGATCTACAGGAAGGCTGTTGCGCCGTGCATTACGCGCCGGTGCCCGAAGCGCAAGCCAGCCTCTTCCACCCGCCGCGTAACGAAGCCACGCTGCTGGCGCCCCTGCTGCCCAAACGCAAGGCTGCGGAAAACTGGTGGATCGCGTCCTACAGCGCTTTGCGCATCGGCGACAGCATGAGCGCCGCCAGCCTCGAAGCGCCGGAAAGCCCACAAGCCCAGAAGCTGTTCGACGACGAACGCCTCGACCCTGACGCACCGCGTGAAGTGGCGGCGTCCGGCGGCGATATTCACCGTTTCCCACGTGGGCCTAACCCAGGCACCTTCCTCCATGGACTGTTGGAGTGGGCGGGCGAAGACGGTTTCGACGTGACCGCGCAGGCGATCGAAAAGGCCGTGGGCGCGCGCTGCAACCGCCGCAACTGGGAAGGCTGGATCATGACCCTCAGCGGTTGGCTCGGCCATCTGCTGCAAACGCCACTGCCGCTGGATAACGATCAGGTCACGCTCAGAGGCCTGCAGCACTACCAGATCGAAATGGAGTTCTGGTTCGCCAGCCATAAAGTCGACGTGCTCGCCCTCGACAAGCTGGTGTGCCAGTACACCCACAACGGCGTCTCTCGCGTCGCGGCGGAACCGGTGTTGCTCAACGGCATGTTCAAGGGCTTTATCGACCTGACCTTCGAGCACGACGGCCGTTATTACGTGGCCGACTACAAATCCAACTGGCTCGGCCCCGATGATTCGGCCTACACCCAGCAAGCCATGGAACAGTCGATCCTTGAGCATCGGTACGACCTGCAATACGTGCTTTACCTGCTGGCCTTGCATCGCCAACTCAAGGCGCGCCTGGCGGACTACGACTACGACCGGCATGTCGGCGGCGCGCTCTATCTGTTCCTGCGCGGCACTCGGGCCGCTAGCCAGGGGGCGTACTTCACGCGGCCGCCACGCGCGCTGATCGAGAGCCTGGACCTGATGTTCCAAGGCCAATCGTTACCGCCCAAGGCTGAGCCCGCCTGGGAACAAGGAGTGTTGCTATGAGCCTGTCGCCGTTACCGCTGGAGGCGCTGATGCCCCTCAGCCGCGCTGCCGACCTGGTGCAACTGTTCGAGCGGTGGGTCGAGCGTGGCTGGCTGCGCGCGCTGGATAAGGCGTTCGTCGGCTTTCTGCACGAACTCGACCCACAGGCCGACCCCTTGGTGTTGCTGGCCGCGGCCCTGACCAGCCATCAATTGGGCCACGGTCATGTGTGCCTGGACCTGTTCGAAACCCTCAAGGCGCCGGATTTCGCCCTGTCGCTGCCGCCGGAAGGCGACCTGCAAACCGGCGCCATGCTGCTGCCGTCGCAACTGCTCGATGGCTTGGACGGTGCCCATTGGTGCCATGCCCTGGCCACCAGCCCTTTGGTCGCGTTGGCTGTCGACGGCAGCGAGGCCGCGCAAAGCCGCCCGTTGGTGCTGTCCGGCAAACGCCTGTACCTGCGCCGCTATTGGACCTACGAGCGGCGCATCGACTGCGCCTTGCGCCTGCGCCTGGCGACGGAAGAAAGCCTCGCCGCCGATCTGCCCCAACGCCTGAACGGCCTGTTTGACCAAGCGCCGCCCGATGGCGTGATCGACTGGCAAAAACTCGCCTGCGCCCTGGCCACTCGCGGTGCCTTCAGTATCGTCACCGGCGGCCCCGGCACCGGCAAGACCACCACCGTGGTGCGCCTGCTCGCCCTGTTGCAGGCGCCGGCCGTGGAAGCCGGCAGCCCGTTGCGCATTCGTCTGGCGGCGCCCACCGGTAAAGCCGCCGCACGGCTCACCGAATCCATCAGCCAGCAAGTGCTGTCGCTGAAAGTGCCTGACAGCGTGCGCGAAAAAATTCCGACCCAGGTCACCACCGTCCACCGCCTGTTGGGCAGCCGCCCGGGCACCCGCCATTTCCGTCACCACCTGGGCAATCCATTGCCGCTGGATGTGCTGGTGGTGGATGAAGCCTCGATGATCGACCTGGAAATGATGGCCAACCTGCTCGACGCCTTGCCGCCCCACGCACGCTTGGTGCTGCTGGGCGACAAGGACCAGCTCGCCTCGGTCGAGGCCGGCGCCGTACTTGGCGACCTGTGCCGCGACGCCGAGGCCGGCTGGTACAGCCCCGACACCCGCCAATGGCTACAAGCGGTCAGCGGCGAAGACCTCAGCAGCAGCGGCCTGCAGGAAGACCTCGACGGCAGCCACCCGCTGGCCCAGCAAGTGGTGATGCTGCGCTACTCGCGGCGCTTCGGCGAAGGCAGCGGCATCGGCCAACTGGCGCGCTGGGTCAACCAGCAAAACGCCGAAGAAGCGCGGCGGTTGCTGGCCGCCGGCAGCCACCGCGATTTGTTCTGCGTCAGCCTCAAGGGCGAACACGACCACGCACTGGAGCGCCTGGTGCTGGATGGGCCGGGCGACGGCGCCGAAGGCTATCGTGCTTACCTGAACCTGCTGCACGCTGCGCGTCCACCTGCCGACACCCCGCGTGACGACCCCGCCTGGACCCACTGGGCACAACAACTGCTGCAAGCCTTTGACGCCTTCCAACTGCTCTGCGCCGTGCGCAAGGGCCCTTGGGGCGTGGAAGGGCTGAACCTACGCATCACCGCCGCCTTGCGCAAAGCGCGGCTGATCGACAGCGATGAGCAATGGTACGAAGGTCGCCCGGTGCTGATGACCCGCAACGATTACGGCCTGGGCCTGATGAACGGCGATATCGGCATCGCCCTGAAGTTGCCCGAAAGCGACGGCGGCTCCCACGTGTTGCGCGTGGCCTTCCCACGTAACGACGGCCAGGGCGGCGTGCGCTTTGTGCTGCCCAGCCGGCTCAACGACGTGGAAACCGTGTACGCCATGACCGTACACAAATCCCAGGGCTCCGAGTTCACCCACACCGCGCTGATCCTGCCGGATGCGCTGAACCCGGTGCTCACCAAAGAGCTGATCTACACCGGCATCACCCGCGCCAAGCGCTGGTTCAGCCTGATCGAGCCACGCGGCGGGGTATTTGAGGAAGCCGTGCGGCGCAAGGTCAAGCGCTTGAGCGGGTTGATGCTGGAGTTGGGCCATGAGCCAGGAAAAACTGACTGATCGGTCCTTAGGTATTTCTGATTCGAGCGTCTGATTTTTCTGAAAAAATAGCGGGACCCTTCGAGGCGTTGCCTCGTGGGGCTTTCCGCCGCTGTGCTATCGTTGCGGCATCACCCCTCGCTAATATCTAAGAGAGTCGCTGCATGAACGTGGCTGTCTCGCCCACAGAGCATCGCTTGAGCTGGAGACGCATGTTACTGGTGGCGCTGCTGTGCCTGCTCGCGCCGCGTGCTTTTGCCGAGACGGCCAGCCCCGTCGGCATGGCCGATTCCCGTGCCCAGGCGGTGACCCAGGTGGTGCTGGGCATCCTCAGTTATGCGCGCTGGCCGGTGGAACCGACGCAATTGCGCCTGTGCATCGTTGGGCCGACCCAGTACACCGACGATCTGGTCAAAGGCACCACCCAGGCCACCGGTCGCCCGGTGGTGGTGCAGCGCTTGCTGGCCGATCATCCCGACATCGTCAATGCCTGCGACGCCGTGTACATCGGCGAACTCAGCGTCGATGAGCGCAGCCGTTTGTTTGCTTCATTGATGGGCCACCCGGTGCTGAGCATCAGCGAAGGCGGCGACCAATGCACCGTGGGCAGTCTGTTTTGCCTGCGGGTGGGCGATGAGCAGGTGTCGTTCGAGGTCAACCTCGACTCCGTAGCCCGCAGCGGCGTGCGCATTCACCCCAGCGTGTTGCAGTTGTCGCGCCGTCGAGCGCCTGCGTCATGAAATGGAAGAACGCGCAACCGACCCTGCGCTCGGTCATCGGTCGCGGGCACCTGATCCTGGCGCTGGTGGCGGTGACGCTGGCCAGTGTGTCCCTGACCCTGCTCGGGGCGCTGGCGCTGCGCGTCTACGCCGAGCACAACCTGGAGCTGATCGCGCGTTCCATCAATTACACCGTGGAAGCGGCGGTGGTGTTCAACGACCGTGCGGCGGCCACCGAGGCCCTCAGCCTGATCGCCGCCACCGAAGAAGTGGCCGAGGCCCAAGTCTTCGATGCCAACGGCCGGCTGTTGGCGCAGTGGCTACGGCCGGAAACCGGGATGCTGTCCCGGGTCGAACTGCAACTGGCCCACTCCCTGCTCGAACAGCCGATCAGCCAGCCGATCATTCACCAGGGGCGCACCATCGGCAGCGTTCACCTGACGGGTCACGGCGCCAGCCTGTTGCGCTTTTTGCTCAGCGGCCTGGCCGGGATTCTGATCTGCACCGCCCTCAGCGCCTGGGTCGGCCTGTATTTGGCGCGGCGCCTGTTGCGCGGGATTACCGGGCCGTTGCATAGCCTCGCGACGGTGGCCCATGCCGCGCGCGTCGAACGCGACTTTGACCGCCGCGTGCCACCGGCACAAATCGCCGAACTCGACAGCCTGGGCAACGACTTCAATGCCCTGCTGGAAGAAATGCAAGCCTGGCAAAACCACCTGCAAAGCGAAAACGAAAGCCTTACCCACCAGGCCAACCACGACAGCCTGACCGGCCTGCCCAACCGCGCGTTCTTCGAAGGCCGCTTGATCCGTGCCCTGCGCAGCGCCGCCAAGGCCAACGAGCGGGTGGCGGTGCTGTTTCTCGACAGTGACCGCTTCAAAGACATCAACGACAACTACGGTCACGCCGCCGGCGATGCAGTGCTGGTGGCCGTTGCCACCCGCGTGCGTGCGCAATTGCGCGAAGATGACCTGGTGGCACGCCTGGGTGGCGACGAGTTCGCCATCCTGCTGTCGTCGCTGCACAAGGTTGAAGATGCCCAGCGCATCGCTGACAAAATCATTGCCAGCATGGACGTGCCGATCCCGGTGCCGGGCGACACCCAAGTGTTGACCTCCCTGAGTATCGGCATCGCCATCTACCCCGATCATGGCGCCACCCCCGGCGCCCTGCTCAACGCCGCCGATGCGGCGATGTACCAGGCCAAACGGTTATCACTGGGCGGCCAGCAAACGGCGGAGACGGAGCTCCCCGTCGTCAACATTCAGCACAGGAGTTGATCCCTTGTTCTCGACCGCACGCGTTGTGTTTATCACCTTATTCGTGGCCCTGTTGGCCCTGAGCGGTTGCCAGACCGCGCCCCCCAAAGGCCTGAGCCCGGCGCAAGTCGCGGTCCTCAAGCAACAAGGCTTCGAACCGACCGACGACGGCTGGGCGTTCGGCCTGTCGGGCAAAGTACTGTTCGGCAGCGACATAGAAAGCCTCAACGCCCCCAGCACGGAAATCGTCGAGCGCATCGGCAAGGCATTGCTGGGCGTAGGCATCGACCGCGTGCGCGTTGACGGCCACACCGACACCTCGGGCAAAGAAAGCTATAACCAGCAACTGTCCCTGCGCCGCGCCAAAAGCGTCGCCACGGTGCTGACCCGCGTCGGGATGAAAGAACAAAACATCCAACTGCGCGGCCTGGGCAGCAGCCAGCCGGTGACCGCCAACGACACCGCCACAGGGCGCACCGAGAATCGGCGAGTGTCGATTGTGGTAAGTACCGACTAAGCGACTTCACCCGTTCCAATATATGAAATGCAATCAAAATGTGGGAGGGGGCTTGCCCCCGATGGCGGTGTGTCATCCAGTAGATGTGTTGGCTGTCACACTGCTATCGGGAGCAAGCTCCCTCCCACATTTGTACTGTGTTCGCTTAACCGCTCGGCGTCAGCGCCTGCGTCAAGTCATCCACCACCGCCTTGCCCATCTCACACAGATAATGCGCCGCCCAGGCGTATTGCTTCATGGCGACTTTCATCGGGGATTTCTGGTTCTTTAATCCGCAAACCGCATCTCCCGCGTCTCCCCCATCAACAACCCCCGATTCTGCTCCGTCACCTCGCGTATGTAATCCCACAACAACGTAATCCGTTTCAACCTGCACTGGTCCTCCCGGCAATACATTCAGAACTGGAGGGAAAGAAAGGATAACCCAATGAATACTGGGGCTAACCGCCATGAAGACCCTTGCAGAGCATCGTTCTGTCACAAATGCGGTCACAAGTTTTGCCATTCATCTGAGTCGAACCATTTTCTCCCTGAACATTTTATCGACTTATAACTCATTGCTTTAAACAGGACGAAAATGAGATGAGTTTGTCTGTCGGATTGCTGATGATTGAAAGGCCATCAGTCGATTCCATATTGACATCATCAGTGCGGGTCACCGACACTCAAGTGATTAACCATCATATTGATAGGGATATCTGTAATGAAAAAGCGCTCCTTTCTGGTTCCCCTGGCCACTCTGGCTGCAGCCTTAGCTACAGAACAGGCTTCCGCTCTAACTACTTATGAGGTTGTCGAGTCCAGCTCGGAAGCCAAGAACACATTTCAAGCTGAAGCTCAAAGCGAGAACCTTTCGGTTCGCGGAGGCAACGATCTGTTCGCCTTCGTTCTCAAACGTGGGGACCAGGGACAAATGATGGCTTACCACAGCTCCCATAGCTCCCACTCTTCGCACAGTTCCCACAGCTCCCACTATTCGGGTCGATAATGGATTTCTCTCATAAGCTCGTTTTTGATGAGCGGCTTTATGACGCGCAGGTTTTGCAGAAAGCTGCTTATCGATCGATCAACGCCCTGACAGTCGATATCACACCCGATGGGGGGCAGTTTTCCTGCGCTTTGTCATCGAATATCGGCGTTGACGAGCAGTCCTTCTTGGCTGCCGTCCAAGAGTTCAAGAAGGATGTGCTTGATTATCAGCTGCGCCACCGACTGGCAGTTGAGACGCAACCGATCAAGAACCTGATACTCGGACTGGCCTTTTCAAAAACCGGACTGATTAGTGAGTAAATTCCAAAAGTTGGAGTTCTACGCGCAGCAACGTCCCTACGAGTTACTGCCCTTTAAGTTCGATCGTTTGAATGACGACGAGTATGTCATTACCAACATGGCAGGCGAATTTCATGTCATACCGGTGCCGATGCTTGAACCAATCATTAGCAAGACGCTTCCGCTCTCATCAGAGCTGATCCCTTCGCTTCGGTCCAAACAGTTCATTCGCTTCGCCAATGAGCAAGCACCACTTCAGCTCCTGGCACTCAAGATTCGCACGCGATTGTCCAGGTTGGCCGAGTTCACCAATCTGCATATCTTTGTAGTGACTCTTCGCTGCGACCATAGCTGTCCATACTGCCAGGTTTCAAGGCAGTCGGAGAGTAAAGGCGAATTCGACATGACCACAGAGATGGCAGACAAGTCACTGGACTTCGTCTTTAGGTCTCCCAATCTAGCCATCAAAATTGAATTTCAGGGTGGCGAGCCGCTGCTGAACTTCGAGATGGTGAGGTACGTTGTTCTTGAGGCCAAAAAACGTAACATCAAGGAAAGACGTGACCTTCAGTTCGTCATTGCGACCACGCTTTCGCTACTAACCGATGACGTGCTCGACTTCTGTAAGCAACACAACATCGTGCTTTCATCTTCGCTTGACGGGCCAATGGATTTGCATAATG
>Ga0302264_1000254_pt1 | contig 14079 bp, 15 predicted proteins | sample II_Fen_N3_4_FD_194563 | JGI IMG/M metagenome (GOLD analysis project Ga0302264, IMG submission 194563) | Peat permafrost microbial communities from Stordalen Mire near Abisko, Sweden - II_Fen_N3_4 | ecosystem: Environmental > Terrestrial > Soil > Wetlands > Permafrost | place: Sweden: Abisko... | reverse complement strand
CCGGCCCGCCTGCCTGATGCAGCCGCCAGACCGGCAGCAGGGCGAGCAGGCCGGCGACGAGAGCGATGAGCAGCAGGAGGGGTGACATGCGCGAGGATCATAGGCCTCGCCCTCTCCGCGGGCCTCGACTGGTTCCGCGCGATCCAGGGTGGGCGCCGGGCCGTGGTCCCGCGAGGGGCCGCTCGTGCCCCGTCGGCTACGATTGCCCCTCCGAAACCGCCGGACATCCGTGATCCCGTGACCCTCCGATTCCGCGCCTGGCTCGACCGCTGGGGCCCGATTCTGCCGCTCCTCATCGCCGAGGCGACGATCTGGCTCGGCTTCGGCGCGCTCCTGCCAATCCTGCCGATCTACTTCACGCGGCATGGCGTGGACCTCCCCACGCTCGGGATCGTCGTCGCCGCGTGGCCCGCGGCCCGGCTGGTGGGTGAGCCGTTGTTCGGGTGGGTTGCAGACCGGTCCTCGCGCAAGGCGATGATGGTCGTGGGGCTGGTGCTGGCGGCGGGCGTCGCCGTCCTGCCGCTGTTCGTCGTCGGGCCGATCGCATTCATCACCTTCCGGGCGCTCGCGGGACTGTGCGCCTCCATCTACGATCCGGCGGCGCGCGGCTACCTGGTGGATGCGAACCCGCCCGAGCGGCAGGGCGAGACGTTCGGGTATTACGGGGCCGCCCAGATGGGCGGATTCATGATCGGACCGGCGATCGGCGGCTTCGCTGCGGCCATGACCGGCGAGCCCACCGTGGTCTTCTGGGTAGCGGGCATCGCGCTCGGCGTCTCGGCGCTGCTGGTCGCGGTGCGGGTTCGCGACATCGCCCACGTCCCGCATGTCCGTCCGACGAGGTCCGTGGCGCCGACCGCAGTGACTGGTGGACCCGACGCGCTTCTTCCGGACGGCCCGTCGGGCGGGAGGATCCTCAACCGGCTCCTGGTCGCCGCCATCGTGTTCAACGTCGGGAGCTTCTTCGCCGGCGGCAGCTACGAGGTGGTCTGGAGCCTCTACATGACCAGCCTCGGGGCCGGACTCAATGCCATCGGGCTCAGCTTCGCGACATTCTCCCTGCCCGTCCTGCTGCTGTCGCCGTTCACCGGCCGGTTCATGGACCGCGAGGGCGGGTTCTATGCGCTCGTCCTCGGGATGGCGGGTGTCGCCATCTGCGGGGCCCTGTACCCGCTGGTCCCCGCCGTCTGGTTCCTGATCCTGCTCGGCCTGGTCGAGGGCACGGCGTTCGCCTTTGCATCGCCGGCGCTGTACATGCTGGTCTCGCGGGCCTCGCCAGCCGGCCGCAGCTCGACGGCCCAGGGCCTGTTCGGCGCCGCAGGGACAATCGGGACGATCGTGGCGTCCCTTGCGGCCGGCGCGCTGGCGCAGCACGACCTGCGGCTCCCGTTCTATGTCGCCGGCATCGGAACCGGGACCGCGCTCCTGCTCGGGCTCGCGATCGGCCGGCGACGCCTGTGGTCGGCGATGCAGCCCAGCCACCTGGATCCGGCGCCGGCCGCAGCCCCATCGCTGAAGGAGGTCACGGGATGACCCGCACGAACCGGCCGCCCGCCTGGGTCGAGGAGGTCCTGGCCGATCGGCCCCCGGCCCCCACCGTCCTTGTCCTGGGCGGCTTCATCACGAGCCCGCCCGTGTACCGGCCGTTCGCGCGCCGCCTGCTGGAGCGCGGGGTCGCGGATGTCCTGGTCGGCGGCGTCTGGACGCCGGACTGGCTCCTGGCAGCGAGACGGGGCCTGGGCCCGATCGTCACGCGGTCCGGCCGCGCGCTCCTGGCGGCGTCGGCGCGGTCCGCGGCGGTGAGCCTCGGCGCGCCCGTTCTGGTCATCGGCCATTCGGCCGGCGGGATGTCGGCGCGCCTGCTGATGTCGCCCGCGCCGTATGCCGGGCGGACGCTCAACGCCTCCGGCCGGGTGGGCGCGCTCGTCACGCTCGGCACGCCGCACGTGGTCACCAGCGGGGGCGAGATGGGCAACCGCGTCGGTGCCGAGGCGGCGGCCTTCGCCAACCGCGAGGTGCCCGGGCCTCACTTCGCGCCGCGCGTCGGGTACCTGGCCGTGGCGTCGACGGCGGTGACCGGTCGGCGGGACGGGACACGGAGCGAACGCGGCGACTGGGCGATGTACCAGCGCCTGCTGCCGGACCCCAACAACGCGGTGGTCGAGGGTGACGGCCTCATCCCGCTCGGGTCCGCGATCCTGCCCGGAGCGCCGTCCCTGGTGCTCGACGATGCCCACCACGGCCAGTGGCCGGGGCGCGACTGGTATGGCTCGAACGGGCCGATGGACCGGTGGTGGCCCGCGGCGCTGGGGACATGGCACGCGGCCCTTCGAGCCCGGGCGGAGGCGGCGACGGCCGGTTCGACGGCCGGTTCGACGGCCGGTTCGACGGCAGGAGCGACGGCCACATCTGCCGAATGAGCTGGCGACGACAGGGCCGACTTTGACGGATCGGCCGATCGGCGGTAGCGTAGGCAGTCGCGGGGTGGAGCAGCGGCAGCTCGTCGGGCTCATAACCCGAAGGTCAGGGGTTCGAATCCCCTCCCCGCAACCAAATCGCTTCTCCGAGAACCCTGGGGCCCGACCACCCCGGGGTTCTTCCTTGTCCGGGACCGGTCCGGACGTGCCGGCACAGTCGCGGGCGCTCCGACAAGCACGGCCGCGTGGCGGTCCGACCGGCCAGGTCCGGGGCACTCCTGTCACCCAGGGCCGCGTGTCGCCTCGGTGTCGATGAATCCGGGCTTGGACCCTACGTGGGTGGCGAGAAGCCCGTCGTCGTCGCCTGTCTGGCGTCAGAACCGGGCAAGAGGCAGGCGATGACCCCCATCACCGTGCCGAATGCCCGGAATCATCGACTCCAGGGCGACATGCCGGTGACAAAGCCCCAAGCGGCGCGGGAAGGCCCCAAGGCCGGCAGAACCGCGCCAGCCGGCGCGGCCCGTCCCGGCAGACCGCCCCGCCTCAGGGCATCGGGCGCAGCTGCGTCAGTCGGAGGAAGTTCCCGGATGGATCCCGGAACCCGCAATCGATCCCGTACGGTCGATCCTCCGGCTCGTCCACGAACTCCACCCCACGCTCCTTCAGTTCCTCGAAGGACCGGACGCAATCGTCCGTCGCCAGGAACACCGTGCCGGCGTAGCCGAGCGCCATCAGGTTGCGGACCGAGTCGGCCGTCGGGGCGTCCATCACCGGCGCGCCCGGGATCGCCATCAGGACGATCGAGACGTCCTCCTGCCCGGCCGGCGAGACGGCGAGCCACCGGAAGTTGCCCATCTCCGGCATGGTGACGTCGGAGCGCACCTCCATGCCGACCTTGCGGGTGTAGAAGTCGAGCGCGACGTCCTGGTCGTGGACCCAGAGCTGTGTCGTGGCGATCCTGATCATGTCGGTCTCCCGGCTGCGTCGTTGGTGTCCGGATCATCCTGGGGCAGGTCCCGCGCGGCGTCTTCTCGAATCGTCCGGACCTGCGGGCGCCCGTAGACGCGGACGACGCACCACGGGACGATCGCGAACGCCGCGGCCGGGGGATATGCGGCCCGATATGCGGTCGGCGACACGCCGAAGGTCCGCGTGAAGCGCGTGGTGAACGAGCCGACGCTGGAAAGGCCCACGCTCATGCAGATCTCGGCGACAGAGCGGTCCGTGGTCCGCAGCAGCGCCGATGCCCGCTCCAGGCGGCGGCTCACGAGGTACGCGTGCGGCGACTCCCCGAAGGCCTGGCGGAATGCGGCGGAGAACTGGGAGCGCGACAGGCGGGCCGCCCGGGCGAGGTCGTCCACGCGGATCGGGTCCGCGTAGCGCGAATCCGCCAGGTCCTTCGCATGCAGGAGGTGACGGGCAGGCGGGACCGGCGGCGCGACGAGCGCCGGGGGCCCGGACCGGGACGCCGGGGTCTGGCTCACGACGCCATTATCGCTGCCCCGCCTGCCGCGGGATCATCGCGCGACCCGTCATTGGTGGACGGGCGGACGACCCATGCGGTTCTTGGCCTGGCCATCTGGGTCACGAAGAGGACGCGGTCAGCCACCGGCGACCTCGCGCAGGCGGCGGGCGATGAGATCGGCACCCGCCCCGAAGAACAGGTGATGACGGAGGTTGCCCGTGGCATCGACGAGGTACACGTCGGTCGAGTGGGCCATCGCGTAGCCGGACGCCGAGTCGGACTCGAGCTTCCGGTACGAGACGCCCCACGCGGCGGCGGCCTCGGCGATCTGGGCGTCGGTGCCCGTCAGGCCGGTGTACCCGGCCTGGTAGTAGTCCACGTACTGCTTCATCGCCGCCGCGTCGTCCCGCGCCGGGTCGATGGTCACGAAGACCACCTTCGCAGGCACGCCGGCCAATTTGACTGCCGCGCGGAGGTCCGCGAGGGTCGTGGGGCAGACGTCGGGACAGTGCGTGTAGCCGAAGTAGACGAAGGCGGGCGTCCCACGCACCGACGCGAGATCGAACGGGCGACCGTCCTGGTCGGTGAGGCGCAGTGCGGGTGCGGGACGGACCGGGTTGACGGCCGTGTCGCGGACGCCCAGGGGCGCCGGGGTCACGGTCACCACCATGACGGGGGAGATCGCCGGCGCGCCGCCCGCCATGCCGCAGCTGGCCACCAGGATGGCCGTGAGGAGGACGAGGACGGAGGCGGTCGGACGGCCGGCGATGCCGTGCAAGGTGCCGGGACGGAGGACTGTCACGGGAGCGAGGAGCCGGAGGAGATCTCGGCGGTCCCGGACGGTCGTGCCAGTGGTGCGGCTCACCCTCGAAGGGTAAGGGATGCCCGTGTCAGGCGGCCGCGGCGGCAGCCGGGGCCGAGTCGGGCTCCTTGACCACGATGCCGGCGTACGCCCCCACGATGACCAGGCCGCACGCCGCGTCGCGGAAGCGCGAGGCGAACCTGGCGGCGATCGCGAGGCCCACGAGCAAGCCCGCGGCCGCGATCAGCACGGGAGCGATGCCGAAGCCGTCGAAGCCGAGCGCGGCGCCGGCCCGGGCGATGTTGGCGATGGTCGCGACTGTGATCCTGTCGATCGGCTGCGTGGCCCGGCCAGCCCCGGGATCGATCGCGCGGTCAGTCCCAGCGGAAGTAGCGGGCGGCCAGCACCGCGAGCACGACGGCCCACCCGGCCAGGATGACCAGCGGCTCGGTCGCGTCGGCGGTCGAGCTGCCGAACCCGATCGACAGGACGCTCGTCAGCGCGGCCGCGGGCAGGTCGCTTGCGACCGAGGCCACGGGTGCCGGCAGCCGGTCGAGCGGCAGGACGATCCCGCCCAGGACCAGCGAGAGCAGGAACAGGAGGTTCGCCAGGGCGAGGGTGGCCTCCGCACGGAGCGTGCCCGCCATGAGCAGGCCGAGGCCCGCGAACGCGATCGTTCCCAGCACCAGGCCGGCGAGGACCAGCGGCAGCGAGGCACCGGCGCCCGGCGCCCAGCCCAGCATCCCGGCGGCGATCCCCACCAGCAGCACCAGCTGGACCAGCTCCACGATGATCACCGACGCGGTCTTCGCGGCCACGACCACCGAGGAGCCCGCGGGGCTCCCGCCCAGCCGCTTGATGACGCCGTACTGGCGCTCGAAGCCGGTGGAGATCGCGAGTGAGACCATGGATGCGGCGATGATCGCCAGGGCCACCGCACCCGGGAGCATGCGGTTCACCGCGGGTTCGCCGGTACCGTCACCGGTCCCGAAGGAGCTGAACACCAGCAGGACACCGGCCGGGATGACGAACGTGACCAGCAGGCCCTCGCCGCGCCGGAGCACCTGCCGGAACTCGAAGGCCGCGAGCGCCATGGCCATCCGGAGCCAGGAGGAGGGCCGGGCGGCCACGCCGGCGCCCACGGGCAGGATGCTCATGCCGCGCCCTCCACGTCGGCGACGCCTGTTGCCTGGTCGATGCCTTCCGCCTCGGCGGCGACATCCTCGCCGACCAGCTCCAGGTAGCGCTCCTCGAGGCTGGCGGCACCGACGCGGAGCTCCGTGATCAGCAACCCGCGTTCGGCGCACCAGCCGGCAAGCGCCACCACGAGCCTGGGGTCCGCGGCCTCGGCCAGACCTTCCAGCTCGTACTGGGCCCCGGGGCCCGCCGCGACGATGCGGACGGCACCGCCGCCGGCCGCGGCCGCCATCGCGGCCGCATCGGCCGCGTCAAGGGGTGCAGAGAGCCGGAACCGGACGCGGGGCGCCCCAGCGCCGGTCAGCTCGGCGGGCGTCCCCAGGGCGACCAACCGGCCGCGGTCGAGAACGGCGACGCGGTCGGCCAGGCGCTCCACGTCGCCCAGCTCGTGGGTCGTGAGGAGGATCGTCGTGCCGGCCGCGCGGAGGGCGGCGATCCGGTCGCGGGTCGCCTGCTTCGCGGCAGGGTCCATGCCCGCGGTGGGCTCGTCCAGGACCAGGAGCTCCGGCCTGCCGATCAGGGCAAGGGCAAGGCCCAGCCGCTGCTTCTCGCCGCCCGAGAGCCGGCGGAACCGGGTGCCGGCGGCGCGCTCGAGGTCCACGAGCTCCAGCAGGCGGTCCGGGTCCTCCGGATCCCGGTAGAAGCGGGCGTACAGGCGGAGCACCTCTCGCGGCGTCGTCCGGTTGTCGATGCCGCCCTCCTGGAGCATCAGCCCGATGCGCGGCCGCAGGCGGGCGCCGTCCTTTACGGGATCGAGGCCGAGGATCCGCACCGAGCCACCGTCGACGCGGCGGTAGCCCTCGATGATCTCGACCGTGGAGGTCTTGCCGGCGCCGTTGGGCCCCAGCAGCGCGAACAGCTCGCCGCGGCGGACGTCGAAGGTGAGGCCGGTCAGGATCTCCCGCTTGCCGTAGCGCTTGCGCACGTCGCGGGCGGTGACGGCCAGGCCCGCGCCGGTGCCCGCGTCCGTACCCGCCGACAGGCCCGCGCCGGCGTCGTCCGGGTTGATCACGGCGCGATCACGGCTTGATCTTCGCGTACTGCGTGTCGAAGTCCTCCGGGCGCATCTCGCCGATCTGCATCCCGCGGAGGATCCCGTCCTTGTCGATGAAGTAGGTCTGGGGCGGCGCCGCCACGCGGTAGGCCGCGGCGATCACCCCGTCCTTGTCGGTGACGGTGGGCCACGTGGCCCCGAAGTCCGCCAGGAACTGCTTCGCGGGCGCCGGCTCGTCCTTGTATTGCACGCCCAGCATCACCAGCCCGTCCGTGGGGCCCAGCGTGGCCAGCCGCTCCTTGAGCAGGGGGAACTCGTCGCGGCACGGCGTGCACCAGGAGGCCCAGAAGTTGACGACCACGGGCTTGCCGCGATACGCGGAGAGGTCGATCGTGGCGCCGTCCAGCGAGGTGCCGGTGATCGCCGGTGCGGGTTGGCCGGTGTGCGCCCCGGAGGGGGCTGCGGCACCGCCGCAGGCCGCGAGGAGCAGCAGCAGGGCGAGGCCGATGGTGGGGACGGGGTTGCGGATCGCGCGGAAGATCGGACTGGCCTACTGGGCTGTGACGGTCCCCGTCATGTTCGGGTGCACCGTGCAGTTGAACGTGTACTGGCCGGCGGCCAGGGCCGGCACATCATAGACCTTGACCGCCGGGCCGCTGAAGATCTCACCCTTGAACTGTGACGCACCCGCGGCGTCCTTGATCTCCACGTTGTGGGGCACCGTGTCGCGGTTGTCGAACGCGAGCTTGAACGGCTTCCCGGCCGGGACCGTGATCGACGTCTGGAGATAGGCGATGTTCTGGGCGACCAGGACCGCGTCCGAGGCCGGGAGGCTGGGCACCGCGCTGGCGCCGCCGCTGGCCGCCGGCCCGCCGCTTCCGGCGGGACCGCCGCTCCCGGCGGGACCGCCGCTGGGGGAGGCCGTGCCGCTGCCCGTGTCGGGGACAATGCTGGTGGTGAGCACCAGGCCGCCCACGATGAGGAGCGCCAGCACCGCGAACGTCGCCTTGGGCCAGGACGGGGCGCCACCGAGGTCCAGGTGGCCGGTCCGGTCCGCGTCCTCCACGGCCGCGTACTCGCGCCGGGAGTCCCGCAGCCACCCGAGCAGGGTCACCGCCATGGCCACGACGCCCAGCAGGAGCCACCAGCCGCCGAAGACCATGCCGGCCACGAGCATGGTGAACGCGATGGAGATCAGCAGCGGGCGGAACGAGGGGGGCGGGACGTGGACGCCGGGCGGTGGCGTGCGATCCGTGGGCGCGGGCAGGGCGCCGACGATCGGCGCGTCGTCGGCGTGGACGGTGTGGTCGTAGTCCCGCAGGGCCTCGCGACCCCAGTACAGCAGCGTGATCACCAGGACCGCGATGCCGATCCACATCCAGGGGCCGCCGCTGAACAGGCCGAACAGGAACATGAACATGCCGAACGCCGCCAGCACCGGGGCGAACGACGGCCCGGGCATGTGGATGCCGGCAGGGGTCACCGGGGGCAGCTTGTGGACGCCGCGCGTGGTGGGACCCGCGGTGGCGAACCGGAAGACGGTCCATGTCAGGTACAGGAACACGAGCAGCGCGAGGCCGATCGGGATCAGCGCGACCAGCGCGCCCCAGTCGGGAACGATGAACTGCCCGGAGAACGCGAGCAGCGAGGTCCAGAGGTCCTGGATCATCGGTGAGGGTTCAGCTCCGGCTCAGGCTGGCGAACAGGACGTAGGCCATGATCGACATGGCGGCTCCCAGCGCCAGCAGCAGCGTAATGCCTGCCCAGTCGATGCGGGGGGCGCCGCCGGCGACCTGGAACGCGAAGTAGAACACCGCGATGATCGGGAACACGAGGCCGGCGAGCGCGGCGCGACGGGGCTTCATCAGGCACCTCTCCCGAGCAGGGGCGCAAGGTACAGGATCGAGAACAGGAAGATCCAGACGATGTCCACGAAGTGCCAGTACAGCGACGTTGCCTCGACCATGTCGTAGTGCTTTGACGTGAACTGGCCGGCCATCCCGCGGTACAGCACCACCGACAGCATCAGGACGCCGCCGAAGACGTGGGCGCCGTGGAACCCGGTCAGCGTGAAGTACGTGGTCCCGAACGTCGTCGAGCCCATCGTGAGCCCCTCGCTCATGAGCACGCTGTAGTCGAATGCCTGGAGCAGGAGGAAGGTCGCGCCCAGGACGACGGTGACGGCGATGCTGCGCACGAAGCCCTTGTGGTCGTCCCGCCTGATCGCCCAGACGCCCATCTGGCACGTGAAGGACGAGATCACCAGGATGATCGTGGCCGGGAGGATGACGTTGAGCGCTCCCGACTCCGTCCGGAGCGTGAACGGGTTGAGGAGGTCGGCGTACTGCGTCGGCGGCCAGACGTGCTGGATCGTGCCGTTGACGACCTCGGTGTACCCGGCGCGGAGGGTGAAGTACGCGGCGAACAGGCCGGCGAAGAACATCACCTCGGAGACGATGAACAGCAGCATCCCGAGGACGGGGGTGCCAACGCCCCCGGAGCCGTGGCCGTCGATGGCCTCGGTGTGGATCGTGAGCGCGTGGGCCGGAATGGGGGCGGTGGCGTCGGCGTCAGCAGTCATCGTCTCGCTCCCGCTCAGTGACCGGCCGTCCGGCCGTACCGGGCGTCGAATACCGGCCGCTCCGAGCGGATCTCCGGCAGGTGGTCGAAGTTGTACGCGGGCGGCGGCGACGTGGTGGCCCACTCGAGGGTGTTCCCCCCCCAGGGGTCGTCGCCGGCGATCTTGCCGTTGCGGAGCGAGATCAGCACGTTCCAGAAGAACGGCAGCAGGCTCGCGGCGATGACGAAGCCGCCGATCGTGGCCACCAGGTTGAGCTCGCTCCAGCCGGCGCTCGCGGAGTAGTCCGCGATGCGGCGCGGCATCCCAGCCAGGCCCAGCTGGTGCATCGGGAAGAACGTCAGGTTGAACCCGACGAACATGATCACGAACTGGACCTTACCCAGGGTCTCGTTGAGCATCCGGCCGGTCATCTTCGGGAACCAGTAGTAGATCCCGCCGAAGATGGCGAACACGGAGCCGCCGAACAGCACGTAGTGGATGTGGGCAACCACCCAGTAGGTGTCGTGGATCGCGAAGTCGACGGGCACTGCCGCGGAGAATGCGCCGTTGATGCCGCCGATCAGGAACATCGTCAGGAAGCCGACCGCATACAGCAGCGGCGTGTCGAACGACAGCTTGCCGCGCCACATCGTGGCGATCCAGTTGAACATCTTGACGCCCGTCGGCACGGCGATCAGGAAGGTCATGAGGCTGAAGAAGGGCAGGAACACGGCTCCTGTCGTGAACATGTGGTGCGCCCAGACGGAGAAGCCCAGGGCCCCGATGCAGACGGTGGCGAAGATGAACGCCTTGTAGCCGAACAGCGGCTTGCGGGAGAAGACCGGCAGGATCTCGCTGATGATCCCCATCGCCGGCAGGATCATGATGTAGACCGCCGGGTGCGAGTAGAACCAGAACACGTTCTGGTAGAGCACGGGGTTGCCGCCGTTGGCTGGGTCGAAGAAGTGCCCGCCGTAGTTGCGGTCGATGAACAGCATGATCAGCGCGCTGGTCAGGACCGGGGTGGCCATCAGGACGAGGACGCTGGTCACCAGGACCGTCCAGACCATGATCGGCATCCGGAACAGCGTCACGCCCGGGGCACGCATCTTGAAGATCGTGACCAGGAAGTTGATGGCGCCCAGGATGGAGCTGGTCCCGATCAGGGTCAGGCCCATGATCCAGAGGTCCGTGCCGGTGCCGCTGAACTGGGCTCCCGAGAGGGGCGGGTATTCCGTCCAGCCCGAGGCGGCAGCACCGCCCGAGACCAGGAACCCCGAGGCCATCAGCAGGCCGCCCAGGGGCAGCAGCCAGAACGACAGCGCGTTGATGCGCGGGAATGCCATGTCCGGCGCCCCGATCATGAGCGGCACGACGTAGTTGCCGAAGCCCGCCAGGATCGGGATCACGAACAGGAACAGCATGAACGAGGCGTGCATCGTGAACGCCTGGTTGTAGAACGCCTCGCTGACGAACTGCATGCCGGGTTGCGCCAGCTCGAGGCGGACGACCATGGCCAGGGAGCCGCCGGCCACGAAGAACACGATGGAGTTGACCAGGTACATGATCCCGATCTTCTTGTGATCGGTGGTCGTGAGCCAGGAGTAGAGCCCGCTCCGGTACGCGGGAGCGGCGGGGTTGAGGGTCGTGGTGGCCATCCCAGCTGCTCCCTTACTGGACCGTGAGGGTGCCGGTCATGTTCGGGTGGACCGTGCACGCGAACGTGTACGTGCCGGCGGCGAGCGCGGGGACCGCGTAGGTGGTCTCCGCCTGACCCGTGATGATCTCGCCCTTGAACGCGGACTTCCCCGCGGAGTCCTTGATCTCGACGTTGTGCGGGACGCCGGCGTCAGCGTTCACGAAGTGGATCGTGAAGGCCGTGTTCGCCGGCGCCTCGAGGGTGTTCGCGGTGTACGCGACGTTCTTGGCCGTGAGCTCCACGGTCGGTCCGGCCGCACCGGAGGGCAGGGGGGCCGGGGTGGCGTTCGCCTTGTCGACCTGCGTCTTGAGCCAGGTCTCGAAGTCGGCCTTCGGCAGCGCATGGACCTCGAAGACCATCGAGCCGTGGTAGGCGCCGCAGAGCTCGGCGCACTGGCCGCGGTACGTGCCCGGCTCCTCCACGGTGAAGCTGAAGGTGTTGTCCCGGCCCGGTACGGCGTCCCGCTTGAACAGGAACTTCGGGACGTAGAAGGCGTGGATCACGTCCTCGCTCTTCAGCGTCACAGTGACAGGCTCCCCGACCGGAAGCGTCAGCCCGCCGTCGGGGCCGACCGGCAGGGCCTGCGAGAAGATCGTGGCGCCGTTCGCGTCCAGGTAGTCGAACCGCCACTGGAAGCGGGCCGCCACGGCTCGCACGTGGACGTCGCTGACCGCCTTTGCCTCGACGGTGTTGAGCGTCTGCCAGGACAGGACGAACAGGAATAGGACGATGGCCGTGGGGATGGCCGTCCAGATCACCTCGACGAGGTTGTTGCCGTGGGTCTGGGCCGGGAGGGTCTCGTCGCCGGGCTTGCGCCGGTAACGGAACACCGTGAACACGATCATCACCTCGACGATCACGAAGATCGTCGCGCCGATGAAGAAGACGATGTTGTACAGGGACCTGGTGGCGACACCCCGGTCCGTCGCGGGGGTCGCGCCGCCGACCGGGAAGAAGCTGTTCCACGCACGCTCGGGGGTGATGCCGGCGGCCGCCAGCACGCTGACGACGACGGCCACGACGATCACGATGATCAGGCCGGCAACGAGCGGACCGGACCCGGTCCGTGACCGGGGAGGCATCGACATCGGGTTCCTCGGATGTTGCGACCGGGTACAGGCATGCCCGGTCTGCACTGAGGTTTGCCGCCCGGGGACACGCGCCACCTGACCCCGGGGGCGCCGGACCGGTGCACTCTACCAGAGGAACTGGGTTTGGGGGGCCGAATCGACCGCATTCCACCCTGCCGAACGGCCCCCCGGTACCGCAGCGTGGAACGGGCGACAATGCGCGCGTGAAGATGCGCCCGCTCATGAGCCGACGAGGCCGCCTCCTGCATGCCCTCGCGATCGCCTTCGCGGTCGCCGTGCTCGGCGCCGGCCCGCTCGCAGGGACAGCCCTCGCCCACGGGCAGGTGGTCCCTCCGGAGCCCGATGCGCTCGCCTACCTGTTCGGCTGGAGGGGCGATCCCCTCGTCTGGCTGCCCGCGATCGCGGCGGGGCTCCTCTGGCGCCACGGCGTGAACCGTGTCAACCGCGCGCATCCGGCCCACCGAGTGCCTCGGCGGCGAACCGTCTCGTGGATGCTGGGCCTCCTGGCGATCCTGGTCGCGCTGGACTCCGGGATCGAGCGCTACGACACCTCGCTGTTCTCGGACCACATGGTCCAGCACATGATCCTCACGCTGGTCGCGCCCGTGCTGCTCCTGTACGCCGGGCCGATCACGCTGCTCCTGCGCGCCTCCTCCGCGGAGACACGCCGCCGGTGGATCTTCCCGTTCCTGCACTCGCGGGTCGTGCGGTTCCTCTCGTTCCCGGTCGTCGCGTGGGTGCTGTTCGCAGCAGTCATGTGGGGCAGCCACTTCTCGCCGCTGTTCGACGCCTCCCTGGAGAACGAGTGGCTGCACCGCCTCGAGCACGCCATGTTCCTGTCGGCCGCGCTGCTCTTCTGGTGGCCGGTTGTGGGGCCAGACCCGTCGCCGTGGCGGATGCGGCCGGCGGCCAAGGTGCTCTACGTCGGCCTGCAGATGCCCCAGAACACGTTCCTCGCCGTGGCGATCGCGATGTCGTCCGTGCCCCTCTACTCGCACTACGTGACCCAGCTGCGCAGCTGGGGTCCGACGCCGCTCGAGGACCAGCAGCTGGCCGGCAGCCTCATGTGGCTGGGCGGCGACCTGGTGTTCATCGCCGTGGTGATCCTGCTGGTCCTGGACTGGATGCGTGACGACGAGCGTCTGACGGTGGGCGAGGACCGCCGGCTGGCCCCGGAGGAGGCCGCGCTCCGGGAGCGTGAGGCTCGCCTGGCTGCACGCCTCGCGGCCGAGGCATCCGGCGCGTCGACGACGTCGGCGGGCGACGGGGGAGGCTTGACCGGCTGACCGGCCGACCGGCTGACCGGCGTGTCGCGCCGTTCCTTGCCGGGCACAGGACTTGCCAAGGGCCCTCTCCCAGCGAGGCTCCGGATGAACCGATCATCCTTCATCACGCGGGCCGCACCGCGTTATCGGTGCCACACGTGGGAAGGCCCGTGGTCCGGCTCGCTCGCCGCACTGAACCATGAGCCGTTCATCGGGACGCCACCCAGGCGAGCACCCAGCGGCCCCCGGCGTCGTGGGACCCTCGGCGGGGCCGCTATCCCTCCGGCGGGATGGGCGCCTCGAGGTAGCCCAGGTACCGGTCCGGGTCCACGTTGCCGCCCGAGACCACACCCACGATGGGCCCGTCGAGACCCGTGAGCCCGGCCTCCGCGGCATGGAAGCGCATCGCGGCAATCGGGAGTGCGCCGGACGGCTCCACCACGAGCCTCGCCTCCTCGGCGCCCAGGCGGACGGCGGCGGCGATCTCGGCCTCGGAGACGGTGACGATCACGTCCAGCTGCTCGCGCAGGTGCGCGAAGTTGATGCGCCCGATCGACTGTGTCCGGGTCCCGTCCGCGATCGTCCGGCT
>Ga0302264_1000253_pt1 | contig 14085 bp, 11 predicted proteins | sample II_Fen_N3_4_FD_194563 | JGI IMG/M metagenome (GOLD analysis project Ga0302264, IMG submission 194563) | Peat permafrost microbial communities from Stordalen Mire near Abisko, Sweden - II_Fen_N3_4 | ecosystem: Environmental > Terrestrial > Soil > Wetlands > Permafrost | place: Sweden: Abisko... | reverse complement strand
CCGAACAGGCCTTGCGGGCGGATCAGCAAAAAGCCCAGCGCCAGCACGTAGGCAAACCAGATTTCAATGCCGCCGCCGACATACGGCCCGAGGAAGACTTCAGAGAGTTTTTCGCCGACGCCGATGATCAGGCCGCCGACGATGGCGCCCGGCACCGAGGTCAGTCCGCCCAGAATCACCACCGGCAGCGCGCGCAGCGCAATCGTCGCCAGCGAGAACTGCACGCCCAGCTTGCTGCCCCAGATCATCCCAGCGACCAGCGCCACGACACCGGCGACGCACCAGACGATGACCCAGATGTGGTTCAGCGGAATGCCAATCGATTGGGCCGCCTGGTGGTCATCGGCGACGGCGCGCAAGGCGCGGCCGGTGGCCGTTTTCTGGAAGAACACGCTGAGCAGCGCCACCAGCGTGGCGGCAATGATGGCGGCATACAGGTCTTCCTGGTTGATCATGATGCCGCCGTCAAAGACGCGGTCGAGAATCATCATCGGGTCTTTGGGCATGCCGATGTCGATTTTGTAAATGCTGCTGCCGAACAGGCTCTGGCCCAGCCCTTCCATGAAGTAGGCAATGCCCAGCGTGGCCATCAAGAGCGTCGTGCCTTCCTGGTTCACCAGATGGCGCAGCACCAGATTTTCGATGGTCCAGGCGACGATAAACATCACCACGGCTGCGCCGACAAAGGCGATCAGGTTGGCGGCGACCGCGTTGCTGATGCCCAGATACAGCGGAACCCACTCGGAAAACCGCGCCATCGCCAGCGCCGCGAACAGCACCATCGCGCCCTGCGCAAAGTTGAACACGCCCGAAGCCTTGTAGATCAGCACAAAGCCCAGCGCCACCAGCGAATACAGCATGCCAGCCATCAGGCCGCCAAACAGTGTTTCAAGAAAAAATGCCATTTTTTTGCTTTCCCGCTGCGTTAGTGACTGGTGCCCAGATAGGCGCTGATCACTTCTTTGTTGTTGCGAACTTCGTCCGGCGTGCCGTCGCCGATTTTTTTGCCGTAGTCGAGCACCACGACGCGGTCGGAAATGTCCATCACCACGCCCATGTCGTGCTCGATCAGCACGATGGTGGTGCCGAACTCCTCGTTCACGTCCAGCACAAAGCGGCACATGTCCTGCTTTTCCTCGACGTTCATGCCGGCCATCGGCTCGTCAAGCAGCAGCACCTGCGGCTCCATCGCCAGCGCGCGGCCCAGATCGACGCGCTTTTGCAGGCCGTAGGGCAACTGGCCGACCGGCGTCTTGCGGAACGCCTGAATTTCCAGAAAGTCGATGATGTGCTCGACCTTTTCGCGGTGAAATTCCTCTTCGCGCTGGGCCGGGCCCAGGCGCAGCGCCTGCATCAGCAAGCCGCTTTTGATCTTCAGGTTGCGCCCGGTCATGAGGTTGTCGATCACGCTCATGCCCTTGAACAGCGCCAGGTTCTGGAAGGTGCGCCCTATGCCCATCACCGCCACCTGGTGGCTGTCCATGTGGCTAAAGGTCTTGCCGCGAAAGGTGATCGCGCCCTGCTGCGGCGTATAGACGCCGTTGATGCAGTTCAGCATGGAGCTCTTGCCCGCGCCGTTCGGGCCGATGATGGCGCGGATTTCATGCTCCTTCACGTTGAAGGAAATATCGGTCAGCGCCTTGACGCCGCCAAAACTCAGGGAAATGTTTTTGACGTCAAGAATGACGTCGCCAATTTTTTTTGTCGCCATGATGGGTTCAGTGGGGGTTTCAGGCTGCGGCCTTGAGGGGCGAAAAAGTCTTGGCGTCGTCCATCGTGAGCGTGGCGCTGACGCTGCCGCTGCGGCCATCTTCAAACTTGACCTGGAGCTCGATGAACTGCGCGGTTTTGCCCTCGTACAGCGCATCGACCAGCGCCTTGTATTTGTCGGCGATGAAGCCGCGCTTGACCTTGTTGGTGCGCGTCAGTTCGCCGTCGTCGGCGTCCAGCTCCTTGTGCAGTACCAGAAAGCGGCTGACCTGGGAGCCGGCCAGCAGCGCATCTAGGCTCAGGTCGGCGTTGACCTTTTCGACGCATTCCTTGATCAGCGCATAGACCTCGGGCTTTTGCGCCAGATCCGAGTAGCCCGCGTAGGACAGGTTGCGCCGCTCGGCCCAGTTGCCGACCGCGTCAAAGTCGATGTTGACCATCACGCAGACCTTTTCGCGCCCGTCACCGTAAGCGACGACTTCCTTGATGTAGGTGAAGAACTTGAGTTTGTTCTCGACATACTTGGGCGCAAACATCGCGCCGTCGTTGACGCCGCCCTTGATGCGGCCCACGTCTTTGACGCGGTCGATGATTTTCAGGTGGCCGTGCGCGTCCAGAAAACCGGCGTCGCTGGTGTGATACCAGCCATCGGCGGTCAGCACTTCGGCGGTGGCGGTCGGATTTTTGTAGTAGCCCTGGAACAGGCCGGGCGATTTGACCAGAATCTCGCCGTTGTCGGCCAGCTTGATTTCGACCCCGGCGCAGGGCACGCCGACGGTGTCGGCGCGCGCCTGGTTGTCGGGCTGCAGGCAGACGAAGACGGCGGTTTCGGTCGAGCCGTAGAGCTGCTTGAGGTTAATGCCAATCGAGCGGTAAAACGTGAACAGATCCGGGCCAATCGCCTCGCCCGCCGTGTAGGCCACGCGCACGCGGCTGAAACCGAGCGTGTTGCGCAGCGGGCCATAGATCAGCAGGTCGCCGATGGCGTACTGGAGCCGGTCCAGCGCGCCGACAGCGCTGCCGTCCATCAGCGCCGGGCCGACGCGTTTGGCCACGTTCATGCAGGCGGCAAACAGCTTGCGCTTGAGCGCGCCCGCGTCTTCCATGCGGATCATCACGCTGGTCAGCAGGCCTTCAAAAACACGCGGCGGCGCGAAGTAATAAGTCGGGCCGATTTCCTTCAAGTCGATGGTGACGGTAGCCGCTGACTCGGGGCAGTTGACGACATAGCCGCAGGCCAGCCACTGCGAGTAGCTGAAGATGTTCTGGCCGATCCAGGCGGGCGGCAGGTAGGCCAGCACTTCTTCGGCGTGGGTCAGCTTGTCGAAGCTGGCGCCCGCCATCGCGCGATCCAGCAGGCTGGCGTGGGTATGCACTACGCCTTTCGGGTTGCCGGTGGTGCCGGAGGTGAAAAACATCGCCGCCACATCGCCGGGCTGAATTTTGGCGACTTCGTCGCGGAACCAGGACGGGTTCTGGCTGGCAAAAGCCTTGCCCGCTTCAATCAAGGCGTCGAGTGCGTTCAGACCCGGCTCGTCGTACTTGCGCAGGCCGCGCGGGTCGTCGTAGTAGATGTTGGAGATTTGCGGGCAACGCTCGCGGATTTCGATCAGCTTATCGACCTGCTCTTGGTCTTCGACCATCGCAAAGCGCACTTCGGCGTTGTTGAGCGGAAAAATGCATTCGGCGCCGACCGCGTCCTGGTACAGCGGAATCGGAATCGCGCCCAACGACTGCACGGCCAGCATGGTGGCGTACAGGCGCGGGCGGTTGGTGCCGATGACGACCATGTGCTCACCGCGCGCGAGGCCCGCTTGGTGCAGTCCGGCGGCCAGTTGCTCGACCAAGCCAGCGAGTGCTAACCAGCTGTGCGCCTGCCAGATGCCGTATTCTTTTTCCCGCATCGCGGGGGCGGCGGGGCGCTCGCTGGCATGCTTGAGCAGCAGTTGTGGGAACGTAGTGTGCATTCCGGTCCTTGTCTCCATCGTTGTCAGGGCAGCCCTTTTGTCAGGAAGTGCTGCAGGTATGTGACGGATGGTAAGGCGGAGTTTGACGTTAACTTGTCATTACGAAGACAATTTAGGGGTAAGTCCTATCGGGGTGCGCCCGGGTGTCGCGGGGAATGTCAGCGGATCAGGCGCCCGTCGCGCCCGACCATTGTCAGTTCGACAAAGTGCGATGCGTTGGGTGCGCCCTCGTTGAAGCTGACCTCAAAACCACCCAAGTCGTAGTGCTTGAGGCTCCAGGCGGCCTCGATAAAGGCGCTGCGGGTCGGGCTGCGTCCGGCGCGGCGCAGGATTTCGGCAAACACCTTGGCGTTGACATAGCCTTCCAGGGCCATGTGTGACGGCTCTGCCGTTGCGCCGGATGCTTTCCAGACCTGCTGGAATTCGCGCACCAGCGGCACCGTGTTATTGCTCGGCAGCGGCACGACTTGGGAGACCGTCATGCCGGTGGCATCGTCGCCCATCGCCTTGAGCGTGGCAGTCGCGCCCATCACGGACAGCGCGTACATCGGCAGGCCTTTGCGCAGTTGGCGGATGGCCTTGGCAAACTCCACCGTGGGCTTGCCGGCCAAGCCCAGCAGTACGGCTTCTGGGTTGGAGGCGGCAATCTTGGCGGCGGCAGCACCTGCGTCCGTTGCATCGTTTTCGACGGTGGCGGTGGCTGTTTCAACGAGTTTGCGCTGGGTGATGAAGTGTTTGGCTGCGCTGGCGACATCTTTGCCAAAGGCGTTGTTCTGGTGGACGACGGCCACGCGCTTGATGCCGATGGTGGCTAGGTGGCGGATCAGATTTTCGGTTTCATCGGTGTAGCTGGCGCGGATGTTGAACACGCTGCGCACGCCCTTGGGCCTAGCCAGTTGGGCGCCGGTCAGCGGCGCAAAAAATGGCAGGCCCGATTCAATCACCGAAGGCAGCATGGCCTCGACCATCGGCGTGCCCAAGCAGTTGAAAATGGCAAAGTAGCTGCCGTCTTCGATAAAGCCCTTGACGTTGGCCAGCGAGCGCTTGACCTCGTAGCCATCGTCGGCGACGGTCAGCTCAATCGGTCGGCCATTGACGCCGCCCTTGGCGTTGAGGGCGGTGAAATAGGCTTTGGCACCCTGGTGCATGGGCAGTCCGAGATCGGCTTGTGGGCCGGTCATGGCGGTGGATTGGGCCAGCTTGATCGGGCTGCCATCCTGCGCACGGACGCCCGCATGAAAGGCCAGTGGCAGGGCTGCGAGGGCACCTAACGTAGTTCTTCGTGACAGGGTTTTCCCGGCTATGCCGCAAGTGGTCGTGGACAGAGGAGGGGCAGGGGGGTGTGTCATGGGGGGTCTTTGCTTGAAATGGGCCGATTCGGCTGTGCCGATGTTATGCTTTGAATACCTCTAGAAATGTCCACCTGGCGACAATTTCAGGGTACTCCCTAATCAGAAATGACTGGTAATTTCTTTGGACTCATGGCTACTGACCTGACACTTCACCAGCGCCGCAGACCGCCTACGCTTGACGAGTTGCGCGGCATTCCGTGGCTGGCTTTGCTTGAGCCTGAAGAGCGCGCCCGCGCCGTGGCTGAACTGCAGGTCACTGACGCGCAGCCCGGCGATTACGTCTGCCGCTTGGGCAAGCCGGTGACTTACTGGTTTGGCGTGGTCGAAGGCCTTTTGAAAATGAGCGCCGACAACGCGCAGGGCACGACCATGACCTTCACCGGCGTGCCGCCCGGCGGCTGGTTTGGCGAGGGCACGGCGCTCAAGCGCGAGACTTACCGCTACAACATCCAGGCGCTGCGCAAAAGCGTGGTCGCGGGCCTGCCGATTGACAGCTTTCACTGGCTGCTGGATCACTCGCTGGGCTTTAACCGCTTTGTCATGAACCAGCTCAACGAGCGGCTGGGCCACTTCATTTCCGCCCGCGAAATCGACCGCATGAACAGCCCGGACCTGCGCGTGGCGCGCAACCTGGCGGCGCTGTTCAATCCGGTGCTGTATCCGGGCGTGGGCAAGGTGCTGCGCATCACCCAGCAGGAGCTGGCCTACTTGGTGGGCCTGTCGCGCCAGCGGGTCAACGAGGCGCTGCGCACGCTGGAGGCGCGCGGCATGATTCGCGTCGAATACGGCGGTCTGCGGGTGCTGGACATGGCCGCGCTGCGCTCCAGCGTGTTCACCGACCACCTGCCGCTGACCGATCTCCCATACCCGCACAAGATGAAACTATGAGAAAAAGGCATGGATATTGCTAAGCTATTTTTGGCCTACGCCGATACCATTCAGGAGCCTCTTTTCAGAGGCTTTTCTTTTTTCAAACAGTCACAGGAATACCGCCATGCGAGTCCCTCTCACCCTTAGAAAATTCATTGCGGGCAGCGCCCTTGTGGCTCTCTCCGCGCTGGGTTCTTTGGCCAGCGCCCAGACGGCCAAGCCCAACATCGTCGTGCTGGCCACCGGCGGCACCATTGCCGGGGCGGGCGCCTCGGCGGTCAACAGCGCCACCTACGCCGCTGCCAAGGTGCCGGTTGACAAGCTGCTCGCCGGTCTGCCCGAGCTGGCCAATGTGGCCAACGTCAAGGGCGAGCAGGTGTTCCAGATAGCCTCCGAGAGCTTCACCAACGCGCAGCTGATGACGCTGGGCAAGCGCGTCTCGGCGCTCGCCAAGCAGGCCGATGTGGACGGCATCGTCGTCACCCACGGCACCGACACGCTGGAAGAAACGGCTTATTTCCTGAACCTGGTCGTGCATACCGACAAGCCCATCGTGGTGGTCGGCTCCATGCGTCCCGGCACGGCGCTGTCGGCTGACGGCGCATTGAATTTGCTCGATGCCGTCTCGGTGGCCGCCAGCAAGGACGCCGCCGGCAAGGGCGTTCTGGTGACGATGAACGACACCATCCAGAGTGGCCGCGACGTGGTCAAGTCGGTGAACATCAAGGTTGAAGCCTTCCGCAGCCAGTGGGGCGTGCTCGGCATGGTCGTCGAGGGCAAGAACTACTGGTTCCGTGCCCCGGTCAAGCGCCACACCGCGCAGTCCGAGTTCAACATTGACGACATCACCGAACTGGCCCCGGTGGACATCATCTACAGCTACGGCAACGTGCCACGCACTGGCTTTGACGCGCTGGCCAAGACCGGCATCAAGGCCGTGATTCACGGCGGCCCCGGCAACGGCTCGGTGGCGGATCGCATCGTGCCAGCGCTGCAGGACATGCGCAGCGCCGGTATTCAGGTGATTCGTTCGTCGCGCGTGCCCGAAGGTTTTGTGCTGCGCAACGCCGAGCAGCCCGACGACAAGTATGACTGGGTCGTCGCCCACGACCTGAACCCGCAAAAAGCCCGCATCCTGGCAGCCGTCGCGCTGACCAAGACCAACGACAGCAAAGAGCTGCAGCGCATTTTCTGGGAATATTGAGGCTTTTTCAAAAATCCACCGCTTTGAATCGGTTCCCGCGCCAAGGGCACCGGTTGAGTGCGCAGCCCTTGTCAGTGCGCGTGTGCGGCGGCGGGCTGATCCTGCGCATTTACGCTTTTTTGACAGCGGCTTGAGAAATCTCGTCGCCGTTTTTACACCCCTGTAGTCACACTCATGGCATTCGTCTGACTTGGGAGTTGCTCATGGATATCGTATTTATTGCGGCTGCGGCAGGGCTGTGGGGGGTGATGGTATTGCTGGTCTGGGGCTTCCAGAAGCTGGAGCGTCCACAAGGAGGTCGCTCATGATTAGCCTTGACGTGCTTTACGGCTTTGGCGGCGTTTGCGCCCTTGCGCTGCTGGTTTATCTGGTCTATGCGCTGCTCTGCGCCGAGGAGTTCTGATGAGCACCACGTCATGGGGCTTGTTGGCCCTTTATCTCGGGCTATTGCTGGTAGCAGCCTGGCCACTGGGCATCTGGCTGGCGCGCATCAGTTCAGGCAAGCTGCCGGTCTGGATGGAGCGGGTGGAAGTGCCGCTTTACCGACTGGCGGGTACCTCTGCTGAAAAATCCATGAACTGGTCGCAGTACGCGCTGGCCTTGCTGGCCTTCAATGTGCTGGGCGTGTTCGTGGTCTATGCCCTCCAGCGTTTGCAGATCTGGCTGCCGCTCAATCCGGCTGGCATGGCCAATGTGTCACCCGACTCGGCTTTCAACACTGCGGTCAGCTTCGTCACCAATACGAACTGGCAGGGCTACACCGGCGAAGCCACCATGAGCTACCTGACGCAAATGCTGGCGCTCGCGGTCCAGAACTTTTTCTCCGCAGCGACAGGTATCGCCGTGGCCTTCGCGCTCATTCGCGGCTTTGCCGCGCGCTCGACCGGCGTGATCGGCAACTTTTGGGTGGATGTGACGCGTATCACCGCCTGGCTGCTGGTGCCGCTGTCGCTGGTGTTCGCCGTGGTGCTGGTGGGGCAAGGCGTGATCCAGAACTTTGACGCCTACAAGGACGTCACCACGCTGGAGGTCACCAGTTACCAGCAGCCCAAGAATGGCGCTGATGGTCAGCCGCTGAAAGACGCCAAGGGCGCTCCGGTCATGGAAGACCTGAAGACCGCCACGCAGACTCTCGCCATGGGCCCGGTCGCCTCGCAGGAAGCCATCAAGATGATCGGCACCAACGGTGGCGGCTTCTTCAACGCCAACTCGGCCCACCCGTATGAAAACCCGACCGCGTTGAGCAACTTGCTGCAGATGCTGGCGATCTTCCTGATCCCGGCCGCCCTGTGCTTTGCCTTTGGCCGCGAGGTCGGCGACCTGCGCCAGGGCTGGGCCGTGCTGGCGGCCATGACGGTGATGTTTGTCATTGCCGTCATCGTCATCACGCCTGCCGAACAGGCCGGTAATCCGCTGATTGGCGCTCTGGGCGTGGACCAGACGGCCAGCAGCATGCAGTCCGGCGGCAATATGGAAGGCAAGGAGGTACGTTACGGCATCAATGCGTCAACCTTGTTTGCCGTGATCACCACCGCCGCTTCGTGCGGCGCGGTGAACGCTATGCACGACTCTTTCACGCCGCTGGGTGGCATGGTGCCGCTGGTGATGATTCAGCTGGGTGAAGTGGTGTTTGGCGGCACCGGCAGCGGCCTGTACGGCATGCTGGTCTTCGCCATCCTGGCGGTGTTCATCTCCGGCTTGATGATTGGCCGAACACCGGAGTACCTGGGCAAGAAGATCGAGGCCCATGAGATGAAGCTGACCTCGATTGCCATTTTGGTGACGCCCATTGTGGTGCTGGTCGGTACGGCCATCGCGGTCCTGGCAACAGACGGGAAAGCAGGTATTGCCAACCCCGGTGCGCACGGATTTTCAGAAATCTTCTACGCGTTCAGCTCTGCAGCCAACAACAATGGCAGTGCCTTTGCCGGCCTGTCGGCCAACACCCCGTTCTACAACTGGATGCTGGGCCTGGCCGTGTGGTTCGGGCGCTTCGGCGTGATCGTGCCAGTGCTGGCCATTGCCGGGGCCTTGGCCGCCAAAAAACGCCTGCCCGTGACGGCAGGCACCATGCCGACGCATGGCCCGCTGTTTGTAACGCTGTTGATTGGCACCGTGCTGCTGGTGGGCTTGCTTAACTATGTGCCGGGGCTGGCTCTGGGGCCTGTGGTGGAGCATTTGATGCTGTGGCCTGGTCATTGAACCGCCGAAAAGTAAGGTACATGATATGAAAACAAAAACTTCTCTCACGCTGTTCGATCCCGTGCTGCTCAAGCCGGCCATCAAAGCTTCATTTGTGAAACTGAGCCCGCGTGTTCAATGGCGCAACCCGGTGATGTTTGTTGTCTATATCGGCAGCATTTTGACGACCCTGCTCGGCCTACAGGCCTTGCAGGCGCCCGGCGAAGCACCGGCTGGCTTTATCTTTGCCGTGGCCCTGTGGCTGTGGTTCACCGTGCTGTTCGCCAATTTTGCCGAGGCGCTGGCCGAAGGCCGCAGCAAGGCGCAGGCCGCTTCGCTGCGCAGCCTCAAAAAGAGCACCTGGGCCAAGAAGCTGAAGGAGTCCAAACACGGCGCGACCTGGTTGCCAGAGCAGGCAGAAAACCTGCGCAAAGGCGATGTGGTGCTGATTGACGCGGGCGACATGGTGCCGCTCGACGGCGAGGTCATCGAGGGCGTGGCCTCGGTCGATGAAAGCGCCATCACCGGCGAATCGGCGCCGGTGGTGCGCGAGTCGGGCGGCGATTTTTCATCGGTCACCGGCGGCACACGGGTCTTGTCCGACTGGCTGGTGGTGCGCATCTCGGTCAATCCGGGCGAGTCTTTCCTGGACCGCATGATCAGCATGGTCGAGGGCGCCAAGCGCCAGAAAACGCCCAATGAAATCGCGCTGACCATCCTGCTGGTGGCGCTGACCATCGTGTTCCTGATCGTTACGGTGACGCTGCTGCCGTTTTCGATCTTCAGCGTGGCGGCGTCTGGCTCGGGCTCGGGCTCGGTGGTCAGCATCACCGCCCTGATCGCGCTGCTGGTGTGCCTGATTCCGACCACCATCGGCGGCCTGCTGTCGGCGGTCGGCGTGGCCGGCATGAGCCGCATGATGCAGGCCAATGTGATTGCCACCTCGGGCCGGGCCGTGGAAGCGGCGGGCGATGTGGATGTGCTGCTGCTCGACAAGACTGGCACCATCACCCACGGCAACCGCCAGGCCTCAAGCTTTTTGCCTGCGCCGGGCGTGAACGAAGTCCAGCTTGCCGTCTGCGCCATGCAGGCGTCGATGGCTGACGAGACGCCCGAGGGCCGCAGCATTGTCACGCTGGCCCAGCGCGTGGGCGCCGCCGAACCGCTGGTCGGCGACATGGCTGAAGTTCCCTTCACGGCGCAAACCCGCATGAGTGGCATGGACGTGCAATTGCTTGGCGGCGGCACGCGCCAGTTGCGCAAGGGCGCGGTCGATGCCATTCGTCGGCACGTCGAGGCGCTGGGCGGCAGTGTGCCAGCCGAGGTGACACGCGCTTCCGATGAAGTCTCGCGCCGGGGCAGCACGCCGCTGGCCGTCAGCGATGGCGCGCAGGTGCTGGGCGTGGTGGAGCTGAAAGACATCGTCAAGGCCGGCATCAAGGAGCGCTTTGGCGAGCTGCGCCGCATGGGCATCAAGACGGTGATGATCACCGGCGACAACCGGCTGACGGCGGCGGCCATCGCGGCGGAAGCGGGCGTCGATGACTTTCTGGCCGAGGCCACGCCCGAGGACAAGCTCAAGCTGATCCGCCAGTACCAAGCCGAGGGCCGTCTCGTGGCCATGACCGGCGACGGCACCAACGACGCCCCGGCGCTGGCGCAGGCCGACGTGGCTGTCGCCATGAACAGCGGCACACAGGCCGCCAAGGAAGCGGGCAACATGGTCGATCTGGACTCGAACCCGACCAAGCTGCTGGAGATTGTCGAGACCGGCAAGGCGCTCTTGATGACGCGCGGTTCGCTGACGACGTTTTCGATTGCCAACGACGTGGCCAAGTATTTCGCCATCATTCCGGCGATTTTCGTCACCACCTACCCGCAACTGGCCGCGCTCAACGTGATGCGGCTGGGCAGCCCGTCGTCGGCGATTTTGTCGGCGGTGATTTTTAATGCGCTGATCATCATGTTCTTGATCCCGCTGGCGCTCAAGGGCGTGAAATACCGCGCCGTGGGCGCTGCCGTGCTGCTGCGCCGCAACCTGCTGATTTACGGCGTGGGCGGCCTGATCGTGCCTTTCATCGGCATCAAGGCGATTGACCTGCTGCTGGTGGCGTTGCATCTGGCTTGAGTTTCCAAGGAATCCATCATGAAAAACATACTTCGCCCTGCAATGGTCCTGTTCCTCGCGCTCACGTTGCTGACCGGCGTGGCCTATCCGCTGGCCGTGACCGGCGCGGCACAACTGCTGTTTCCGGCGCAGGCTGGCGGCAGCCTGATCTTGCGCGCTGGCAAGCCGGTGGGCTCGGCGCTGATCGGCCAGAACTTCGCCGACCCTGGCCATTTCTGGGGCCGACCTTCGGCCACCGGCCCGATGCCTTACAACGCCTCGGCGTCCAGCGGCTCGAATCTGGGGCCGCTGAACCCGGCGCTGGTTGATGCCGTCAAGGGCCGCATCGAGGCCTTGCGCGCCGCCGACCCCGGCAACGCCGCCGCCGTTCCGGTCGATCTGGTGACCGCCTCGGCCAGCGGGCTGGACCCGCACATCAGCCCGGCTGCTGCTAGATACCAGACCGCGCGCGTGGCCAGGGTGCGCGGGCTGGCGCCCGAAAAGGTTCAGGTTCTGATCGAACAGCAGACCGAAAAACCCCTGCTGGGCTTTTTAGGCGAGTCGCAAATCAATGTGCTCAGGCTCAATCTTGCGCTGGAGGCTCTTCGTTAAGAGACATCATCATGGCTTATGCCGCTTACCGTGAATCGTTTGGCGCCATTGCAACTGTCGCCAGTCCACCCTTGTGTGCAGGATCTGACTGGGCCGTGCTGGATGTCACGGTGCCCAGCCGCGACGCGCTGCGGGTGCGCCGTGCCCTGGTCAACTGCCCGCAGGTTGGCGTCCTGCGCTGCATTCCGCAGCTTGAGGTGCATCGGGCCAGGCTTGAAATCAGGCTGCCCGCGCACTTGGCACAGGACGTGATGCGGCGCCTCATGGCCTGTCTGCCCAGCGGCGAGATGGGGCCGCTGATTTCCTGGCGCCGTCATTTGCAGCGGCATGGGTTAAACCATGAACTCTGATCTGTTACGCGCGCTGTTCGCCCTGGCCGCGTTTGGCCTGCCGCTTGGCGTGGCCTGGTTCATCGTGGGGCGCAGCGAGTCTGCCCGGCATCGTCGACGTAAAGACTGATGGGTCGGGATGCTTGAAACCCACGGGCCGCTTTGCGGCCTTTACGTTTTTTTTGCACCGTCGCGAAAGGTTTTATCCCCGTTTTTATGGCGACCTTTCTATCCTTCTCCTATCGCGCTTTTTTAATGGCGCGTTGGAGTTAACGATGGGCATTCTTTCGATTCAGGCTTTACCGGCTGCAAGCGCCGCGCAACGTGGCTATGCCAAAGGTTTTGTCGCGAAGCATCCGGCTGCATGCCGCAGTGCGAGTACGCGTTTTGAGCTGATCAGCGTGGTGATCGCCAGCAAGGACGCCCGGCAGGCCCGCCATGCTTTGCTGGCCTGCCCGGACACCGCCGTCGTCCGCTGCCTGCCCATGTCCACGCACGCCAGGGTCAAACTGGAAATCCGCTTTCCAGCCGGACAGGGCGACGCAGTCATCAACCGGATCGTTGCCAGTGTGCCCAATGGCCAGATCGGCGGCATCGTTGCCTGCACCAGCGCGAATTCATGGACTGCACATTAGCCAGTCCTGTAGTGTCCATCTTCATGGATGTTGACCATGGCCTATAACCCCGACTCCCGGCCCGATCCCGACCAGCTTCTTGACCAGCTCCGGGCGCATGAGGCCCGCGCAAGCCGGGGCCGACTGCGCATTTATTTCGGCGCCAGTGCGGGCGTCGGCAAGACCTACGCCATGCTCAGCGCCGCCCAGCGCGAGCGCAAGGACGGGCGCGACATCGTGGTCGGGGTGATCGAAACCCACGGTCGCAGCGAAACCGCCGAACTGCTGGCCGGGCTGGCGCAGTTGCCGCTGCGCGAGGTCGCCTACCGGGGCCGAATGCTCAGGGAGTTTGATCTGGACGCCGCGCTGGCGCGCAAGCCGGAGGTCGCGCTGGTCGATGAGCTGGCGCACAGCAATGTGGAGGGCTCGCGCCACGCCAAGCGTTGGCAGGATGTGCAGGAGCTGCTCGATGCTGGCATTGACGTTTGGTCGGCCCTCAACGTGCAGCACCTGGAAAGCCTGAACGGCACGGTGGGCGCCATCACCGGCATCCGCGTCAACGAGACCGTGCCCGACACCGTGCTGGACGCAGCCGATGAGATCATTCTGGTCGATGTCACGCCCGACGAGCTGACGGCGCGGCTCAAGGCGGGCAAGGTCTATCTGCCGCAGCAGGCCGAGCGCGCGGCGCAGAATTTCTTTCGCAAGGGCAATCTGATCGCTCTGCGCGAGATTGCCCTGCGTCGCACCGCCGAGCATGTCGAAGACGATGTGCGCAGCTACCGGGTCGAGAAATCCATCGCCCCGGTGTGGAACACCGAAGGCGCGCTGCTGGCCTGCATCGGCCCGCATGAGGGCGCCGAGCAGACCGTGCGCACGGCGTCGCGGCTGGCTGGACAGCTCAATGTGCGCTGGCATGCGGTGTATATCGAAACCCCGCGCCTGCAGCGGCTCGGGGAAGCCGAGCGCGACCGGATTCTGGCCGTCATCAAGCTGGCTGGGGAGTTGGGCGCGGTCACCGCTGTGCTGGCTGCCAGCGATGTGGCCGCCGAACTGGTGGCGCAGGCGCAGGTGCTCAACTGCGCCACGCTGGTGGTCGGGCGGCCCGCGCTGCCGGACTGGCGAACGCTGTGGCGCGG
>Ga0302264_1000249_pt1 | contig 14240 bp, 13 predicted proteins | sample II_Fen_N3_4_FD_194563 | JGI IMG/M metagenome (GOLD analysis project Ga0302264, IMG submission 194563) | Peat permafrost microbial communities from Stordalen Mire near Abisko, Sweden - II_Fen_N3_4 | ecosystem: Environmental > Terrestrial > Soil > Wetlands > Permafrost | place: Sweden: Abisko... | reverse complement strand
CCCGCCGCGGTCATGGCAGTGCGGGAGTAGTAGTACGAGCCTCCCGCTGGGCCGAAGTCGATGTAGCCGTCGCCGTCGTGGAACGCGGCGGGCTTGGTCGTGGCGAGGTCCAGGGCCAGGCCGAAGCCGCCCGACGCGTCGCCCGAAGACTCAGCCGCGTCCGCCGAGGCCGCGAGCCGGTCCGTGCCGCCTCCGCCGGTCATGGTCCAGGGCACGCGCGTGGACGTGGCGGCGCTCGCTGCGCTGAGGCCCCGGATCGCGAGCGCGAAGCCGTCCGCCACCCCCGGAGCCGTGTTCACCTGCGGCCCGATCTCCGCCCGCTGGGCGTAGTGGAACCGGCCGCCGGTCTCGTCGGTGAGCGCGAGGTGCGACGCCCAGGTGACCGGGAAGCTCCCCCGCTCGGCACGGAAGATGACGAGCTCGAAGCCCCACCGGCCGCCGGTCTCGTCGCGCAGGTGGCCCGTGTAGTACCACCACTCCGTCAGGCGGTCGTGCGGCGCGTCGTCCGCGGGGAGGGTCACGGGTTGCGGGTCCGGGGTGGGTGGGGTGACTGCCGGAGCCGGCGTGATCACGGGCTGGGGGACCGGCGGGTTGGCCAGCACGGGCCCGCCGCACGCGGCGACCACCACCGCGAGCAGGGCCAGCAACAGGATCGGGCGGCGCATCCGCGGGCTCATCAGCGGGCGGCCTCCAGCTCGGCCTGGACTCCGGCCTCGACCTGCGCCTCCGTGCGCGGAAGGACGCCCTGCAGCGCACGGTCCAGCCGCGCCGGGACCCACCAGTTCCACTTGCCCAGCAGCCGCATCGTCGCCGGCACCAGCAGCGCCCGGACCACCGTGGCATCGAGCGCGACGGCGATCGCCACCCCCAGGCCCAGCGCCTTGATCAGCACGATGTCCGCGAACGCGAACGAGCCCGCTACGAGAACCACGATCAGGGCCGCGGACGACACGATCCGCCCGCTGCGCTCGAGGCCGCGCGCCACCGCCTCGGTGTTGTTCCGGGTCTTGTCCCACGCCTCCTTCATCCGCGACAGCAGGAAGACCTCGTAGTCCATCGACAGCCCGAACAGCACGCAGAACAGGATCACGGGCTGCGTGGTCTCCACGAACCCCAGCGGCTGGAACCCGAGGGGCGACGACAGGTTGCCGTCCTGGAAGATCCAGACGAGGGCGCCGAAGCTGGCGAGGATCGAGAGCGTGTTCATGACCAGGGCCTTGACCGGCAGGACCACCGACCTGAGCAGGACGAACAGGACGAGGAACGTGGTCACGACGATGAACGCCGCCGTGCGCGGGAAGTCCGACCAGACGCGCGAGACCACGTCGTCCACGTCGGCCGCGCCGCCGCCGACCTGGACCGTGACCCCGGCAGGGGGCGCCAGCGGGCTCGCCGGGTCGCGCAGCTCGCGCACGAGCGCCCGACCCTCGTCGCGGTTGGGACCGTACGGCGTGGTGATCGTGAAGGCGGTCAGGTTGCCCCTGGTCGTCGCGGCGAGCGACGTGGCCACGAAGCGGTCCGGTGGGCCGGCAGTGCCGCCGTAGAGCAGCTGGTACTGCCGGAGCGTGAGGCGCGGGTCCACGTCCACCAGGCCCGAGACGCGGCTGACGCGCGTGTCCGCGGCCAGGCGTCGCGAGTAGTCCCAGAGCTTCGCGATGTTCTCAGGTGTGGTCGCGTCGCCGGTGGTGCGGACGGCGATGGCGATCGGCGCGAACGCTCCCTCGCCGAACTCGCGGGCGAGGATGTCGTAGGTCTCGCGGGACGGCACGGACGACGGCAGGATCGTGGCATCCGGGGCGTTGAACCGCACGTGCAGGAACGGGATGCCCAGCACCAGCAGCAGCGTGAGGGTGGGGATCAGCACGGCGACCGGGTGGCGCATCACGCGCCGGGCCAGGCGCGCCCACGGGCCGTCGGCGCCGGGCTCCACGGTGACCCTCCGGATCGCGAGAGCGTCGATACGCGTCCCGAGGATGGCGAAGACCGCCGGCAGGAGGGTGATCGCGGCAGCGACGGCAAGGCCGACGACCAGGGCGCCCGCGATCCCGACCGAGCGGAGGATCATGAACTCGAACAGGACGAGGCCGAGGAGACCCAGCAGGACGGTGAGGCCGGAGAAGAACACGGCCCTGCCGGCGGTGGCGACCGTGACGCGGACCGCCTCCGCCACCCGGTCCGGGCCGTCGCGATGGGCCAGCTCCTCGCGGAAGCGGCTCGTCATGAGGAGCGAGTAGTCCACCCCCAGGCCGAGGCCCAGGAGCGTGGCCAGGTTCAGCACGAAGATGCTCATCGGCGTCAGCGAGGCGACGACGAAGATCGCCGCGAGGGCGACGAGCACGGCGGCGCCGCCCACGGCGAGCGGGATGGCGGCGGCGATGACGCTGCCGAAGACGACCAGGAGGGCGATCGCGGCGAGCGGGAGCGAGATGAGCTCGCTGCGGCGCAGGTCGGTCTCCGTCACCGCCTGGACGTCGCCGTAGAACGCGGGACCCCCACCGATCCGGACCGTGAGACCCGGCACCTGGTGGAGGGCGGCCGCGACGGGTGGGATGGCGTCCGGGGAGTCGTCCGGCGGGAGGTCCAGGAAGACGATGTCGTACGCGGTGTGGCCGTCGGCCGAGACCTGGCCGGGCGCCATGACGTGGGACAGGATGCGGGTGACGTGTGGCGCTCCCGCCACGTCCCTCGTGGCCTGCGACACGGCGGTGACCCATGCGGGCGTGCCTGCGGTGAGCGAGTCCGAGGTGTAGACGAGCACGAAAGCGGAGGGCTCGAGGCCCAGCTCCTGCTGGAGGACCTGCTTGGCGCGCGCCGACTCGAGGTCGTCGAGGATGAAGCCGCCCGCCGAGAGCGCACCGGGTGCGCGCGGGGCGAACGGGATCGCGAGCAGGATGAGGGTGGCCCACGCGGCGACGATCCACCATCGGCGGCGGACGGTGAAGCGGCCGAGACGATCGAAGTTCATGCGTGACCCGGTTCGGCGGGGAGCGGCCGGCGGATGGCCGAGGCAACCGTCAACGTGCCAGTTGCAGGTAGCATGTTATCCGGGATCGGGCGGCTGCCAGTTGATGGATAGCCAGGGTGTTCCACCCGGCCGCGTCGTTCTGCTAGCATCGTCCCGCCGCGCCCGGTGCGGCTTCCAGACGCCCCATCTCCTCCGTCCGAGGATCTCCCACGTGACGATCTTCACGACCTGGTTCCAGGACTTCCCGAACAACCTCGTGATCTTCCTGATCGCGGCCACGATCGCGGGCGTGTTCGTGTTCACGTTCGCCAAGTCCGCGATGGTCGCCGAGGGGGGCCGCCAGGGCCTGGCCCGCAGGATCACGTCCCCGAACTCGAAGCTGCTGTTCGCGGTGCTGTTCGTGGTGTGGGCGATCGTGTTCGGCATCGGCCTGCAGCTGGTGCCTCACGAGGGTGCCAGCTCGCCGTACGGCGGCATCGGGCTGATCGCCCTGTTCAGCGGGTTCTTCATCATGATGGGCCTGATCTGGAGCGTGATCGGGGACTGACCCGGGTCGCGCCTGCCGAGCACTCGACGCGCGGCCCCACAGCGGGCCCGATCGGGCAGGGTCTGGACGGTTGGCCACGCTTTCAGGGTCGAACCGGGCGCGAAAGGCCAGGATCGGGATCCAGCGGCACGATCCTTGACGGAGGGTCATCAACCGTTGCCGCCCGGCCCCGCTCCCGCCACTTGAACGCCGGATCGATGACGCGGAGTCAAGCCGCTTCACGTGGATTGTGCGATCGAGACTGCACGCCCGATGCCGGCAGCCTCGTCCGTTGCCGGCAGGCACGTGGGATCCGCCGCCCGCGGGTGAACCTGGCGGGAAGGCGCGAACCCGGCCGGAAGGCTCCGGCCGGGTTCGATCGTGAGTGCGCTGGGGTGCGCGACGGGCGGCCCCGTGGCGCGACCGGCCCGCGGTGGGTCAGGGGAGCTGGCTGACGATTGACTCGGCGACCTTGTCGCTCGCCAGCAGCACCTCGAACAGCACGTCGTTCTTCGGGTAGACGATCGCGCTCATCCCGCCGGCGCCGGCCGAGTACACGTCCTTGCCCCCGAGGGACGTCTTGGTCATGGTCGACACATCGGAGCCCATCGCCTGGATGAACTTGGACGCGTCAAGGCCGCGGATCTGGAAGGCGACCACCATGCCAGCCTCGGTGTTCGCGCTGTCCACCGGCGCGGCGATCGCAACGCGGACATCGTTGATCGTCTTGCCGTTGGCCTTGAGGATCGGGTCGAGCTGGGCCGTGTCGATGCTGGCCCCGAGCGCGCCGAGCGACGAGCCGTCGAAGCTGGTCTTCTGGTATGTCACACCGCCGGCCTCGCTCGGCAGCATCGCCTCGAGATCGGATGCCGCGCCGGGTGCAAGGCTCGGCTGGGCACCGGTGGACGTGCCATCGGTCGCCGTCGGTGCATCCGTCGGCGCGGGTGCCTCGCTGGCGGTCGGCGCCGCGGCGGACGGGCCCGTCGTCGCGGCGGACGGGGCCGTCGTCGCCGCGGCGGCCGTCGCGCCGGGGGCGCCGGTCGCGGTGGTCGAGCCGCCGCAGGCGGCGAAGGCAAGTGCGAGGCCGATGGCACCCGCGAGCAGGCGTCGATTGGGGGTCATGTGGTTCCTTCAGGTAAAGGTGGAGGCGCTGGCGTCGCCTGAACTCCGGAACGTTCCGTGGGTGACGCCCGGGCATTGTACGGACCCGGTCCAGCCCCGCCGATGACCCGGAGGTCCTGCCCGGTTCCAATTGGGTTGCGGTCGCCGTGGACGCCCACCGGAGCCTCGGGTATGATCGCGGTCCATTCAGGATGCATAGGTTCTATGCATCGCGCAGACCCGGTTCGGGCCCGGTGCGCGATGGCGGCGGCAGCGGGAGGTTCGGTCGGTGGACTCGCAGGTGCAGGGGTCGGGTGACCAGACGGCGCTCGAGGCGGCGCCCTTCGTCAATCGCCGCGATCCCGCCAAGCGTCTGGGGCCGGACGGCAGGCCGGCGGTCAGCCGCCGCGCGCCCATGTGGGAGGACGTCCCCGACGAGAAGTGGAACGACTGGCGCTGGCAGCTGTCCAACAGGGTCAACGACCTCGAGGAGATCGAGAAGATCCTGGAGCTGACCGAGGAGGAGCGCGAGGGCCTCTCCGCGCCGGACAAGTTCCGGGTGGACGTCACCCCGTACTTCATCAGCCTGATCGATCCGAAGGACGCGAACGACCCGATCCGCCGCCAGATCATCCCCCTGGGCCGCGAGCTGCGGGCCTTCACCGGGATGATGGAGGACAGCCTCGCCGAGGACCGCCATTCGCCGGTTCCGGGCCTGGTCCACCGCTACCCGGACCGGGTGCTGATGCTGATCACCACGCAGTGCGCGGTCTACTGCCGCTACTGCACGCGGAGCCGGATCGTCGGCGATGCCACGCAGAACTTCAACCGCAAGGAGCACGAGGCCCAGCTGGACTACATCCGGCGGACGCCGCAGATCCGTGACGTGCTGATCTCGGGCGGCGACGGCCTGACGCTGGCGCCGAAGCTGCTCGAGTCCGCGCTCCGCAGCCTGCGCGAGATCCCGCACGTGGAGGTCGTCCGCATCGGCTCCAGGGTGCCGGTGTTCATGCCCCAGCGGATCGACGACGAGCTGTGCGAGATGCTCGCCAGGTACCACCCACTGTGGCTCAACATCCACGTCAACCACCCCAACGAGATCACGCCCGAGCTGGCCCGCGCCTGCGACAAGCTGTCGCGCGCCGGGATACCGCTGGGCAACCAGTCGGTGCTCCTCGCGGGCGTGAACGACTGCGTCCACACGCAGCGGGAGCTGGTCCAGAGGCTGGTCGAGAACCGGGTCCGCCCGTACTACCTGTACCAGTGCGACCTGGTGGAGGGGGCGGGGCACTTCCGCACCCCGGTGGGCAAGGGCCTGGAGATCATCGAGGGCCTGCGCGGACACACGTCCGGGTACGCGGTCCCGCAGTTCATCGTGGACGCGCCCGGCGGTGGCGGGAAGATCCCCGTCATGCCCAACTACGTCGTGTCCTACTCGGACCACAAGGTGATCGTCCGGAACTACGAGGGCTACATCACCACCTACGAGGAGCCCGCCGAGTACACGCCGCACGATTCGTCGAAGTGCCGGTACTGCCAGAACCCGCGCCCGGAGCCGGGCCAGGAGGGCATCACCGGGCTCCTGGACGGGAAGCGGATGTGGATCGAGCCCGCGGGCTTCACGCAGGTGCACGAGCGTGGAAACGTCGAGGCGCATCGCCTCAGCGATCCGTCGAAGTGGGTGCCGTACGGCGTCGGCGCGATCGAGGGACAGTCCTCCGATGCCGGGCGAACGCTGCCGGTGCTCGAGGCGGGGCCCGGGACGGACGCTGGAGCGGACGCGGCGGGCGCGGCGGAGTAGGCGCGGCGGAGCAGGCGCAGCGGCCTCCCATCCGGACGTGATCGCCTCGCGCGAACGCGGCGGGAGTCGGTCGAGGAGGCCACCAGGCCGGTGACACCCTGCCTTCCCACTACAATCCGGGCCTGATGGCGAAACGGAAGAAGCAGCCGCTGGGCCAGACGATCGGTGGGGTCCTGTTCGGGTTCGAGCAGCAGGTCCTGCGCACGATGCCGCCCGGCCAGGAGCTGGTCCACCACGCACGGCCCGACGATCCGGTCCCGGCGGGCGACGGCTTCTTCGTCACGATCGGCATGCCGGATGATGCGCCCATGCCACCCTCCGCCTCCATTGCCGCCGTCAAGCCTGAACCCGGAGCCGACCCCCGATGACGATCGATCCCGGTGCCGTCGGCCGGCGGCCCGCCCCCGCCGGCCTCCCCGACACCGCCCCGCAGCCGCCGGTCATCGCCGAATCCGGCGACCCGTTCAGCTCGCTCCGCGTCGTCGATCTCGTGGCCCGCATGGACCGCGGTCGCCCGATCCGCCTGGACGACCTCGTGGACCGGCTGAATGCCACCCACCTCGACTGGCTGTTCACCCGTGCCGTGGTGGCGGACGTGCTGGTGACGCTCCAGGCGAACTGGATGGCCGACTACCGCAACGCGTCCGGGATCGTCCTGGAGGACGGATCGTCGGGCCCCGTCGTCACGCTCGAGGACTCGAGCCGCGTGGACCCGTGGATCGTTGGCCAGGCTGAGCGAGAGCTCGCAGCCTGCCGCGCGGCGCTGGCCGAGTTCGCGCGTCGGGACCGCCCCGTCACCGGCGGCTGAGCGCTTCCCGCGCCGTCGGCCCGCGACCCAGCCTCCATGCCGCGAACCCGTCCCGTGGCACCGCCGGAGACCGCGCTCTATGCGCCGGTCAAGGCGCTGCTGGAGGGCCAGGGTTACGTCGTCAAGGGCGAGATCAACGGCTGCGACGTGGTCGGCGTGCGCGCCGGGGAGCAACCCGTGATCGTCGAGCTGAAGAAGGCCTTCGGCCTGGGGCTGGTCCTGCAGGGGATCGACCGCCTGGCGATATCCGATGCGGTCTATCTCGCCGTGGGCGCATGGCCGACCCGGCAGCCCGAGACCCGGCGCCTGTGCCGGCGGCTCGGCCTGGGGCTCATCGTGGTGACACACGGGCGCGCGGAGGTCGTGCAGGACCCGCTCCCGTACCGGCCCCGGAAGGACAGGCGCAGGACGGGGGCCCTGCTCCGCGAGCATCACGTGCGCATCGGCGACCCGACGGAGGGTGGGGCGACCCGGCGGCCGATCATGACGGCCTACCGGCAGGAGGCGATGCGGTGCGCCGCGCTCCTGGCGGCGGGTCCGATGCGGCTGCGGGACATGCGGGCGGGCGCTGACGTGCCGAATGCCGGCCGGATCGTGCGGGACAATGTCTACGGCTGGTTCGAGCGGGTTGAGCGCGGCGTCTACGCGCTGACGCCGCGAGGTGTGGACGGCCTCGAACCCGGGGATGCGGCAGCCCCGCCGGGCGATCCGTCCTAGAGCATCCCTCCGTTCGGGATCAGCCTCGCCGGGTCAACGAGGCCGGGTTCGCTGGCCATGTACTGGTCTCGGTCGTCGACCACGAAGCCGGCGTCCAGCAGCACGCGCAAGACCGGGCTCGGGCCCTGGAGCAACGCCTGGACCGTGCCGCCGCCGCCGGTCCGCCGGAGCGCCGCGAGCGTCGCCGGGACCGGGTCGGCACCGGGACGGACAAGCAGGCGATCGATGGCCCGCACGGGTGACACCTGGCGCGCTCGGGCGTGGCAGATCGCAACCGCCTCGCCCCGCTCCGACACCACGAACGAGTCCGCCGCCGCCTGCGACCCCCAGAACGCGTGGTCGATCGAGCGATCCACCCCGGTCCACGCCAGCTCGAGGGCGGCGAGGCGCGCCGGATCCGCGGAGGCCGTCTCCAGGAACCCGGGCGCGGGCGGGAGCGAGGCGGTCGCGCCCTCGACGGAGACGCAGGCCCACCATGGGACCATGCCCGCCCGCACGTAGAGCGGTAGCGCCCGGGGGTCGTCCGACGCGAAGGTCGTGCGCCGTTGCGCGCCGTCGAAGAGCGCGGCCAGGAGCTCCCGGCCGATGCCTTCGCCGAGGCGGTCCGGGACCACGAACAGGTCCGCGAGGTGGATGGCAACACCGGCGTCCACGGTTGCGCCGAAGGCGATGGCGGCCCCGTCCTGCTCGGTGACCATCGCCCGGTGATGTGCGACGAGGTGTCGCACGTACGGCCCGACGATGTCAGCGAAGAGCACGGGCCCGTCGTTGCCGTGGGCCGCGAGGATCTCCCGGATCGACCCGATGTCGTCCAGCGTGGCGGCCCGGATCTCGCGCATGGCGACGGGTGGCCCGTGTCCCCGGTCAGCCGGCGCCGGCCCGGGGGCCGCGTCCGTACCGCGCCATCACGTCCAGCAGCCTCTCGTGGTCGAGCGCGTGGGCCGTGATCCCGTCACGCCCGGTCATGGTCAGCGCGGCCAGCAGCGCGTTGACGACCGCGGCCTCGGTCGCCTCGACCGCTGCCTGGAACAACGGGGAGATCGCACGATCCACGACCATCCGGACGTCCACGGTGCGGTTGGGGTCACGTTCGCCGGCCGTCCGCGAGAGCCCGCGGTTGCCGGTTGCGAAGGCGATGAACAGGTCGCCGGAGCCGTGCGAGGCGATGCTGCCCATGCGGGCCAGGCCGAGGCCGGCACGCTGGGCCAGCCGTTCGCACTGGTGCGGCAGAAGCGGGGCGTCCGTCGCCAGGACGACGATGATCGAGCCGCCGCCCGGCCCGGTGCGGGAGGAGAGACCCTGGGCCGCGTGCGTGGTCGCTGAGGACATGCCCGGTGCCGCGTCCGTCGCCTCGGCGGCGGCGACCGCCTCCTGCTGGTCCCACGGGCTGGGGACCTCGCTCTTCGGGATCGCCTGGCCCACCGGCACGCCATCGACCCGGAGCAGCTCGCGCGACCCGTAGTTGGCCTGGACGAGGGCACCCACGGTCCAGCCGCCGTCGCCCGCCGGCAGCCTCCGCGACGCCGTCCCGATGCCCCCCTTGAACTCGTGGCAGATCATCCCGGTCCCGCCGCCGACGTTGCCCTCGGCCACGAAACCGCCGCTCGCGCCCTCGATCGCCTCGTCGACATGCGAGGGTCTCACGTGGAACCCGTTCATGTCGTTGAGCGCGCCGTCGTAGGTCTCGCCCACGACGGGCAGGGACCAGAAGACGGACTCGTTCGCGCGGCTGCGGGCGGCATGGGCGACCAGCGCGTCGCGGACCACGCCCACGCTGTGGGTGTTCGTGATGCCGATGACGCCGCCGAGCATCCCGGACTCGCGGACCCACTCCAGGCCGGTCAGCTCACCGTTGCCGTTGAGGCGGTGACAGCCGGCGAAGACCGGCTCCGTCCAGACGTCGTCCGAGTGGGGGATGACGACCGTGACGCCGGTCCGGACCGGGCCCTGGCCGACCACGAGGGGTCCGTCGCCGCGGATGAGCGTCGTGTGGCCGACCGCGACGCCCGGGATGTCCGTGATGGCGTCGTTCGCCCCGGGCTCGAGCAGGCCGATGCGCAGGCCAAGCTCTCTCGCTCGCATGTATGCCTCCTGGACCGGGGACGCGGCCGCCGTTCGCGCGGCGCCCCTATGATCGCGCCGTGCCGCCGATCCCGGAAGCCCGTCCCGCATCACGCCCCCCTTCCGGGTCGCCCGGCCTCGACGCGGAGCGCCCGACGCCGTCCCGCCTGCTGCGGTTGGATGCGCTCGACGGGGTGGCACCGATAGACGCGGCGGAGGCGTTCCGGGACCTGCCGGGCCTCGCGTTGCTGGAGAGCGCGCGCCCGGGTCGCACAGGGAGATGGAGCTACCTGACGGCGGACCCGGTGGCGGTGCTCGATGCGCCAGCCGAGGGACCGGATCCGTTTGCCGAGGCCCGGGCACTGCTCGGGCGCGTGGACGGAGGGGCCGCGTCGCGCCCTGGGACGGGACGACGCGCGGGGACGGGACGACGCGCGGGGACGCCCCCATTTGCCGGGGGCCTCGTCGGCTACCTCGCCTACGACATGGGCCGGCGCCTCGAACGGCTCCCCGGCGTCGCGCGGGTGGACCAGCACCTGCCACTGCTCCGGCTCGCGCTCCACGACTGGGCGATCGCGTGGGACCGCCGCACTGGGGCGGCGTGGCTGGCGGTCCGGGCGGTGGACGGGGATTCAGCGCGGCTCGGGCGGCGGGTGCGGGACGTGCTGGTGCGGCTCGATGCGCTGGAACGCGGCGAGGTGCGCCGGTCCGGCGATGATCGCTCCGCCGACGCCACGACTGCGCCCACGACTGCGCCGACGTCGTTCGTGTCGGGTACCTCGCTCGCCGCCTGGCTTGCCGGCGTGGAGTCCGTGCGCGACGCCATCGCCCGCGGCGAGATCTACCAGGCAAACCTGGCCCGGCGGCTCGAGGCCCCGTTCGGCGGGGACCCGTGGCCCGTCTTCCGCCGCCTCCGGACGGGCGACCCCGCGCTCTTCGCCGGGTACCTGGACCTGGGACCGTCCCCCGCGACCGGTGCGCCCCGCGCCCTGCTGTCCGCCTCCCCGGAGCCGTTCCTCGCCGTGGACGCCGGCGGCAGCGTCGCCACGGACCCGGTCAAGGGCACCCGTCCACGCGGTCGGACCCGCGAGGAGGACCGGGAGCTCGCCCGGGAGCTCCTGGCGAGCAGCAAGGACCGGGCCGAGAACGTGATGATCGCGGACGTGCTCCGGAACGACCTCGGGCGGGTGTGCGTGCCCGGATCCGTCCGGGTCCCCCGCCTGCTCCGCCTCGAGCGGACGGCCGCCGTGCAGCACCTTGTGACCACGGTGACAGGGCAGCTCAGGCCGGATGCGGACGCCTTCCACCTGCTCGCTGCCGCATTCCCCGGCGGCAGCATCACGGGCGCACCGAAGATCCGGGCCATGGAGATCATCGAGGGCCTGGAACCGGTCCGCCGCGGCCCATACTGCGGGACGATGCTCTGGCTGGGCCCGGACGGCTGCCTGGGGTCGTCCATCCTGATCCGCACCTTCGTCGCTGACGGCGAGCGCATGACGCTCCACGTCGGCGGCGGCATCACCTGGCGCAGCGAACCGCGGGACGAGTGGGACGAGACGATCGCGAAGGCGCGCGGTCCGCTCTCTTCCATCGGCGCGGTGGAGGTTCCCGCATGAGCGACCCCGGACCCAGGTACGTGTGGGTGGACGGTGCGGTCCGACCGGCCACGGGTCCGCACCTGTCCGTGGCGGACCGCGGGTTCCAGCTGGGTGACGGCATCTTCGAGACCCTTCGGGCGAAGGGCGGCCACGTCACCGAGCTCCCGGAGCACCTGGCGCGGCTCCGGCGCTCCGCGGATGGCCTGGCCATCGAGCTGCCAGCCGACGTCGAGGCGCGGCTGGCGGCCGGGATCGCGGAGCTGCTGGCGGCCGAGGAGCTCGATGGGGCCACGGGCGATGCCTCGGTGCGGATCACGGTCTCGCGGGGAGTCTGGGCGTCGCGCGGGCTCCTGCCGCCGGCCGGCGAGGTGTTGTCGCCGACCCTCGTGATCCAGGCCTGGCCCGTCCAGCCGGTTCCGGCAGGCCACCTGGAGCACGGGCTCGCGCTCGTCGCCTGCTCGATCCGGCGGGATCCCGCCAACCCCATCGTCACGCTCAAGACGACGTCCCGCGCGGACTACGTCTACGCGCGGATCGAGGCTCGACGCGCAGGGGCGGAGGACGCGCTGTTCCTGACCACGTCCGGGCACCTGTCCGAGGCGACGACCGCGAACATCTGCCTGGTCAGGGACGCACCGGACGGCGTGACCGAGCTCGCGACGCCGTCGCTCGACTGCGCGATCCTCCCCGGGACCACCCGCTCGTGGCTCCTGCGCTGGGCGGCGACTGCCGGCCTCCGTCCCGTGGAGGGCTGGCTGACGCCCGACGAGCTGGCCGTGGCGCGCGAGGCGTTCATGTGCTCGTCCGTGGCGGGGATCCTGCCCGTCACCCGGTTCAACGGGCACCCGATCGGGGACGGATCACCCGGGCCGTGGACCCGGCGCGCGCGAGCCGACCGCGAGGCGTTCATCGGCGAGGGATGAAGGTCCCGAAGCGTCTCAGCCGCCGGGCTCTGCCGGTCCACCAGGACGGCTCCCGCCGCGTGCCCTGCCGGTGATCTCCACCAGGCGCTCGCCCGCGGCGCACCCCGCCACCACCTTGTCCAGCCGCCGGGCACGCGTCTCCGGCCGTTTGGCGCTCATGATCCAGGCGGAGGCTGCCCGCCGGTAGCTCCGCGGCTGCGCCTCCCAGAATGCGAACCCTGCGGGATCGGCGCTCAGCGCGGCCTCGGCCGCCTCGTCCAGCGCCCACTCCCGCTCGAACGAGTAGACCCCAGTCCGGTCGTGCTTCCGCAGCGCGAACGCCGCCTCGCCGGCCGGTGCCATCCGCCCCTCGGCTCGCAGCGACTCCACCCGCCCGACATTCCGGTCGCTCCAGATGCTCCCCGGCCGCCGCGGCGTGATCCGCTGCGCGGCCCCACTCTCCAGCGGCATGCGCACCGAATCGATCCAGCCGAAGCACAGGATCTCGTCCACGACCTGCACCCAGGTGATCGTCGGGAGCCCGCTCCCCTTGGCCGGGTAGCCGACCCACAGCTCCTCCGCGGACGCGTGGTTCGCCTCCAGCCAGGCCCGCAGCTCTCCCGTGCAGGCGAAGAACAGGACGTCGTGCGGTTCGAGTCGTGCCATGTCGGAGCGAAGCCTACCGGCGCCGCGCGCCATAGACTCAGCCCGTGCACCGCGACGAGCTCATCCTGCGCACGCGCCAGCTGATCGCCGAGGGCGAGCGGCTGGACGCCGACCCCTCGCTGAACGCGCTCCAGACCTGGCTCCAGCTCTCCGACGACCTCCTCGCCACGGCCTGGGGGACGATGGACCGCTACCACCTGGCGTGGCTGATGGTGGGCAAGCCCAAGGGGATCGTCCGCGGCCGGGAGATGACGGGGGACGAAGAGGCCGCCTACGTGCGCGAGGTGGCGTCGCAGAAGACCGCGGCCCTGCGGATGAGCCTCGATGCCGTCGAGCGCCAGGGGATGCCGTTCCGCGGCGAGACCGGCGGCGTCGGCCCCGGACAGGGGATGGGTGAGGTCCCGGGCGAACCCGCGGCCGGACCCGCGACCGGACCCGCGGGCGAACCCCCGGCCGGACCCGCGGTTGAACCGTCACACCGTCGGGTGATCCCCCTGGACCCGGAGCTGCAGGCGCGCCTGGACGAGGTCCGTCGCGCGGCCGCGGATCACGCCGGGCACGCCGCGGACGCAGAGCCGGCCACCCCGGCGCAGCGCCGCGCCCCGCGCCCGGAGAAGCTCCAGCACTGACACGTCGTCAGAACGGCGACGCCTTCGACGGAGCGACGGACCCCGCTTGCCGCCGGCCCGGCACGATCCTCAGCGGGCGTGCAGCCCCGCCAGGAACGCGGCAACGCCGATATCGAGGAGGGCTGCCGGCCCGTATCGCTGGCCGACGTAGTCCAGCGGCCCAAGGACCCCGCCCTGGACCCCGGCCCAAGCCCAGTCCAGCAGGATCGCCGCGAGGATCGCCCCGCCGGCCAGTCCTGCCGCCACCGCGATCCGCGTACGTCCCGGCCGAAGCCCTGCGCCGCCGTCGAGATCGACGAGGGCCACGGCGGTGATCCAGCCGGTGAAGGCCGCGACCGCCAGCAGCCCCGGGCCGAGGTTCAGCTGGCCGAGGACGAAGAAGACGGCGCCTCCGACGGACGCCACGAGCGCGGCGATCCCGATGCCGCGGACCGACACGCCGCCCGCGGGGGTCGCCCCGGCTGGA